>Ga0187876_1002266_pt1 | contig 14479 bp, 10 predicted proteins | sample June2016WEW_17_4_FD_133000 | JGI IMG/M metagenome (GOLD analysis project Ga0187876, IMG submission 133000) | Peatland microbial communities from SPRUCE experiment site at the Marcell Experimental Forest, Minnesota, USA - June2016WEW_17_40 | ecosystem: Environmental > Terrestrial > Soil >...
CATTTGGTCAACGCCAACCCGGTCCACAGAAACCTTCGCGGCCAACTCGGACGGTGTGGTTTCGATTCCGCTGACGCTTGCGCCTGATCACACGCCCGGTGGAGGAGTGGGAGTATGGACGATTGAGCTTCGAGGCAAATGACCATTGCGCTCTCCATAAACCGATCAATCAGGTTCATGGTCCCAATGCAGGCGAAAAATCGAACGGAGGCTTTTTTGGCGTTAACGGACTGGCAAAATAAAGTCTGAGGCCCTGCCGATTGGAAATCGGCGATACAGCAGGCTGGAAGCCTGCGCTACGACGCAATGGTTTCTCTTCTATGCTGCGGCGGGCAATCGCTCGATGTGGCATTCGCCCCGCCGGCCGTAATAGGCGACACATCCGCCATCCACAAACACGAAATAGCTGGTCGTACCGCCCAGGATGATTCGCCGCAAAAACTCCGGGTAATCAATCTCCCGCTGCTGAATGGCGCGAATGGCTTTGACGTTGCCGTCCACGTTAAACTGATCGCCCATAGGCGGCACGTTCGGAAACGCCAATTTTTCCACGTGCGTATCGCCATTCCGGCTGTAATAGGTCTTTTCCATCCGCACCAGATCGGCATGGTAGCGTTCCACCCCGACGGTCCGAAGGTTCCGCAGGTTCTCCGCAAACGAGACGCGCCCGGCCAGCGCACCCTGATCGCATTTATGGATGATGTCGGTATTCATGCATCCCAGCCGATTGATTGCCTCTTTGGTCCCTTTGTGTCTGCAGATCATAAACCAAATCCTCTGATTGCGAAAGAGAAAAATGCGCGAAGCGCCGGGGCCAACGATACCGCGTTCCGCGGCCGGCCCGGTTTGGCGCAAGCGCGCGTCACCGCTGCGACTTGTTCACCAGCCACAGCAGCCCGGCTACCAACAACACAGCGAGGATAACCAAGACGACGGTGAAAGCCCGAAGTTGCCGTTGATGACGTGAGCCACCGCCACTTCGCCGGTGGCCGGAGTGGTGACGAGGCGGAACCGGCGCATTAGGAACGTCATTGCTCATCGCTCTGCCCAATCGAATTGATGCCACAGGGCCGGAATGGTCTCTTGCCTTCAGGCGGCGTCTTGCTGCGGTGCACATCCGGATCAAGCATGGTTTCTGAATTACGACGAAGGAGCACAACCGATTTGCCTGAATGCGCCTTCGTTGAACCGTTCTACCATAAGCGGCCTACCGCATCAAGCGAAAATCCCGCATTTTTCCTTGAACCAAAACAACGGATTGATTCATGCTGCAACGAAGCTTATGAAACGACCCATCTGTCCGATGCCGTGGTGGCTGGTTTACGCGCTCTTAATTGTCAATTTGGCCGGATTCGTCGAGCCGGCGCAGGCACAGGCACCGTTGCGCGAAAGACTGAAGGCCCTCCCCTTCAAGATCGCCTACGAATCCTATGTGAACAACAACTGGGAAATCTTCGTGATGGACCCCGACGGCACCCACGACGTGAACCTGACCCACACTCCTTCGGTGAACGAGCACTACCCGCAGATTTCGCCGGACGGAACCAAAATGTGCTTCGCCGTGGATGAGGGGGAAGGACGCGACGCGGTGCGGAGTCTCTGGGTGATGGACGTCAACGGAAAACACCGGCGTAAACTGGCCGACCACGCCCGCGAGGCCTTTTGGAGTCCGGATGGCAAGGTGATCGGTTTCCTGCCCCAGGAATATCCCAAGTTCGACGTCATTGATTACTACACCAAGGGAATGAGTTTCTACGATCTGGCCACCGGGACCATCACTCCGCACGTCAACAGCGCCAACCTACGGCATTTGTACAATCCCTGCTGGTCGGCCAATGGAAAATGGATTGTGGCCACCGTGCATGCGGGCATGGGCTACAGCCATACCATCCTGCTGATCGAGGCGCGGGGCACAAATATCATCAATCTGAAAATTCCCGGCTGCCGCCCGGACTTGAGTCCGGACGGACAGCAGATCGCGTGGGGCGCGGGCGACCATGAAATCGCCGTCGCCCCGATCAACCTGGATTCCGACCGGCCCGCCATGGGCCAGTGGCGCCTGCGGCTCTGGGACCATAAGGACAAGATTTACCACGTCCATTGGTCGCCCGACAGCCGGTTCCTGGCCTTCAGCCGCGGACCGGATGGGGAAGGCGACCCAACCAAACCGGGAACTTTTCAGGCCGCTTGCGAGGTGGTGGGGGTCTATGCGTCCGGCTGGAATCTCTGCGTCGTGGCGGCGGATCGCGATGGGGATCTGGACCTGAACAAATCAGGCGAAGCGGATTGGGTGATGCTCACGACGAACGGTTTCAGCAACAAACAGCCGGCCTGGTTCCGGGCGAAGCGGTAAGGCAGGTGAGTTGATGTGAATATGGTCCGGCAACGTTGGTTCGTGCTGATTCCGCTTATTCCGCTGACGGCGGTGCTGAACGGCTGTGGCAAGTCCGGCCAGGCGCCGCCTACCAGCGGAGGAGCGGAGCACGCCGCCGGATTATCGAGCCTCACCAGCCCGGTCGAGGTGACCACGAAATCCGGCGTCAGTATGATTTACCTGCCTGGAGGCGAATTCCTGATGGGCAGCAGTGACGGCAATCCCGATGAAGCGCCGGTGCATAAGGTGCGCGTGAGCGCTTTGCTCATGGACAGATTCCTGGTGACTCACGAGATGTTTGCCCAGGTGCAATTGCCGGACCCCTCACACTGGCAGGAGAGCCCGAAACAGCCGGTGGAACGGGTCCGCTGGCTGGACGCCAAGGGCTACTGCAATGAGCGGTCGCGGCTCGAAGGTCTCAAGCCCTGTTACAATGAAAAGACACCGGACTGGGACTGCGATTACTCAGCCGATGGTTATCGCCTGCCCACCGAGGCTGAATGGGAATACGCCTGCCGCGCCGGCACCCAAGGGGCGTACGATTTCGCGCCGCCGGACAAACTTCGGCAATATGCCTGGTACGCCGATAACGCCGACCAACGCACCCATCCCGTGGGTGAGAAAAAACCGAATGGCTGGGGCCTCTATGACATGTACGGCAACGTCTCCGAATGGTGCGAGGACGTTTATAGTCCGAGCTACTACCGGGAAAGCCCGGAGTTGGATCCGCGCGGCCCGCCGAACCCGGGTCACGACGTCAAGCGGGTGCTGCGCGGCGGCAGTTGGAAGGCCACGGCGGACATGTGCCGCGCTTCCTTCCGGCAGGCCGAGCGCACCGGCGACACCGACGCCTGCTTCTATACGGACTATTGCGGCTTCCGGTGCGTGCGCCGCGCCACGCCGGAGGAGTTGCAACAACTCTTGGGCGGCGCAAAGTGAGAGCTTCCCAAACCATTTAGGCCAGGCACGCCTCTATGTTGTTTTACACCTGGCCGTTCCTGATTTTTCTGCTGATCGTCCTGCCCGTCTTTTTCGCCTTGCAGCGAACGCGCTGGTGGCTGGCGTGGCTGGCGATCGCCTCCTATTTCTTTTACGGCTGGTGGAATCCCTACTACCTCCTGCTGGTCGCCTACTCCACCGTGCTCGACTTTTGCCTGGTGGTGCTCATGGACCATTGTCCCCGCCAACGGCAGAGGGTGGATGTGCTCGCGCGGCTGACGCGGCTGCGTTTTGACGAACCCGTCCTGCGCAACGCCTTTCTCGTGGCCACGCTGGCCACCCTTGGCAGCCTCACGCTCACGCTCGCCGGCCCCCACACGGTGCGGCCGGCGATGGTCGCGCTCGGTTTCATTTGCCTGCTCATGGCGTTGGGCGCGCTGTTCCGCAGCCGCCGCACCTGGCTGTTTATCAGCGTCGCCAACAACCTCGCCTTGCTGCTGTTCTTCAAATACGCACGCTTCGTGAGCGAAAATCTCAACGCCCTCCTTTCGTGGGTCCATCTCTCGCTGAAACTGCCGGACCCGTCCACGCTGATGCCCTTTGGCTTGAACTATGTGCTGCCGGTGGGCATTTCGTTTTTCACCTTTCAATCGCTGAGTTACACCATTGATTTTTACCGCGGCAATGTGGATCGCGAGCGCAACTTTCTGCGTTTCGCCACATTTGTTTGCTTCTTCCCGCAGCTCATGGCCGGCCCCATCCAGCGCGCCAAACATCTCCTGCCCCAATTGCGCCAGTTCCCGCCCTTTCAGTTGGGAAATATCACCGACGGCCTTTCGCTCTTTCTCGTGGGCCTCTTCAAGAAATTGGCGGTGGCCAACTATCTGGCCTTTTACGTGGAGCGGGTTTATGACAACCCTGCCGCCTGCGGCGCCCCGGCCCTCATGCTCGCCACCTTTGCCTTTGCCTGGCAGATCTATTGCGACTTCAGCGGTTACACCGACATGGCCCGCGGGGTGGCCCGGCTCATGGGATTCCATCTCATCCTGAACTTCAACCATCCCTATCTGGCGACCGGTCTGGGTGATTTCTGGACGCGCTGGCACATCAGCCTTTCCACGTGGTTCCGGGACTATGTCTATATTCCACTGGGCGGCAACCGGCGCGGCCCATTCAACACCTACCGCAACCTGCTGATCACGTTCCTGATCTCGGGCTTTTGGCATGGCGCCGCCTGGACCTTTGTCATCTGGGGCGCCCTGCACGGTGCGGGGGTCATGCTGACGCGCGTGCTGGAGCGTTCCGCCATTTACCGGGAACGGGTGCCGCGGCTGTTCAAGCAATCGTGGGTGTTTCTTTATGTCTGCTTCGCCTGGATTTTCTTCCGGGCCGAATCGCTTGGCGACGCGCGGCTGATTGTGCGGCGCATCTTCACAGCGGCCTGGCGAGACCCGCAAATCCCGTTGCTCATGCTCGCGCTGGTTGCCGGCGTTTGGCTTTACCAGTTCCTGTACGAATCCCGGGTGCGTGGTTTCCTCCGGCACGGATTCGTGCGGGTGGGCCTGGCGGTGGTCATCGTCCTCTACCTTTGCCTCTGCTCCTCGGGCGGCGGCGTGTTCATCTACTTCCAGTTCTAAATGAACGAGCCATCCAAAGACGCCACAGCGACCCGATCTGAAAGCCAGACCGCGTGGGACCCGGTCCCCTTTGGCGCCACCGAAGTGCGGTTGTCGGCGCGGCAATGGCTGCTCGTCTGGGCCATTCTCGTGGGAGTCGCCGCGTTGACGCCGTGGTTCTGGAAGAAAATCGAGCGTTTCGACATCCCGCCGGATTACCGGCTGCCGTACACGCTCAGCAACGACTATTGGCTCTATCAGCGCCGCCTGGAACGAATCACCAATCCTTCCGCCATCGTCGTACTGGGCGATTCCATGGTCTGGGGGGAGTATGTGCTGCCGGACGGGACGCTGTCGCATTTCCTGGATCGCGAGACCGGCCAGCCGAGCAGGTTCATCAATGGCGGCGTAAACGGCCTCTTCCCGCTGGCGCTGGATGGTTTGGACGACTATTTTGGCCGGCCGCTGCGGCACCGCCAAATCATCCTGCACTGCAACCTGCTTTGGATGAGCAGTCCCAAGGCGGACCTCAGCGCGCCCAAGGAGCAGACCTTTAACCACTCGCGCCTCGTGCCCCAATTCTTTCCCAAAATTCCGTGTTACCGGGCCGACGCCAACGAACGGCTCACGGCCGTGGTCGAACGCGAGGTTCCGTTCCTGGCCTGGGTCAACCACTTGCAATGCGCCTATTTCGATCAGCACAGTATTCCCGCGTGGACCCTTGCCGATGACGGTCGGGATCCTCCGCATTACCCGAATTCCTATCGCTGCCCGTTCGCGCAAATCACGCTGCGCGTTCCGTCGGCGCCCGATCCCGATCCGCAGCGCGGCCCACAAAGCCCGCGCCACAAGCCGTGGTTTGCCGATGGCAACCAGCCGACCGATTTTGACTGGGTCCCGCTGGACAGTTCGTTGCAATGGCACGCTTTCCAGCACCTGGTCAGCCGCTTGCAACGGCGCGGCGACGATGTATTGGTGGTGCTGGGCCCGTTCAACGAGCACATGATCGCCCAAGAGAACCTCCCAGCGTACCGCAAAACCCGCGACGGCATGGCCGCGTGGCTGGACCAGAACCACGTCGCGCACGTCGTGCCCGAAACTTTGCCCAGCGCACTCTACGCGGACGCCAGCCATCCGCTCACCCAGGGATATGAACTGCTGGCCCAGCGTCTGTGCCAGAGCCCGGAGTTTCAGGCGTGGTTGAAATAAACATCTGAATCATTCCGGCTCAGGCCATCCATTACTCCAAAACTCCACGGCGGCGCAAAGGGAAAATCTGCCGGCAAAGAATGCGGCCACCAAAAACCAGCACGGCCAGATAAGCAACAAAAATTGGAATCTGGAGCAACGTGTGAGCTCTTGCCGAGGCCAGATACTTGACAAGTGGGAAATTATTATAAAAAGACGGGAGCACAACCGCAGATTGGTCCGGCCCCGCCAAGCTGGCGGGATACAAAACATACAAAAGACCAGACCCATATTCCGGCAAAACCGCATATTCGAAGAGATAAGTGCATACAGCTATCAGAGCAAAACCGGCCAGCACGACCCGCCATTGACGGGTGAAAAAAGCGTACGTAGCAACCAGGAAGGGCATGAACCAATAGATGTACTGCGTAGCGTATCCCGGCCCCAGACAAGGAATGGCCGCCAATAAAATCGCCGCGAACAGAACCGTCTCCCGGTTCCCGAAGCAATGCCGGCGCCAAAACAAAAGCGACAATAATATGAACCCCGTCAATAATAATCCACAAAACACCAGGTTATAAACCCTCCTATACTCATCATTCAACGCCATACGAATGAGGCCCGGGATGCCAAAGGCGCCCACCTGGGAATGGTAGAGCAAGACCTTGCTGGTGACATCAGCAGGAGCCAGAACAAAAATGATGCTCATGCCCAGAGTAACCGGTCCGAGCAGCAAGGCCGACCCGATAAATCTGGAAGTCGCCGTTGCCCGACGAAAGCCGCCCGCGAGCATGGGTACGAGGAGAAGCGGGACCGTTTTGGTGAGGATGCCGAGTCCAAGAAACAGACACGCGCTCAACCAATGGGTGACATTTTCCGTCCGGTTGTAGCGGAGCAAACTGTTCATAAAAAGCATCAGCCATAAGGCCACGAGCACATCGAAGTTACAGTGCTGACAAACCAGGAGAACCGCAATCGGATTAAGCGCCAGACCGATAAGGGCAATTTGGCGTGCGTTGGTGGTGGTTGGTTCAACGTCGCGAATCAGCTTTATCGTCAAAACCATGACCACCGATTCAACCAGGATGAGAAAAATCTGAAGCACGCGAAGGAAGGGAACTCCGAGGGCCACAGAGACCTTGGAAAGACAGAAAAGCAATTGCATCCAAAGCGGTGGCCAGTTCAACACGGTGGTGGCTTGATAGGGATTTCCGCCGGCAGCCAAAATCTTCGCCACGGTTTCCCACGAGAAGACGTCGGTAGAACGGGCGCCGGGAGGAAGGAGCAGCATAAATGCCAGCCTGGCCGCCCACGCGACAACCAAGACAATGATGATGTCCCGTAAACCAAGAGAAGGCAACGGTGAAGGTGGCAGGACGATATCATGGGAACAGGGGCATTGGCCGTGGCGCAAGCCGTCGGTTTTTTCAACTTTCATACTGGCCCTCGCTTGACTTGGCAAATCAAAAGGTGACAATCGTTTCGCTTATATTGCAACCTGATATTGAGATGATGGAGAAATGCGCTGAGAAAGCAACGCGAATATGTGAAAGCACTGAAGGACTCCGGGCGGAGCCGGTGATGAAGGACCATCCACTGCTCAAAAGATTGAGGCTGTCCAGCATGCCGCCCGTTTTGGGGTGTAACCGCGTGCGCCCGCGCGAAGGCTGTCCGGTGATCGCGCGTGGCGGGTTGGGAATTGGCCGGTCACTGCGGGACGCGGAGCCAAGAGACACACCACCAACGCCAGGCCACCTTTTATGAAAAAAGTCTATTATGTCGGGGATTGGGCCGTGCAGCTCGGTCCGGTTTACGCGGAAACACCCTTCAACCATGCCGTCAAGGGTTTGGACTTCATCAATTACGGCCATTGGCTGCTGGAAGCGATTGAAGGCGACCGCGCGTTTCAGGTCAAGAGTGTGCCGACGTGGGACTTCTATAACCTGGAGCCGGGCGGTTACGAAAGCGTCCTGGCCGAACACGATATCCTCATTTTCTCCGACGTGGAGGCGAAGAACTTCCAGCTCAATCCGGCGTTCTTCAACCGGAAACTCTTTGGCACGCGCGTGCTGACCTTTCCCGACCGCACGAAACTGACGGTGGACGCGGTCAAGGCCGGCAAGCACGTGATGTTCCTGGGAGGCTGGCTGAGCTTCAACGGTGAACTGGGCAAAGGCGGTTGGGGCCGCACACCCTTGCGTGAGATACTCCCAGTCCATTGCCTGGACTACGAAGATCTGCGCGAAAGCACCGAAGGATTCCGGGCGGAGCCGCTGGTGAAGGACCATCCGCTCCTCAAAGGATTGAGGCTGTCCAGCATGCCGCCCGTTTTGGGGTATAACCGCGTGCGCCCGCGCGAAGGCTGTCCGGTGATCGCGCGGTGGCAACCCGAGGGGGACCCGGCGATCGCCGTCGGCCAGTTTGGCCGCGGCCGCGTACTGGCCTATACATCTGATCCCGCGCCACATTGGGGCTGCAATATTGTGTTTTGGAAGCAATATCGGCCGCTCTGGCTCAACGCGTGCCGTTGGCTGCTCTCCGGCTAGAGCGTTTTCAACAATTCCGTGGCCGTTGTGGCGGAGCAGCAGCTCCGCCCTGCCAACCAACGTGAGCCACTGCCGCCATGCGCGCAGGGGTTGTGACGAGAACTGATATTTGAGATAAATTATACTTGCACTGACTGCGAAACGGGTTTACTGCGGAAAAAGCCGATATGAACCCGGCCGCCATCGAGGGCCATCTCAAGCTGGTTTTGCTGCAATGGATGATCATCATTGCGGCGGCGTGGGCGTTTGGCCGGCTGGGGCGGCGCTACTTGAACCAGCCGCTGGCGGTGGGCGTAATCACCGCGGGCATCCTGCTGGGGCCGTCGGCGCTGGGCGCCCTCTGGCCGCAGCATTGGCCGGCGCTGTTTCCGCCGGCGACCCAAACGTCGCTGCAACTGCTCGGGCAACTGGGCCTGATTTTTCTGCTGTTCCAAGTGGGAATGGAGTTCGACTACAGCCATTTGCGCACGAAATCACGAACGGTCACGGTGGTTTCCCTTCTCGGCATGGCCGCGCCCTTCGCCTGCGGCCTGGCCATCGGGCCGTGGCTGCACGAGCGTTTTGCGCCGGACTCGCCGCGGTTCGGCTTCCAATTCTTTCTGTGCATCGCGCTCTCGATTTCCGCGCTGCCGATCATGGGCAGGATATTGCTTGAGATGAAACTGGAACGCACTCCGATCGGCGCCATGGGCATCAGCGCGGCGGCGGTGGACGATGTTATCGGCTGGGTCTTGCTCGGGCTGGCGACGGCGATGGTTACTTCGGGGTTCAATCCCTGGCATTTGCTGGTGCAAGCCGCCGGTATCGGGGCCTTTTTTCTGTTGTTGCAAACAGTGATCGGCCCGGCACTGCGCCGGCTTTGGCACCGGACCGTCTGCGATCCGAACGGCAATGAAATGCCGGCGTCGTTTCTGGCGCTGCTGCTCATCGGGTTGTTTGCGTGCAGCCTGGCGACGCATGAATTGGGAATCTTCGTGATTTTTGGTGCTTTTCTGTTTGGCACCTCGCTGCACCAGGAAACCGGCCTGGTCAAGGCCTGGCGGACACGATTTGCCGACGTGGTGATGGTTGCGTTCGTGCCGATTTTCTTCACCAACACGGGCCTGAACACGCGCGTCGGTTTGCTGCACAATTCCGAGGCGTGGCTCGCCTGCGGAGTCGTGCTGGCGGCCGCGGTCATCGGCAAGCTGGGCGGCTGTTACCTGGGTGCGCGCGTCACCGGCCGGACTGTGCGCGACGCGGGTTGCATCGCCGCGCTGATGAACACCCGCGCGCTCATGGCGCTCATCGCGATCAATATCGGCCTGGAATTGAAGCTGCTGACGCCGGCCCTGTTCACGATGCTGGTGATCATGGCATTGTTGACCACGGCCATGTGCGGTCCGCTGTTGCGCTGGTGGCTGCCGAAAGAGTCGCTCGAAACCGCGCTGGCAGACGCCAAATCATTGGCCCCCGCCCAGGGGTGACCAGATTGCTGTGGCGTCAGGCATCCCTGCCTGACGGAGAGGGCGGCATCTCTGCCGCCCGGCGAATCATTGATCGCGGAAATCCCTGCAAAATTTCAAAGGCACCCAGCTTGCCAAAGATAATTCCGCCGGGCTGGGAAGCCCGCCGCTACGATTGTCCGCTCAAGGTTAGCTCCGCCGTCAAAACGGTTTTGCCGGCGACTAGGGCGCTGGCTTGCGCCTGAATCAGATTGCCCAAACGCCCGGTAATTTTCGCTCCGAGCCGAATGGCCTCGCCGGGCCGGGCGGTGCCGAAGATCTTGACGTTGCGCAAGGCAGTGAGTTTGAGTCCGGCCAGCGGCGGGATCTTCGGGTCGCTCTGGGCCACGACGCCCGCGAGTTGGGCCGCGGCTTCGATCAACAGCACGCCGGGAAAAATCGGTTCGCCGGGAAAATGGCCGCGCAAAAACGGCTCGTCGCCGCGCACGGTGTATTCGCCCGCGCCACTCCGGCCGGCGTCCAGTTGTACCACCCGGTCGAGGAAGCGGAATTCCACGCCGTGCGGAAGAAAATTCAGGGCGGTGGTCAAATTATCCATAGTTAGCCGTTTGTTTTCTTTGCGACGATGAAACGCGGATTGCGATTCTTCAACGCAATCCTGAAAGGATTGCGTTGAAGATCGTTCCCCCATTTTCGCGTGAGACCAAATTATTTTCGCAACGGCTCCGTGACGGTGAAATCCGCCGGCGGCTGCCATTCGAATAATTTGTTGTCCAGCACGGGATTCAAAACGGAGTGCGTGAAATCGCTTTGCATGCGAGAGCCATCCGCAAAAACCATTTCCGTGCTGACGAGCGAGAAATCATTGGTTGCCAGACCGAGCCGCAGTTCCGGCATCATTTGCCGGGCGAGCCGGGCTTGAGGCTGCAGGGCCAATTGCCAAGCGCTGTTGGTTTGGGTGAGCGACAGGACTTCAAATTCCGCCTCGAATTGCTGGCGGCTGGTCGGAAAACCGGCCTGCAACAACGACATCATGTCGCGCCACTGTTGCGGCGTATTCCGGCCGAGGGGATATTCCTCCGCCCGCTTGAGCAGCGGATAAATCACAAACATCTTGTCGTCCTGCCGCAAGGCGATGGTGCGCGGAGGGTTGCCGATGACCCAGCGAAATTGGTCCGGCATGGCAAAATCCAGGTGCCCGGTCGTGGCGAGCGGTTGCGTGAGTGTTTTAAGCGTCCGGGTCTGGGTGAAATCGGCCGACCATGAGTGCAGGTTTTTTTGCGCGGCATACCAGGAATCCAAAACCGCGTTGGTATCGGCGGCGAATGCCGTTTGTGATGCCACGAAAATGCAGGCGGCGAAAGAACGGCCAAGGCGGAAACGCGAGAACGAGTCAGGAGAGAACATCCAACACCCAACATCCAACATCCAACATCCAATGGTGGCGAATGGCGCATGGCTGCGCGAAGGGACACTCGCCCTCACCCCGGCCCTCTCCCCCAGGAGAGGGGGAATGGTCCGCCGTCGCACAGCGGTGCCTTTGCCTGTGACGGCGGTTGTCGAACGTTCATTCGCAAAGAGATAGTCTGCCGCTGCCTTCAATGTTGATGGTGCTGTGTTCATGATCGGTCTTTCTCCGGCCAAATGGGCACGAAGTGATACCATTGGGCGGCATGTTGGCGGATGGCGGGCTCGAAGGCACGCAGGATTTCCTGGGTAAGCTTGAGACGTTGGGCGCGGGTGGCGATGGCGGCGCGGTCGTAGGTGATTTCCGGCAGAATGCGCGCCAAGTAGCCGCCGTCCTCGCGCACGATGTAACCCGGCAGAATCGCGCAACCGGATGCGCGGGCCAGTTCGGCGACGGCGATGGATGCCAGGAACGGCCGGCCGAACAGGTCCACCGTGACGGCCGTCGGCGGCGGCGGACGATCCACCAACAACGCCACCGTCGCGCCGGCCTGAAGGCGTTTGATGATTTCGACGAAGGCGAAAGCATCCTCGCCCACCACCAGCGTTTCGACGCCCCAGCGGGCGCGGGAAGCCTGGCGCAACGCGGTCAATTTCTGGTCCGGCTCGGCCTGGGTCAGAACCAGCAGTTGGTAGCCGTGCCGGACGAGGAAGGCGCCGCCCAGTTCCCAGTTGCCGAGGTGCGGCGTGACAAACAACACTCCGCGCCCGCGTGCCTGGGCGGCGGTGAAATGCTCCCAGCCGCTCCAGTTGCGAGTCAGATCGCTGGAGGTGACGCCGCTTTCGTAACGCCACAAATCCGCGAGCTTCAGGGCAAATTCAGCGAACAACGCGCGCGTCGAACGGGTGGTCAAGGCGCGGTCGCCGCCGAATACCGGCAGGAGATTGTCCCTGACGATTTTTCGGCGATGCGGCGCCAGCAGCCAGTAGAGGGCGCCGGCGCACCGGGCCAACGCGGTGCAAATTGATGCAGGCAAAAAGCGGGCCAACAGCAGACCCATTTGCCACAAACGCGGGCCATAGAGCGATGAGGGCGATGACGACTGGCCGTTGGTGGCCTTTACCCACTGCTCTGCGGCCGACGCCGGGGCCTGATAAAGGCGGATAAAGTTTGAGCGGAAAATCCGCCACCAATTAGGGAGTAAAAAGACGGAAATCAGCATGTTGCAAGCGATGCCGACGGCGCAGACCCGGCCCAGGCTGGCCATGCCGGCATTGCTGGAGAAACCGAGCGACCCGAATCCGGACATCGCCGTGCCGCCGCACAGCAGCAATGCCCTGCCCACGGCCCGATGCGCCATGCGCTGGTCGCCGCCGTAGCGCCGCAGCGCGAGTTGCATAAAGATGCTGTAGTCCACACCGGTACCGAGAATCAACGGCAACGCCATGAGGTTGAGCAGATTCCACGACCAGCCGAAAAGCTTCATCACTGCCAGCAGGCAAATTCCACTCACGGTCAAAACGGCAAGGCTCAAGAGAATTTCCACGGGCTGCCGGAAGGCGAGCCATAGTGAGAGGAACACCAGGCCGACCATGGGCAACAGGACTTTCCACATGTTGGCGGTGACGGCGTCGAGGACCGTTTGGCCGAGGCGTTCCCAGCTCGACATCCAGACGCCGTCGCGTGGCATTTGCGCAGCGAGCGGCGCGAGCGAAACATTTTTGGCAGCAGGATAAAGAAAGGATGCGGCGAAGCACTGGTTGGTGGTGCGCACGGCAAGCTTGCTCAACATCCACGAGCACAGTGGATTGGCGGGCCAGAAAACATTCGTGCTGGCGGTGGCGCGCCGCCAGGTATCCAGAACGCCATCGGCCAATCCCAGCGCATTTTCCGCGAATCCACCGGCCAGGGCCGCCGCGTGCAGCGCGTCCCGTTCGCGCACCAATTGCTCTGCCGCGGCACGATTGGCGGCCTGAGAGACGGGCCGCGGCCAAAGCGCCGCCGGCGAGGCGAAGCCGGAGAGCGTCCGATTGGAAACTGCTTGCTCAAGCAGTGCCTGAATGGCGTCCAGCTTCTGCGCCACGTCGCTCTCGCTATGCCCGGCGACAATCAGCCAGACCGAATCATGCTGTTGCGAAAGGTTTGCCTCGACGGCGTTGAGCGCGACCGTGGCCGGACTGTTCCGCGGCTGCAAGGCGTCCGCGGTCGAATCCAGCCGGGGCAGGCCGGAAAATAAAATTGCGGCGCAGGCGACCAGCAGAATGGCCGTGATGATGAAGACGATTTTGCCCCTCATCCCAGCTTGTGCCAGGGACGGCGGCGCGCACGGAGTGACGCGCCCTACCGTGGCGCTACGAGGTCTCATCCTTTGGGGGAACAGCGGCGGCAGGAAGGCGAAGATCATGACGCAGGCCGAAAGGGCGACGCCGATGCCGACGAGCGTGCCGAGTTGCGCCAGGCCGGGCAGCCCGCCAAAGTTCAGAACGAGAAAAGCGGAAATGGTTGTGACCGCGGCCCAGAAGATGGCCGGCGCGATGTCGTGGCGGATTTCGGGAATTGTCAGTTCTGGACGCGCCAGCGCTTCCTGGTAATGGACCAGGGCATAATCCACGGCCAGACCGAGTAAAATCGCGGCAAATCCCATGCTAAGGACGTTGACAGCGCCGAAAATCAGGCCGCCGAGCGCCAACGTGGCGGCCAGGATGAGCGCCAACAACGTCAACAGCCACAACATGGGACGCCAGCGCCGATGCGCGATCCAGAACAAAGCGGCGATGATCACCGAGGTGCCGCCCACGGAAAAGCCGATGTCGTGCTTCATGCCGGCTGAAATTTCGGCGACAAACGCCGGCCGCCCGGTGTAACCAACGGCCACGCCGTTGGTGGCCGGCGCCGCGGCGCTCACGATTTGCTTGATCGCATTGAGCCAGTCGGTGCTTTGGCGGTAATTAGTCAAATCGCCG
>Ga0187876_1002267_pt1 | contig 14478 bp, 14 predicted proteins | sample June2016WEW_17_4_FD_133000 | JGI IMG/M metagenome (GOLD analysis project Ga0187876, IMG submission 133000) | Peatland microbial communities from SPRUCE experiment site at the Marcell Experimental Forest, Minnesota, USA - June2016WEW_17_40 | ecosystem: Environmental > Terrestrial > Soil >...
AAGAGGGTCGCTTGAACAAACTGCCATAAAAGCACAATCGGCGCGCTGCGCCCGCGAAATCCCGGGGGAACCCGAAATTTCGCGAGATCCTGGAATTCAACACTCATGAGGCGAAATCACGATGGCGCCCATCGTCGCTATACCTCAGCGAGCCGTATGCTACACTCGTACGCTTCGAATTACCTCGGGTCGCGGCCCGCTGTACGCTGGTTAGGCGCGCGAAGGCTCGGCCCCGAAACGCAAGCGCGATCTTTAATACGCGCCCCAGCGGAAATAGGCGGGAATGATCCTTCAACCAAGCCGTCCAACGTACTTTCGATCGCGCCGAATCAGACTAAGCGCGGGATTTACAATTCGGCGAAGCCAAAGCTTCCGCTGGGCGTAGCGCCGATAGTCCAGGAGAAAGCGATTGGGATCGAACGGCTTTCTCGACTGTTCAGCGAGAAATAGCTTGTCCGCGGGCAAATGGAGGAGACAGGCCCCCGCGACCGATGCGAAAGGCTTCTGAGCGAACCCAGTCCTGGCCGTCCACCAGCGCGCCACCAAGCCTGCCGCGCTCGCATCGACGAGCTGCGTCCCGCGATCGTGCAGGCAGCCTAAGGCCGCCGTCACGATCATCTCATCCCCGACATGATGGAATTCGCGATAATGGGCGCGGTAGGCGGGCCAGAATGCGTCTATCGCGCAAGATAGGCTTGCAAAAGCCTCCGCTCCTCCGCAAATGAACTCGCCGCCATACCAATAGGCGCGATCCGCTGTTGGGCCGCCAATAAGATTTAAGTCGCGCAGAATGACTGCGTCCCCGATTATTGGCCGAACCTGCTCAGCGATGTCATACACAAAGAGACTATGCGCCGGAGCGGGAGGCATCGCCATCGGTCGCATAAGAATGGTGTCGATGTCGATGAGCGCAACTCTCGAACCGTAAGCGCCAGCGCCAAAGGCGCGCAGAAGGTCCAGTTTGAAGTGAGCGGCGTAAAAGGATGCATCCGCTGGCACCTCTCTATCAAACACATGCGCGATCGTTTCAATCTCTCCACCGAGCGCGGCAACTCGCTCGGATACGAACTTCTTGTTATTGGTGACTATTGCGAAGTCGACCCCGTGGTAGGCGCACGACTTGGCCAAGCCGATACCGCATTCAAGGTAGATATCCGCCGAACGCCGAACGCCAGCAGCAAGATTGGCGTGTTGCGAATGATCGCCGTCGACATAGAAAAGAGAGTAGAAGCGGCGCCGGCATCCGGTGCGCGTCATCATTGCGGCTCTTGCATCTGCTGGAGAACCTATCGACGAGTTCGAGAATTGTGATCGAACAATAACCGGCGGTCGTCTCACGCGCTAACTCGAATTATCTCGCTGCCGCGATTGCCGAGCGCGGCGATGACGCCGCATGTTGACATCGTCATTCGGCAGCGAGCCCGTCGACGCGGACGAGTTCGGTTCTGATCCGCGCGGGATCGCGAAGGCGCCATGCCGGACGGCGCAATTCGAGCGCCTTCGGCGCTTAAAGGCGGATCCCAAGAAGGCGGCGACCCCGTGAAATAGGCGATCTGGCGCGAAGAAATCAGAGTATCTTCATGATTTTCATATACCGCCAAAGGAAATTCAACATCCAAATCGCGCCGCCGTGTGTTCGACAAAAATATAACCATTCCAAGAATGGAATTCCTTTCGGACTAAGGAATATAAATCGCCAATTCCTTATTGTGAGTTTATCTTTTTCTGCTTTATATTCGTCGTTTCCCTCCTGCACGGCCACTGGCGTTTTGGTTTGTATTATCTTATATCCCGCCATTCTTGCTCGCAATCCATAATCATTGTCTCCGAAGGCATGGGTAAATCGCGAAGAACTCAATCCCACGTCGCCGACCACCGATGCGGGAAAGAGCACGCAATTGCCGTTCATGGTGTCGCAAAGGTCTTCTCCGGCTTCAAGATGTCGGAAACGAAGGCGCGAAACTCCGGCGCGCCGCACAAAGCCGCCGTATGTCGTGCTTCCCGTGCGAGGATCGATGCAATGGCCGACGACAATGGTTCTCGCGTCGTTTGCCGCATAGAGTTCCAATAGCTGGGCGATTGATCCGGGTCGCAGATGAGTGTCATCGTTGAGCCAGAGATAAAAATCAGGCTTCGTTGGAATGGCGGTTTGCCACGCAAGGCGTGTTCCGCGATTCCAGTACAGATTTCCAGAGCCCCGGATGATTGTCGCGTCAGGAAACTGAGCGGCGACGGCTTCCGCGGTTCCGTCGCTGGAATTGTCGTCGACGAGGAAGACGCTATACCTCGCCATCCCGGACACCGCCGATGGCAGGCGATCGATCGCCCGAACCGTGAGATCGCGGCGGTTGAAACATGTCATCAGCACGGCGATCACGGGCTTATCCAAATGTTTCCGAGCGGAATCGCGATTGATCAAGTCCGTCGGCTCCGCCTCGACGCGAGATCGGCAACCGCACAAGTTCGGCTTTCTATGCATCAGGCCCGCACCAGCATCTCGGCAGAGCTATGTCTCGCCTATCTCCAACATTTTTTACGTCCAACGGATGCGGGTACCTTAGAGACCGATATTCGAAATTACTGCGATCCTTCCTGTAAAAAGTGAACTCCATACACTGAGGGATAATAATTGGGCCAGCGGATATCACCGTAGACGCATTATTCGGATGGATATGAACAATATTATGCGTACTTAGTAGTTTACGAAATACGGAGCTTATTTCCTGGAATCCAAACGGCGTGAACAGCGCAGCCAGGCTATGGAATTCTATTACCATGATACGAAACCGGGAGAGTAGTCGATCGGAAGCGGAATTAAGGACACGATATTCGGCACCTTCAATATCCATCTGCAAAATTAAATCATTTCCCGGCGATATCGATCTGGAAAACTTATCAATGGTAACCGTGTCGACTCCATCAAATGTATCAACGTACAGTTTGGAAAATGTAAATTTCGGATGCGACACTGGAGGGCCGGATACCGAAGCGTCAGCAAGATGGACGTCAATTCCCAATTCCGCGATTTGGACGTCAAAGCCACATTCGGTGGATACGCCGGGAGATACGCACCCACCAACTCCATCCAGATCGTCCGGCATGATGTACCCACCGTCGCCTTTTGGTCCGAACCTTCTCAATTCGCTCGGTGTATACATAGGTCTAAGTGTATAAATGAACTCACGCAATTGCAATTTATCCATAGATTTCTCGATCCAGATTCCGTTGTTTATGCACATAGTTCGGATAAATTCCTTCATACGTGATACTCCAAATTGTCATTAATTATGCGCGCCGAACAGCAATTTACACACCACGCATTCGCCGGATAGACGCACTTCGCCAGAATTAGATTTGTCCAATTCCGCTCTGCGACCAAGCCTTAACCGGGGACGTGGTTGAGCAATGGAAAGAGCGGCGAATGCCCGCAGTCGAAGGCAGAGCCTATCCAAGGCGTAGCTTGCGGGGCTTTAGCGCCCGCGCCGGATTGCCCGCATAGACCGTCCACGGGTCGAGGACCCCGCAAAGCGCGGCCGCGGGCGCGGAGTACGGCTCCTTCGCGATTTGGATTTGATGTGACTCTTGCATTTAATCCGTTCAAATCGGCGGACCATGGAATGTTCGTTCTCACTGGTCGCCGCATATTACTACAATAAGCAATCATTGTACCCCACGCGGCCCCTCGCATTATTGATCGCGACAAGAAACTTGCTGTATTTCCCCCCATACGTGCTCCACCCACCGAGTTCCTTTACGCGCTCGACGGCCGCCGCCGCCATGCGGGCGCGAAGTTTCGGCTCGTCCGCAAGGCGGATCAAACAATCGCGGATTGCGTTGGAATTCCTGATCGGCACGATCAATCCTTCCTCGCCATGCGTGAACAGGTCCGCGGCCCCCGTATTCGTCGACGCAATGACCGGGCAACCGCAAGCCAGCGCCTCTGCCATGACCATCCCCAGCCCTTCTTCAATGCTTGGCAGAACGAAGGCATGGCTGGTGCTGTAGATTCGGTTTAGCTCCATGTTGGGAATCGGACCGAGAATCTTGACGTTGAGGTCGCCAAACGAGGCGACGAGCGGCCGCACTTCATCCGCGATCGCGCCGACTATCACCAATTCCTTACAGGGGTGCGGAAAGTCTCGGAATGCTTCGAACAAGTAGCGGGCGCCTTTTCTGATGGACAGCCCACCCACGAATAAAACACGAAACAAGTCCGCAGGCGGTTCCGAAACGGGGCGGAAATGCGCCGCTCGCACCCCATAGGGGATCACGTGAATTTTGCCAGCGGGGATGCCCTGATCGACAAATGAGTTCTTGACGAAAATCGAGGGAACGGTAATAGCGTCGGCGATCTCATATTCCTCAAGCATTCGGCGATTAATCGTATGATTCTCTATGAATTTCGGCACGCCATAGGAAGCACATTCTTCCTGCATTAATTTGCGCCGGAAACCTACGTGGCTCGTCCCGGTATCTGTGACGTAACCGTACCCAAGCCGTCGCGCCTGTTTGCCCGCCTCGAGCCCGGCGCCATCATGGCCGATGAAGACGTCACACGGGGGAAGGCGCCTTGCGACATAGGCGTCCTGGGCGACGCATGACATCGTTTCAAGCCATCGGCTGAAATGGCGCGGCAGCGTTGTCGGCAAACGGCCCAGCGCTACGTAAGGCGTGCGAAACCACGGAAATGTCGTGACCTTATCCCGAGGCACATCTTCTCGCGCGAGCGCGCGCCAAATGAAGCCGGAATAGATGCGCTCGAGATGGTCGCGCTTCTCGAGTTCCCTCGCCAGGGCGAACAGGTGAAAACGACCGGCCGTCGATATCACAATCTTCAAACTCTCGCTCTCGACGTTCGGGCGCTCGATCCCAAGCCCCTTAAAATTGGCGACGCGCGGCGACTGGCGCTTGCGCCGACCGGCAAAGACTGAGCGTCAATCCGGCCGCGAGCCAACAGAAGCTCAGATTCTGATTTTGCCCGGTTGTCTGGGCATAAAGCAGCATGTATCCGGAAAACCCGAACAGTATCAGCGCTGCGCCGTCGCCGGTCAGCCGATTGATCTTGGCGCATCGCCATCCCAGCCAAAGTGTGACGCCAACGCGGAACAGGATCGCCAAGGGCCCGATCAACGAGCCGAGTTCGTTGACCATTCTGCCCCATTCGGTCTCGCCATAGACGAATCCTTCAAGCCCGGCGATGACTGTCGCCGCATTGGAGCCTGACCCCGCGCCGTACCCGAATAGCGGCGCGCTATTGAGTTGTTCGGAAATATCAAATCCTCTGAGGGCGCGCGCGATCGTCGAACCCTCGGCATACTCGGCCTCCCCCTGCCTTTCCGACATCGCCGAGAAGGAGGTCGGAAACAGAACGGTAAATACGACGAAAAAAGCGATCAGCACCGAAGCAAAACTCGCCAATCGAGCCACGCCCTGGCGAGCCTGAGGCGCGGCCAACCCCGCCAAGACATAAGCGGCGCAAACAAGCGCGGCGAGGCCGAAGAACGTTCTGGTTCCGCTGAGAGCTCCCATTGTCAGGGTCGAGAAGGCGCCGGCGCCGAGAAGAACGGTTGGGATCGCGTATTGGCGCCGCTTTTCCCACGCGATTAACGTGATCGCCACCATCAGCGCCGTGAAATGAGCCTGCGCCTGAGTAAAAGTGAACGGCCCGTAAGGCCGCACGATGCCGGCGACGACAACGAAGCGGCTCTCGATATCGTCGCTCGTGCCCTTATTGATTGGAGATTCGACGGGCGAAGTGAATTGCAGAAAGACAAGGAGGGAGATAGGGATGGAAATATAAAGCGATACGATAATAAATTTTCGGATATCGGCGTCGCTCAGCTCGTGTCCTAGAATGAACGCCAACGGAATATAAAGGACATACGAACGAATCCCCAGCGCCATAACGATCGGTGGCGTAGCGTTTAATATCGCGAATGCCAGCACGTAAGCGACGAACAGCCCCGCGAATATAAAATACATCGCGGCCCACACTGGCAAGGTCCGTCGAGATCGAAAGGCGTATACGACATAAATAGCGATCAGGATCGGATCTCTAACAAAGCCGAAAATCCGCTCAATGTCGGCGAACATCCACTTTCGCAAGATTCCTTCAAGCGGAAGAAGTAGATAGAACGCCAGGGTTAGACGCCCGATTGTCGAGGATCCCAGCACCGCGGTCGGCCGCTCGCTCACCAAACCGCCCTACGGCGCCTCGATCCTATTCATGATCCCGCAGCGAAACATTCTTGCAAGACCCCTGCGATATTTCCACATTCACAGCCCTCCCGCCGTAATGAAGTCCACGTCAAGCCGTCTCCGATTAGCGCACATGACATCGGCAAAATTTTGCGTCTGGCGTTGTTTGCGAAAAACATCTGGTTTTCGCTCCCTCTGAACAACTCCTCCACGGGTGGCGCGGCCGAGGGTTTCATAAATCTGCGACGCTCGATCGTCATCTGTCCAATTCTTGCGAACGGATCGTCTTTAAGTGACCGAAGCGCGTCGATCTCCGCCCCCTCCATTTCGCCCTTGAGCGGATCGATAGTGGCGAGTCCGTGCGTGTCGATAAACGAAGCTAAGGTCACGACGTCGACGTCGATATTTCTTGAGCCGCCGCCGACCGGCGTGCGCCGCGGCGAAATGCGCTCCCTCCGCGGAAGGAACTCAAACAAGTCCGACGCCGGTTCCGCTCCATAGAACCGAGCGCCGCTATTGCTGGCGTTCCATTGGGAAAAGCCTCCCTGTTCATGCCGAGATCATCGACAACCCGCATGTCATTCCTGGGGTCGAAACCGAAAGTGCAGTCGCATGCCCGCATGAGACTGAGACCTCTCCGGTGAATTCCCTTGTTTCCATTTCGGTGAACCCGCACGCCCAGATTGCCGCCGACCAAAAGCCGGCGACGCCAGAAGCGAGCGACATCGGCCTATCCACGGAGCCCCGCTAAGAACTGATCCGAGGATTTTGAGCGAAAACCGCCATGTGCGACGCCGTACGGTAAAGATTTGGACCGCTCGAACGGGTTCCCATGAAATACAGCTCCGAAAAACGGCGGCGCAGCGCCGGTTCGTCATTCAAGACGGAGTAGCTGTAGTAGACGCCGTCTCCCTCGGAAAAATGATAGCCTTTTCCTTTTGTTCGAACGAAATCGAATACGGGCCATAAGCCCAGTGTCCTTAGCCCCTGTTTAGCCGCGCGCGCGATTGCGTCGCCCTGGCCAAAATTATTGCTGTCGGAAATGAACACCGCCTTGCGCGCAACGCGGCACATTTCAGCGACCGCCTTCTTGTGATCGGCGATGTGATGCAACACGCCAAAAGCACAGACCAAGTCTATCGACTCATTGGCGAATGGCAACGCCAGCGCGTCCCCGTCGGTAATTTCCGCGGCGCTTAGTCCTTTGCGCATGGCTACATCCCGCAGCGCCTGTACGGGCTCAATGCCTTTGAGCGCGATCTGAAGTCCCTCACCCCTGAGAAACCGCAGGCACCGCCCTGTTCCGCACCCGACGTCCAGAACTCCGCCAAATCCGTTCGCCTTGATGAGAGCCGATAACCAGCCAAGCGCGAGGGAATGCTCGTCCGGTGTCACAAGGTGCCTCGCGTCGTAATCCTGCGCCGTCTCCGAATAGTACTTACGTTGCGCTGACACCGCGTCATCTCGCACGGCAGGTCTCCATAATTTCTCGCCAATCATTTTGGCGCTTTGGCTTCAATTTGAGGGTCTGATCCGTTTTTCGATCGTAATGCCGGGACCGGCAGGTCCGCCCCGAAGGTCGAACGAAACGCGCGCGCGACGACCGGGAACATCAAACACTCGCCGACAAGCAGGGGTAGAAGCAGTCCATTGACGCCGAGGGCGCGCGCGGCGGGGATCGCGGCAAGCACGCTCGCAATGCAAACGCCCAGAAACCAGTATGAATATCCGGCGTGTCTGTTGACCGCGAGAATCAGATTGGCTTGTGAAAGCCAAAGGCTGTGAAGGGCGGCGACAGCGGCGAGCCCGGTGATAAGCACCGGGTCGGGCGCGATGCGACCTCTCGTCCACGCCGCCACGATACCCGATCCAAACATTGCGATCGTCGCTAGAGCGCACGCGTTAAGGCAAACGACGGAGATCAGATTGAGCCGGATTAACCGGCGCAGGCGCGGAACGTCGTGCGCCCCGAATGCGCGCGTCACTTCGGGCATAATCGCGCTGTTGACGACATTCCCCGCCTGAATCACCGATCGCGTCAGGGTGCGCGCCGTAGAAAACACCGCGACCGCGTCAAGGGAAAGCGTCGCGCCGATCACCAACACAAAGCCTTGCAAGGAGACGGCGAAAGCAGCGGGCAAGGCCGTTACTGCGAGCGCCGGACTCATGAGGCGCCGGATATCCGCGAGGCTTGCATGGTGAAACCCAAGGCTCAGCCACGGAGCCGCCCGCAACAGCAGGGCGGCCATGCCGACGAGCGCCGCGAGGCGCACGGCCAACATAAGGGCGGCGGCAGGCGCGAAACCGTGAAAGAGAAACGCTCCGGCGACCAGCGCCAGGCTTTCCAACAGGCGCGCACTGCTCGCGAGAAGAATTCCCAAGGCGTAACGCCCGCTGGATTGGAAACCGCCCCCGAATGCGCCGCAAGACAGGGTGGCAGCGACCTGAAGGGTTTGCAGGATCCAGACCAGGCGCACCTCCGCGCCGCCGATGAGAGCCGTTTGCGGCAAAAACCGGTCGGGAACGAGGAGAACGATAGCCGAGACGATCGCCACAAGGCCGAGCGAGACCAGCGCGTTCAACGCCAGCACGCTCTGAAAAGCCCCGCGCGCCTGCTCATGCGCGCCCCGCGCCGTCGCCAGCGTCATGTCGTTGGCGGCGGCGGATGAGAATCCGAAGTCGGCCAATGCGAGATAGGACGGAATCGCCGAGATCACGAGCCATAATCCGAACGTCTGCGCGCCCCATGCGGAAAGCAGCAAAGGCACGGACCCGAACTGGATCAGCAATGTCACGGCCTGACCGTAGGCGTTCGCGCCCGCGCCAAAGAGCAGGCGGCTTTTCAACAGCCGACGCAACCCGCCTGGGCCGCCACAGACAGCATCGGCGGGGACCGCCACGATCAACTCCTGGGGTTGGGCCCATCGAGGTGAGGCCCGTCTCTTATCAGGCGATTTGATCACCAACCGCCAAAAGTATTTCTCCGCGCAAGCAATAAATACACAATTGCTTGGTTGCATAAAAAGTCGAGAACGGCGCAGCCCGCGCGATTTCGAAAACCGGGTGATGACGGTTCAGGGACTGGGGCGTTCGAGCCGCGTGTCGAGCTCGCCAGACCCGCGCGAGGACACCGACACGCCGTGAACGACACTACGAATACTGTTCGCCTTCGTCCGCTCGATGAGATCGCCGAACCCCTCACGGATATCCTGAAGACGGGCTCGCGCCAGCTTCTTGCGCGAGCGGCCGAGTCGGAAGCTGGCGTTTTCTTTGCCGGCGCGGCTCCGAGCGTTCGATGCAGACGGGGATTGGACCGCTCGCGGTTATCGGCGCGAGGATGCACGACCGTGGCGTTGACGCGGACCGGAAGCGGATTCACTTCGCTTCGTCGGTTCTGCCGCTATAGGCGCGGCGCACGAAGAGCCTGGGCTCCCTGCTGTCGGTTTTCTATCTGCGCGGCGTTCTGGCCGGCGATTTTCAGGGGGCGCTTGGCGCGCGACTGGATTGGGATGCGCCGAACCTGTCGCCGGCGGGGGCTTCAATGTCCGCGGCCCGGACCCGAAATGGCTATTGCAAGGACGAGCTCCAAAGCAATTGGCCTTTTGGATTCGAACGCTCAGCGCTTTTTATCCTGGGACGACCACCCTCTTGCAACACAAAGAAACGGTCAAACTCTGAATCTGGGAATTTACTATTTACAAACACCCCTCGCTCTACCTTGCCCAAGGGTACATCAGATAAGGAGTTATAAACCGTCACGCTTGTAGCGCCGTCCTCGAACACTTCGGCGGCTCCCTCTTTGCCCTGGGACAATCTCGACCCTTCCATATTCACCCCTTGTGAAAAGAACACGACTCCCTTGGCTCCCGCCGTAAACCTGCAGCCTACGAATGACGTATGTAACGAATTTGATATATTGACGACCGCGGCCCCGCCATTGTCGGCAAACTGGGAGCCCGCGAACATCGTCGTCAATGCGTTCTGGAGTACGATCGCGCCGTTCTTATTATTCTCAAATAAGGAGTCAATAAACGCATTGAGATTATCCGCCCGATGCGCCGCAAACTCGACGGCCAATTGGTTTCCAATGAACTGAGCTTTGTAGAAAATCGTCTTGTCGATATAGTTGTTATCCGCGTTTTCACCCGCCTTTGGCGCACTCGGGAAAGCTTGCCTAAAGCCTGTTTTGCAATTTACAAATGTGAGATGATCTAAGAAATTATTATCCCACCCGTAAATATCTTGAAACAAGATTCCAGCGTCCTTCATTTCGCGAAATTGCACATACGACAAAAATACGTCGTTCAACTGCGTATAACGACCCGTGTTGCCGCTTGAATGGAAAATGCCGCTGCGCCCGCCTTGCAAAGTCAAATCCGACAAAATGAATCTCTGATCGCCCCCTGAATTGGGATGGATCGAATCACCGGGGACGATCATGTCTATGGAAGTTGAAAGGGCTAGAATTAGGGTTTTATCCCTTCCCGCACCGACGAGACCTTTGTCTTTTCCTAATACTAAAGGCTTCGCAATATAGTAAGTTCCCGCGGGAATGAACGCGACGCCGTTCGGCGAACTGTCAATCATATTTTGAATGCGGCCGGAGTCGTCAGTCCCGCTCTGAATGGCTGTGGCTACAGAAGCTTTCCAATTTGGACCGCCGGGGTCCGGCAGGGTTTCAAACACCGCCTCTTCCCAGGGTTCTCCAGAGCGATCTAGCGGCGCAAAAAGCTCATGCAGGCGACCGATATCGGCGACAGCGATGGAGCCGTCGCCAACGACGCCATTTATCTTAAAATCTCCATATCCCGACTGAAAAATCTCGAAATGGTCCCCTTCTGCGGGGGAAGATACAGCGCCGACACAGCAGAAATTTGCAATCCAAGAAAGTCTATTCTCGGCGCCCAGATAAATTGTATTCAATAAAGTCGTCGACGTCGGATCCCAGGGCGACCCCGCCGCCGATTTGGAGCTGGCCGGGATCGGTCCACTCGTGGAATTCATGTCGAGAATCTGAACCTTCCCTGCGTTGGCGCGAATATAAGGCGTCGGGTGTAATCCACCATTCCCGCCGTTTGCGCCCAGCACCCGGACGACTGACGTTTTATCGAAATCAAGCATTGGCGCCGATGTTGGGTCTTCTCCAACCTCGTTCCAACCTTCCGCGTCGATGCCGACAAAGCTGATGTCTCGCTGATTATCGATAAGAGTCGTTCTTCCGTGCGGCGTAAGGAAATTGTACCAGAGGAAGACATTCCCGTACGATAAGCGCTCCTTATCGCCCCTGATAACGATCATGTCGCTTTCAGCATGAGCATGACCGCCAATAAAGCGGTTGTTACGTAAATATCCCGACAAGCGATTATCCACCCGCAGCACGCCGTTGCAATAAGTGAAGATATTGTTCTCGACTACGGCCCCGACGTCGTTGAATGCGGCATTGACTCTTATAAACACGTTGAAACGGATCGGGTCGTTAGACGTCGATGGAAAGAATGTGACTTTCGCGGTGGTGATCGCGCTTAGAACAATCTTCTCGGCCCCCGCTCCAATTCGAATTTCCGGGACAACGGCGCCGGGAAGTCCAAACAGTTGCTGCCCGCTCTTTACAAGGAGCGCGGAGCGATTTTGAACGCGATAGTCGCCCCTTTCGAGGCGGATGGCTCCGTTGGCGTCAAGACATTCTTGCAGATCTGGACCTATCGCACACAAGGGTAGGCTTGTCGGATAACCGGCGGCGACGGCGGGCAACGCAGAGGCTAAAGGGTTTTCCGCCCTCATGTTTAAATTGTTGTTGGTCGATTGCCCGTTCGATTCAGTTGCCGCGAGCGCCGCAATCACGCCGCCGAAGACGAGGATGGCGAATTTCAGGCGCCACCGCTGTGTCGGATCGCGCGAATTGGCCGGCCCATTCCCTGATTTCGCGTATTGCGGCAATTTCGCAGCGTCCCCTCCCCGCGGATCTCGCGCCGAGTTTAGCGGCATGACGCTTAGAGCCTGACCGAAAACGGGTTGATCGGATCGTGTCCCTGGTGGTGGCGTAGCTTAGCGCTGCGACCGCCGACGGCGGTCGTCATCGATAGTCGAGCGTTGAAGGCGACCGGGCCCGGATGTCGAGAAAACGTCCTCACGGCGACCGAAATCGGCGCCCCGGGTAGGGAACCCCGGCTAGCCCGCCGCCTCGCCAGGCTGCTCGATCGCTTCAGGCGTCCCGACGGTCGCGACGTCCAGCCCTTGCGAGATCGGCTTCCAGCGAATGGCGGTCGCTTCAAAATTCCTCAGGCCGTCAGTCTTGGACAATTGCTCGGCAAGCCGCCGGCGGCGGCGAGCGGCGGCGGCGTCCTCGGGCCCGGCGTCCGCGGCTTGCGCGATCGCTTCGGCCAACGCCGCCGCGTCCCCGGGCGGGACGACGATGGCGGCGCCCTCGACGAAGGTCGCGAGCTCCGTCCCCGGCGCCGCCGTCACGATGGTTCGACGCCCGCTGGCGAGCATGCCGCCGAGCTTGGAGGGAAGAACGAGGTCGGCCGCATCGGCGGCTTGCGGCAAGACATGAATGTCCGCGAGCCCTAAGAATTCCGAAAGGCGCGCATAGGGTTGAAAGGGCAGAAATCTCACATTGGGCAAGTTCGCGGCGCGCGCGACAAGCTCACTCTTGGCGGGCCCCTCCCCGGCGATCAGGAACTTGATGTCGAAGCGCTGCGAGAGGCGGCGCGCCGCGGCGATCAGAACGTCGAAGCCCTGCTTGGCGCCGATGCTGCCGGAATAGAGAATCACGCGATCGGCCTCGGCGATCCCGAGTTCCTCTCGATAGGGGCTGCCCCCCTCGAGAGGCTTGACGAGGTCGAGATCGACCCAGTTGCGCACGATCGCGATACGATCGGAGGGGACGCCTTTCTGCGAAAGACGCTCCGCCATGCGTCCGGAAATCGTTATCAGTCTGTCGAAGCGGCGCAGCAATCGCCTTTCAAAGCCATGGGCGAGCGCCTTAAGCCAGGCGCGCTGGGCGAGGTGGCCGACGGCGAAGGAGGCGTCGACCTCGAGATCCTGGACATGCAGCACGGTTCTGGCGCCGATAAGTCGGGCTGCGATGATAGCCACGGGCGCTCCCATCAACGTCGGCTCGATGCACAGCACAATGTCGGGGCGATGTCGAAGGACCTGCCAAAGCGCGAGCGGCGCGGACGTCAAGGCGAAAGACAACGGCGCGATGAGCCGCCAAATGCCGCCCATGCGCTCGCGCAGCAGCAGCGGGCAACGGACGATCTTGGCGCCGCCAAGCGTTTCCGAAAAATATCGGGCATTGCGGTATGGCGGCAAGACTTTCCATCCGGGATAATGGGGAATCGTCGTCAAGACAGCGACCTCATGCCCCATCGCGACAAGATAGTCGCCGATCTCGCCGGTATAGCGACCTACCCCGGCTGGCTCTGGCGAGTAGTTCATCGCGTAAATAAAAATTCTCGCCATCGCGGCTCCCGACCCCTTGGGATCGCAACTGCCAATTTGCGGCGCGACCCCCGACGCCCTGCGGCTCTTCCCAAGCGTTCGACGCTCTCAGCGTCGAGAATTGGCCCATTGAGTCGAATGCCGCTTGCCGGTTTCGCGGACGCCGGCCGCTGCCCGAGCCCCGCAAGGCCAGCGCCGCTCATTAGCTCTCGAGGCATCCGGCCCCGCATTGTCGAGCCAAGCCTCGACCTCGGCCTGGCGGATCAAAACGACTTCGCCCCGGTCGACAGGGATCGCCTCGCAATTTTCCCAGCCGAGCCGACCATGCCCTTGCGCCCAGCCACCCAAATCCGCTTGCCCTTCAGCGGATAGGCGGTCTCAGACATGGGCGAAGCCTTTGCTGACGGACGGCTGCGGCACGGCCCTCGCCATGATCTTCATGTCCTCGCGGATCATTTCGGCGATGAGATCATCGAGCTTCGTTTCGTGACGCCAGCCGAGCTTCTCCCAGGCCTTGGTCGGATCGCCGATCAGGAGATCGACTTCTGTTGGGCGAAAGTAGCGCGGGTCGACCTCCACCAGCGCGCGCCCGTCGGAGGCGTCGATCCCTCGTTCGTCGACCCCCTCGCCTTTCCATTCGAGATCGACGCCGACCCTGCGAAAGGCCTTTTCGACGAAACTGCGCACGCTATGCGTCTCCCCGGTCGCCAACACGTAATCGTCGGGCTTGGGCTGCTGCATCATCATCCACATGCCCCGCACATATTCGCGCGCATGACCCCAATCGCGCTTGGCGTCCAAGTTGCCGAGATAGAGCCTGTCCTGGATGCCGAG
>Ga0187876_1002270_pt1 | contig 14473 bp, 14 predicted proteins | sample June2016WEW_17_4_FD_133000 | JGI IMG/M metagenome (GOLD analysis project Ga0187876, IMG submission 133000) | Peatland microbial communities from SPRUCE experiment site at the Marcell Experimental Forest, Minnesota, USA - June2016WEW_17_40 | ecosystem: Environmental > Terrestrial > Soil >...
CTGCTCCCCACCCCGCCTTGCGGCGACGCAGTTGCAGTCGGTTTCAAGTTACGTTGACTTGGAGAGGACTTCCACCTCTCCGGTCGATTGCGCTTTCAGGCGCACAAGCCCAGGCCAACGGCCTGGGTTTAGAGGATCCCCCAATTTTGGCCCCAACCCTGAAAGGCCGAAATAGGTGTTCCTGCATGCCGCAATCGCTTTCGCACGCGTACGGAATCGCCTGCGACGAGCGGTACGTGTGGGACTGAAAAGGATTGTTCCGCCCCTTCAGGGCTCGGGCTCGATGGGCATTCCGTTAACCCAGGCCTTCAGCCTGGGCTTTGTTGTCTCGCCCCGTTGGGGCTCACGTACGCAAGAATCGGGGAGGAGGATGATGAGCGACAAAAACAATCCGGCAGCGCTGGCCAATGGGCCCTCGCGGCGGCAAGCGATCGTCAGCGTTGCGATCGCGTTCGGTGGAGTAACTCTGTTTTCAACGGAGGCTTGGGCGGGAGCCGAGGAGGAGATTTCTCATACGGCGGAAGCCATTCACCAAGAAGCTGTTTTCAAAGCGAGCCGGAAGCGCGTCTATGAAGCGCTCACCGACGCCCAACAGTTCGACAAGATCATACAGCTCAGTGGAGTCATGCAGTCCATGCACCTGGGCAGCAAGCCCGCGGAGATCAGTCGTGAAGTGGGAGGCGCGTTCACGCTCTTCGGCGGGTACATCACGGGACGACACGTCGAGCTTGTGCCGAACGAGCGAATCGTGCAGGCTTGGCGAACTGGCGGCTGGCCTCCTGGCGTTTATTCGATTGCGAGATTTGAGCTGGTGGAGCAACGCGCCGGGACCGGGATCGTTTTTGACCATACGGGCTTTCCTAAAGGCGAAGCGGAAAGCCTGGCGGCGGGATGGAAAGCGCACTATTGGGAGCCGCTCGCGAAACTCCTGTCTTAGCTTCTGCGCGGAGAGTGAGAGACACAGCTCGCGAAGACGCTGAGTACCCGGTCCGTTGTTCTCATGCTCGATCCGCGGTCCGGCCCGTGAACACCGTGTCTCTGGCAACAAAGCAGAGCGGATTGTCGAATGGGTCCGTCGCATAGAAGGATCGCTCTCCCCACGGTCTCTGTGCGATCCGGCCGAGCGGGCCCACGTCTGGAACGATAGCAGCAGAGAGGGAGGCGCCCGCCGCCTCGGCGCGTGCGTAGGTCGATTCGAAATCGTCGACGGCTATGTAGATTGGTTCCGGCAACGGCTTGGCGACGCGCCCGTCACCGTCGGCCTGGGGATCGTAGCAAGCCAGTATCGTCCCCTCGCATTCGAAGTAATGCCGACCTGGTGACACACGCTGGCCCTCAGCACCTAGCAACGCGCCGTAGAAATGGGCAGCACGCTCGATGTCGCTGACCGGCACAATCACACGGAACAGGTGTGGCATGGAAGCTCCTCGTCCGGCTAACTCTTGTTGAGGCTGACCCGGATAAAACCGGTCCTGTTTTTCACATCATCAGCGCCCGGAGAAGTAAAAGTAGTAATCGGCTCGATAATCCACGCGGACCTCATTATTTAGGTGCGCCTGATCGCAACCTGAAACTGGAGCGACTCCGCCCTCCGTGCCCACGCGTTGGATACACCACAGCAATCAGACAAAAAGCGAACCCGAGCGAACCCGTTTTGGGGCTGACGCTTGTGTTCATGGAAAAACCTGCCGCCTCTGGCTTTCGCAGTGTTTCTAAAGAATCGCGAAGGCGACAATATCCTATATTACCAGCCGGACTGATCGTCACCCAACGTGAAGGACTTTGTGTTGGCTCACATTGTCACCATCGCCGCTTTTCAATTTGCGGAAAATGATTGTGGATAAGATGGTGAATCCACCCAGAACGAGCAATGCCTCGTGGATGCCGTGAATCATTTCCCGTGGATTAGACCGAACGCGATTGGGAATGAAAAATGCGGTAGCCAGCCCCGCCGAGGCAACGCCGAAGCTGATGGACATTTGCTGCATTGTGCTCGCGATGGAACTTGCGTTGCTCGTCTGCTCCTCGGTGACGTCAGCGTAGACGAGGGTGTTCATGCTCGTATACTGCAGCGAAGTGAAAGCCCCATAGAAGAACGCCAGCAGCACGATGACCCAAACCGGCGTGCCGAGTCCAATGGTCGCGAAAAGCAGAAGAAGAAGACCGAGGATCACGGTATTCGAAACCAGCACGCCGCGGTAGCCAACGCGGTTCAGAATTCGCGGCAGGAGGAACTTCGTGCTCATGGCAGCTATCGCCTGGGGCATAATGAGCAGGCCAGACTGAACGGGCGTGAATCCGAGACCAACCTGGTAGAGGAGCGGCAGGAGGAAGGGCACTCCGCCGATGCCCAGGCGGGTGAAGAAGCTACCGCTCACGGCCGCGCTGAACGTGCGAATGCGAAACAGGCTCAAATGCAGCAAGGGAAATGCGATCCGTGTCGCATGAAGCCAGTAGCCGGCGATAAGCGCCAGAGAAATCGCCAATAGCCCTGAGATTTCGCCCGTACTCAGCGTATGTTCACCGAATACCTCAAGCACGTACGACAGCAGCGCGACACCGGAGCCGAAGAGGATGAGCCCGATAATATCGAGCGGGTCGGTTCGTTCTGCGCGGTAGTCCGGTAGATGCAAATAGACCATCAACAAACCAACGAGGCCGATCGGAATATTTACGAAAAAGATGAATCGCCAGTGAAGGTATCCGACGATAAGACCGCCGGCAATGGGTCCGAGCATGGGGCCGATCAAAGCCGGAATGGCGACGAAGCTCATGGCGCGGATGAGTTCGGATTTTTCAAACGTTCGCACCAGCGTGAGCCGGCCCACCGGCACCATCATCGCTCCGCCGCAGCCCTGCAGGATGCGACACGCGACCAGCAGATGGATGGTGCTCGATATGCCACAGAGAAAAGACCCGAGGGTGAAGAGGCCGATCGCGGATGCAAACACCCGGCGCGTTCCGAACCGATCCGCCATCCAGCCGCTGATCGGAATGAAAACCGCGAGGCTCAACGTATAGCTGGCCAGCACTGACTTCATGCTCAGCGGAGCCACTTTCAGGGCCTCCGAGATGGCGGGCACCGCCGTGTTGAGAATCGTCGTGTCGAGCGACTCCATAAAAAACGCGACGGCCACCAGCCACGGTAAGAGTCGCTTACTCGAAGCGGACGGGGAGAATGGAAACGAAATGCCGCTGATGGAATTGACTAGACGCATAGCTATCGCGTGGCGCAATTACTTTGCTAACGAATTAGCAAATTCGATCGCCCCGGCAGACTTCCCGTAGCATCTACAATGTCTCACGTCCAGAATGGGTCATCAAGGCTCAAGTGGCACCCGCGGGGATCAATCACGGGTTACGGCGAAGCGTTTACCTATCCCAGTTCACTTGACGATGTGCCGGCGTTTCGGAAACTGGCCGCTGCCGTGTGCAGGTAACTTCCCACAAAGAAACAGGTCCTTGATGGCCGCCTTGTGTTCACGAATGGCCGGATTGCGATTCAATCAAATGCCGCCCACCCTGTAGAGTTTGATATAGAGTCTTTACCGCGTCTCCGCCGATAAGGCCCTCAAAACCTGGCGCTGACAAATGGCGTGGTTTTCGAGATAATGCCGCGAGGAATCTCGCTCGGGTCTTGGGTCCGCAATCCCCCTGAAGCAAAGCGAGGTTCCCCGTTGCGCTCGTGATGACGTTACGCAAGGGGATGTTTTGTCCGAAAGCTCAGACAATCGGTGTGGAGAGGACTTCCTGTGTCAGAATAGCGGTGCAGAAAGGCTGCTTGGGAACCGGAAGAGGGCGGCCTGCGTATGGAACAATACGAGAGGGTCTTGCCCTGACTCTAACGCCGATCCCTCTCAGGCTGCCGAGGAGGAAATAATGCGCACCTTGTTGAGACTATTGTGTGTTATGGGAGTTCTGCCGGTGATCGTGGCCATGGCCTCGCCATTGCCCAAAACAGCTTCTGGTGACGACGACCGCTCTGTGGTGATCATCTTCAAAGACGGGCATCGACAGACCTTCCGTTTGGCCGACATTGCGCGGATCGAATTCAGCACGCCGACGACGACCACTCCATCGTCAGTAAGCCGCGCCCATTTTCTGGGGGTGTGGAAAGTCGGCCTCGGCGGCGGCAACTCCGGAACTTTCCTCATCACGCTGAAGCGAGATGGGGTTGCCGAAAAAACCGAGGGTCCTCATAACGGAACTTGGAAAGTCGTCAACGGCGAGGCTCAGTGCAAATGGGAAGACGGCTGGACCGACGTGATCCGCAGGAACGGCAGCCTGTGGGAAAAAGCCGCCTGGTCAAGTGGCCGATCGCTCGACGACCCTCCGGACAACGTCGCCGAGGCCGTTTATACGGAACCGAATTAGAAGAGCCCTCGCAAGATTTCCAACTCGAGTGTTTCCAGAGTTTGGACAACGAGGTCGGCCTGTGTGCGAGCACGCAATTCGGCGGCGGGAAACGTGGAGGCAACCGCTACGCATTTCATGCCTGCGCCCTTGGCGGCTTCGATGCCTGTGAATGAATCCTCAATGACGACACAGGCGGCGGGCGGGATGCCGAGCTTCTGAGCGGTCATGCCGTATATTTCGGGATGCGGCTTGTTGTGGGTGATTTCGTCCGCGGTCAAGACGACGTGGAAACGCGGCCGTAGCTTGAGGGCGTCGAGGATGAAGAACACGTTCTTGCTCATGGCCGCGGAGGCCACCGCCACCCGCACGCCGTTTTCATGACACTCGGTGATCAGTCTCTCAACTCCCGCAAAAGGCTTGGCGTGCGGAGCAAAAGCGGTCCGAAACCTCGCCTCGAGTTCTTCGCTGAGCCGTAGCCGGTCGTCCGCGGTGAGCCGTTCACCAAAGAAATGACGGAGCGTAAGGTCATTGCCGGGTCCGAGCACTTGCTCGGGCAGGGCCTCCCGGTCAAACGCGATGGCGTGTTCCGTCAACAGCGCTTCCCACTTTTGAACGTGAAACGGGTTGGTGTCCACCAGCACGCCGTCCATATCAAAAATCACGGCCGCGGGGAGGATTAGGTTCATACCGGTTGAAGCGAAATCAGAAAGCAGAAATCAGGAATTAGAAGTCCTTCGCTTTCTGCTTTCTGCTTTCTTGCTCGTCACTCGTCACTTGTCACTCGTCCCTGCTTTATCGGCCGCAGGCTCGACAGCAATTTCTCCGGCGGCAGCGTATTCAGCACGTCTTCCTTCCTCAACCACCCGCGCCGCGCCGTCTCGACGCCGTAGCGCATGAATCTGAAGTGCTCGGGGCTGTGCGCGTCCGTGGAGATGATGACTTTCATGCCTCGATCTCGCGCCAGTTTCAGGTGCCGGTCACAGAGGTCGAGGCGTTCGGGATTGCCGTTCAATTCCAGAATGACGCCGTATTCCTTCGCGGCGGCGAAAACCTGCTCGAGATCGAATGTAAACGGGTCACGCCTCAGGATCTGGCGGCCGGTAGGGTGCCCGAGAATCCTGACGTAGGGATTAGCGAGAGCTTTCAGGAGGCGGGCCGTCATCTCCGGGCCGGGCATATTCATCCGGGAATGCACGCTTACGAGCACGATGTCAAACTGTTTCAGAATCTCATCCGGATAATCGAGCGTGCCGTCGCCCATGATGTCAACTTCCGCTCCTGCCCAGATTTTGATTCCGCTGACTTTCTTGCGGGCCGCTTTGATGCGTTGGATGTTCTCGACGGCGCGTTTTTCGTCCAGGCCGTTGGCAATAGTTACGGCCTTCGAGTGATCAGTGATGAGGATGTATTCATAACCGAGCTGTTTGGCGGCTTGCGCCATCTCCTCGACGCTGGCCCTGCCGTCCGAGGCCGTGGTGTGCATCTGCAAGTCACCCTTGATGTCCTCCAGTTCCACCAGCTTGGGAAGCTCCCCTTTCTCGGCCGCTTCGATCTCGCCCAGGTTCTCGCGCAGTTCGGGAGGAATCCAGGGCAGATCCAGCTTGGCGTAGATCTCTTCTTCCGTCCGGCGGGCTAGAACTTTTTGCCCATGGAAGAGGCCATACTCGTTGAGCTTCCAGCCGTGTTTTTTGGCACGCTCGCGCAGCGCCACGTTGTGCTCCTTGGAGCCGGTAAAGTATTGCAGGGCGGCTCCATAGGCTTCGCGCTCGAGCAGGCGGACGTCAACCTGAAGGTCATTCTGAAGCTTGATGCTGACCTTGTCTTCACCTTTGGCCAGCAACTGGGCGATGCCGGGATACTTGGCAAAGTGGTCCGCAATGCCGGCGTGGTTATGGCCCGTCACCAGCAGATCCAGGTCACCCACGGTTTCGCACCCGCGCCGGAGCGAGCCGGCGGGGGTCACTTCCTCCACCCCGCTGAACTCTTTAAGGTAACTGGTGAGTTGTTGCGCGGTTTCATAAGCCGTGTCCATGCGAAATCGTCCGGCGGCCCGGCGGTAAACCTCGAGGGCTTTCAGGATGTTCTCCTCGGACTTCACGCTCATGCCCGGAAGTGTCCGCAGGCGACCCGCTTTGGCGGCGGCTTCCAAATCTTCGATGCTCTTGACGCCCGCTTCCTTGTAGAACAACCGAACCTTCTGCGGCCCGACGGTTTGCAGTTGCAGTAGATCCAGCAGGCTTGCCGGGATTTTGGCGAGTTGCTCCTGGTGGTATTTGGACTTTCCGGTCTCAACCAGCTCGACGATCTTCTTGGCGAGGTCTTCGCCAATTCCCGGGATATCCGTCAGTTTTCGTTGGGGATCGCGAGCGATATCCTCCAGTCGTTCGTGAAAGCCCTCGATCGAGCGTTTGGCGCGATCATAAGCCGCAGCTTTGAAAGACCATTTGGGGTCGTCCTGGTTGATTTTCATCAAGTTCGAGATTTCTTCGAAGATAGCTGCTATTTCACGATTCTCCAAGGGACGCCTCCGGTGCCGTGCGAGGGTGAGTAGCGCTGGCGTTAAGGGCCGAACTCCACGCTCACGCAAAAGTTAAACCCAATGAAAGTAATCACTTAACAGCATCCGACGAGTGTTTCTTTTTGCCACATGCGGTGTTAGAATCACAGCGTGGCGGAGTTTTGATGACTCAATCGCGTTTTGTCCTCCAAACCAAGATTATCATTATATTCGCCCTAGCGGTTGTCTCGGTAGTGGGTGTTTCGACCTCCATCGCCATGCTCTTGACCCGGCAATTGGTCGAGGAGGAGATTTACAGCAAGGCCTGCACCCAGGCTAGATCCACGGCGCACCAGTTGGTTAACGAAGACGCACTCCAGGACACCGCCAAACTGCAGCAAGTCTTGAAGCAAATCCAGCACGATATGCCGGGGGTGCGGCAGGCGGATGTTTTCCTGCACGGGTCGCCGCATCAACTTGAGGCCACAACCGCACCGCAGGCCGAGCATCTCGAGTTGGACAATATACCCGGTATCGAACACTACGACGAATTCGAGCGCCCCGACGATGAGTCTCTCACCATCGAGACTGACCACGGCCGGTTTTGGATTATCGGAGTGACGATCCGATCCCAGGGACAGCCGGTAGGATGCCTGAACCTGAAGGTCTCGAAGTCGCAGACCAGCGTTGTGACTCGCCAGTTGGTCATCCGCAATCTGCTGCTGATGCTGGCGAGCCTGGTGGTGGTCATCCTCGCCGTTCATGTGTTCTTCCTGCGTGCGGTCAGGGCCCCCGTGAAGGACATGATTCGCGTCATGGAAGGCGCGGAAAAAGGGCAACTGCACGTCCGCGCCAGTCTGCGAAGCACCGACGAGATCGGCATGCTCGCGGCGCATTTGAACCGCATGCTCCGGCGGATTGAGAATTTCAATACCGAGTTGGAACGCAAAGTCCAGGAGTCGACAGCAGGTCTGGCAGAGGCCAACGAAGAGCTGCGACGCATCAACGAGGAGCTTTTCGAGACGCAGAAGAACCTGGCGCGCTCGGAACGGCTGGCCATTGCCGGCCAGCTTGCCGCCAGTTTGGCCCACGAAATCGGGACGCCGCTCAACTCCATATCCGGACACGTGCAGTTGCTGGCTCGGCGCAAAGATGCCGACGAATCCACCCGGCGCCGGCTGCAGATCATCGAAAGGCAGATTGATAATATTGTGCGCACCGTCAATCAACTGCTCTCGTGGAGCCGCAAGTTTGAACTGAAAGTCGAGATGGTGGAGCTGCGGCGTATTATCGAAGAAGCCGTGCTGCTTTCCTCCCCCGCCCTGCAACTGAGAAAGATCCGCGTGAAGCTGGACCTGACAAAAGATTGTCCGAAGATTTACGGAGACGGCGGCTATTTGCAGCAGGTGCTCTTGAACCTCATCAACAACAGTATGGATGCCATGCCGCGTGGGGGCGACCTGCGGATCGAAACACGGGGCACTGCGAAGCAAGTCGCGGTGGGCGTGACCGACAACGGCTCCGGCATGTCGGCGGAAACCGTCGCCCATGCGTTCGACCCGATGTTCACAACCAAAAGGCTGGGGACCGGCACCGGTTTGGGGCTGGCGATCTGCGATCAGATCGTCCGCCAGCACGGCGGCACGATCGAAGTGGAAAGTACGCCTGGAAAAGGAACAACCTTCACCTTGATCCTGCCTGTCGAGGAGCGTGAAAAGAGCGAGGCGGTGGGAGTGACAACGGCCGCGGAAAACGGCAAAGGCTGAAGGCTAAAGGCTAAAGGATAAAAGTCGGAAGACTCCTCATTGATCTTGATGCCCTCTCCCCCTTGGGGGAGAGGGTGGCCCGCAGCCGGCGCTTTCGCGAGGCGCGGCGGGCCGGGTGAGGGGGTCGCAGGCCTGATCGCGAAGTGAAAGGTGAAGGATTTGGAGACAACAAAAACTGAAGATACCGCCGGAGTTGTCAGACCGGCGAGCTCGAACATCCTGGTGGTTGATGATGACGCGGAAACGCTGGAACTGCTGCGGGAGATTCTGGGCGAAGCGGGCTATCGGGTGGTCACTTGCTCGAGCGGTGAGCAGGCCCTGGCGGTTGGGAAGCAGGAACAGTTCGACGTCATTATCAGCGACATGAGGCTGGGCGACAATCTCGACGGACTCGATGTTCTGCGTACCTACAAAACCCTTCAACCGGAGTCGGAAGTAATCCTCATCACCGCCTTCGGAAGCATGGAAACCGCCATCGAAGCCGTCAAGGCAGGGGCCTTCGACTACCTTTCCAAACCGTTCAAGATTGACGAAGTGTTGCTGCAAGTGGAGCGCGCGCTGGGCAATCGGAAACTGGTGCGCGAAAACCGCAGCCTGAAGCGTCAACTTGAAAGCCAGGCACAGCTCTCGAGTCTGGTGGGCCGAAGCCCCAAAATGCTCGAAATCTACAAGAAGATCGCCGTGGTGGCGGACTCGCGTTCCACGGTGCTGATCTGCGGAGAGAGCGGGACGGGAAAAGAACTTGTGGCGCGGGCCATTCACCTCAACGGTCCGCGAGCCGCGGAACGGTTCTTCGCGGTTAATTGCGGCGGACTGGCGGAGTCGCTGCTCGAGACCGAGCTTTTCGGGCACGTGCGTGGCTCCTTCACGGGAGCTGTCGAAAACAAGCGGGGCATCTTCGAAGAGGCCAGCGGCGGCACAGTTTTTCTGGATGAAGTCAGCGAGATGAGCCCCGCACTCCAGGTTAATGTGCTTCGCACTGTCGAAGAACAAGAAGTACGGCGCATCGGCAGCAACCAGGTGATCAAGGTGGACGTGCGCATCATCGCCGCCAGTAACCGCAACCTGGCTGCGCTGGTCGAAGAGGGCAAGTTCCGGCAGGACCTCTATTACCGACTGCGGGTGATTGAAATTGACCTCCCGTCGCTGCGCGAGCGCGTCGAAGATATCCCCTTGCTGGTGGAGCACTTTCTGAAGAGGTTCGCCGCCGAGCGCGGAAAACAGTTTTCGATCTCTCCTTACGCGCTTTCCGCTTTGATGAGCTACGAATGGCCGGGGAACGTGCGCGAGCTCGAGAACGCACTTGAGTCGGCGGCGGCTCTGACCCGTGCCGGCTTCATCGCGCCGGAAAACCTGCCTCCCAAACTGCTCGGAAAACCGCGCGAAGATAACCGCCTGGTAGACTTCTACACCGATTTGCCGACGCTGGCGGAGATGGAAAAACGCTATGTGGCTCATGTCCTGATGGTGACCGGCGGAAACAAGGTCAGAACCGCTTCCATCCTCGGCATGAATCGGAAGACTTTGTACAGGAAAATTGACGAGTACAAAATCAGGGAATAGGGAACAGGGGACAGAGAACAGAAAGAGGTTAAAGGGTAAAGGGTGAAGGGCGAAGTGGACAGTGGCTGGAAGTATAGCCCTCTCCCTTGGGGAGAGGGCGGCCCGCAACGGCGCCTTCATCAGCCGTTGCGGGCCGGGTGAGGGGTCACGCGCAGGGCTCAAAGAGATCAGCACGACAAGCGGAGCGAATTCAGGTATCCTGAGTAAGGGGCTACCGCAGCAGGTGTCATTCCGAGCGGAGCGAGGAATCTCGCCCTGCGCTCACGCCTGAGGAAGGCGAGTGAGGGCGAGCCAGAGCGAGATTCCTCGCTCCGCTCGGAATGACACGGTGAAGTGGCCAAGCCGAGCAACGCGGTGGCGCGAGGGTGAGGTTTTTCGGTGAAATTCTCCTATATCGCCAAATGCGGGTTAAAGCACCTCGCGTCAGGGTTCAAACGCCCTTACATGGTGATGTTTGAAACCACGCTGATGTGCAACATGTTTTGCGAGTATTGCATATTTGGCGAAGAGGGCAAGTTCAATGACTTGCAGAGCCGCGCGGTGCGCGATCGCATCTTCAAGCGCATTGACGAGTTTTGCGACATGGGCATCTTTGCGCTCAGCTTCTCGGGCGGCGAACCGCTGCTGAATCCCAGCACCTGCGATTACATCGCCTACGCCGAGGACAAGGGCATGTGGACCTCGATGCCCACCAACGGCCTGCTGATCCGCAAGTACGCGGACGGCGTGGCGCGCCTCGGCATGCTGGAAGTCTCCATCGACTCGCTGAACGTGCAGCGCTTTGCCAAGCGCCGCGGCGTCGATGCGCTTCCCAAGATCATCGCCAATCTCGAATTCGTGTTGACGAAACGAAAGCCCTTCAGCACGCAGATTAACGCCGCGGTTAATCTCGAGAATCTCGAAGACCTTCCTGAGCTGGCGGAGTTTTGTAAGCAGCACAACCTGGTGTTACACCCGGAGGCCGTTCACAACGTGATGCGCGACGGCGAACTGCTTCCTGATTCGGAATTGCACGGGACGGAAATCGATAAAGTCGAGATGTTCTTGCGTGAATTGCGCGCCGCTTATCCCAAGAACGTGCGCTTCTATTCCCACTACTATGCCTTTTATCGCAACGGCGGCTTCGGTCCCCGCTTCCCCTGCCGCCACCCTTCCAAGTTGATTTCCATGAAGCCGGACGGGTCCATCCATCTCCCGTGCGCGTTCAAGACGCTGCACCAATCGCAAGCGCCTCTCAAGGAGATCTTCGCCTCCGACGCCGCCAAGCAGATCATCGCCCAAGAGACCACCCTGTGGGACTTCTGCAACGGCTGCAAAATTGGCTGCCCCTACGAAGTCAGCGCCTTCACCAACAGCCCCATGCTGGCCCTCGAATCCGGGTTGAACTTCCTGCGTATTATCTGACGAGGTAGCGCAGATCCTTCGCGCAGTTTACCCTGCGCCAAGCGAACGGGATCAGGATGACATGTCATTCTGAGCGAAGCGAAGAATCTGCATTTGGTTGCGGCTTTGCGGCGCTGTATCACCTCACTTAAACCTGAAAACAATCCCTGCGCTGGGAACAATGTTGTGACTCAAACCCGTAAACATGGCGGGCTGACCGCCTACATAGTCCCTCAACTCCAGCCGCAAAGCGAGTCGCCAACGTAGCGCGATATCACCCCCGACTCCGTAGTTCCAAACGAATTTGAACGGGTAAGAGGGATTCGGGACCCCACCACTGAGACTGAAGCGACTGCCTCCAAGCCCGACGGTGATGAAGGGCTGCACCCTCGGCTTTAATAGAAGATAACGGACGTAATTGAATGAAAAGAGATCTTGGCGATTGTACAGACCCCCCGGGTTGTTGCTATAGGAATAGCTTGCCTCGACGGCGTTATGGCCTGTGCGCAAGCGTGCACCGGTAAAGAGACGACCCGCATACGAAAACCTGATGGGCGGCGGGCAGGGTGAATTGCCGGAGAGAATCTGCTGGCAGGTGATATATGGATACTCGGTATTCCTGATGAAGGAGCCCCCGCCTTCAACGAAAGCGTCGACGCTCAGTGGTGCGCCTTGACTCCAGGCCAAAGAACAGGTGCAGGAAAGAAGCAGAATCCCTTGCGCAGCAATTCGTCTAATTCGCATACGTATCCTCCTCGATCCTCGACGCCCCGTGCGAAACGAACCTCAGCGGCCGAGGCCTCGATGCCCGCATTTCACGCCGGTATTCCCGTCCCTAATAGGAACGGGGAGCAAGGGGTGTGAGGCAAGAGTGATTGGAAATCCGAACAGTGCTGAGATGCCGAATTGCCGTGGGGGGTTATCCAAGATTAAAACATCTGTCGATTGTCCGCGCTGCCTGCTGGCATTACGTACGAGCCTCAGACAATTGATAAATGACGGGCTTAAAGGAGGGTGGGGGAATCGGCTTGCCTTCGGCCTTGGCGGCCTCCAGCCAGGCTGCTTTAGCCTTGAGCACTTCGGCGAGAGCCTGTTCTGGGCCCGCGCCGAAAGCAGAGCAATGCGGGAGGTCGGGGATGTCCGCAATGTAACCGCCGTCTTCCTGGCTATAGAAAATGTTGATATGGTAGTCGCTCATTCCTCACCGCCTAACGACAGGTTATACCCTTCGACGAGAGCAAGCAACTGTTTCACTTGGTAAGGCTTGGCATTTCCTTTCACCTCTTGCAGGTTCACAAGCTCGCGGACATTTGGGTGAACGTAGATGTGATGACTTCCCCTCACACGGGATAGGTGGAAACCAAAGACGCGGGCAAGGGCACAGGCCTCCTCAAACCGCAGATTGGCCGGAGACAAGAGCGCCTTCTTGAGCAATTTGTGAGGTTTCACTTAACTCCTCGAGGTGCTGACGAAAATGTTCAGCGCGGCGACCGCATGACTGCGATCTCGATCGGCAGCCGGAATGCGTCTAAGCGCCTTTCTTGCGGGCCCGGCGAGGATGACGGGCCAACTCGCGGAAATATTCGTCGAGGGTAATGTAATCGCCCCGGCGACATGCGGCTTCGCCGCGACGAATGGCACGCAACTCGGGGGGCCTGGGTATCTCTGCCGGGGCGTCGGAATAATCGATGGCAGAATCCGGCATTGCAGCCAGTCTTTCGAGTTCTGCGCGCTCGCGATTACCCAAGCGACTCGTAAAGAGCGCGCTCGCTGGGATCCGCTTTTCTCGCGGAGATGCGGATTTCTTCTTCGCCATTTTCCTCCTCTACAGTATGCGCTTATTAAACCAACTACGCGCCAGGGGAATAAAAGCACAGACTGAAGGTATACTATTCTTAGGAAGGGGTGCGGGGCATGTTAATCAAAAGGGTGTCGGAGATTCCGTCGTCCGAGGTCACACCGAAATGGCTTTACTTGAATCGCAGGAAGTTCCTGGCCGGCGCATTGGGGGTGACCGCGGGGGCGCTACTGGGAGAGAGTCTGAAACAACTTGCCTGGCCCTCGCAAAAGGTCCTGGCGGGGAGCAAGCTGAACGTGGCGGCGAAAAGTCCCTTCAGCACCACGGAGCAGGTGACGCCCTTCAACGACGTGACCCATTACAACAACTTCTACGAGTTCGGGACGGAGAAGGAACAACCGGCGAAGTATGCGACCAATTTTCGAACCTCGCCTTGGAGCGTAAAAGTCTTCGGGTTGGTGGACAAGCCACGCACGTTTACGGTGGAAGAGTTGCAGCAACTGGCGCCGCTCGAAGAGCGCATCTACCGGCACCGCTGCGTCGAGGGCTGGTCGATCGTGGTGCCCTGGGTCGGCTATTCCTTCAGCGCGCTGCTGAAGGAAGTGTCTCCCCAGCCGAAGGCGAAGTTTGTGGCGTTTGAAAGTTACTACAGCCCCAGCCAAATGCCCTTGGGAAGCCGGGCGGGCATACAATTACCCTACGTTGAGGGGTTGCGGTTGGACGAAGCCATGCACCCGCTGGCCCTGCTCTGCTTCGGCATGTACGGTGAGACGCTGCCCAACCAGGACGGCGCGCCGGTGCGCATGGTGCTCCCCTGGAAGTATGGCTTCAAGAGCATCAAGTCGCTGGTGAAGATCAAGCTGGTGGAGAAACAGCCGCCCACCACCTGGAACATGGAAAGCTCTTCGGAGTATGGGTTCTATTCCAATGTCAATCCCCACGTGGACCATCCTCGCTGGAGCCAGGCCAAGGAGCGCCGCCTGGGCGAGTTCTTCCGGCGGCCCACGCTGATGTTCAATGGTTACGATCAGGTGGCGTCCCTGTACGCGGGCATGGACTTGAAGAAGTATTTCTAGTGTCGTGAAACCAAGGCATAAGTCAGCCCGCCTC
>Ga0187876_1002271_pt1 | contig 14471 bp, 18 predicted proteins | sample June2016WEW_17_4_FD_133000 | JGI IMG/M metagenome (GOLD analysis project Ga0187876, IMG submission 133000) | Peatland microbial communities from SPRUCE experiment site at the Marcell Experimental Forest, Minnesota, USA - June2016WEW_17_40 | ecosystem: Environmental > Terrestrial > Soil >...
CTACCGCGCAGTTAGTGTTTAACGCTAATGTACCAATAACGTCGTTAGATGTAGTAGTTGCCGCCGTAACGGCGGTTCTTAACTTTAACGCGAATGTTTCTAATGTAGATGTTAGCGTACCGTCTACGACTGCAAGAACGTCCTTTTTAGCGAACGCAACGAGTATAGACGTCGGTTTAGAAGCTGTTACGGCTACACTAGGTTTTAAAGCTAATGTTCCGCTCATTAACGTTACCGTTATAGGCGAAACGGCTGTAGCCGGATTTGACGCGAATGTAAGTGAGGTTAAAGCTTACTCGGTTATCGTCGCGCTAACCGGAGATATAGACGATTCTGAACAAATAACCGGCAACGTAGCTACGACAATAACCCTAGAGGGTTCGGTAGACGACGCGCTAGTTATAGAAGGTGACTAAAATGGCGGCTATTAATCAACCTATTAGCTTTACTGCCGGTGAAGATATTCAAGTTACAATACCCATCACGAAAGCGGGTGCGCCGCTAGAAGTAGACGGTTGCACATTCGTTTGGAAGGCATATAGCACGCTTACGGGCGTTGTTCTCACGAAAGACGACGCGCTCATTGGCGGAATTATCATAAACGACGATAAAGAGTCTATTAGTCTTCTATTCGCGAATGAAGACACGAAAGACCTTACGCCGCTAACATACGACTACGAATTACGCATTATTACGCCAACAGGGGCGCAAAACATCCTTACAGAAGGCTTGTTCACGCTCGGACGTAGTATCACGCTTATCGGAGATGATTCATAATGAAGCGCTCTATTCAAGTGCTCGTGCCGCCGAAAGATTATCCCGTAACTCTCGACGAGGCTGCGGCGTTTCTACACGTAGACCCGTCGAACGTTAGTCAATCTAAAATGATAGAATCGATTATAGCGGCGGCTACTGGAATGGTCGAGAAATACATAGGTCGCGCGCTACTCACACAGACACTCGTTATGGAGTATATGCCGAACCCACCTGAGATTCTCCCGATGCGACTTCATCCGTTCAGAGCCGCGCCGTTACAGAGTGTTGCTAGTATCTACTCGTTCGACCAACAGGGAAACGAGTACCTTCAGTCGACTGAAAAGTATTTCGTCGACACTAAGACAATCCCCGGTCGTGTGCAGCTTCTTATGGGTTTTTGGTGGGACTACTATGTCTATGGCTTCTACCAGATTACCTACACCGCCGGATTCGGCGACGATAGAAGCGACGTCCCGCCGGAGATTAAACAAGCGATATTAGCGCAGATTTCTCAGATTTACCAGAGCCGAGAAGAATTCGACTATACAATAGCCCCGCAAGCTGAGGTTCTATTACAGGACTGGAAGCTCGATGAGTGGGACTACAGAGACAGCTCAAGCGTTAAGTGGAGTCCGTTCGGGACAGCAGAGCTAGGGTACGGGTATCGTTAAAATGACAATCACCGAGATTGAATTTGAAAACTCACCGTCACCAGAAAAGCCCTCACCACGTAACACGCTCTTTCAGATGCGACGGTATGTTAAATTTCAGATGTACGACGGCCCACCAACGGGCGACCCGCTCGGTGCGTTCGCGTATCAGTACTGGAAAGATTCGATTGTCGGCTCAGACGGTAACGGAGTTGCTTGTGATATTCAGACCCCACATCCAGACGACATAATGTTAGCGGCTCAGATGCAAGAAGTTCTTACGCACACGATACTGGTGCGGTACGACCCGAACATCGACCCGCGAATGATAATTAAATACACTAACCAAAAAACCGGCGCTATGAGATATTGGTACATTGTAACAATGGTTAATCCCGACTTTGAATGGTTGTACCTTCGCATAGGCGCGGTTGAAATTGTAGAATTCGCAGCGGGGCCATAAATGGAAGGCGCTATAGGTGGTACGACAGTTGAAGGCACATCCGAAGTAGTTGCGCGGTTCGGTGCTATTGGCGCGGGACTGAAAGGCGATTTAGCAACTGCCATTAACGAAGGCGCATTGCTCGTCGAGACGACCGCTAAAGTGCTGGTTCATAAGAAGACGACTAACTTAGAGAATCATATTCACACCATACCGGCAACGGCGACAACGTTACAGGCGCGAGTAATGGCTTCTACGTCGTACGCATGGTACGTCGAGAAAGGCGCAGCGCCGCACATCATAGTGCCGAATAAAGCTAAAGTTCTCGCCTTCACGTGGGAGAATCAGGGGGATGCAGATGTTGTTACTATGTCGGTTAATCATCCGGGCAGCCCACCGTTCCCGTACTTAGAACCAGCGCTTACGGGACACGCTGACGACATTCAAGCGAGCATTATGTTATCATTACAAATGGCGTTCTTACAATGAAAGCTACAGAATTACCAGTTAAAGGCAGCGGCCCGTCCGGCATAATGATTAAACAGAGCGCTGGCTACGACCTAAGACTTTTAATTTATAACGTGCTGGTAGCTGACACGACGCTAACGACCCGCGAATACATCAGCGACCACGGAGTCCCTGTGTATGCACGGGTATACGACACCGTCCCGCGAGGCGCTATGAAACCGTACGTCGCGGTAGGTAAAGCTGCAATAGCTGTTAACGAACAACAGCCGAAGGACTGTTATGCTGATAAGTATATGCTCGAAATCGACTGTTTCACGCACTACGGCGGTAAGGCACAGGTTTCTCAGATTATGAACGATGTTATCGCCGCACTCTACACAGCGTGGGCGGCTAAGCCTAGAACGCTTCAGTTTTCAGACGAAAGCCCGTATGTTATATCTCTATTCGAGGTAGGCGTTCGCGGCGAAGACGTTAGCGTGTGGGACGCTAAAGAAGCAGAGCACGACGTGGCGACGTTTAATATCGTCGTTATTCAGGTACAATAAAATTAATCGAGGTCACTATGGACGAAATACAGACACCTAAACCCGTTAAAGAGACGGCCTCGCTCGCGATGAAAGAAGAGAGCGCTATAAAAATAGTTAAATCGGCCTCGACTGTTCGCGACTTGGCTGTGACTCTTATTAATGAATTAACACGTGTTAACATTCGCGTTAATCCGAAGGAACGAACGTTCCCCTATGTAGAAATATCCGACTTCGGCGAGTGCGACACTTCGTTTAAAGACGTTGCACTTACTGAAGCTAAACTTCATTGCTACGTTAAACGCGACTATAAAGGCATCGAGAAGGCTCGTTTATTCTCACGAAACGTTCTCGACGTTATAGCCGGCGAACATGACGTTGGCGATTATCGTGTTAAGATACAATACACAGCGAATTTAGAACACAATGAAGGCGACGCGGCATACGTAACGCTCATTCTAGCGGTTACACGCGTTTCCAAATTAAAATAAAACTTAGTGGAGAGAAATTATGACTATCAGTAAAAGTACTGCGGTCGGGTTCCTTAACGGTAGATTTACCCGATTCTTCGTTGACACATCCGGCTCAAATACCGGCAGCCCAACGTGGACAATCTTGGGGGGCGAGTTGACCGGCAAATGGACGATAGACCCGCAGTTAGAAGACTATACAACGAAGGACAGCGACGCAATCGTCTATTACCCCACCCGTTACAAGTGGAATGGTTCCTTCGACACTGACTTCCTCGATGACGACCTCGGCCAGCAGATGGTACGAAACGTTATTCTGTCGGTCGGTCAGTCCTCACCAATCGGCGGCGGTGCAAACGGCCCCTTAGCTCCCGGCCCGACGTGCCGTATCGGTTGGAGAATCCAAGAAGACATTCAAGGAGCCACCCCGACAATACAGGCGCACATGGTGGGACTCGCTGCATTTAAGGTTGATTACCAAATGGACGACGCTAAGATGGGTAAAATGACTATTACCTTCACTGGCAGCGGCGCTATAGACCTCGCAACAGACCCCGGAACATAATCGAGCTGGTGAGACAACATGACCGTAACATACACAAACCAACCAGTTCAGCAGATTAATACGACGTGGAACGCAGACCCTACGGCAATAGGGCTAACGCCGGTTCTTAATAATGCGTGTACGACCGGCGCTACTCACGGCGATAAGTTCGTTAACTCAGGTCACGAATTCATCTACGTTCTTAATGGTGCGTCGGCGAGCGACCTTGTCGTTACGATTAACGACCAATCAGACTGTGACCACGGCTTTAATCACTCAGTTATCGCGAACCTCGCGCCTAGCGTCGGAAGGATGCTCGGCCCGTTCCCGTTAAACTGGTTTATGAACCCGTGCCTGATAACCTACTCAGGTGACGTCACCGGCAGCCCGACGATAGCTATTTTCCAGCTTCCGTTCCCGTATGCTGGTACTCTGAACATCGGCTAAAGAATAATCAAAACGTAGCGCGTACGAGTGACAGAAAGTGTCTCGATGAGTGCGCGTGAGTCTTTATTGTTTCCAAAACAGGAGGAAAACGACTAATGGCTTTGAAGAATAAAATGGCTGGCTTTGTCGAGATAGACATAGACGCCGACAGAAAGTTTCTCGACCTTCCCGTCGACGAACCCATATATCTGAAATACGACTATAACGCAATCGCGCTGGCAGACGACCAACTGAAGCGAGCTAGTGGAGTAAGTCTGTTATACATACTCACGCACTCCGCGACCGCTGGCACAGGCGACCTCAGAATTCTACTCGCTGAGGGGCTCAGACATCAGTTCCCCGGCATAACAAAAGAAATCGCCGGAAAGATTCTCGGATACGAGAAGTTCCCTAAGATTCTTGTAAAAGTAATCGAGGCAGCTTCGTTCGTGATGGAAGACTGGTTCGACGGTCAGGCGGCTAAAGACCTCTCGAATATGCGCGTACGAGCTGTCGCAATCAGCGGCAGAGAAGACGAAGCGGAAGAGATTCTCGGCGAAAAAAACTAGATTTCGACTTCAAGGCGCTGCTTAAGCTGGCCTGTGGGCCGCTTAATCTGACGCCCGAACAGTTCTGGAAGCTCTGCCCATTTGAGTTCACAATTCTATACGAAGGTTACGAAACACGTAGAAAAGAACTAGAATACAGAGAAGCGTGGTCACTCGCAAGCCTGATGAATATGTGGAAGGCGAAGGGCGAGAAGGCTATCACTGTCGCGAGACTACTTCCGTGGGTGAAAGAGCAAGAAGAGACACAAACGCTTTCAGAGAAGAAGCGAGGGGCAGTTAATAAGCTAAGTGGAAACATCGCTGAAGTCCCGCACGAGAAGAGAGCGCCTAAAAAGGCTATTGCTCCAAGCGTCGCGGAGATAACCGAAAAGTACCTACTAACCGCTGGAAAGAAGAAAGAAGACCTAACGCCAGAAGAGCTGGCCGAGATTACCGTTAAGGCGATTAACTGGCACGTTGCTCAGGAAGGCGGCGGTCGACAGATATTCGGAACGTTCCCGCAGGAGTGGAGTCATTTCGACGAGAAACCTAAAAAGTGGAAATGAGCGATGAGCGAAGACGACGAAGAAGGCCAAGAATACGACGAGTCGTGGGGCGAAACTGACTTCGCCGGAGGTGGCGGCGGAGGTGGTGGCGGTGGTGGTTCGTCGTCGTCTTCGAAACCTAAGAAAGCGAGAAAACACAGGAAGTCGAAGAAGGCTAAGAAGGCTAAGAAAGCGAAGAAGCCTAAGAAAGCTAAGAAGCCTAAAAAGCCGAGAAAAGAGAAACAGAAGAAGCCGAAGAAAGCTAAGAAGCCTAAAAAGCCGAGAAAAGAGAAAGCTAAGACGAAAAAGCCCCGCGTAAAGAAAGCTAAGAAAGTAAAGCACCATAAGGAAAAGTCTACCGTAAAGAAGCACAAAACAAAGCCCGCGAAGAAGCACAAGACGAAGAAGACAGTTAGGAAGCATAAGGTAAAGTCGAAGGTTAAGAAGCATAAAGCGAAATCCTCGACACGAAGCCACGCGAAGCGTAAGGGAGGCGTGGCGAAGAAACCTAAGATGCACCTCGTCTTAAAAGCTAAGCAAAAGAAACAACGTGCTCCGTCGCGGTTCGAAGCGAAACTTGAAGCCCAAAAACGTCACACGGCTAAGTTCGCGAAAGCTCGATTAACGTCCCGTAAAACAGCGAAGTTTTAAATGGCAGCGACAGTCGGCGAATTAATGGTTCTTATCACCGGCAACACGGCTGGCCTAGAAGCCGCGTTAGCTGACGCTTCAGCTCAGACAGAAGCGTTCGACGGCGAGATTACGGGCGCTGGTGCTGGCGCTGCCGCGATGGGTGCTGGCGCTGCCGAAGCTGAAACGTCAACGGCAGCACTAGGCGGCACAATGGAAGAAGCCGGCGGTTCAGCCGACGGATTAACTGAGAGTCTTGGTGGAGTAGCTGCCGGAACTGGTGCCGCTGCTGGTGGGCTAGGTGAAGCAAGCACCGCTGCCGAAGACGCTGGCGCGTCAGCGGAAGAAGCATCTGGCTCTGCTGGTATTCTAGGCGGTGCGTTCGGTGGCGCTGGAACGATGGTAGCTGCCGGTGTCGGTATTGCCGGGGCCGCTGTAGGTGTGTTTGCAGTTAAGAGCGGCCAAGCCATCGACACGATGACCTCGAACATCGGCAAGCAGACTGGTCTGTCTGGAAACGCTCTACAGGGTCTTTCTACCGTAGCTGAGAACGTAGCCGCGAAGGTTCCGATTAGTTTTAACGACGCTGGTAATGCTGTATCTACGCTGTACTCACGATTAATGGTTTTAAACGGGGGCATACCGCCAACTGACGCTCAGGTGCAAGCGCTAACTATGTCATTCGGTGAATTCGCTGTCGTTACTGGAACTGACGTTAACACCGCGACTGATACTATGATGAAAGTGTTCTCGCAGTTCCACGTGCCAGCCGCCGATATGACCGGCGAACTTAATAACATAACACAAGCAGCACAGTACACACACGACCCAGTAAGCACACTAGAAAGCGATATGCAAAAGATGGGGCCGGTATTCGCTGAGGGTGGTGCGTCAGTAGACGACGCGGCTACGTCTATGGCGCTGATGGACACGCAGGGAATTAAGACAAAAAGTGCGGTGTCTGGACTGTCTACCGAGATGAGCGACCTAGAAAAGAATGGTATGACCTCACAACAGGCGTTTACGGCAATTACCAGCGCGTTAAACGAATACGCCGAAACGGGCGTTAAGAGTGCGGCTCTGTCTAAGCTAACCGGCCAGTCGTGGATTCAGCTCTCGATGGCAGCGAAAGACGGTGACTTTCAGTTCCAAAAGAATACGGCTGATATTCTGACGAATAATAACGCATTAAGTCAGGCGTATAATCAGAATCTAACATTCGGTCAACAGCTCACGCTTTTTAAGACTCAGTTAGAAGAAGCGTTCGCACCACTAGGTAAATCTATTCTGAACGTATTAAGAGAATTCCTTCAGATTCTACAGCCACTCATTCCAATTATAACGGATTTAGTAAATCTGTTCACGAAACTTCCGCTACCGATTCAAGCCGGCGTGTTCGCAATCACCGCGATAGTTGGTGGTGCGGCTGTCGCGGGTATCGCGCTGAAGATGTTTAACATTAACATAACCGACATCATAAAGAACGTTCAGAAGTTAAAGGACGCTGGACTGTCGCAGTATCTAACTGATATGAAAAACTCCTTTACTGGCGGTGGTGCAGCGGCTACTACCGAAGGTGCGAGCGCTGCTGAAGAGGCAGAAGCAGCTTCGCACACAGGCGTCGGCTCGTGTCCCATAAACCCAGAGTGTCTCGATAAAATGAACGCTCAGGTCGACGAAGCTGGTAAGGGTATGCAAGAGCTTGACAGCGAGGGCGGCGAAGTAGGCGACGCTATGGACGAAGCCAGTGTACACGCTGGCGACTTCGGCGCTGTGATTGGTGATGCTAGTGAGGCGACAGCCGACACAGGCGAAAGCGCTGGCTTACTAGGCGGGCTTTTCGGTGGCGTTACTGACGCTGCCGGTGGTATAGTAACAGCCATAGGTGGCGCTGGTGCTGGTCTTGTTGGAATGTTAGGTGATTTGCCTCTCGTCGGTGGTTTGTTCGGCGGAGCCGCTGACGCTGCCGGTGGGATTCTAGCGCCAATCGCTGCGGTGGGCTCTAATCTACTCGACTTTATACCGATTATAGGCCCAATTATCGCGGGCTTTATGCTTTTAGTTTCGACGTCGAGCATATTCAGAGGCGCTATAGGTTCGCTCGTAGACCAGTTTAAATCACTTCTCGGATGGGTCGGCGAACTAGCCGGCGATTTGTTAAGCCTTAACTTCAGTAAGTTTGGCGGAGACTTCGTAAGCGGGTTCGAAGGTGGCATTAACACTATTAAGAGCGACATTATGGGCTTCCCCTCAATGATGGTAAGCTCAATCGAACAGTCTGGCAGTACGATAACGTCGTTTTTCTCAGGGCTATGGAACACTATATCCTCTGGCGCTGGACAGATAGGACAAGACATCTTAAACGGCTTAAGCAGTCTGACTGACATAGCTAATAAACTCGCTAACTATCTCGCGAATATCGACTGGACGACCGTCATAAACAATTTCGTTAACACTATCACAAACGCTATTACTAACATTGACTGGGGCGGTGCGGTTAACGGGCTCGTCAGCGCCATTTCTGGTATGTTCGGTGGGGGCAGTGGTGGCGGAGGTAAAGCCGGAGCCTCGGTTTCAGACGGTACGAAATCATCATTAGAGAAAGGTGCTGGCGACGCAGCGCCGGGAATCATCGCTAAACTAGCTCCCGCGCTCGCAAACCTAGCAGTTCAGTTAGCGCTCTTATTACCAAGAATATTCGGAGCGCTCGCCCTCGTGCTACTCGAAGACCTAGTACACGTTAACTGGGGCGCAGTTGGAGCGGCTCTCGAATCTGCACTTGTAAGCGGGCTTTCAGCGCTCGGCGGGTGGCTGTGGGGTCAGCTTTCACCAATACCGGGTGAAATGTGGACTGGGTTCACTACTTCGTTAGGTTCGTTCGGTTCGTGGCTGTGGGGGTTACTATCGCCACTTCCCGGCGAGCTGTGGAGCGGATTCACTACTTCGTTAGGCTCATTCGGCACATGGCTTTGGGGGTTAATATCTCCACTTCCCGGTGAGCTGTGGAACGGATTCACGACTGCATTAGGTTCGTTCGGCTCGTGGTTATGGAATCAGATTTCGAGTCTACCGTCTGAATTATTTAATGCGATAACGAGTCAGAACTGGGGACAGATTGCAAGTAACATCCTCAGCGGCATAGAAGGCATAGGCGGACAGGCGGTTGGTGCTATAGCGAATCAGAACTGGGGACAGATAGGACAGGCGATTCTAACTGGCATAGAAAACATAGCTGGCTCAGCGGCAAGCTCTATCGGTAACGCCATAACTGGAACACTCGGCAGCATAAAGATAGGTGGCGTCGCACTCGCTGAAGGTGCGTATATCACATCACGAGCCGGCGGGGTTCTAGCGGTTATCGGCGAAGGTGGCGAAGACGAGTATGTCATACCCGCGAGTAAGATAGGCGACCCGACAGCTATAGCAGGGCTCCCGCGATTAGCCGAGGGTGCGTTAGTTACTGGAAGCGTAGGCAGCGTTAACACGCAAAGTTCTATGGCACAGAGCGTCGGCGGAACACAGCCGTCTACGAGCGGACAGGGCGATATAAACCTGACAGTTACGTTCACCGGCCCCGTTAATATGCAAGACCTGAACCAAGCCAGACAGTACATCCGCACGATGGGAACTGAATTCGATAACTACCGACGTCGGAAAGGAATTTCGCGAGGTTAATAGAGATGACAAGCTCACAGAAGCTCACCTTTGCCGGACAGGACATAACGCAAGCGCCGTATAACGCTCAGATGACGATAAAAGCGAAGTACTGGTGGCTAGATGGTTTTACGTTCGTTCAGTGGCCGACGAGTCAGACTTCACTTGTTAACTCGGTGTCGTATCTGAAGGACTGGGTTATCTCTGTTACATTAAGGATAATAGCTCCCGACCAGCGTAGAGAAACGATGTTATCCAGCTATAACGCCCTAGCAAATCTCTTTAACCCGATGAATGGCGAGCAGCAGCTTGTTTTCGACGAGTTTCCAATGTCGTACTTTATGGCGAAGGGTCAGAAATTCGCGATAAGCGACGAATCACAATCACCTTATATCATAGAATTACAGGCCGATTTCGGCTGCACAGGGCCAGCGTATTCGCTGATAGAGAGCGTATCAACTACCGATGTAGACACCACACCAAAGCTAGTTACGGTGCTATCAATGGGTAACCTAAACGCGGCCCCGCGATACAGATTCATCGCGGGTCAGGCGTACAACGGCGCGGTGACAATCAATAATAGCGTAACGAGTGAGCAAGTCTCGTGGACTGGCGTTCTCGCTGTAGGCGACGTCTTAGATTTTATTATGGACACTGACTACGGCACCCCTTACACAGTTTTACTTAATGGAAATCTCGCTATCTCGACTGTAAACGGCCCCGTTTGGCCGCACATACCGCCGGGTGGTTCTACTGTTATCTTTAGCGGGCCAAATCACGGAACGCTCGAAATACGATGGAGAGACAGGTTCCTCGTCGGTCAGCAGTCGTGGGGTATCCCGACGGAGGTTATGCTTTCAGTCGACTACGGTAGACCAACGCTCGGCCAGAAAATTAACTTTATCGCTCAGCTAGTCAGCCAGAACGGGCCACTAGCTGAAGCAATTACCATTTATCACTATGTTAACGACGTTCGCTATAACGACGTGACTACGTTCGCTGACGTGAACGGACAGGTAGAGTTTAGCCCAGCTATGAACACGCCCGGCGATTTTGCATATTACGCTGAATTTGGCGGGACAGAACAATACGCGCCGTCTACAAGCTCAGCGGTTACCGTCGTTAACAGGGCGAATTCGAGACTAACATTCACCGCCTCAGCTACGAGCGTATCGGTAGGCGAGAATATGAAGTTCTCTGGACAACTGCAATGGTGGAACACTGTTTCGAATAACTGGGAAGCCGTTACAGTCGCTAACGAACCGATTCAGCTTTATTACTACGCGTCAGGCGGCGGGGTAATCGTTGGGCCGATAATCGAACTAACCGACATTAATGGGAACTTCTCATTCACCGGCTCGTGGGAGATTATCGACAATTATGTTTATTATGTGAAATTCCCCGGCGACGGGATATACGGCTCAGCACAGAGCCAAAACATCAGTATTAATGTAACATGACCGAAATAAAACCAACTTTTGAAATCGACGAAGAGCCGGTTTTTAAAGTTATCGAAAATGATAGACTACTAATCATCCCCGATGCTCATTATGCGGGGGGAATGTATCGAACGCCTCACGACTTAGAGGTGGTGGAGCGAGAGCGCGTACACTATCTGCACGCCTCGCAGATTAAACAACTATTAGGAGAGTAAAGCTATGAGTTTAACTCAGACAGGATGGGCTTGTATAGCATCGGCGCTTATTAACGACGCTGCTTACAATCCCTTCAACAACGCGAACGCCTACCTCGGGGTAGGCGATTCGAGCAACGCGTTCGTCAACACGCAAACCGACCTACAGAGCGGTTCTAATAAGACGCGCGTCGGAATGAACCCTACGTACCCGACACGAAGCAGTAACGTTATTACGTTCCAAGCAACGTTCGGGACGTCACAAGCAAATTACCAGTGGAACGAGGACGGCATATTCAATGCCTCGACCGGCGGCCAGATGCTCACCAGAGCGGTAGAGACGCTTATCACAAAGACGAGTGCCGTCAGCGTGGTATTCACCAAGACGCTCACTATACAGTCTTAAAATGACATATAGACGATTCTATAACCACGGAGCGCGGCGGGAGAGAGAACGCGGAATCGAAATGAAGCGCCACTCTATGACCGACAGCGTATATCTAAAAGACCCTAAGCGAATCGAGAACGCTATCGGCCCCGCAGCTAAGGAACTTAATCTGACTAATGAAGACTACCCCGACGGCGTCGACACACGATGGAAGGTAATCAAGCCTGAGATTAAAGTTCAAAACTACACGAGCGATATTCAGCCAGATTCGCGACGTATTTGCGCGACGTGCAAACACGGCGGCGAACCGCAACCGACGACGAGTAACATATATCGGATATGGTGTAAGGAAGCGTTCGTGCGGGGTGTTCCCGGCTGGAAGACTGAGCCTAAGACGCTCACCGACCGAAGCTGCCGTGACTGGTTACCGCGCTCGATAGACTGTGTAGGTTAGGAGAGTTTAAAATGGACGCAACAAGTAGTACATTCACCGACGGGCGCGAAGATGAGTGCCTATGTCCCGAGTGTACGACTAATAAGACGCATAAGCTGAACGGAAAAACATTCTGTTCAACTGGTGTGTCTAAAAAAGCAAAAAAGGTTAAACTTCACCTCGGTTGTTGGTGCGCGAATTGCACAATCCGGCACGATATGACCGATGGGATGTTATTCTGTCTTTTAAAAGATGGTAAACATTATCCACTCGCTTTCGAAGAGCCCCGCGAAGACTCAGAGAAAGTAGTGTACGCATCTTTAAAGGACGTTAAATTAACTCTAGGGCCGGCTGGTTCGAAAACAGAGGCAATAGAGATAGAAATGGAGAGGTAAGAATATGGCAAGTCACATGTGGCTTTATGGTATAGAACTTATTACTGGCATCCAGACGATAGGTGCGTGGAAAGACTGCCACTCGAATTATGCTAACTCGTGGTGTTTCGCGCTGCTTTCAGCAGTAGGAAACAACACTACAGGGCAGTTCTTTAACGCAGCGAGTCAGGCCGAGATAACGGGAACAAATTACGCGGCGCAAGGGAGCGAATTTAATAACGCTACGTCGTATAACGAGAACGGCGCGACGATGACCGCTGCAAACTCGATATGCGACTTTACGTGTGCTCAGAACGAAACGTACCCTACCCCGCAATGGTCGACGAACAAAGCAGGTGCTCTTACAGAGACGACCGCAGCGTTCGGTGAGGTTATCGCAGCTACAGGAACCGCAAGCACTACGCCAGTATTATGTTCGTTCGACTTCGGTGGAACGTACCAGTGTACAGCAGGAACCTTCACGATAACATTCGGCACAGACGCGACAACGTCGGTAGCACACTCCGTCTTTGAAATCACAGTGTCGTAGAGGCGGGCTATGCTCGTCTCGACACTCTTTATTTTAAGAGTGGATACGCCTAGCGGAGTCTCTCGTTAGATGACACTATACGCGAAAGCCGGCACACTTACCACACCAACTAGCATCGGCAACCAGACGATTAGTGGACTAGGCTTTACGCCAGTTGCCGTTATTATATGGGGTGATGCGAATACTGCTACTGGATGGGGAACCGACTTTCAACACGGCATCGGTTTTTCAGCATATAATAGTGCTAAGAGCGCCTACCAGCAGGGCGCTATCGCGTGGGCAGGTCAAACTGGTGAAACCAACGGGAATGAGTTTCGTAGACACGCGGCGGTATCTTTCACGCTGTTACAGTATGATGGTTCGCTCATTCTCGTTGAAGGCACGATAACCACGATGAGTAGTGCTAATAGTGGCGAGTTTATAATCGCTTGGGCTACTGTCGATACCGCCTCTGGTTTTATGTTAAACTACCTCGCGCTTGGTGGTTCTGACTTAGAAGCTGGCGTTTTACAATGGCAAACGGCGACGACGACCGGAAACCACCCGGTTACTGGTCTTGGATTTACACCAACATGTGCTATACACATGGGTGTAGGCGTAACCTCAGCACCGCCGACTTCAACTACATATTCAGCGTATCATATAGGCGCTATGACTGGTAGCGGGAACCAGTGGGCTATCTACGAGCAAAGTAACCCCGGCGGCGGGCCAGCTAACACGCGTCAACAGTTTTCAAACTATTGCGTCTCGCGTAACACATCATTTGACGTTCTAGCTGAATATGACGTATTTGGTAATGACGGATTCACGCTAAAATGGGATGAGGCGGTAGACGGTACGGGGCCGTATATATGGAGTCTCTGTCTCGGTGGTGTATCTATACAAGCCGGCACATGGTCAAAGACGACAACATCGGGAACTAATGAAACTGATGGAATAAGCACCTCGAATATGACCCCGGTAGCGGTAATCGCCTCGACAATTAGCTACGTCGCAGAATCCGCAGCGTATGAAAACAGTATGCGGTTCTGTTTCGGTGCGAGCGATGGAACGAATAACGTTTGCTCTGGCGGAACTGAAGAGAATGGCGGCAGCACGTCGGTTGTACATAAGTACGAGTATTCCAACAAGTCTATTTGTGTCAGCGATAACGATTCTGGTGCGGCAGACATAACCGCGACTATTGGCTCATTCGTTAATGGCGGGTTCACCGTTACGTGGGGGGGAACTAACACCGCAACGGCAACGCAAATATGTTATGTTGCGATATGTGCTCTTAACGCGACGCCAGCACTAGCAACTATCGGTAACACGTCGGCAGTATTAGCCCCAACACCGGCAATACCGCTTAACGCACTCAGCTTAACGACTATCGGTAGCACTTCCGCACCAGTAACGCCAACACCGGCAATACCACTTAATAAGCTGAGCTTAAC
>Ga0187876_1002279_pt1 | contig 14428 bp, 10 predicted proteins | sample June2016WEW_17_4_FD_133000 | JGI IMG/M metagenome (GOLD analysis project Ga0187876, IMG submission 133000) | Peatland microbial communities from SPRUCE experiment site at the Marcell Experimental Forest, Minnesota, USA - June2016WEW_17_40 | ecosystem: Environmental > Terrestrial > Soil >...
CCCCGCCCGCACACCCCGCCGGTGCTCACCGCCCGCCTGCCCGAAAAACTGCCAAACGAACTGCCACACGAAATACAACCAACTGGCCCCCAACCGGCCGCAGCCGCCCGTCGCCCCCGCACACCTGGCACCGCAGTGCCCGTACGCTGCCATGCGACCGCAGTCGCAGGCTCTTGCCAACCGGCCGCAGCCGCCGTACCCTGCCCTGCGACCGCAGTCGCAGGCCCCAGCCAACCGGCCGCAGCCGCCGCACGCTGCCCTGCGACTGCCGTCGTAGATCCCAGCCAAGGCAAAAATGCCAATCGAACTCCCCGGCCGGCGTCCTCCCACCGCTCAACCCAGGCGCGGCGCGCCGGAAAACGCGCACGCCGGCGCCGCTGAACCTGAACCGCGACGGCAAACCACATAAACGGCCGGCGCCCGACCGGGCAGACACGCCTGCTGCAGGCGATCCCGTGCCCGCGCTACCCTGCCGTTGCGCCTGGTGCTGCGCGCTCAGAGGCGGTCGAGACGGCCGCGCCCCCGGAGGGCCACCGCGGCGTCAGCCATCCCGACCGGCCGCAGCCGCTTCGTCCCTGCCATCCGGCCGCAGCCGGAGGTCTGGCGCCGCCGGCCGCAGCGTCATCCGGCTGAGCACCACCACCGTGACGGCCACCACCAGCAGGAAGGCCGCGAGCTTGGAGGCTTTGTCCAGCACCAGGTCCACCAGACCCAGTGCCGTGCACATGCTATAGAAGATCAGCACGATGCGCTGCTGGCTGAAACCGCGCTTGAGCAGCCGGTGATGCAGATGCTCGGCGTCGGCGTGGAAGAAGGGTTTGCCTTCCAGCGGACGGCGAATGAACACCCAAGCCACGTCCAGGATGGGGACCGCCAGAATCAGCAGGGCGGTGCCGATCTTTGCCGGCCCCAGTATCGCCAGCGCCCCCAGGATGAACCCGGTGCATTGCGCCCCCGAATCGCCCAGGAAGATGCTGGCCGGCGCCCAGTTGTACACCAGAAAGCCCAGCAGCGCCGCCGCCAGGATCAGCGGGGGCAGCACCAGCACCTGGCTGCCCGGCAGCGTCGTCGCGGCCTCGCCGTGCGGCCGGTAGCTCCAGATCGCCAGCAGGATCGCCGCGATCGTCACCACCCCGCCGGCCAGACCGTCCAGGCCATCCATGAAGTTGACTGTGTTCATCATGCCCACGATCCAGAACATCGTGAACACCATGCCGATGGAGACCCCCAACAGCGAAGCCGTCAGGGGAATCTGCAAGGTCGGATCCAGATTCGGGACGACGGCGTGCAGGCTGCTGAGCGGGTTGGAGACGTTGTGCACCCAATCAAGGCCGCCTGCCAGCGCCGCGGCCGCCGCCAGCACCTGGCCCAGGAAGTGCACGGAGGGGTGCAGGCCCCGGCGATTGCGCGATACCACGACGTCGTCAACCACGCCCACGATCACGGCGATGGCCGCGCCCAGCAGCACGCCGCGAAGCTGCTTGAACGTGCTCGCGTCGTCGATGAGCAGCTTGGCGTTCAAGGCGTCGTAGCGCGTCCCGGTCATGGGCTCGAAGACGAGGATGCCCACCGCGAAGGCGAGGAACACGGCCACGCCACCCAGGTAAGGCACGGGCCGGGTATGCACGTCCCGGGACCGCACCGGCGCCATGATACCGAAGCGCCGGGCAACGCGGCGCAACAGAACCGTCAGTATCAGGGATAACCCCAAAACACACGCGGCCGCAATGGTAAACTGAAAGCCGAGGTACTTGTCGCCGAACGCGCGGTGCAGTAGATCCACGAAAGGTAGGTCTCCTCCGGAGCGGCAGTAGGGAAACGCGCCGCCCGCGGCGATCTTACCGTACTTGGGCTATTTGACACCACCGAAAACCTGTGCATATCATGGGGCAGAGGCTTTTGCCCTTTCCTCATGATCTTCACAAGGCCCGCGTGCACCAGTGCTTCGTTGGGGGAAGTGTCGGAATCGGTAGACGGGCATGACTTAGGATCATGTGCAGCAATGCGTGAGGGTTCGAGTCCCTCCTTCCCCACGTGTCCCCGTGTTCGTGCGACGAAGCGTCGGCATCCGCAGTAATGAAGTGAGGTCAAGTGCCCGTGAGGGTAGAAGTCGAGCATCTCCCAGAGAGCCAGGTGCAGCTCCAGATCGAAGTTGACCCCGAAATGTTTGGCCAGGCGACCGGTAAGGCCTTTACCAAGCTTGCCGAACGCTACCGTATTCCGGGGTTCCGCCCGGGCAAGGCACCCCGCGCGGTGCTCGAGCGCGCCATTGGCCAGGATACGCTGCTGAGCGAGGCGACCGAGATTTGCATGAACGATGCCTATACTCGGGCACTCCAAGAGCACGATCTGCATCCGCTCGGTCAGCCCGACGTGGAGCAGCCAAAGTCCGAGGAGATCGCCGCGGACAAGCCGTTTACCTTCACCGCAAAAGTCTACGTGCGCCCGCACGTGGGGCTGGGCGATTACCAGGCCCTCCGCCTTGCACCGGTCATCCCCACCATCACGCCCGAGGATGTCGACCGCTTTCTCCAGAGCGTGCAGGAGGAGCAAGCCCCCTGGGAGCCGGTCGAGGATCGTCCGGCCGAGCTCGGCGACCTCGTAACCCTGCGCCTGCTGGCTACGGTTGGCGAGGAAACGCTGGTAGACCAGGATTCCTGGGAGTACCGCCTGCGCGACGACGACGCGCCGGGCGTGCCGATTCCCGGACTCTCGGAGCGCATCGCCGGCCTGCGTACCGGTGATACCAAAGACGATACCATCGATCTCCCGGACAGCTATACGCCTGCCGAGTACGCAGGCAAGCAGATGACCTTGCACCTCGAGGTGCTTCGGGTCGAGCGGAAGTTGAAGCCGGAGATCGACGATGCCTTTGCCCGCACCCTCGGCAAGTTCGAGACGGTGGAGGAAATGCGCGCCGCGCTCACCAAGAGCATGCAGAACCAAGCGCGCACCCGGGCGTTCGAGGAGCACGTCGAGCAGGTCGTTCAGCTGGTGGTCGACCAGGCGCAGGTCGCCGCGCCGCCGCCGCTCATCGACGACGAGCTCGACGAGATGATGCGCCAGCTGCAGGAGAACGTGGAGCGCGAGCGGAAAATCTCGATGGACACCTACACGCGCGTCATCGGGAAGACTGTCGAGCAGCTGCGCGAGGAGGCCCGCCCCACCGCCCAGCGCCACGTGCAATCCGACCTCGTGCTCGATGCCGTCGCCGAGGCAGAAGGTATCGAGGCACCCGCAGCCGAAATCGACGCGCAGATCCGGCTCCTGGCCGGCCAGCCAACGTACAGCACCAAAGAGCGGCGGCGGCTGCTCGCATCGGATGCCCTGCGCGCCCGCATCGCCCGTCGCCTGCGGAAGCGCTATGTCGTCAATCGCTTGCTCGAAATCACGAACCCTAATGGCGCGACCGAATCATCCGATACAAAAGAGTATGAAGCGCATGCCGGCGCAGACGTGGCAGGCGACGCCGAGCCCGCCGCGCTGGCGGCAGGAGGCGCGCAGCACGGCGAAGCTGGGTCGGATAGCATGGACCAGCAGAGCGAACAGGAGGGCTGACAATGGGCTTGGTGCCGATGGTTGTCGAAACCACGAATCGAGGTGAGCGTGCGTACGATATCTTTTCGCGCATGCTCAAGGACCGCATCATCTTCATCACGAGCCCAATCGAGCCGCAGATGGCCAGCCTCGTCGTGGCGCAGCTCCTCTTCTTGCAGAGCGAAGATGCCGAACGCGACATCTCCATGTACATCAGCAGCCCGGGCGGCCAGGTGACCGCGGGGCTGGCTATCTACGATACGATGCAGCAGGTCAAGCCGGATATCGCCACCTACTGCATGGGGATGTGCGCCAGCATGGCCTCGGTGCTCCTCGCGGCCGGCACGAAGGGTAAGCGCTTTGCCCTGCCCAATGCCGAGGTGATGATCCACCAGGGCAGCGCCGGCTTCCAGGGTGCTACGCCCGACATCGAGGTGCAGTCGCGCTGGATCATCCGCTCAGTGCGCCGGCTGAACCAAATCCTGGCGCATCACTGCGGCCAGCCGTACGACAAGATTGACAAGGATACGCAGCGCGACTTCTTCATGACCGCAAAGGAAGCAAAAGACTACGGCATCGTGGACGAAGTGCTCGTCAACTCCTCGTTTCCCGAGCTTGCGGAGGACTAGCTACTATGGCCAACACGAAGCCGCCTCGTGTCCAATACCGTTGCTCCTTCTGCGGCAAGAGCCAGGAGCAGGTGCACAGGTTGATCGCGGGTCCCGGCGGCGTCTACATCTGTGACGAGTGCATCGACCTGTGCCGCGAGATTATCGAAGAAGAGCAGGCGAACTCGCCCAAGCAGAAGCTGCCCATCACGAAGATCCCCCCGCCCAAGCGCATCTACGAGCAGCTGGGCCAGTATGTGATCGGGCAAACGCGGGCCAAGCGCGTGCTCTCGGTAGCGGTCTACAACCACTACAAGCGCGTCGCGGCCGGCATGATGATCGACGACGTGGAGCTCTCCAAGAGCAATATCCTGCTCGTCGGCCCCACGGGCTGCGGCAAGACCCTCCTGGCGCAGACACTCGCCCGCATCCTGGACGTGCCCTTCTGCATCGCCGATGCCACCGCGCTGACCGAGGCCGGCTACGTGGGCGAGGATGTCGAGAATATCCTGCTCCGCCTCATCCAGGCGGCCGACTTCGATATCCCGCGGGCCGAAAAAGGCATCGTCTACATCGACGAGATAGACAAGATCTCCCGCAAATCGGATAACCCTTCGATCACGCGCGACGTCTCCGGCGAAGGCGTGCAGCAGGCACTGCTCAAGATCGTCGAAGGGACGATTGCGAACGTGCCGCCCCAGGGCGGCCGGAAGCACCCGCACCAGGATTTCATCCAGATCAATACGCAAAACATCCTGTTCATCTGTGGCGGCGCGTTCGAGGGGCTGGAGAAGATCATCGACACCCGCTTGAACAAGCACAAGCGCCTCGGCTTCCGCACCGCCGACTTTGAGGAGGAGCCGAGCGAATCGCAGAAGCACGTGATCCCAGAGGATCTCCTGGCCTACGGCCTGATTCCCGAGTTCGTCGGCCGCCTGCCCGTCGCCGTGATGCTCGAGGCCCTGGACGAAGATACCCTGGTCAAGATCATGACCGAGCCGAAGAACGCGATCGTCAAGCAGTACAAGAAGTTCTTCGATCTGGACAAAGTGGAGCTGGTCTTCACGCAAGAAGCCATCCGGGCCACGGCCCGCGAGGCGCTCAAGCACAAGACCGGCGCGCGTGGGCTGCGCACTATCGTAGAGGATATACTGCTCGACGTGATGTACGAGATACCCTCGCGGCAAGACATCCGTCGCTGCAAGATCACGGAGAAGGCAATCCTCAGAGAGGAAAACCCCCTGCTTGAGCCCGTACGACTCGCCGCGCGCGACGACGACGATCTGCTCGTGCAGGACGAGCCTGCCTAAGACAATTCCCGGGAGCGCGCGCGTCTCGCGTGCGCCCGTCCCGTGCTCCAAGTGACTTCCATCGCCACCGCGTAAGCGCGTGCGCCGGGCCTGGGGGCGCGGACACGATGGCCGCGCCCGTGCGCGCTGAACCTGGGCGCGCCGCACGCGCTCACGCCCCCAGGCAGCCACATCCCGGGATCGCACGCGTCCCGCGTGCTTCCACCTACGCGAGCTTCCAGCCGCACGCCGGACAGAACTTGGCGCCTTGGGCATCGGCGCCGCAGTTCGGGCACGTCGTCGGCTGCGCTTGGGCCTGCTCTACCTTCGTGCCACAGCTGGGGCAGAACTTCGCCTCGCCCACCTGCGTGCCGCAGCTGGGACAGGTAGCAACGCTGGGCTGGACCATGGCCGCTCCGCAGTTGGGGCAGAACTTCGTGCCGGGCTTGGCGAGCGTGCCGTCATTAGGGCAGCGCGCCGAGACACCCGCGGCCTGTTTGGCAGCCGAGGTAGCCGTCTTGATCATGTCGCCGATGCCAAACACGTTGGCCAGGCCCTTTGCCACGCCTGCCGCCTGCTCCGTCTGTGCTTGAGCAATCTCCGTTCTGCGCGGGCTATCGTCCGCGCAGGTACCACCCTGGCTGTCCCAGTCCGAGTTGCACACCATCTGGTGGCACGTGGGGCACTCGTGGAACACGTCTTTCATCTGATCCCACGCGCGTTCCAGCTGCTGGGACGTGAGCGTGCGGATGTAGCGCGGATCCTGGTAGTCCATGCCCGAAGCGACCGCATCGCCCAGGATCGGGATGTTGCGTCGCAAGAAGCCACCCAGGACGTTGCGTCCCACCTCCTTGGTGACGGTCGCCTGTACATCCGGCTGAGTGCGGTACTCGCGTGAGCAGCGGTCGCAATAGAACATCGCGTACGGCCCCGCGCCGTCGTTTCGCACATCGTAGCGTGCCATTTGCATTGGCCTACACCCTCCACAACTCTTGCGCCATCGGCCGGACTCCCTGCTGCCATCCGCCCGCATGAGACCGCCGCTAGCCGCTAGTGTATCACTCAGCAGCCATGATACAAGGCCCCACAACGCCGGGGGCGGACCCGGATCTTGTGACCGCGGGCACGCCCTGCCGCAACGGCCCGAACTGTTGCCGTGCACGCCACTCAAGCGATTTCATCGTTTATGCGGAGAACACGGAACGGCGGCAAATACGATATGATACACTCATCCACAGCCTTTCCGAAATAGGCCCGTCTCACTGAGGCTGGGTTCCTTGCTGGGCCATTGAGCGGATTCAGCGCCTGTGCACCCTTCCATCGATGATCGGGTTATCGACTATTACCATGGGCTCTTCGGCCGCATCTTTTCGGAGCCTTTTCGAAGCCGGATCGCAGAACGGCTGAAGCGCAACGGCGTCATACGCCAGATAGGGGAGTCGGCCGACGCGGCATCGCAGTCGCTTTCCCGGTTTCTCGTAAACGCGCAGCTCACCGAGGAGCAGGTAGCCGTCCTTCTCGACCGGTTGGCGCCCCTGAGTGGGCTGCTCAGCCTCGACGACATCGGCAACCCCAACGTGACGCCCGAAGCCGTGGTCGCCAGGGTGCTCCCGAGCCTGCCCGTCTCTACACTCGGCCACCCCGCCGACCACGACCCCGTCTTTCAGGTCGCCCTGCATTCGGTCGTGCAGGTGCTGATGCTCATTGGGCCGGTGATGGCCGAGTGGCAGAAGCTGAGCTTCTCCACCGCCTTCGAGCTGCCGCGCCGGGTCGTGAACCGCCTGAACCAGACCAGCGAACAGCTCGGCGCCTTCGGGCCCTCGGGGCAGGCAGCGGCCGGTGCGCTTGAGCTATCCGGACAGGCGGCGGCCGACGAGCGTTACGAGCTCATGTACCGCGACTACTTGCTGCAGCGCTTCCATCGCGTGGAGGCCGGCACGGTCCGCATGACCACGAATCTGGATGTTGACTTGCGCGAGCTATTCGTCATGCCGCGCGTGCGGGTGCACCCCTCGAGCATCCGGGGCGACGATGCGGCCGGGACCAAAATGTCGCCGATGAGTCTAAAGGAAGCACGGAAGCTCTTCGAGGCGCCCGACATGCCGCGCCAGGCGGCGCCGACCGAGGCAGCGCAGGTGACCGCGCTGGAGCAGGTGAAGTGGTATCCACACAATGTGATCGTCGGGAGTCCAGGCAGCGGCAAGTCCACGTTCCTCGAATGGCTGCAGGTGAAGGTGGCCGCGGCCGAAGAGGAATTGGTCTTGGCCGGCAGGCAGGCGATCCCGCTGCTGCTGCGCGTGCGGCAGCTCGATGCTCGCGACCTGCCACATGGCGCTGCGCTGATCGAGAAGGTAACGGCCAGCAGGGATCGCGCGGCCCTCATGCCGGCTGGCTGGATCGATCGGCAGATGGCCGCGGGCCGCGTGCTCTTCATGCTGGATGGGCTCGATGAGGTGGACCCAGAGCTGCGCGACACCCATGTCATCCCCTGGCTCGCCGGCATGCACCAGGAGTTTCCGCGCTGTCACTACCTCGTGTCCTCACGCCCCGTTGGTTATCCGCCTGGCGCGTTCCCGCGGATGGAGGCTGCAGAATGCGATCTGCTCGACTTCGATGACGACGACGTACGGCACTATGCCAGGCACTGGTGTACGGCTGTCCGCCTAGCCCGCAACGAGCTGGAGGAGGAGGCCCGTCGTGAAGGCACGGTAGATGGAGACCGCATTGTCGACGGATTCAAGGGCCACCTCTACATCCATAACCTGGCGCGTAACCCATTGATGCTGTCGGCCATCTGCCTGGTCAACTACTTCGAGGGCGGGCAGCTGCCAAAGGACCGCGCGGTGCTGTACAAGCTCTGCGTCGAGGGCCTGCTGCATCATTGGGACCAGCGGCGCGGCATCCACTCCGAGTTCACGCTGGATGAGAAGCTCCGCTGCTGCCGCGAGGTTGCGATTGCCATGCAGGCGGGCGACCGCGCGGAGCTCGAGGCGGCCTCGGTCTCAGGCATTCTCGAGCGCGTGCTTGGCGATAGCGAGCGCGCAACCCAGCTGCTGGAGCATATTCGCTACCGAACCGGTCTGCTGCTCGAGCGTCGTCCCGACATTTTCGCTTTTGCGCACTTGACGTTCCAGGAGTACCTGGCGGCCTGCGCCGTGCACGAGGGCAATCAGCTTGGCATCGACGTCCAGCAGCTGGTGCGCGAGCACGCCGACGGCCGGTGGAACGAAGTGATCGCGCTGTTTTGCGCGCTCGCGCCCGTTCCGGTGGCGCGATGCACGATTGAGCTGCTTATCGCGCAACCCGATAGCCATGTCCTTGGCCAGGTGTTGGAGGAGGCCTACCTGGCTGCTAATGTCGAGTTGGGAAAGGATCTTGACTTCCGTCGAGCGGTTCTCGAGCGGATCGCGCTGGCGCCCGGTGAGGGCTATCCTGCCCGGCCACTCTCTCGCTTCCCTACTGAGGAAGTTGCTCCAATCGCTAACAAGGCTGTCGGCCAGGGTTCGCATAGCATTGCAACTACTGCAGCTTATCAATGGCTCTGGCTCAATCCAGCGTACATGGATGGGCCGCTGATTAGTAAGGGTCTTCACCGTTGGAAGGACCTGAACCCATATCAGATTACCGAGCTGAATATGCTCCTGCATCGATTCGGATCGGCCAACGAAGTAGAGGGGATTTCAAGAGAAGGCGCGCTCTTTACTTCACCAGGCCCCAGCTTCGAGGATGTGTCATATAGCTCACAGGCAGAAATCGCCCTGCTGGCTCTCGCCGATCGGTTCAGCTCAAATGCCATGGAAGAGGGACATGAGGCGCCCTATTTCGCTCAGCGGTTGGTTCATGCCCTCCACACCTACGCTCCTGGCGGCGTTCCAGTTGCCTCCAGCGCACGATCGTATCTTTACGTGTTGCTGTCGGAAGCGATGCAAAACGCCGTGCCATATTTGGATGCGCCATCCAGGAGTGCACTCGACGATTGGCTTCGGGGCGCGAAAGAGTCATGCCTCCAGAGCAACATTACCAGGGAGGGAACGCCATCTGAGGGTCGTGAGCTGATGGCACTCGTGGATGCTATCACCCACGCCTTGCGCTCACGCCAGAAGGGAACGAGTAGCAAGACCACGCGATCGCTTACTCAGAAGCGACGGGGAGCCAAGCCGTGAACTGTGATGCGAAGATTTCGCCCGCCTTTGAGGAGTTTCTCGCCGAGAGCGGACCAAACGACAAGCGCGACGCGATTGTGGTCTACGATGCCCCGGCTGCTGATGCGCCCCGGTTACGCGGCCGTCTGCGGGTGCTCAGGGAGCGGCTGCGGGCGGTTGAGGAGCGCGCCGCCGTGCAGCGTCCGATCCAGGACAGGCTCTTTGCGAGCTACTTGGACGCGAGCGCCGGGCGCCTCCACGGCCATCAACGCCTCGAAGTTTCGCCTATCGGCGCCAATGCGCTGCCCGTCGCCACGATGGAGGTCACACGTAAGACCCTGCCGCTGCTCGCGCGGCAAGCCGAGGTGCTGGCCATTATGCCCAACCAGCATATTCACCTGATCTCGCCGAAGCAGGTGCGCTACGACGAGCTCGGAAAGCAGGAGGAGCAGGATAGGCTGACCTGGGGCCTGCAGCAACTGGACATCCCACGACTGTGGGCCACCACCAAGGGCGAGGACATCAATGTAGCGGTGCTGGACACCGGAGTGCATGGCGAGCACCCTGCGTTGGCAGGCCGTGTGAAGCAGTTCACGGTGGTCGACCCGCTGGGCCGGCGCATCAGCACCAATGTGACCTTCGATTGCGGCCGTCATGGGACGCACGTCTGCGGCACCATCGCGGGTGGAACGACGGCGTCGGGCGTGTCCATCGGTGTTGCTCCATCGGCCAACCTCCTGGTGGCCGGCGTGCTCCTGGGCGAGTCCACGCTACGCGCGCTCGTTGAGGGGATTAGCTGGGCCGTGGAGCGCGGTGCGGACGTGATCAACATGTCGCTCGGCTTCAGCTACTACGAGCCGCTCTTCGCGCGCGTGTTTGACATGCTGATCAACCGCTATGCAATCCTGCCGGTCGTCGCTGTTGGGAATGGGAACCATGGCAATAGCAGCTCACCGGGCAATGCACCCAATGCGCTGTCGGTTGGCGCGGCCGAAAAGGCGCCCGGTGGCACATGCGATGTGGCGTCGTTTAGCAGCGGCGCCAGCCTCGTCTTTCCCGGCGAGGAGCCGCATGCACTGGTGACAAAGCCGGATGTGGTCGCGCCGGGGAAGCAGGTCTACTCCTGCACTCCACCAGAAAAGCGGTCCGACGGCACCTACGACTATACCTACATGGACGGCACCTCCATGGCAGCGCCGCACGTCACAGGCGTCGTGGCCCTGCTCATGGCAGCCAAGCCGGAAGCGCCCGTGACGGCTATACTCGAAGTATTGAAGCAAACTGCGGAACATCCGCGTGGAGCGGAGTTCCGGCCCGATAACCGGTGGGGCTTCGGTATGATCCGCCCCCTCGAGGCACTTCGCGCGCTGAGCACATGATTGCCCCACTTGGCGTGTAGCGGATGCTAGACTATCCTAGGAAACCTGAGGCGCCAATGAGCAAAATCAGCCCTGCATTCGCCGCACGGCTTCAAGGTCTCCAGCCTGAGGAGCAAGCCCGCGTCGTGCTCATGTTCAGCATGCCGGACACGAGCCTAGCCAGCGGCCGAGCGAGCGCACGCGCCCGTCGCCCGGAAGTGATCGAGGCAATGCGTAGGTCCGCGGAACCGGCTTTGCACGACGTGGATGCCATCCTAGCCCAAGTCGGGGGTAAGCGCCTGCGCGCAAGCATCGATGCGCTCGGTTGCGTCCCCGTGGAGACCACGACCGATGGTATCCGCGCACTGGCTGAGCTTGACCGCATCGCAGCCATCGTGGAAGATCAGTCGATCTCCCTGCTTCACACCCAGTGAGGTGCCCTGTGCTTCCATCAGGGTGCTGAGGCATGCTCCAGCCCAGCTAGGAGTGCTGCGAGTGGCAGCTGCCTGAGATCCGTGGCTTACCGCGGCTGTATGCATGGTCAAGCGCGACCTGTCGGGCAGCGCGCCGCCACTCCTGCTCGCCCCCGCCGGCAGGTCTCTAGCGCCACAAGGGTATGGGCGATCTTCTCAGACGTTCCCCTTGTGCAGCGAGGCCAGGAACTCGCGGTTGGTCGCCGTCTTCGCCAGACGATCGAGGAGCAGCTCGGTACCCTCGGTGCCGCCCAGTGCTGTGATCATGCGGCGCATGAGCCATACCCGCTGCAGCGTCGTCTCGTCCATCAGCAACTCTTCATGTCGCGTGCCCGAGCGCAGCACGTCGACGGCGGGGTACACGCGTTTCTCCGCGAGTTTCCGCTCGAGGATGACCTCCATGTTGCCGGTGCCCTTGAACTCCTCGTAGATCACGTCGTCCATGCGACTGCCGGTCTCGATCAGGCAGGTGGCAATGATGGTGAGACTGCCGGCACCCTCGATCTTGCGTGCAGCGCCAAAGAAGCGCTTCGGTGGGAAGATGGCGTTCGGGTCGATGCCACCGGACAGCGTGCGCCCGCTGGAGGGTATGGCCGCGTTGTAGGCACGGGTCAGCCGGGTGATGCTGTCGAGCAGCAGCACCACGTCACGTCCCGCCTCGACCAGGCGTTTGGCCCGCTCGAGGGCCATCTCGGCCACGCGGGTATGGTGGTCGGCCTGCTCGTCGAACGTCGCGCTCAGAATCTCCGCGACCTTGACCGAGCGCTCCATGTCCGTCACTTCTTCAGGACGCTCGCCCACCAGCACGATCATCAGGTGCACATCCGGGTAGTTGGCATTGATGGCATTGGCGATCTGCTTGAGGATCACCGTCTTGCCTGCCTTCGGGGGTGCCACGATCATGCCGCGCTGGCCTCGCCCGACAGGCGCCACGAGATCGAGCAGGCGCGTAGTCACCACGCTGGGCGTGGTCTCCAAGACAAGCTGCTGCACCGGGTAGATGGGGGTTAGCCGATCGAAGTAGGGGCGCCGCTTGGCCGTGTCCGGATCGGTACCGTTCACAGCTTCCACTCGCAGCAAGCCGTAGTACTTCTCGCTTTCCTTCGGCGCGCGCACCTGGCCGCTCACGCGGTCGCCCGTGCGCAGCCCAAAGCGCCTGATTTGCGAGAGGGAGACGTAGATGTCCTCGCTGCCGGGTAGGTAGCGGTCCTGTCTCAGGAAGCCGAAGCCTTCTTCGACGATATCCAGCACCCCCGCGCGGAAGAGGTTCCCTTGCTGCTCGGCCTGTGCTTGCAGCAGCCGGAACACCAAGTCATTCTTCTTGAGCCGGGTATACCCGGTCACCTCGAGACTACGCGCCAGCTCATACAGCGCGGGGAGGGTCATGTCCTCCATCTCGGCGAGGCTGGTGCGCTTCGCACTCGCCGCGCCACCACCGCGATCCGCGTCCAGCGGCTCGCGTTCGGGGTACCCGAGGGTCGAAAGGGCCACGGCCGGCGCTCGGTCGGGTGCGGCTTCCTCGCGCGGCGCCTCGGCCACGGCCACCGACCCTGCGGCGTCGCTAGAATAGCCATTTGTATCCATAGTCATTTCCCCGCGCGCGTACGATCCCTCCAGATTCTCGGGTCGTAAGTCCTGGTATCCATATCCGTCAATCTCTCCCAATGGTGCACCGCCTCAATCCAGCGCGTAGTGCCCGACTGCGATCGCATTGTCAAGCTATGCGTGCGAGCGCCGCGACCGAAATACTGCACTCCGCGCAACAATTCCCCGTTCGTAATGCCAGTAGCAGCAAAAAACACATTGTCGCTGCGCACAAGGTCGTCGGTGCTCAACACCCGATCAAACTCCCTGGCATCCAATCCTGCCGCGATTGCCTTTTGCTTCTCTTCTTCATTCCTTGGCCATAACCGGCACTGGATCTCCCCACCTACGCACTTGAGCGCGCACGCCGCGAGCACCGCTTCGGGTGAGCCGCCCACGCCCATCAACACGTCCACGCCCGAGTAGTCTTCCATGGCCGCTGTCAGGGCGCCGGCTACATCCCCATCTGGAATCAGCTTGAGGCGGGCGCCCGTGGCGCGAATCTTCGCTACCAGGGCGTCATGCCTGGGGCGCTCCAGGACGCACACCGTGAGGTCGCTCACATCGCAATCACGAGCCTTAGCCAGCGCAGCCAGGTTCTCCGCCGGCTCCGCCTCGATGTGGACCAGTCCCTTTCCGGCCGCGCCGACGGCGATCTTGTCCATGTACACGATGTTGCGCGGGTCGTACATGGTGCCGCGGCCGGCGACGGCCACCACGGCCATCGCGCTTGCCAGGCCCTTGGCCAAGGGGCGCGTCCCGTCAATCGGGTCCACGGCGACGTCCACCTGGGGCGCCAAGCCGTTGCCTATGGCCTCGCCGATGTAGAGCATCGGCGCTTCATCCTTTTCGCCTTCGCCGATAACCACCACGCCATCCATGTCCACCGCTGCCAGGGCATAGCGCATGGCATCTACCGCGGCCTGATCGGCAGCCTCCTTGGCCCCCTTGCCCATCCACCGGCCGGCAGCCAGGGCTGCGGCCTCGGTCACGCGCACGAGCTCCAAGCCGAGATTGCGGTCGAGATGTTCACTGCTATTCACGACGCCCACCGATTCCCTATCCTGCGAGGCACACCGGCGGAGTGGTCCCGCAATCAACCGAGGTTGTTAGGAACGCTCAACGGGGAAAGAGTCATATGTCTAGCCTGCATCGACCCCACCTGCGGGTGCCCAAACAATGCCATTGCACCTTGCGTTGCAATGCGATCTGCGCACACCAACACGCACTGCTCTCGGGGCAAGAACGGGGAAGATGTAGGGAATGATGGAGTATAGGATCACTGGCGCGGCAATGTCAAGGGCCATTTGGGCCATGGGCGGACCTGGGATTTGTGATCTCCCATAGGCAAGATCACGCCGAGCGCTGCTGGCTGACCGGCACGCGACGCCAGTAGTCCTTGCCTTTGCCCCAGGGTTTGCCATCTGACTGGATGCG
>Ga0187876_1002280_pt1 | contig 14426 bp, 15 predicted proteins | sample June2016WEW_17_4_FD_133000 | JGI IMG/M metagenome (GOLD analysis project Ga0187876, IMG submission 133000) | Peatland microbial communities from SPRUCE experiment site at the Marcell Experimental Forest, Minnesota, USA - June2016WEW_17_40 | ecosystem: Environmental > Terrestrial > Soil >...
AGTACGGTCGTAACGAGAACGATTTTCCACGGTCCACATCAAAGAGCCCCTCCGAATCGAGCGACTTCTCTTGAATCACAAACGATTCACCGGACTCAACAACTTTTGGAACGGACACTAAGAGAGGATTGGCGATCGCATGAGAAAGTGTGTCACGCCCTCGCGTAAACGGCGGTGTTCCAGCGTGATGCCATGCTCGAACTCGATCATCCGCTCATTGAAGCGCCAACCGAGTATCTTGCGCCGCTGCTCGATTTCGCGATCCAGTTCGCCTTGAAGCCTGACAATTTGACCCGCCAAATCCTGCATGCGCTGCGTCATATGATGTTCGTTCCTTATGCCTGAGGCGATTACGCCTGGCCCCGCGCATTGCTTGACGTGAAGCTGATTAGCATAGCCGTGAAGCTTCGGGCTCGAAATGAGATGGAGCCCCGGCGCCTGGGCATGACGCTCCCGGCGGACTTGCGTGGGCCGTCCCACGCGGAAGTCTGCTTAGGTTACAGCTTTAGCGCGGCGTTTTTCCGGACTCTGTCTGGCATACGGCCATGGTCCAGCTGGAGAGAGCCGCTTGGAGCGCAACCGGCCGGGTCCCGGCGCGTTGAAGGAGAAGTCCAAACGATCGTTGATCGAAATCAAGGCACCCGGCGCGAAATCTATTGATAAAGGCAGTCAGGAGCAATGAAATGCCTCACGGTCAAATCGCTTCGTCCCCGGCGCAAGATGCGCGGCCGGAGGCGGGACTGAGCGGTCCAGTTTCCAGCCCGCGCGATGCGCCGCGGTCGGCTCCCTGCGACATGACAGCCCCAGCTGCGAAGCTAGCGGATCCTGGGCAAGCGGCGGAGGCAGATGAACCGGCGATCGAACCCGGCTTCGTCGACCGGCGCTTTCGCGACCCCTTATGGAAGCAAGAACCGTTCAGGTCGCTCGCAGCGGCACAGCTCGCGGCGGAAGCGCAATGGAAAACCGTGGCGAAACAATATGCCGGTTTGAACGAACGCCAATTCAAGCGCCTTGAGTTTCTGGGTTCCGTTGCCCTCAACTCCTTGTCGCCTGTTAATTTCCCCTGGACCAACCCAGAAGTGATCGCGGCGGCCTGGCAGACGGGGGGTATGAATTTTTTGAGCGGCGCGGCGATCCTCGCCGAGGATGCCACGCGCGCCGCGCTCGGCGACAAGCCAAAAGGCATGGAGTGCTTTAGGGTTGGCGAAACGATCGCGATAACGCCCGGCGATATTATCTTCCGCAACGAATTGATGGAGATCATCCAATACAGGCCGGTCACGGCGGAGGTGCATCGCGAGCCGGTCCTCATCGTCCCCGCTTGGATCATGAAATATTATATTCTCGATCTCGCCCCGCCGAATTCTCTTGTCCGCTACCTCGTCAGTCAAGGATTCACGGTCTTCATCATCTCGTGGAAGAATCCGGAGCCGGGCGGAGATGGAAGCTCCATCGACGATTACGTGCAAAAAGGCGTGTTTGCCGCGCTCGAGGCGATCAGGACGTGCATTCCAGCCGAAAAGATCCATGCCGTTGGCTATTGCCTCGGCGGCGTCGTCCTGACGGTTGCCACCGCGGCCATGAACTCTCGTGGCGGCGGACTGGCGAGCCTCAGTCTGTTGGCGACTCAAACCGATTTCACGGAAACCGCCGACCTCACGCTATTTCTCGATGAAATCCAGCTTTCGATTCTTGAAGATGCGATGCAAATCAGCGGGGGAGTCGACATTCGCCAAATGGCGGGCCTATCCTACCTCATGCGGGCCAAGGAAATGTCTTTCGCCACGCTTGTCCGGCGCTACCTCCTCGCCGAACCTAAATCGCCAACCGATATCGACGCTTGGATGGCCGATCCGCCCCGCACACCCGCCCGCGCGCAACGGCAGTTCCTGCATCAGCTCGTCCTGGACAATAGCCTCGCCACCGGGACTTACCGGATGGATGGTCATGCCGAGGCGCTGAAGGACATCGATTTGCCGCTCTTCCTTTTGGGCGCGGAGCGCGACCACGCCGTTCCATGGCGCTCCGTTTACAAGAGTTCCCAATTTAGCTCGGCGGACACGACATTCGTCCTCACCGGCGGGGGCCATACCGCCGGTGTCGTTAGCCCGCCGGGCAAGGCGCGCGCGCACTATCGCGTCTTGACGGGAGGCGCAAACGCCCGCAAAGCCAGTCCGGACGCTTGGTACGAGAGCGCGCCGGAAATTCACGAATCTTGGTGGCCGGATTGGGTCTCTTGGTTGAAGACACATTCGGCTAAGGCGCTTGTCGCGGCGCCGGCCATGAGCGGCTGCAAAAACTTGCCGCCGCTAGCGCGAGCGCCCGGACTCTACGTGTTGGAATCCTAAACTTGAAGGATATGAGATGAATCATGTAAAAATTCCGTGGCAAAGCTGGGTGGTCGTGTGCGACGGCGCCAAAGCATTGACCTTTCGCAATGAAGGCGACGCGGAGCTGATCAACCTGAAGTTACTTGATGCGTCCGTTCATCCGGCTCCGCCGACGCGGGATCTGGGCACGGACCGGCCCGGACACGTTCACGAGTCTCAAGGCGTCGGCAGAAGCTCCGTTGAACCAACAGATTTGCATCTCGAAGCCGAGACCGCGTTTCTTGCGGATTTATCCGGGAAACTCGATACCGCGGTGCGTGATCACGTCGTGGATAAAATCGTCCTTGTCGCTCCGCCAAGGGCCCTTGGCATTCTCCGCGGCCAACTGCAGCCGGCCACGCGGGATGCGATCATCGCGGAAGTGGTCAAGGATTTGGCGCACCTGTCTACCCCGGAAATCGAAAAACACCTGGCCGGTTGACCGGCAGGCCAGGCGCCGCGGCGCGGATTTCCCTTTGGTCCAGGCGCTTTCAGGAGGGCGATCGTGCCTTATCGAACCAATGCCGATCTTCCGCCAAGCATCCAGGACCACTTGCCGGCCCATGCCCAGGATATTTTCCGTGCCGCTTTCAATCACGCATTCGCGGCGCACAGCGGCGACCCCCGCCAGGAGGAAGCCGCGCATCGAATCGCATGGGCCGCCGTCAAGCGATCCTACGTCAAAACCCCGGACGGCTGGGTCCGCTTTTCCGGTGGCGAGGAGTGATGGCATGGGCCCCATCTTGGACTGGCCGGGGGCCAAGGGCCGGAAATAAAGCGAATGGAAAAGACGATAGAGGAAGCGGTATCTTGACCAACCTTCGCATCCAGGCGCTAGAATTATTAATCTGTTTTGGGGGAATTGATCATGAATGACGCGAAAGAGCACGCGAACGGCAAAACGGCTCTATCCCTAATCACGCTGCATCTGGCGCGATGTCAGAACTTTCCGGAAGGCAGTTCGAGCAACGGCTACCGCTTTATCGCGCCGCTCGATTCAGAGAGCCGGATCGATACGATCGAGTGGAACAATCTACGCCAACGCTGCCTCGTCAACCGCTTCCGGGACGGCCAAGCCGGCCAGTCGGGACATCTCGTGCACAAGCCCGGCGGAGCCGGCGGCGCCACATGGTACTTCAACTACGCGGAGGCCGGCGCCGAGGAGGCTGTCAAGCATCTCGACGATCACCGTTTCCTGCCCGGAGAATATGTATCGATCCAGGACGAACATGGCGATTGGGAGACCTTCAAGGTCGTGGATGTCCGCTTGGTCGCGGAGCAGTAGGACCGCCGGCGCTACCCGCTGCCAGGATGCCAACGGCGGCAAGAGCGGGCCACGTTACAAACCGTTGCCCGCCGCGGCGGTTTGCCGTCGATTTCGCTAAATCAATCGAATTGCCACATCGATCCGGATCCTTTGGCGTGCCCGGTCACTATTCGCCGCCAACGGCGAAAAAAGGGACATAGTTTGAAATAGATCAAGGCGGCCGGATATTTTATCTCGATGATGATCCTAGTTCGCGTCTTGTCCGGTGGCGATGGCGCGAGGGGAGATTGGCCTCATGATCAAAGACCTTATGGTTCATCTCGATGGAACCGGGGAAGATGACGTGCGCCTCGCTCACGCGGAAGCGCTATCCTCTTTCCTCGGGGATGCACGCGTCACGGGCTTGTATACCAATCTTCTTCCGGAATACGCCTATGTTCTCAGCGCGCAATCCGGCTACGGCGGGATGGAAGCCGTGTTCGCCCTGGAAAAGGAAGTCCGCGAGCAGGGCGACCGCGCGGCCGCGAAGATCACCGGGCGCCTCGTCTGGCCGGGCGCGTCCAACGAGGTTCGCCGGATCGAGACATGGCCGAGCCAAATCGCCCGGCGGACCGTGTCGCAGGCTCGATGCGCGGATTTATTCATCGCGACCGCGCCCTATCGGTCTCCAGGGGGATCGGATTGGAAGAACCTCGTCGAAGCGGTACTTTTCGAAGCCGGCCGTGGCGTCTATCTGATCCCCCCGGGCTGTCCGGCCCGGAGAGATATGAATACCGCGCTCCTCGCTTGGAACGATTCAAGGTCGGCGGCGCGGGCCATATCCGAAGCCCTGCCCTTACTGAAGCGTGTCACGCTCGTCCGTCTTCTGACCATTGAAACCCCAGCCAGTGCAAGCCGGGGAGAAGAGGCCGCGGATATCGCCGCGCACCTCGATCGTCACGGCGTGAAGGTCGAGATTGTCTCGGTCGAGGGTAAGGACGAAGATACCGGCGCGATTATCCGGGACGAGGCCACAAAGGCGTCCGCCGACGTAATCGTGATGGGCGCCTATGGGCATTCGCGGCTTCGAGAGTGGGTTTTGGGAGGTGCCACCCGCGATCTCATCGAACGGTCGGAGCTGCCGCTTTTCCTCGCGCATTGAGTCTGTCTTGCCCGGCTTGCTGGAACAATGAAGTAATTTTATCGCGCCGCGCGTTGCGTTTTTCCCGCGATAAGGTCACGCTCTAAAATAAGTTTGGAGATCTCGACTTCCGGTTACGATTTGAAGGGTCGCAACGAAAATGGAATCGAATGATTTACTGCGCTGGAACGCCAGGGACGGCGGCCAGATGGAAATCGAAGCGGATGGCCGTTGGACCGTTGCCAACGCGGTCGCATTGGATTCCCTGGTCGACGCGGCGGCGCAAGCAGCCGGCACGAGACGCATGATCGTCGACATGCACGGCGTCACGGCGATCGACACGTTCGGCGCCTGTCTGATGGATCGTTTGATCACACCGGCGAAGACGCATGGCCAGGAAGTCGTCTTCAAAGGAATTCTGGAACAGCATCGATCCCTTCTCGACGCAATCGCGCGCGTGAGCGACCACACGCCCCTGATTCCAAAAAAGCGCAGTCCCCTGGCAAGTATCGAAGCATTCGGACGCTCCCTTATCGAACTTGGCAACGACATATCCTCGTTGCTTGTCATGCTTGGCGCGATCACCGGGGCCTTGGCGCGTGTTTTCCTTCGTCCCCGCAGCTTCCGCCTCACCGCGGCGGTCCACCAATTCGACCGCGTGGGATTGCAATCGGTTCCGATCATTCTGCTCATCACCTTTCTGATCGGAGCGATCATCGCGCAGCAAGGGATCTTCCACTTCCGGAAGTTCGGCGCCGAAACCTATGCCATCGATCTCGTCGGCATCCTCGTGCTTCGTGAAATTGGCGTCCTGATCGTCTCCATCATGGTGGCTGGACGCTCCGGAAGTTCCTATACGGCGGAACTCGGCTCGATGAAGATGCGCGAGGAAATCGACGCGATTCGCACCATGGGGCTCGATCCGATCGAGATCTTGATGCTGCCGCGCATCTTGGCGCTTGTCCTTGCCTTACCGATGCTCACCTTTATCGGCTCCATGTCGGCGCTTGTTGGTGGCGGCCTCGTATCCTGGCTTTATGGCGGCATGAGCATCGAGACCTATATTATGCGTTTGCGCGATGCGATCTCGGTGACGCATTTTGAAGTCGGGATGCTGAAAGCACCGTTCATGGCCCTGGTCATCGGAGTCGTGGCCTGTACGGAGGGACTACGCGTGCAGGGGAATACGGAATCACTGGGCCTCCACACGACTGAATCCGTCGTCAAGTCGATTTTCCTCGTCATTGTCCTCGATGGCTTTTTCGCGATATTCTTCGCATCGATCGGGATGTGAGGGATGAACGATGAAACGCCTGCGATCCGTTTGACCGATCTCGTCGTCGGCTTCGATGATCACACCGTGATCGATCATCTGAGCCTCGACGTGCGCCGCGGCGAAATCCTCGGGCTTGTGGGAGCATCCGGAGGCGGAAAGTCCGTTCTCTTGCGAACGATTCTCGGTCTCCTCCGGAAGCGCTCCGGCTCCATCAACATTCTCGGCGCGGATCCCGACCGGGTGGGGCCCGCCGCCATGCGTGCCATCGAACGTCACTGGGGCGTTCTGTTCCAGCAAGGCGCGCTGTTTTCGTCGCTCACGGTCCGCCAGAATGTCGAATTTCCAATGCGGGAATATCTCGATCTTCCGCCGCGGCTTCAATCGTCGGTCGCGATCACGAAATTAGGCATGGTTGGCCTTACCGCCGTGGATGCCGAGAAATTGCCCGAGGAACTCTCCGGCGGGATGATCAAGCGCGCGGCCCTTGCTCGCGCGCTAGCCCTGGACCCCGACATCGTGTTTCTCGACGAGCCGACATCGGGGCTCGATCCGATCGCGGCCAGCGATTTCGATAGCCTGATCAAAACGCTCCAACAGGCGCTCGGTCTGACGGTGTTCATGGTGACCCACGACCTCGACAGCCTGGCGAGAGTCTGCGATCGCGTGGCGGCGCTGGCGGATGGAAAGATCGTGGCTCTCGGGCCGATGTCGACGATGCTCGCGTCCGAACATCCCTGGGTCAAAGCCTATTTCCGCGGGCAACGCGCCCGCGCCAATTCGATGGTTTAGTCATAAAGAGGCCGCCCGATGGAAACAAACGCACGCTACCTCGCGGTTGGATGCCTGGCACTGACCGTCATACTCGCTGTTTTCGGCTTCGTGTTTTGGCTCGACAACAGCGGGGGGCTAACTTCACGCGTGACCTATCAGCTGCAGTTTGCGCATAACGTGTCCGGCCTCCAACCGGGCGCGGCGGTGCTTTTCGACGGCGTCCGTGTCGGCGAAGTCTCCGGCCTGACAATCGATCCCCGGGATCCCGAGCATGTCCTGGCGAAGATTGCCGTCACGGAGGGAACGCCGTTACGCCAGGATACGAAGGTCGATATCGAGTCCCAGGGCCTCACGGGCACGGCGGCGGTTTTGTTGCAAGGCGGCAGCCCCACCGCGCCACCACTCGTGGGCAAGGATGGCGCGCCACCTCTTCTCATCGCCAGCCCGGACGCCGGCCGCAGCCTCACGCAGACGGCGCGGGAGGCGCTTCAGCGGGTCGACAAAATCCTGTCCGACAATGCGGATTCGTTCAAGGCGACCATGGATAACATAAAGTCCTTCACGGACGCTCTCGCGCGCAACTCCGGCCGGGTGGACGCGGTCATGGCGGGTCTGGAACGGATGACCGCCGGCGAAACCGCCAAGCCGGCGCCGGTCTACGATCTGAACGTGCCAAAGCTCAGGGGCCTTCCCAGCGCGCTTCCGCCGGGGCAAATTTTTATCCCGGACCCGACGGCGGTGGTCGGCTTGCAGACGCAACACCTCCTCTCCCGGTCTCCGGAGGGTCAACTCGTCATCACCGGCACGATGCAATGGAGCGACACATTGCCCAAATTGTTCCAGGAAAAGCTTTTGCAGAGCCTGGAAGACGCAAGCATTTCCGCCAGCCTTGGCTCTCCAGAGGATCACGCAGCGACCGATCGCGAGATCAAGATCGATCTCCGGAGCTTCAACGTGACGGGGCCGGCGGATCCAAAAGCAGAGGTCGGCTTTTCCGCCACGCTTCTGTCGGGCGACGGGCATGTCTTGAAGACACACGTGTTCCAGACAAGCATACCCTGTTCGTCGACGGACGAATTGGCGATGGTGAAGGCAATCAATACCGCGTTTGGAAACGTGGTGAACGATCTCGTCGTCTGGGCGTCTGGAACCACCTGAACACGATCATCCCTTCGGCTCGATGGAAAAGCCCTGCCGGAACGCGCATCATAGATCTTAGCCGTTTATCATCAACCATCCCGCCCCTTTTGCCGCAGTGCGTCGGGCGGCTTTAACGGAGGAAGCCATGGATAGCTTCAAAGAGAGAGAACAAGCGGCCGAAGCCTTGTATATCCGGAAACAAGAAGAGACGTTTTTGAAGCGGATGAAAAACGTTTGGGGGCTTGGCCGCTGGGCAAGCGGGCTCATGCATTTCGACGAAGCCAAGACAACCGCGTATCAGGAAGCCCTTTGCCAAAAGGCGATTTCCAAACCGGACGATCAAGAAATCTGCTTTCAAGTGCGCAGCGACCTATGCGCCAGTGGCCTGAATGTTTCGGACGATCAGGTCAAGCGCGTTTTGGATGCCGGCGGCAATCCCGCCAGCCGCGATAGCATTTGACGGTCGAAGCTCACGCGTGCCCGGCACCTGTCACGCGAGCCGGCACCATGGAGCGCGGGAGCGCGACGCGAAGCGCGCCCGGCGGCGGCGATACCGCGAATGTCAAAAGCGCTTTAAGCCTCCGCGCCGGGCCCTGTTTGATTTAGCGCAAGGATCGGAGTCGAGGTCCTGGACTATATGAAGCTGTCGCATGACATCGCCCACGTTTTCATGGCCTCGCCCACGTTTTCGAGCCGGGTCCGTTTTCCGGCGGTTCGCAGGAGTACCCGGATGGCTTCGCTATTTTTTATCGAATCTGACCTCATGGAATCACGCAATGCCATTCTTGCCGGCAATTGGTGGGCCGTGGCGATCAGAGGCGTGTTGGCGATCCTCTTTGGCGTGGCGGCCTTTGCCATTCCCGGCGCGACAATTCTTGTCCTGGTCCTCGTTTTTGGCGCTTACAGTTTTTTCGACGGCGTCGCGAGCATTGTTCTCGCGGCGTGGGGCGCCAGTCATCACGAGCGCTGGGGCTTGCTGCTTCTCAACGGGATCATCGGCATTGCCTTTGGGTTGGTCGCCTTCCTCTGGCCTGGAATTACGGTCCTGGCCTTTGTTTTCCTCGTCGCGGCCTGGGGCTTCGCCTGGGGGGCGATCATGCTCGCCGTGGCCGCTGGTCTCAAGATCAGCCATGGCCGGTGGTTTCTTGTGTTCGCCGGGATCATCTCGCTGATTTACGGCGTTCTCTTGTGCCTGAGTCCCCTGATCGGCGCCTTGGTCCTGACCTGGTTGATCGGAGCCTACGCCCTCATTCTCGGGGGCACATTGCTGGCGCTCGCCTATCGTTTAGCAAGCCATAAGCCGGAGAGAATCCGGAAGATCGAAATTACATCACACTGACGCCTTCCCGGAGCCAATCCAGGCTCGCGGTCCCAATTCGACGGAGGTTTCCATGGTCATGCGCTGCATTCTAATTCCGGTAGGCGTGGGCGTCGACGCGAAGCATCGCTTCGATACGGCCGCGAAACTCAGTGAAAAGTTCAATTCGCATATCGAAGTGATGTTCATCAGCCCCATTCCCGAAACCTATCTGGCGGGGCTTCCAGACGTCGCGGTCGCGGCGGGCATCACCTTCGACAGCATCAAAGTCGAAATTCAGGACGCCGCCGCCGCAAGTAAGACCAAGCTCGCGAGTTGGTGTGCCGCAAACGGAATGGGCTTTGGTCCTCCCGCGGAAAACCTCGATACGAGGTTCGCGATTTGGACCGAGGAAACCGGGGATCTCGAGAGTTGCGTCGCATTGGCTGGACGGGTGAACGATTTGATCATCGTCGACAAGCCCAAGATAGACGAGACGTTTTCGCAACGTGTTTTCGAGGCGGCGGTCTTCTCGGCTGGGCGCCCCACGCTCATGGTTCCCGAAGCCGTGAACGGCGATCCGCTGCGTCACGTCGCGATCGCCTGGAACGGATCCTTGGAATCCGCGCGCGTAATCGGACAATCGATCGCATTGTTGCGCAAGGCCGGTCGCGTGAGCATCATCCAAGCCCCGGGACCGGACGAAGGCAATACCGAATTGGCGGACTTGTCCGCCTATCTGCGCTGGCACGGTATCGTAGCGGAGATCCACGATCTTCGTTCAGTGACGGATAAATCGGCTGGCGAATTGATTCTGGACGAGGCCGTCCGCCACGATGCGTCAATGTTGGTGATGGGGGCCTATACGCATAGCCGTCTCAGACAGTTCCTCCTGGGAGGTGTCACGCAACATGTCGTCACTCATGCCCGCATCCCCGTCCTGATGACGCATTAATGACGGGGACGCTCGCGACAAGCCGGCTGTTCCATGGTGCTGGCCGCGTCGAAAAAGGCGCGGCTCTCACAGTCCGGCACGTCCGATGAATTCGCCTCGGGACGACAGCCAGCGCGAGGTTTTCGAGTTTCTCCAAAACCCCCGGACGTACGGTTTGTCAAACCCGGTCACGAGGATCGACACCCATGGCGCCGCCGTCTTCCTCTGCGGCGCGGATGTCTACAAGGTGAAGCGCGCCGTGCGTTTCCCTTTCATGGATTTCTCGACTTTGGCGAAACGCCAAGCGGCCTGCGAGGCGGAAATCGCGGTCAATCGCGCGAATGCACCCGGTCTTTATCTCGGCACCGTTCCGGTCACGCGCGACGGTGGCGCGCTACATCTCGGCGGCGATGGTCCCGTCGTCGAATGGACAGTCCATCTCCGCCGTTTCGATGAAAACGCCACCCTGGATCGTCTCATCGGGAAAGGCAGCCTCGGCGCCAGCCTGATCGATTCGCTCGCGCAAGCCATTCTTGCGTCGCACCGGCGAGCGCCGGTTGGGGACGGCGCCGCCGCGACCGCCGCCTTGCGCCAAGCTCTCGAGGAAACATCGGACGAGCTCGTGAAAGCCACGGACCTCTTTCCGGCGCGGGAATCCGAGGCCTTTGGCGCGGCGCTCCGGGCAGCCTTCGATCGCGTCGAGCCGCTTTTGCTCCGCCGGGGCGCGGCCGGGCAGGTCCGGCTCTGCCATGGCGACCTTCATCTCGGCAATATCGTTTTGATCGAGAACGCGCCGGTGTTGTTCGACGCGATCGAATTCAACGACGACATCGCGACGATAGATATTCTTTACGACCTCGCCTTCTTGATCATGGATCTCTGCAAGCATGATCGCCGCGACGACGCAAACCGGCTTCTCAATCGCTACATCTCCTCGGCGCAAGATGTCGCCCGGCAGATCGAAGGCCTCGCCGCGTTTCCGCTGTTTCTGAGCTTACGGGCCGCGATCCGGGCGAGGGTTCTCTGGGAAAGAATGCGCCTCGCCCCTGGCCCTTCGAGCCAGCGGCAAGAGGCTTTACCCTACTTTTCCGCCGCCGGCGCCTTCCTCCGGCCGGTTCCGCCATGCCTCATCGCCATAGGCGGCGTTTCGGGAACGGGAAAGACGACGCTCGCCAGAGCCATCGCCCCAGAGATTGGCCTAGCGCCGGGGGCGCTCCATCTGCGCAGCGACGTCGAGCGAAAGCGCCATTTCCATGTCGAGGAAACGGGCCAGCTTCCGGCCAAAGCATATGGACCTGGCGTCTCCCAAACCGTTTATGGGAAGCTACGGACTTTGACCGAGGCGGCGCTTGGCGCCGGGCGGTCCGTCGTCGTGGATGCCACCTATCGCGACGCCGGCGAGCGTAGCGCCATCGAGATCGTGGCGAAACGCGCGAACGTTCCGTTTCATGGTATTTGGTTGGATGCCCCTGTCGAGACCCTGATGCGGCGCGTCACGGAGAGACAGGGCGACGCCTCGGATGCGACAAGCGAAGTCGTCGCGGAACAGGCCCAAGCACCTGCGCTAGACATCGCATGGCATCGCATCGATACCAGCCGGGGATGGGATGCCGTAAAATCCACAGCGCGCGCAATCATACGGGGCGAAGCGGACAGCAGCTCGCTGTGAGCGCCTGATCGCCGGCGTTTTTTCAGGCCGGATTGACCGGAAGCGCGACAAAACGCATTCCCTCCGACGACTTGACCCGCACCAGCACGGTCTTACGGCCCTCCTTGCGTGCGTTTTCGAAGACCGCCGCGAGTTCGCTTCTGGCGTTGACCGCCTGTCCCGACGCCTCGAGGATCACGTCGCCGCGGCGCAGCCCTTTCTGCGCAGCCAGTCCACCCGGATCGATCCCGGTGACGTAAAGTCCCTTGTTCCCGCCGCCAAGAATTTCGGCGGCTGGCTCGACCTCGAGACCGAGCCCCGAAAGCTTGTCGCTCTTGTCGTGATCGTCCAAATCGGCCTTGACCTCCATCTCCTCCGGCAGCACGCCGAGCTTCACATTCACCGTCTTCTCGGCGCCGCCACGCAGATAGGTGATGCTGGCCGTCTTGCCCGGCCCGAGCGCCGCGATCCTGCGCGCGAGATCGCGAGGTCCGTCGATCTTCTCTCCATCGACGGCCGTGATGACGTCGCCCGCCTTCAGCCCCGCTTCCTCGGCCGGAGCCCCTTTTTGCGGCTCCGCGACGAGCGCGCCCTTGGTGGACTTCAGCCCCAGGCTGTCGGCGATATCCTGCGTCACGGGCTGGATCTGTACGCCAATCCAGCCCCGCGCCACCGAACCCTTCTCCTTGAGCGCGACGATCACGTCCTTGGCCACCTCCGCCGGGATGGCGAAGCCGATGCCGATCGAGCCGCCCGACGCCGAATAGATCGCCGTGGTCACACCGATCACGCCGCCCCGCATGTCGAAGGCCGGGCCGCCGGAATTGCCACGGTTGACCGGCGCGTCGATCTGCAGGAAATCGTCGTAGGGGCCGCTGCCAATATCGCGCCCACGCGCCGAAACGATGCCCGCCGTCACCGTGCCGCCCAATCCGAAGGGATTGCCGACCACGATCACCCAATCGCCGATGCGCGGCGTGACATCGGACCATTCGACGTAAGGGAAATTGCTCCCCTCGTTGATCTTCAGCAAAGCGAGATCGGTGCGCTTGTCGGTCCCGACGATCTTCGCCGGCACGGTGCGGCCGTCGTCGAGCGTGACCTCGACTTCGTTCGCATGTTCGACGACATGGTTGTTCGTCACGACATAACCGTCGGCGCTGATGATGAAGCCCGAGCCTTGAGACATGGTCAGGCGTTTTTGCGGAGGACCGCCGGGAGTCTCGCCGAAGCGTTTAAAAAAACGATAGAGCGGATCGTCTGGCGAGAGCTCGGGAATGTCGAAGCCTTCCGGCTGGCCGATCTCCACCGCCTTGACCTTGATCGCGACGACCGCGCCCTTCACCCGGTCGACGACGCCGGCGAACGAGGCGGGCCCCGACGCCGGAGCGAGACCTTGCGCAGCCGGCGCTTCGGCGCGGGCGAGACCGGCCGGCGTCACGCCAATGACCGCTGCCGCGAACGCGAGGAACGCCGCCGCGCCGAGCGTTGCGATGCGCAAGCGGCGCCACACGGGAAGCCGCTCGCGCGAAAAAGCCGATAGGGCGCGCGGATTGCGAACGTGCCGGTAAAACGCCGAAGGATTCATGGGAAGCCATCCCTCCATCTGATCCGGGCCCCTCGCCGGCCGCCGTTTTTCATCCGCGACATCTACACCGGAGAAATCTCACGGACTTCGCCGGTCCAAGGTTGCCTTGGCTCGATTAAACCGCCCCGGCGTCGCCGGGGGCATCGGATGAATTAAGCGACCTTGACCTCGATCTTCTTGGCCGCCTTATGACCTTCCGCATGTTTGGGAAGCTTGACGGTCAACACACCATTCGCGAAGGTTGCTTCAATCTTCTCCGCATTGACATCTTCGGGAAGTGGAAAGCTTCGTTCGAACGAACCGAAATAACGTTCGGAAAGGTAATAATTTTCTTTTTTTTCTTCTTTTTCCTGCTTCTTGTCGCCGCGGATTCTCAGCGAACCGTTGACGATCTTGACGTCGATTTCCTTCTGCTCGAGGCCAGGCAATTCCGCCGTTACCTCGTAAGCTTGATCCTTATCGACGAAATCGACGGCCGGCATCCCACGTGAGCCCATCTTCTGGAACCATGCCGGTTCGGAACCAAGGATCGACGAGGGCGTCGGGAGCCGCGGAAAGTTGAACCCGAAATCATCGAACAGCCGGTCGATTTCGTAGCGAAGGGTTTCGTAGGGACGCCACGCCTGCAAACCTGCCGGGCGGGCCTGCTCCTTAGGGGTGGTCGTGACTGGAACCTTTTTTGCTTCTTCCGCCATCTCTCATCCTCCTGTCCTGAAATCTGGACGAACGGGTTATAAGCGTGCGCGGCCACCGGGTATTTGATGTTCATCAATGATGAGCGGCTTTCGTCATCTTGGTGGGCAAAAAAACTGCTTCAGCTACACTATTCCTATACGCGACTGTAGCGGCGGCCTTTAGATCCGTCCCAACATAATCTTAGGATGCGGCGGCGACGCAACAGGGGCGAAACCCCGGGCGGCGGCTTGATATTTTTGTAGGCTTGGCGGGCATGTTCTGATTCATTCTGGGAATGAAACAGCTGCCCGACATCGACGCGTTATCCGCCCCGGAGCTGC
>Ga0187876_1002281_pt1 | contig 14425 bp, 10 predicted proteins | sample June2016WEW_17_4_FD_133000 | JGI IMG/M metagenome (GOLD analysis project Ga0187876, IMG submission 133000) | Peatland microbial communities from SPRUCE experiment site at the Marcell Experimental Forest, Minnesota, USA - June2016WEW_17_40 | ecosystem: Environmental > Terrestrial > Soil >...
GCCGACGGCGCTGACCCCGCCAAACGGGGTCAGCGCGATACTACTATGGAAAACGCGAATCACCTCTTTCAGGCTGGTAAACTCAAGGAGGCGATTGAGGCGTTGGGGGCGGAGTTGCGCAACACTCCTGAGGACACCCGGCGCCGTACATTCCTCTTTGAATTGCTCTGCTTCGCCGGTGAATACGATCGAGCAGAGAAACAACTGGACTTGCTGGCGGACGCCGGTCCCAATAGCGGCATGGGGGCATTGCTCTACCGCAGCGCCTTGCAGGCTGAGAGGACGCGGCAGGACCTGTTTCAGAAGAAGGAATACCCCAAGCCTGCCGGAGAAACCTCCCCAGGTGCAGAAACCGTCGCGGGTACGCTGAATGGAAAGCCCTTCCAGGCGATTGCGGACGGCGATCCTCGGATTGGGCCTCGCCTGGAGGTTTTTGCCGGCGGGAATTATCTCTGGATCAATTTTGCACACCTGGCCTCCGTCAAGATCGAGCCGCCGCGCCGGCTGCGCGACTTGCTGTGGACCCCGGCTGTAGTTCGCGCGGGCCCCGCTTTGAAGGGCACCGAGCTTGGCGAAGTCTTGTTACCTGCCTTGTCCCCCTTTGCCGGGCAGCATTCTGATGATGCTGTCCGCTTAGGCCGGATGACGGTTTGGGAAGAAGACGAGTCGGGTACGGCGGCGCCCATCGGCCAGAAGATGTTGCTGGTGGACGGCGAGGAATTTCCACTTCTCGAGGTCCGCCAACTGGAGTTCAATTTACCACAGGTTACGGTCTAGCTCAGAATGCCTCTTCCTGATAACCTACTCAACCCGATTCCAGGCGAAAAGCCCTGCGGCGAAGACCTGCGTTACGCTCCGGTTTACGATCAGATCAAGGAAGCACGGCGGGAAGAAGAGGGTTATGAGTCCGGGGAATGGATCAAACGGGCAGACTACCCCCTGGTCGTAAAGCTTTGCACGGAAGCTCTTGCCAACAAGACGAAAGACCTTCAAATTGCCGCATGGCTTACGGACGCTTTGCTGCACACAGAAGGTTTTGTTGGGCTGAAGCAAGGGCTGGACCTCCTTCACGGCTTTGTTGGCACTTTCTGGGACGGTTTATACCCTCAACTCGAAGATGGTGACGCAGAGCTGAGGGCGGCACCCCTCCAGTGGATTGGCACGAACCTTATCCTGCCTCTTCGAACTGCCCCCATTAACAAGGCCAAGCACGGCTTGCTGGATTATACCGAATCAAAAAAAGTCGGCTACGAAGAACAGGCCGACACCAGCGATAAGAAAGAGGCGCGAGCCAAACTGCTCGAGCAGGGGAAGGTAGCGCCGGAGGATTTCGATAAATCCTTCACCGAAACTCCCAAGGCCTTTTACCTCGCCGCTGAGGGCGCACTCGACGGCAGCATTGCAACCGTGGGGGCTTTAGATACTCTCTGTCAGGAGAAGTTTGGTGATGTCGCGCCGAGCTTCTCAGATCTGAAGAAAGGCCTGGAGACGGTCCGGCACAGTGTCCACCTGCTCCTTCAGAAGAAGCGAGAGACTGAGCCGGACCCCGTTGAACCCGGAGCGGAGGGTGCCGGGCCGCAGGGGGCCGAAGAGGGTACAGCGGGCGAGGGGACCGCGAGTGGCACAGCAACCGGCCGGGGGGCGCCCGGGGTGGCCGGTATCGTCATCCCTCTGGCAGACGGGGAGCCCGCCCAACGCCGGGATGCAATCGCCAATGTGGTTCGCGCTGCGGCGACCCTGCGGAAGCTGGACCCTTACAGCCCGGGGCCTTACCTGATGCTGCGGGGGTTACGGTGGGGCGAGCTTCGCGCCGCACTTCAGAATTCGGATCTGACTTTGTTGGAGGGGCCGCCCACGGCGCTGCGGCAGCACGTCAAGCGGCTGGCGATTGAGGGAAAGTGGGAGGAGTTGCTGGAGGCGGCTGAAAACGCCATGTCGCTTCCCTGCAGCCGGGGTTGGCTGGATTTGCAGCGCTTCGTTGTGGATGCCTGTGTAGGTTTGGGAAAGAAGTATGACGGAATCGTTGTCGCGATTCGCTCGGAACTGAAGGCGCTCCTACGGGCTCTGCCGCAACTCCTGGAGATCAATCTGCTCGACGATACCCCGGCAGCCAACAGCGAGACCCGGGCGTGGTTGCAAGAGCTGGCGGCAGAGCCGGAGGCTCAGCCGGCGTCGGAGACGGCTGCTTCGGATGCTCCGGTGGCGGAGGCGCCGGTGGTACAGAATCACTCCGCCCCTGGATGGCACCGCAAGTTCGTTGACAGTTATGAACAGGCCCGCCAGGCGCTGAGCGCCGGACAAGCCCAGAAGGCCATTGACCTGATGCGTTGCGAGGTGGAAAGACAACTTTCGGGCAGGGGGCAGTTCTTCCGCAAATTGCAGCTTGCCGAGATCTGCATCGCGGCCGGCCAGGCCCAAATCGCTCAGCCTATTCTCGACGATTTGGTGGCGATTTTCGATAACAATCACGTGGAACAGTGGGAGGATAGGGCAGTTGTAGCCAAAGCCCTGGTGACGATTATTAAGAACAGCCAGCGGGTACAGGGAGACGAATCGGAGAAGTTCAGACTTTTCCAAACGGTGGTTCGCCTCGATCCTGTCCAGGCTATCTCCTGCCTTGAAACCTGATGCCGACAACCCAAAGGGAAGGCCCCGTCACGTTGTCGGTGATCGACCGACTCATCGATCCGGAGCCCGAGCGCAAACTGGAGCCCCCGCTGAGCAGGGCCCAATCCGTGCGTGACCTGAAGGCTTCCGTGCGTCGCGACCTGGAGTGGCTGCTGAACAGCCGCAAGACGATCGAAGAGTCCCCAGCCTCTCTCAAAGAAGTAGGACGGTCCGTTTACAACTACGGACTGCCGGATGTTACAAGTTTGTATCTACGGTCGCCCAAAGACCAGGCCTTCCTGCTCGAGTCAATCAAGGCGGCGGTCAGTTTTTTCGAGCCCCGGCTTCTCAACGTCAAGGTGAGGATGGAACCGGCGACGGACGATAAACGTGTCATCCGCTTTGCCATTGAGGGATTGTTGCGCATGGATCCGGCGCCGGAGCAAGTGTTGTTCGATACCATGCTGGAGCCGATGAGCGGACAATATCAGGTCAAGGGTTCGTAGCATGCGCGATGATCTTCTGGAATATTACGAGAGCGAACTGAGCTACCTGCGACAGATGGGAGCGGAGTTTGCCGAGAAGCATCCCAAAATAGCCGCACGCCTGCAATTGGAAGCCACCCGCTGCGACGACCCCCATATCGAGAGGCTGCTGGAGGGTTTTGCCTTCCTCGCTGCTCGGGTTCACCTGAAGATTGACGATGAGTTCCCCCAGATCACGGAAGGCCTGCTTAGCGTTATCTACCCACATTTCCTCAGGCCCATCCCTGCCATGACGATCGCGGAGTTTCGTCTGGACCCGGCGCAGGGCAAACTCACCTCGAGCCTGAAGATACCTCGCGGCTCGGTGCTTTATTCGCGGCCCGTCGAGGGCGTGCCCTGCAAATTCCGAACTTCCTACGATGTGACGCTCTGGCCCGTCGAGATCGCGGAGGCGAAGTGGTTGACGCCGGATAAGCTGAATCCTCCCTTGCGCGCCCCGGAGGCGGCCGCGGCCCTGCGAGTGGAGTTGCGCTGCCTTTCCGACCTCACCTTCGATAAACTCAATCTCACCTCGCTCCGATTCTACCTGCATGGCGAAGGGGACATCGTCCACACGCTTTACGAATTGCTGAGCAACAATTGCTATCAAGTAGTGCTCAGAGACCCTGCCAACCCGCGCAAGCCTCCCGTCACTTTGACCGAGAATCCCCTGCGCCCCATGGGCTTCACTGAAGACGAGTCCATGCTGCCGTACCCGCGCAGGTCGTTTGTGGGTTACCGGCTTCTCCAGGAGTACTTTTCGCTTCCGGAGAAATTCTTCTTCTTTGAGCTTAGCGCGCAGGAAGGGCTGGCGCGAGCCGCTCAGGGCGGCCGCGCTGAACTGATTTTCCTCGTCTCCCCTTTTGAAGCCAGCCACCGGCAACAGCGGTTGGAAGTGGGGATCAACGCGAAGACGCTCCGCCTGGCATGTTCGCCGATAATTAACCTGTTTCCCCAAACCGCTGAGCCCATTCTCTTGACTCAGAACCGGTCGGAATATCCCATCGTGCCGGATGTACGGCGCAGGAATGCCACGGAAATATTCTCGGTTGACGAGGTCCTGAGTTCGAATCCCCAGACTCACGAGATTACTCACTACGAGCCGTTCTACGCTTACCGCCACAAGACTCTGAGGGACAAGAGTCAAACCTTCTGGCATACGACGCGCCGCCTCTCCCGCCGCAAAGGCGATGAAGGCACGGAAATGTTCCTGCACCTGGTTAATCTTGGCTCGCGCGACTCCCTGCCCGAGGCCGAGACCATCACCGCTCGCTGCACGTGCAGCAACCGCGACATCCTGGCGCGTTTGCCGTTTGGGAATGAGAGCGGCGACTTCGAAATCGAGGGCGTCGGCTCCATCAAAGGCGCGATAGCGCTCCGCAAACCCACCGCTACCCTCCGCCCGCCCCTGGGGAGGGGCGCGCTTTGGCGTCTTATTTCCCACTTGGCCCTGAATTACCTTTCGATCGCGGAGGAGGGCAAGGAGGCGTTCCAGGAAATCCTGCGGCTGTACAATTTTTCGGATTCGGTTGACCTCGAAAAGCAAGTGGCGGGAATCACGAATCTGCAAAGTCAACGTCACTTCGCGCGCATTATTTCAGACAATGGCATAACCTTCGCCCGCGGGACGCGAGTCCAGATGGAGTTTGACGAGGACGAGTTCGCGGGCGGGGGAGTGTTCCTGTTCGCCGCCGTGATCGAACGTTTCCTGGCGCTCTATGCAACGCTGAACAGTTTCAGCCAGCTTGTGGTCAAGACGCGCCAGCGCCGGGAGGTGTTGAAGGAATGGCCACCGCGAGCCGGCCAAGCGATCCTAATGTAACGAAGACGCCCCTCGAGGAGCGGTTCCGCAACGGGCCGCAACTCTTCGAGTTCTTCCAGGCCGTGCGCCTGCTCGAGCGGTTTCTACCTGACCGGGTCGAAGTGGGCAAGTTTGCTCCCCCATCGTCAGAGGTGGTCCGTTTTAAGGCGAATTCAACCCTGGTTTTTCCCGCCAGCGAGATTCAATCCATGAATTGGCGGGCGAAGGGCCCGGTCGAGATGATAGTCAACTTCATGGGGTTGACCGGCCCGCAGGGCGTACTGCCGACCGTCTACACCGTCTTCGCGGCGGAAAGGGCGCGGGCGGGGGATACCGCGGCCGTCGATTTCTTCGACACCTTCAACCACCGGATCATTTCGCATTTCTTTCAGGCCTGGGAAAAATACCGCTTTTGGATCGCTTACGAACGCGGTCAACGCGACGACTTCTCGCACCATGTGATGGACTTGATTGGTCTCGGAACCGCCGGCCTCCAGAATCGGCAGACGGTGCCCGACGACTGTTTGCTTTATTACTCGGGCTTACTGGCGCAGCATCCGCGCTCGGCATCAGCGCTGGAACAGATTCTGAGTGACTACTTTGATGTTCCGGTTGAGGTGGAACAGTTTGCGGGCGGTTGGTACGGCCTGGGAGAGAGCGATCAGTGCAGCTTCGAAGGGACAAATTCGTATTCCGAACAACTGGGCGTCGGCGCCGTGGTAGGTGATGAAGTCTGGGATCAAAGCGCGCGAGTGCGCATCAAAATCGGGCCCTTGTCACTGGAGCAATACGTGGAATTCCTGCCTACTGGCTCGGCTTTCAAACCCCTGCAGGAGCTGACACGCTTTTTTTCGAACGACGAGCTGGATTTTGAAGCTCAGCTTATCTTGAAGCAGGAAGAGGTCCCGCGCTGTGAACTGGGCGCCGAGCAGGGAATTGCACCACAATTGGGTTGGACCACTTGGGGCCGAACTCAAGAAATGTCGAGGGATGTGGCGGACACGATACTCCCGCTTTGGGAGTAGCGGCAGAATCCAAGAAAAGACCTACCACAGAGATCACCGAGCTCTCAGAGATAAGTCAACGGGATTCCTCTGTGTGCTCTGTGGTGATTTTGGCATCGCGGCAGAACCACGTCGCCTGAATCAGCGCGACGGTCTGATGTTCGCCGCCAGTCGGCGAGGCAAACTCGCCCCTACAACAGGGAGGGAATAGCATGGCGATAAATCTCAAGTCGTTGATCGGGAAACTTAATGACACCACCCGGAACGCGCTCGAATCGGCTGCCGGCCTGTGCGTGGCGCGGAGGCACTACGATGTCGAGGTCGAGCATTTTATGCTCAAGCTTCTGGACCAGACGGAGGGCGACTTCGCGCGCATCGCCAGCCACTTCGGCGTGGACAAGTCGCGCCTGACCGGTGAACTGAATCGAAGTCTCGACAAGCTCAAGACCGGCAATGCTCGCACACCTGCCATCAGCCCGCACGTAGTAAGGATGATGACGGAGGCATGGACCACCGGGTCGATTGACTTCAATGTCGGCGAGGTACGGACAGGTTTCACTATCCTTGCCCTGACGGGAACTGATGACCTGCGCCGCGAGATCCGTGAGGTAAGCAAGGAGTTTCAGAAGATCGACGGCGACGTTCTACGCAAGGACTTCGTCAAAATTGTGGAAGGCTCGGAAGAGGAAATGGCTCCCGTCGAGGCCGCTTCGGCGGGCGCTCCCGGCGCGCCGAGGCCCGCAGGCGCCGGCAAGACAGCCAATCTCGACCAGTTTACGGTCAACCTCACCGAGAACGCCAAGGCCGGCAAAATTGATCCGGTGCTCGGAAGAGATATGGAGATTCGCCAGATCATCGACATCCTGATGCGCCGCCGCCAGAACAACCCCATTCTTACTGGCGAGGCCGGGGTAGGGAAGACTGCGGTGGTGGAGGGATTTGCCGTCCGCGTGGCCAAAGGCGACGTACCACCGCCGCTTCGGAATGTTACGCTTCGCTCACTCGACCTGGCACTATTGCAGGCGGGGGCAGGCATCAAGGGCGAATTTGAGAATCGGCTGAAGGGCCTCATCGAGGAGGTCAAGGCTTCCCCCATTCCTATCATCCTCTTTATCGACGAAGCGCATACGATGATCGGGGCGGGAGGCCAGGCCGGCCAGAACGATGCAGCTAACCTGCTTAAACCCGCATTGGCGCGCGGCGAACTAAGGACGATCGCCGCTACAACCTGGTCCGAGTACAAGAAGTACTTTGAGAAGGACCCGGCGCTGGCGCGGCGTTTCCAGGTGGTCAAGGTGGAAGAGCCTATCGAAACGCAGTGCGCGGTGATGATGCGGGGCATCGTCCCGGCCCTCGAGAAACACCACAAGGTTCGCATCCTTGACGAAGGCCTGACCTCCGCCGTCAAGTTTTCGCATCGCTATCTGGCCGGCCGTCAGCTTCCCGACAAGGCAGTGAGCGTGTTGGATACCGCCTGTGCGCGCTTGGCGCTCGGTCAGAGCGCTACGCCTCCAGCGATTGAAGACGCCACCCGGCAACTGGACGATCTGGAAGTTCAGCAGCGAATTCTGGAACGTGAGGGAGCGCTGGGCGCAGATCACACCGAACGCCTGGAACAGATCGCAAAACAGAAGGTGGAGGTCGAGGCGCGTCTCAAAACCCTGAGCGAACGTTGGACGAAAGAACACGACCTGGTTTCGAAGATCCGCGAACTACGCGCCCAGCTCGAAGCGGCCGTTATCGGCGACGGCCACGGAGCGGCGGCTAAGCCCGCGCCGGAGGCTCCTGCCCAAGCTGCTGCGACGGCTGCAGCCGCTCCGGTCGGTGGCGGCGGCGCTCCTGCTGCCACGGGCGTTGCGACCGCCGCTGCGCCTGCGCCGGCCCCTAACGTGGAAGCGATGCGAGCAGAACTGGTGAAGCTGGATGCGGAACTGGCGGCCTTGCAGGGTGAAACGCCTATGATGCGGGTGGCAGTCGACGCCCAGATTGTGGGCGAGGTGATTTCCGCGTGGACGGGTATTCCTGTAGGCAAGATGCTTAAAGACGAGATCTCGACCGTCCTGACGCTTAGCGATCACCTCGGGAGGCGCGTGATTGGACAGACCCATGCTCTGGACATCATCGGCCAGCGGATTCAGACTTCGCGGGCCAGTTTGGATGATCCCAACCGGCCCATCGGAGTGTTCATGCTGATCGGGCCAAGCGGCGTGGGCAAGACGGAGACCGCTCTGGCCCTCGCCGATCTCCTTTACGGCGGCGAACACAATCTGATCACCATTAACATGTCCGAGTTTCAGGAGCCGCATACCGTTTCCACTCTAAAAGGCTCCCCCCCGGGATACGTCGGCTATGGGGAAGGAGGCGTGCTGACGGAAGCCGTCCGGCGCCGTCCCTATTCCGTGGTTCTGCTGGACGAAGTCGAGAAAGCCCATCCCGACGTTCTCGAGCTTTTCTACCAGGTTTTCGATAAAGGCATGATGGAAGATGGCGAGGGGCGCGAGATCGACTTCAAAAACACCATCATTATCCTGACCACCAACGCGCTGACGGATAAGATGATGAAGCTGTGCGCCGATCCGGGAACGATGCCTGGTGCCGAGCCGCTGGTGAAGGCGTTGAAGCCGGACCTGAATAAGACCTTCAAGCCGGCATTTCTGGGCCGCATGGTGATCATCCCCTACTATCCTGTCCGCGATGAAGCGCTGAAAAAGATCGTGGTCTTGAAGCTGGGCAAGATCCAACGGCGCATGCAGGAGAACCATAACATCCAGCTCACCTATGACCCCGTCCTGGTCGACACGGTGGCCAGCCGCTGTACCGAAGTCGAGAGCGGGGCGCGCAACGTAGACCATATTCTGACCAATACCCTGCTCCCCGATATCTCACGCCAGTTGTTGGGAAAGATGTCGGCAGGCGAGAAGCTAACGACCCTGCGCGTAAGCGTGGGGCCGGATGGGGCGTTTGTGTATAATTAGTCGAAAGTCAAAAGTCGAAAGTCGAGAGATCTAATCGCGTAGGGCGGACCTCCGATTCTGGAGTCCGCGCCTCTAAACGAGTCGAGGGTCAAGAGTCGACGGAGTCGAAATTCCTATCTGCCTGACTCTTGACTTTCGACTCTCGACTTTCAACTACTGAGGGAGCCATCCTATGCCCGAATTTACACAAGAAGGTGGGTTGTTTAAGATCGACACCCCGCTGGGTACGGATGTCCTCCTGTTACGAGGTTTTCAGGGCAGCGAGGGAATATCGCGCCCGTTCAGGTTCCAGCTCGACCTCCTTTCGGAGAATTCCTCCATCGCATTTTCGGACATCATCGGCAAGAACGTCACCATTTCTTTGCTACAAGAGGACGGATCCTACCGCTACATCAACGGCATCATCAACCGCTTTGCCCAGCACGCGACCGAAGAACAATTCACGGCCTACACTGCCGAAATGGTGCCTTGGCTCTGGCTGCTGACCCGGGGTGCGGATTGCCACGGGTTCGTGAACAAGAGCATCTCCGATATCATCACCTCGGTGTTCAGTGACCAGGGGTTCAACGACTTCGAGAATAAGCTCCAGAATTCCTACCCGACACGAGACTACGTCGTGCAGTATCGGGAATCGTGTTTTAATTTTGTTTCCCGCTTGATGGAACAGTACGGCATCTTCTATTTTTTCAAGCACGAGGAGCACCGGCACACGTTGGTGCTGGCGGATTCTCCAACCAGTCACGATACCTGTCCCGGCCGAAGCGAGATTATCTATGGCACCGTCTCGGGCGGGCATCACGAAGACCTCATCACATCGTGGCAACTCGAGCAGGAACTTCGCCCTGGAAAATACTTCCAGCAGGACTACAATTTCAAGACACCCTCCGCCAATTTAATGGCCACCGAGCCCACCATGTACGAGGTCGGCGGCAACACGAAGTACGAGGTTTACGATTACCCGGGAGAGCATTTGACCCAGGACGCCGGACAGGGGCTCTCTAAGATCCGCATGCAGGAGATCGAGGCCGGGCACCTTCTGGCTTCTGGAACGAGCACTTGCCGCATGTTTATCAGCGGCTACAAGTTTACTCTGCAAGCGCATCCTTCCGGCTCCATGAACAAGGACTACGTCCTGACGGAAATCCAGCACCACGGCGTCACCGACGCCTTCCGCACCTCGGGAAACGCAAAAGGCGAGTCTTACTCGAATGCTTTTACGTGTATTCCGGAGTCAATTCCGTTCCGCCCCGCCCGCGTCACCGTGCGGCCTCACGTTCATAGCCTCGCGTCCGCCGTCGTCATCGGCCCCAGTGGTGACGAAATTAACACGGATGAAAATGGCCGGATTCAGGTCATGTTCCAGTGGGACCAGCACCGGCATAGTACTGGCACCGCCTGGTGCCGCGTCTCCCAGATCTGGGCCGGAAAGAACTGGGGAGCGATCTTCCTTCCCCGCATTGGACAGGAAGTCTGGGTTGATTTCGAGGAAGGCGATCCCGACCACCCGATTATCGTTGGCTGTGTTTACAACTCGCAGCAAATGCCGCCCTGCAGCCTGCCCGATAAACAGAACATCAGTGGCTTCCGGTCCCGCAGCACCAAAGGTGGGGGTGAGCACGACTCCAACGTTCTGACCTTCGATGATACGATGGGTTCCGAAGTTTTCTACATGCGCGCCCAAAAGGACATGGCGGTGCGGGTCGAACACGATGACGACCAGCACGTCTACAACGACCAGACCGTTACGGTGGACCACGACCAGGATATTACGGTTAAGAACGACCGTACGATCCTCGTCAAGGAAGGCAACTATCAAACCACCGTTTCACAGAAACATCGCACTGCTTTCATCCACCAGGGAAACGACAATCTCACGATCAGCATGGGCAACCAATCCACCAAGCTTAACATGGGCGCCAGTTCTACCGAGGCGATGCAGTCCATCACACTCAAGGTAGGCCAAAACAGCATCGTCATTGACCAGACCGGTGTCACCATTAAAGGCACGATGATCACCATAGAAGGCCAGGCTATTACCCAGGTGAAAGGGGACGGTTTGCTGATCTTGAAGGGTGGATTGGTAATGATCAACTGACCTTAGGGAAGGAAGTTCGTACCATGGGCAGCACTGCGCCGGGAGTTAGACCAGTCGTCACAGTAAGAAACCTCTGCGAGCAAGCCAGGCTGGGAGAGGCTGCCAAGGCCTTGCTGAAGGACGAGCATACTTCCCGGCAGTTTCTCGAGTTATTAGTCGGGAAAGAACTTTTCCCGGATGCCACTCGCCTCCTCGCCTTCGTTCTTCCCAAACGGGAAGCCGTGGGGTGGGGTTGCCTCTGCGTCCGCCATAGTCTAGGGACGGAGGACGCCGCGCAGATTTCGAAGACGCAGGTGGCGGCGGAACGCTGGGTCTCGAATCCGGATGAGGGAAACCGCCAGGCTGCAAAAGCCGCGGTCGCTGAAGATGGGCCGGAGAGCCCCTCGGATCTGCTGGCCCTGGCGGCGTTTTACAGCGGCGGGAGTGTCGTAGCACCGCATCTGGAGCCTGTCCCTCCCCCGGATCACGTGACCGCGAAGTTGGTGGCCGGCGCGGTCATGATCATTGCGGTCCAGACCCAGCCGGAGAAAGCGGCTGAGAAGTATCGTGTCTTCCTGCAAAAAGGCATGGCCTTGATGGCCAGGATCAAAGCCGGGCCGAGCCAAAGTTAGTGAGGTAAACCATGGGAATGCCTGCTGCCCGAACGACGGACATGCATGTCTGTCCGATGCTGACTGTGCTTGTGCCCCACGTCGGCGGTCCCATCATTCCACCCTGCTGCCCCACCGTCCTGACCGGCAGCTTGCCCCAGGCCCGCGTCACCGACATGGCAACGTGTGTAGGTCCACCAGACGTCATCGTGCTGGGCTCATTCACCGTCCTGGTCGGCTCTCTGCCCGCCGCCCGGATGACGGACACCACGGCCCACGGCGGCAAAATCATCCTCGGGTGCTTTACCGTCCTGATCGGGTAGCCCGCCCGATTGCACGGGCATCGACAGCCGAAATAACCCCTCCCAGACAAGGTGTTTTCTGCACGAAATCCCTCATTTTACGAGAATTCTCATGGTTGTTCCGCCCGCCGAAATGTGATAGCATGTGCCCATCGAGGTGGGATTTCAATAACACGTAAGCATAGGTAGGACGCATCTGCACCAGAACGTGAGGGGACGCCTGATCTCAAGACTATGGGGATACTTCGTTGCGCTCAGGATGACCGTGGCTAGACAGCGGCTTTCGGTCATGGGAGGCAAGGAATGAGTTTCAAGATCGGCGATAAGCTTGGGGACTACGAGATCATCGGCATCTTAGGCGCCGGTGGCATGGGGAGGGTTTATAAGGTTAGAAACCAGATCTCCGACCGTGTCGATGCTATGAAAGTCCTGCTGCCTGATCTTGCCAACGCACCCGAACTCGCTGACCGTTTTGTTCGCGAAATCAAGGTCCTTGCCAGCTTGAATCATCCCAATATTGCCGGGCTTCACACCGCTTTTCGCCTGGAAAACCAACTTCTGATGATTATGGAGTTTGTGGAAGGGACAACCTTAGAGGACAAGCTGAAGGACGGCCCGTTTCCCGTCCCCGATGCGATTGACTACGCCTCCCAGGTGCTTTCCGCTCTCGGTTACGCGCATGCGCAAGGGGTCATCCATCGCGACATCAAGCCTGCCAACATCATGTTGACCCCACAGAGCATCGTCAAGTTGATGGACTTTGGAATTGCGAAATCCGCCACGGACCGCAAGCTGACGATGACCGGCACCACCATGGGTTCCCTTTACTACATGCCGCCCGAGCAAGTTCAGGGCCTCGCCCTCGACCTCCGCTCCGATCTCTATTCCTTTGGCGTCACTCTCTATGAGCTGGTGACTGGATCCCGGCCGTTCAAAGGTCAAAGTGATTAAGACTTGATGGTCTCCCACTTGCAGAAAACTCCTGCTCCCCCCATCGAGATTCTGCCCGAATTGCCCAAAGCGCTGAATGACATCATCATGACCGCGCTCGAAAAGGACCCGGCTCAGCGTTTCCAGTCGGCGGAGGCATTCCGCTTCGCATTGCAGTCTGTACGCGGTGCTGTGACGAGCTTGCCGGTCGCTCCGGCGCGAGCAGTTGAGCCAGACTTGGGCGGACAAGACGCCGGTTCGGGCGCAGCGCCTTCCGCCACTGCGGTCTTGGGCGCGCCATCCGGCCAGCCGTCCGAGGCGCAGCCTCAACCAACCACGCCCTACCCGAGCCCCGCCGTGCCGCCCGTTGCGCCCGCTGTGATTCCTCCTCCAACCACCTCCAGGAACAACCGCGCTGTTTTTATAATTCTTGGAGCGTTGGCGGTGGTTGCCTTACTTGCGGTGGGGGCAATGCAGTTGTCGCGCCTGCTGAAAGCGAGAGCACGAGCCAGTCAGGTTGCGCCGCCGGCGGAGGCGGCCGCGGAGAGTCCCAAGACACCCCCACAGCCGGCGAGCACCCAGAACACCAACGATGCCCCAACTTCAGGCCAGTTGCCTACCCCTTCCACGGACCAGCAGCCTGCTGCCGGGAGTGCGCAGCCCTCCGCGCCGTCACCCGCGAATTCGACGGCCGGCGCGGTGCCATCTTCCAGGGTTCCAACCTCGAAAAAGAGCAAGGTGCCCTCCCATGTTGAGGCCGCGAGCGATGCGGCGAGCAATACCGCTTTGCCGCCATCCCCACCGCAGAACGTGGCGCCGGCTACTACCGGCGGCCCACCGGCCAAGCTTTGGCTTGATCCCGCCGCCCGCCTTTTCATTGTGGTGAGTTCCATAGATATCAAGCCGGACGGGAGCTTTAAATTCCACGGAAAACTGCTTCTTCCGGTCCCACAGCCTGGACCCATTCCTCTCGACCGCGGTACGGAAGTCATCGGGGCCGGATTGATGAGTGGCGGCCAGACGTCGGTCGCCGTTACAGAAATTCTCGCAGGGGGGGCACGCTACAAACTGAAGGGGGGAAGTGGCGCAGTGAGGGCCGAGACACCGGGAGGTGAAGGCGGCGTACATCTTGATCGGAACCAACTGCTCGATATGTGGCCGACGGCTACTGCAGCCTATGAAAAGGTTTCCGACCAGAGCGCACAACCGTAGGCACAGAAATGAGCCAATCGGTGTTTCCGGTGCAGCATTAAAGGATTGTGTAACACACAGGGGGGGTTGCTTCGGCCGATGAACTCGGCAATCAACGATACACACGACAAAGCAGTTATTTGGAGGTTAAACATGTCTGACAATCGAATTCCCAAGAAGCTGATAGTGCTTTTGACACTGATACTAACTTCTGCGCTCCTTTGGGGCGACCAGAAAAAGAATTCGTCTCCGCCGCCTAAACCTGCGCCTGCGAAACCCGCAGCGCGTCCGGCTGCGAACACAGCCAAGCCAGCGACGGGCGCCCGGCCTGCCGACAACACCGGGGCCCGGCCTATGACGAACACGGGCGTTCGGCCCACGACGAACACGGGCATGCGGCCGACCA
>Ga0187876_1002302_pt1 | contig 14340 bp, 18 predicted proteins | sample June2016WEW_17_4_FD_133000 | JGI IMG/M metagenome (GOLD analysis project Ga0187876, IMG submission 133000) | Peatland microbial communities from SPRUCE experiment site at the Marcell Experimental Forest, Minnesota, USA - June2016WEW_17_40 | ecosystem: Environmental > Terrestrial > Soil >...
GTGGCTGTTTGAAGTTTCCGGCAACTGGATTGCAACTACGCTGCCGCCTTCGCTGGTCCGCTCACTGCTGGTGGACGGAGTGTGGAAGGGCGTGGGCTCGGTGATCGTGTTTTTGCCGCAGGTGCTGCTGTTGTTTCTGTTCATCGGCATCCTGGAAGATTCCGGCTATCTGGCGCGCGCGGCGCTGATCGCCGACCGGACCATGGCCCGCTTCGGGCTGCAAGGCAAGTCCTTCATCCCGCTGCTCTCGGCTTACGCCTGCGCGGTGCCCGCGATTCTGTCCACGCGCACCATCGAAAACAAGCGCGACCGCACCGCTACCATCCTGATCGCGCCCTTCATGACCTGCGCGGCGCGTTTTCCGGTCTACACCTTGATCATCGTCGCCTTTTTGCCCAACCGGCAACTGTTGGGTTTTCTCAGTGTGCGCACGGTGGCCATGATCGGCCTCTATGCGCTGGGATTCGCGATGGCGGTGCTGACGGCGCGGATTTTGAAATCGTCGATTCTGAAGAGCGGCCGGACGCCGTTTCTGCTGGAGATGCCGGCTTACCGCTGGCCCACCGTGCAATCGCTCGGGCTGCGGCTGTTCGACCGCTCGAAGATCTTTCTACGCCGCGCCGGTACGGTGATCCTGCTGGTGACGGTGCTGTTATGGATGTCGGCGCACGTGCCTTACACGCACGGCCATCCTCCGGCCATTCGGGACAGCCTGGCGGGCACGCTGGGCCGTACCATCGAGCCGGTCATCAAGCCGCTGGGTTTCGATTGGAAGATCGGCATCGGCATCATCACTTCCTTCGCGGCGCGCGAGACCATCATCGCCACGCTGGGAGCGATTTATGGCATGGACCACCCCGATTCCACCAGCATGGACCTGCAGAGCGCGCTGCGTCACGACCTGACGCCCGGCGCGGCGGTGGCGTTGCTGATCTTCTTCGCTTTTGCCATGCAATGCGTTTCCACCGTGGCCGTGGTGCGGCGCGAGACCGGCGGGTGGAAGTGGCCGCTGGCCCAGTTTGCCTACATGAGCACACTGGCATACGGCGGCGCGTTTCTGGCCGCGCACCTGCTGCGGTTCGTATAGCGCGCTTGCCGGCCGGCGCACCCAACCGCGGGGTGCGCGGCTTGAGAGCGGCAGTCGCGCAACTCCTTGTGATGCCAAACGATTTGCTACAATCGAAGATCCCGCAATGGTAAAGACCGAACGCGAACACCGCGAGGACATTGTCCAGATCGGCAGACTCGTCTTTCAAAAGGGCTGGGTCGCCGCCAACGACGGAAATATCAGCTTGCGCCTGGATGCCGAGCGCATCCTGGCCACGCCCACTGGCGTTAGCAAGGGCATGCTCGGCGTGGACGACCTGATCGTCGTCGATAACCAGGGCAACAAGCTGTCGGGCCGGCTGGAGCGGACTAGCGAGATCTTGATGCACCTGAAGATCTACGAGCTGCGGCCGGACATTCGCGCCGTCCTCCATGCCCATCCTCCCGTGGCCACGGGGTATGCCACCGCCGGAAAGCCGCTCAACCTGGGGCTGCTGCCCGAGGTGGTGATCAGCCTCGGTTGCGTGCCGATCGCCGACTACGGGTTGCCCGGAACGCCGGCGCTGACCGAGCCCATGCTGCCTCTCATCCCCAAGCACGATGCGCTGCTGATGGCCAACCACGGAGCCGTCTGTTACGGTGAGGACGTTTACAAAGCGTATTTCCGCATGGAGACGATGGAGCACTTTGCGCGCATTCAGTTGGTGGCGGAGTTGCTGGGTGGCCCGAAAGTGCTGCCGCGCGAGGAAGTGGACAAGCTGCTCGATTCCCGCGCCCGCTATGGCGTCAAGGCGCGCAGCGCCGGCCAGCCGGGCTGCCCGTTGGCCGCCGAGGACGTCGCTGGCGGCGAAGAGAGATTTTACGTGACGCGTTCCGAGCTGATCGGCCTGGTTGACGAGGCCCTCCGGACACGCGGTATGGCTTAAAGTGGATCGTGGAGAGAATAGATGGGTGAAGCCTTAGGAATGATCGAAACGCGCGGGTTGGTGGCCATGATTGAGGCCGCCGACGCCATGGTGAAAGCCGCCAAGGTGACCTTGGTCGGCTGGGAAAAAATCGGCTCGGGGTACGTTACCGCGATGGTGCGCGGCGACGTGGCCGCAGTTCGTGCCGCCACCGATGCCGGCGCCGCCGCGGCCCGGCGCGTGGGCGAGTTGATCTCGGTCCACGTTATCCCGCGTCCGCACCAGAGCCTGGAGGACGTGCTGCCGATCGGCAAGTCCCAGGCCGCCAACGCCGGCAAGTAGCCGGCTCACCGGAGCGACAAATGATTCTCGCCCGCGTGGTGGGTACCGTCGTGGCCACCCGGAAAGACCCGCGTCTGGAAGGCAAGAAGCTGCTGGTGCTCAAGCCGGTTTCGCCGGAGGGCAAGGACGATGCCGGTTACGTGGTGGCAGTCGACACCGTCGGCGCCGGCTACCGCGAACGAGTCCTCGCCGTCTCCGGCAGTTCCGCGCGCATGGCCGAGGGCTGCAAGGACACGCCCGTCGATACCGCCATCGTCGGCATCGTCGACGACGTTCGCCTGGATTAGTGTATGCAATTGGGGCGCGTGGTCGGTTGCATCTGGGCGACGGTGAAGAATTCGAGCCTGGAAGGCTACCGCCTGCTGCTGGTGCAACCGCTGGCCGCCGATCTCAAAGATACCGGCAAACGGTTGGTGTGCACGGACTGCACCGGCGCCGGGGCGGGCGAAATGATCTATTGGGTGCGCGGCAGGGAAGCGAGCCTCGCTTTCCTTCCCGATCAGCCGCCGGCCGACGCCACGATCGTTGGCATCGTCGATTCCGTCCACCGCGCGGCGGCTAAGCCCTCCAAGCCGGTGCGCCACCCGGAGCGGCATTGAGCCATGCTGATTGCGCGCGTCATCGGCGAGCTGGTAGCGACCCACAAGCACCCGAGTCACGAGGGCTCGAAGATCCTTTTGGTGCAGCCGCTGAACCTGGACGGATCCAACCGCGGCGACGCGGTGGTGGCGCTCGACGCGGTGGATGCCGGCGTGGGCGACCGGGTACTGGTCACCACCGAGGGCTTCAGCGCGATGACCGCGGTGGGCCGGACTCAGTCACCGATTGACATGGCCGTAATCGGATTTATCGACCACGTCGAGCTGGTCCCCGGAGTCGCTTAACCGCTGGTTGCGCCGTAGCACCAGCACGGCTGCCAGCGTCGCCTCGACCATCCACTTGGCGATCTCAAAGCCCTCGTGCGCGGAGCTCAGGACCATCCTCCGTACCGCTTCGCCGGACGATGCGCCGGCCGCGAAGCTCGCAATCCGCGCCAGCGACAACGCCTCCGGCGTCAGCAGGAACCGTTCCAGCAGCACCATTCCCACCAGCAGCAGGGCCATCGCCAGCGGCAGCTTGCCTTCGCGCGTACCGAACAGCAGAAAGAAGAAAAACCCGAGGCCGAGAACCAACTGGACGTCCTCCCAGCTCCTGATCGTCCGCTGCCGTTGCTCCGCCGCCACGTGCCCCATCAGCAGGTACGTTTCGTGCGCGCCCAGCGCTTTTACCCGCTCCGCCACCGCCGGGTCGGGCTGCGACAGCACGTCCTGAATCGTCTGGAGGTCTTCCCTCTCCAGCCAGGCCACCGCGATGCCAGCGGCCAGCCACATTCCCAGGATGAAACAAGCCAATCGGCGTGTGTGCATGGAAGCGATCCCTGATTCTAACGCACGGCCACAACCGGAGATGGCGGCAGGTTTGGCTGTCGGAGCTGGGAGAGCTTCTCCTGCCTCACCCGCCATGCGGCCGCTTGCTTGGGCTAAAGTTCCGGCCAAAACCGCCGATGTCCAATCTGGGATGGATTCGATGCCGTTACTCGATACCAAGAATTTTGGACGCATCGCGTTCGAATCGCGGGACACCATCGAGTTTCCGCGCGGTTTGCCGGGGTTCGAAGACCGCCGGCAGTTTGTTTTGATTCGCCAGGAGCGTGCCCGCCCGCTGGTATTTCTGCAGAGCCTGGAGGAACCGGGGCTGTGTTTCATCACCGCGCCGGTGCTGGCGGTGGACCCGCAATTCCGGCTGAAAATGTCGGAAGAAGACCGGGAGGCGGCCGATCTTTCCTCGGTTCGCCGGCCGCGCATCGGGAGGGATGTCTGGGCGCTCGGCGTGATCTCGATCCGCGAGACCGGCCCCACCGTGAACCTGCTGGCGCCGTTGGTGATCAATCTTCGCTCGCTGCGGGCGGTGCAGGCGGTGATGCGGGATTCTACTTACTCGCATCGGCACGCCCTGCCGGAGCCGGCGGAGGCCGTATGCTCATGATGTCGCGCCGCGCGGGAGAAACCATTCTAATCGGCGACCGGATCGAGATTGTGATTGCCCACATCGGCCGCTCGCGGGTGAAGGTGGGCATCCGCGCGCCACGCGACACGCCGGTGATCGCACGCGAGCTGAAACTGGTGCGCGAGGAAAATCGCGCCGCCGCCGGGGTGGGGCCGGTGACGGATTGGGGCGGGCTGCTGGCCCGCCTGGAGACTTCCCCTCAAGTTTCCGCAGCCCTTTCCGATAAGGGTAGTGCGCGGCAAGAAGCCGCCCCAAAAAACTGAAAGGATTTCCCAATGTCACTTTCGATCCAAACCAACACCGATTCCCTTATTGCGCAGGAAAACCTGCTTACCAACAGTATCTTCCAGAGCAACACCATCGACCAGTTGACGTCCGGCTATCGCATCAATGAGGCCGGAGACGACCCGGCGGGCCTGGCGGTTGCCAACCAGTATGCGAGCGCGATTTCCGAGCTGACGCAAGGTTATGCGAACGGCAACGATGCTACCGCCCAGTTGCAGATCATGGACGGCGGCATGAGTAACATCAGCCAGATCGTCAACACGCTACAAACTTTGGCCACGCAATCGGCCTCGGGCAGCTTTACCGGCGACCGCACCACGTTGAACAACGAGTTCCAGACCGACTTGGGCGAAATCAACCGCCAGGCGCAGTCGATCGGTCTCAATGCCGGCGGCACGTTCGCCAAGCTGATGAGCGTGTACTTTGGCGCCGGCAGTGGCAGCCAGAGCACCGCCAACGGCATCGTGAACGTCGATCTGAGCCATGCAACCGTGGATACGCAGAGCCTCGGGTTGTCCGGCGTGCAGGCGGTCAGCCTGAACCCCCTCGGCGCCGCCAGTGACTACGACTTGGGCGCTTCCAGCGCCACCAGCGTGAACGCCATCGCCACCACCGGCGCGAACGTAGCCGCGTTGATCAACGGCGACACCTCGTTCACCTTCACCGGCCCCGGATTCGGCGGTGCCAACGGCGTCAAGATCAATGTGAATATGAACGGCGTGGATGACACGACCAGTCTGGTGCAGGCCATCAACGCGGCTATTCAGTCCGCCGCCACCACTGCCGGCGCCAGCAACGGAGCCTTTGCGGCAGCCGGCATTACGGCTTCCATTCACACCGATGCCGACGGCAAAGAGCAGCTTGCCTTCAGTTCCAGCAACGCCGCTTTCCAGGTCGCCGCGGACGACTTGATGTCCAATGCCCTGATGGGGAATCTCGCCGCCCCTGGCGCTCCCACCGGAGCGGCAGCGGGGAGTGCTGGAAGCAGCCTGATCGCGGGCGGTTCCTACATGCTGGGAACGCAGGGCAGCCCCAACACCGAAACCGACCTGCTGTATTCACAAGTGTCCGCGGGTGCCGCTACTCAGGCGGTCACGATTTCCGCCAACGATGCCTCCGGCACGGCCCACACCCTGACCGTGAAGTTGACCAACGCCGACACGGACACAATCGCGGACACGCTGGGGGCGATTAACTCCGCCCTGCAGAATTCCGACGATTCGACGCTTCAGCAGATCACGGCGGTCCAGAATCCCGCTGGCACGGCCCTCAATTTCATCAGTACGCTTCCCAATTTCCAGGTATCGCTCGGCACCACGTCGGATGGTACGGGACTCACGACGCAAACACCCGCGCAAGGCATGACCCTGACCGCAATGCAGGTGGGCACCGGCGGCACGGCCGATATCGGCACCATGGCCGGTGCACAGGCAGCGGTCACCGCCATCACCAACGCGGTTTCTTTGCTCGGCACCGCGCAAGCCGCCGTCGGCACGGGTGAAGACCAACTCGGCTTCGCGTCGAGCCTGGCGCAGTCGCAGATCACCAACTTCAGCTCCGCCGAATCGCAGATTCGCGACGCCAATGTGGCGGAGCAAGCGGCCAACCTGAGCAAAGCCCAGGTCCTGGAGCAATCTACGATTGCCGCCATGGCCCAGGCCAACGCCGAACCACAAGCGCTGCTCACCCTGTTGAAGGGGACGTAGCCAACATCCTGACCGCCGGCGGGCGAGACCGTTGGCCATGATCCGCGGTCCGGGCCGGAACCCACCTCCGGCCCGGACCGCTTGAGCATCTATGAGCACCGTTAGCAGCGCGTTATCCACCATCCTCGATCCCATTACAGTCGAGGGATCCAACAGTTCCTCGTCGAGCTCCGGCACCGGCACCAGTTCCAGCAGCGGCAGCGGCAGCACCAGCAGCACATCGGGAACGTTCACCGGCGCCAGCGACTATTCGAGCGAGTTGCAGGATGTGATCAGCCGGGCGGTGGCCATCGCCGAGTTGCCGGTCACGCAACTCACCAACGAGCAGACTGCGCTCCAGAACCAATACTCCGAGCTTTCCACTATCGGCAATGATCTGACCGCGCTGCAGACCGCGGTCCAGGGAGTCGGCACGGCCTTGAGCGGCTCGTACCAGGCCGACGTTTCCGATCCCGACGTGGTCAGCGCCTCCCTCGGCGATGGCGCGGTCGCGGGCACCTACTCGATTGAGGTGGATTCGGCCGGCGCGTACGCCTCCAGCTTGAGTGCCAGCACATGGACCGGAACCACCAGCGATCCGGGCGGGACCTACAGCCTCGTCATCGGCGACAACTCATACCAGATTCAATCCACCGATGGCAGCGCCACCAGCGTCGCCGCGGCCATCAACCAGCAGTATGGCGACCAAGTGCAAGCTACGGTGGTGAACGTCGGTTCCGATGCCAGTCCGGACCAACGCATTTCGCTGCAAGCCACCACCCTCGGCGCGCAGACGCTCGATATTCAGGATTCCAACGGCGACAGCCTGCAAACCCAGGGCCCGGAGGGCAGCACGGCAAGTTACATCGTCGACGGGTCCGGCAACACGGTCTACAGCAGCTCGCCGTCGGTAACGATCGCCACCGGCCTCAGCGTCAATCTGCTGTCGGCCGATCCCGGCAATCCGGTGACCATCACGGTGAGCGGCACCGACGACGCCCTCAGCAGCGCTCTCTCTTCTTTCACCTCGGCATATAACACGGTGGTAACGGATCTGCAATCGCAGCGCGGCCAATCCGCCGGCCCGTTGCAAGGCCAGCCCATCCTCTCCGAGGTCACCGAGGCGGTCGATAATCTGGCTACCTACTTCACATCTTCGACTAGTGGAGTTAACGGGCTGGCGGCGCTGGGGCTCACCCTGAGTGAAAACGGCCAGTTGACGTTCAACTCCCAGACGTTGGACAGCGCCTACAGCAGCAGCCCCTCCGCGGTTGCGTCCTTCCTCGGTTCCGCGACCGGCGGAGGCTGGCTCGAAAACGCCACCAACGCGCTCACCGACCTGATGGACCCGAACGTGGGCCTGGTGACGAACGAGGAAACCAGTCTGCAGAGCCAGGCGACCTCCATCGGTAACCAGATTACGGCCAAGAATGACCAGATCGCCACCATGCAGAGCAACCTGACGCAACAAATGGCGGCGGCCGATGCCGCGATTGCCACTCTGGAGCAGCAGGGTAGCTTTCTGACCCAAAAGATGCAGGCCGAGCAGATCGATTCCGAGTCGATCATCAACGAATGATCGAAGAAAAATGAACGATCGGGAAAAACCGCTGGAAGACCGCATCCGGAACGCCGTTGCTGCGGGCGACTTCGCCAAGGCCAATGCTTTGTGGGTGGAATTGGGCGACCGGCTGCGGTGCGAACTGGCTGCGGGCCCGGTCCCAGCCGCCCGGCTGCGGCAGACGCACGAATTGCTTGCGTGGTGTCGAACCATGGCGATCGTCGAGCGCGCCCGCTGCCAGCAGCGGCTCAACCAACTCACCATTTCCAGCCGATACCTGTTCCAGCCGGCTGCTCCCCGATGGCGCCTGCTAGCGCGTTTCTGACCCTGAGAGAGCGTTAGGAAATGGCCGGCCCGCTTGTCGGCGACCGCGCGAGAGCGTGAGAACATCTGGCCAATGAACGCGGAGTGCGCCGGAGACAGCCGTGCTGCCGAAGATAATTCTCGATACCAGCGCGATCGGCACCCTCGAAGACCACGGCGCGGATTCAGTGCCCCCGATGAGGAGACTGGCATCGGAGTTTGAAGTCATCGTTGCTTTCGCAAGCCTGGAAGAGTTCGTCTCCGCGTCCTCAGCGGGAGAAAGAGACGCTCTTGTACGTACCGTGGTTGGTTCGTAACGAACGATTGCGCGCAGAGGCAAGCCCGGTCCTTGGTTGCTAGCAGGGCCGAGATAGCATGTCGGGTCCTTTCCTTCGAGAAATCCCAACGTGCAGTCAGCGGATAGCCCGCCTATCCGGATGGCGTAGGCTTTTCGAATCGCCCAGCGACCCCCAACACGCCGCGCGGGTGTCAAGCGCCGATGGAGTCGAAATCGGCCGCTTCGCCGGCCTTGGCGACGGTGATGGAGGGAGCGATCGAGCGCACCAGGCCGGCCAGCACCCCTCCGGCGCCGGATTCGAAGGCGCGCTCCACGCCGCTGGCGGCGAGCAGGCGCATGCTTTCCACCCAGCGCACGGGGTTCGGCACTTGGTTGTAGAGGCCCTCGCGAGCTTCGGCGCCGGTACGGATTTCGCGCGCCTGCCAGTTGTTGACCAGCGGGCAGGCGAGATCGGCGAATTCGGTCTCATCCAGATTGGCGCGCAGCCGCTCCTGCGCCGGCTTCATGAGAGCGCAATGGAACGGCGCGCTCACCGGGAGGGGCAGCACGCGGCGGGCACCGGCAGCTTTGGCGAGTGTCATGGCGCGCCCGACGGCACCGGCGTGGCCGGCAATCACCACCTGGTCCGGCGAGTTGAAGTTCGCCGCGCTGACGACCTCACCCTGCGCAGCTTCGGCGAGGATTTGATCCAGCTTGCCTTCCGGCAATCTGAGGATGGCGGCCATAGCGCCCACCCCCGGCGGCACGGCCTCCTGCATGTAGCGGCCGCGGTGGCGAACCAGGCGGACGGCGTCGCCGAACCGGAGACTCTTGGCGGCCACCAGCGCGGCGTATTCGCCCAGACTATGGCCGGCCACGAAATCGGGAGCCAGGCCGTGCTCGACGAGCACCTCGCAGGCAGCCACGGAGACCGTCAGCAAAGCGGGTTGCTGGTTCTCGGTGAGCTTGAGTCGATCGTCGGGGCCTTCAAAACAGAGGCGCGAAAGGGCGAAGCCGAGCGCATCGTCGGCGTCTTCAAACGTGCGCCGCGCGACAGGAAACTTATCGGCGAGCGACTTGCCCATGCCGGCGTACTGCGACCCCTGACCGGGAAAAAGGAAGGCGGTTTTCGGTGTCAATAGGGGATTATAACTGGCGGCGGGGCCTTGGCTCCAGCGCATTGAATGAGCCTCCTTGTGTGCGGCGACACAGGGCGCGGAGATCAAGCTATTACGCAGAGCCGATTGTCGTACCGGCACGGCCCTTGACCGGAGCGCGAAGGACCGCAAGAAGCCCCCCTGTCGCACAAGTGGGTACCGGGGATGAAACCGCATCCCGATCAATCCCATCTATACTAGAGGGATCAAAGATCAAGGAGATCAAGACGTGAGCCTAACCTCAACCTACGCGCCGCACCCGCCCCAGCGATCGGGTTTGGCAATTCCGCTGCTGACCGGAGGCCTGATCGCCCTGGTGGCAGCCAACATTTACCTGTACGTTCAGTTGGACCATCTCCAAACCGACATGACGCAAAAGGTGGAAAAGCTGACGGCGACGGTGGCCGGCTTGCGCGACGCCTCCTCGGTCAGCACGGCGGCCCAGCAGCGGCATATCGACGCATTGAAGGAAGAACTGGCGAACGCAAGAGCGCAGTCCCGCAGTATGTCCAGCGAGGCAAAGGTGGAGGCGCAAGCTCACGCCGACCAGTTGGCCAGGCAGCTCGAAGCCGAAGAAGCCAAGATGCAGCAACAGGTAACGGGGCAGATCAGCGAGGTCAACCAGTCTGTGACCGCGGCCAATGCCAAGATTGCCGACGTTTCGACCGACGTGGGCGCCGTGAAGTCTCAGGCCGCCATGACGCAGAGTCAGCTTGACAAGACCATAGCCGATCTCAAATCCGTCACCGGCGACCTGGGCGTCCAAAGCGGCTTGATTGCCACCAACGGTCGGGAGCTGCAGGCGTTGAAACTGAAAGGCGAGCGCAACTATTTTGATATCAAGCTGGGCAAGACCAAGAAGCCGCAGCGTGTGGCCGATATCACGTTGCTAGTGAAGAGCGTTGATTATAAGCACCAGAAGTACACCATCTCGGTGATTGCGGACGACAAGCCGGCGGCCGAAAAGAAGGACAAGAGCGTCAACGAGCCGGTGCAGTTTTACACCTCCAAGAGCGGCCACACTCCCTACGAACTGGTAATCAACCAGGTCACTAAAGACCAGATCGTTGGCTACCTGGCCACACCGAAAGACATCTCATCGCGGTAGGGGCGGACGTCCTCGGCCGGCTCGACGATGCACGACTCCGTCTGTTAGTTGGCGCTGGTGGCAGCGGACTGCGCGGCGAGCCGTCCGCGCATGGCTTTCATGCGCTCGCGCAAGGCGGCCATCCGCTGGCGGCCGTCGGGCATGGCGTCGATCAGCTTTTCCAGGTTGACCAGATAGTGCGCCCCGAAGTTGGCGCGCAGCTCAGCCAGGAAAGGCTCGACCTTGAGGAAGGTGCCGATGTGCTCTCCGTTGGTATCGACAAACAGGTCGAGACTGATGGCGCCGTGGTTGACCAGCGCGGCAGCCATATCCCAATAGGTCCACACCATCCGCACATGGCCGCTGTGTTCGCTGAACAGCGCTTTGGTGATGTCCTCCATGGATTCGGGATTGAATTCGCGAAAATACCAGTCGCGCGCTTTGCGCATGGTCGCTTCGCGGCGCAAATCGTAAAGCTTCAGAATCAGATCGGCTTCTTCGTGTTTCGACATAGACAGGTTGCCCTCACTCTCATCACTCGGATTGCAAAGCCCCGCCAACCGGCGGTGGCAAAGCGATCATAGCAAATCCGGGGTTCGCCCCGCGGGCCGTGGTTCCCGCGCGATCTCTCCTCAGCCCGGAACGACGAGCTTCTCATACAGCCCGAACAAGTGCTCTGTGACGCCGAACACCTCGAAGAACTCATTGTAGAAGGTCTCGCCCCGCTCGTAATGAGCGCCCTTCCATTCTTCGGCGAAGCGGGCTGTACGAGCCCTGATTTCGTTCCAGCTGAGGCGCATTTCATCTCCGCCCACGATTGAATCCTTATCAAAGCAGCATTCGACGGTCAGTTGCAAATGAAGCGATGTGCGGGCGTAGGCCCCTTGCGCCACGGCTTCGCCGGGCGCACCGTGTGCTATTCCGTGGCCGGCTTCCATCCGCCAAATGCCTGTTCCAGCCGCAACGCCACGGCCAGGGCCACGTCTTCGCGCCATGGCGCGGCGGCTATCTGCACGGCGATGGGCAGGCCCGTAGCCGATTCGCCGCAGCGCACAACCGCGGCCGGCCATCCGGCGACATTGTAAGCCATGGTGTGGCTGAAGCCGATGAAGTTCTCATCCAGGATAGAGGTGCCGAGCGGCAGAGCCGGGTGGATATAGGCGGGACACAGAATCGCGTCGTATCCGCCGGCAAGAAACGCGATCATTTCGGCGCGGTAACGGAACCACTCGCTCCAGTAGTGCGCGAATCCGTCAATGCCGGTGCGGTATTGCTCCAACTTATCCAGCCAGCCACTCAGCAGCGGATGGAGGCTCGTTGAACCGATGTCCCGAAGATAGCTTCGCAGTCCGTCGCCGCCATCCGGGCCGATCAGTTGCATCTCGATATCGTAAGCGGCATCCAGGCAGGCGGGCCGTGCCTCTTCCACGCGACTGCCCTCCTGGGCCAGTGCCGCCGCCGCCGCCCGCACCACGCGCGCCACTTCCTCATCGGCCGCGGCGAGACCATTGTCGGTATAGAACGCGAGGCGCAGGTCGCGCACCCGCGCGGCGCGCGGGTTTTCGAGCGGCATGTCCACGACGGTGTGGTCGTGGCCATCGGGACCAACCAGCAGCGGCATCACGGTGATCAGGTCCTCCACACGGCGCGCCATAGGCCCCACCTGCCAGAGCGTTTCGATCCAGCCTCCGGCCGGTGGAAAATGACCGGTGCGCGGCAGGTGGCCGGAGGTCGGCTTGAGGGCGACGCATCCGCAGAAGGCGGCGGGAAGGCGCACGCTGCCGGCGCAGTCGCTGCCCAGGCCAAGCGGCGAACCGCAAGCGGCCAGCAGGGCGGCCTCTCCGCCGCTAGATCCTCCCGGCGTGCGCGCCGTGTCGTACGGGTTGCGGGTGGCGCCAAAAATCAGGTTGTCGCTCTCGAAGGCGAACAGCAGATCCGGCAGATTGGTTTTGGCGATGGGGATAGCACCTGCCCGCCGCAAACGCCGCACCAGCGCCGCATCTTCCGTGGAGGGCGGCGCGTTCTTCCGGCCGAGCGTTCCCGCTGTCACGACCGTGCCGGCCAACTCGAGCGAGTCCTTGATGCTGAACGGCACGCCGTGGAGCGGCCCGCGCGGCTCGCTCGCATCGGCAGCCGCGGCCTCGGCCAGCGCCCTTTCCGCGAGTACTTCGACGGCAGCATTGATCTTCGGATTGATCGCGGCGATCCGTTCGAGGTGCGCCGCCACGAGCTCGCGCGATGAGACACGCCGCTCGCGGATGAGCCGCGCCTGTTGGGTGGCGGAATAAGTGGTGATGTCGGTCATGGTCCCCCGGTGGGGCATGCTTTCGCTAGCCCGCATACTTCATATAACTCCATTTCTGTATCGCACACGAGCCCGCTTCAGCCCCGCCTGCGAAGTGGGCGTAGTACGATACCAACAGGAGCGTGTTCTGACGAAGGCACATCTCGAAGCAACCGCCGCCCTACCGGCCGCCGCCCCAACCTGGCTGATTGCCGTCCGCGCCGCCGAATCCAAGAAGGGCACCGACATCAAAGTTCTGGATTTGACCGGCATCACTTCCTTCGCCGACTATTTCGTCCTCTGCAGCGGCTCCAACCAGCGGCAGATTCAGGCCATCGCCGACGAAGTCACGCTGCAGCTCAAACGCCAGGCGGGCGAGCTGCCGATGAGTCTGGAAGGCTACGAGCGGGGCGAATGGGTGTTGGCGGATTACGGCGACATGCTGGTACACGTTTTTTCCGCCAAGGCCCGCGCCCTTTACGATTTGGAGCGGCTCTGGCGCAATGCGAAGCCGGTCGAGATTCCTTCCGAGTGAAGATCTTCGTCTACTTCATCGGCAAACCCAAGAGCGAGCACATCAATGCCGTGGCGCAGGATTTTCTCGGCCGCGCCGCCCGCTATGCTGCCGTCGAGATGCGCGAAATCCGCCCCGAGCGCACCGACCTCTGGGCCCGCCATCCCGCCGCGCGCAAAATCTTTCTGGATCCCTGCGCCAAGCCGATCGATTCCGCCGCCTTCGCCGCACTCATCGCCAAGAGTGAAATGGAGGGCCGCGACCTGCTGTTCCTGGTGGGCGGGCACGACGGCCTGCCGCCCGCCTGGGCCGGCCGGGCTGACTTGCTGCTCTCGCTCTCCGCCATGACTTTTCCGCACGAGCTGGCGCGCGCCATGCTCGCCGAACAGATCTATCGCGCCTTCGCAACCTTGCGGGGCCATCCCTACCCGCGGTAAGTTGGTGGATTGCATGTCTTGGTTTAAGCGCGACAGGCCGGACGACAAGAAGCCGCAGGCTATCGACGAAAACTCGAAGCACGTCAAGACGGAAGGACTCTGGCAGAAGTGCGACGGCTGCCGCCAGATCGTCTGGAAGAAGGACCTGGCGGCCAATTGGAATATCTGTCCCAAGTGCGGCCATCACTTCCGCATTGACGCCGTCTCGCGTATCCGCATGCTGCTCGATGGCGGCGAATACGAGGTTTTCGATGCCGGGTTGCACTCGACCGACCCGCTCGGCTTCGTCGACAGTAAACCTTACGCCAAGCGCCTGGAGGCCGCTCACCTGGAAACCGGGCTCCGCGACGCCCTGATCGCCGCGCGCGGCAAGCTCGGCGGGCGCCTGGTCGAAATGTGCTCGATGGAGA
>Ga0187876_1002306_pt1 | contig 14333 bp, 12 predicted proteins | sample June2016WEW_17_4_FD_133000 | JGI IMG/M metagenome (GOLD analysis project Ga0187876, IMG submission 133000) | Peatland microbial communities from SPRUCE experiment site at the Marcell Experimental Forest, Minnesota, USA - June2016WEW_17_40 | ecosystem: Environmental > Terrestrial > Soil >...
ACTCCCCGAGAGCGCCTGCGGCGATGATGCTCAAAGCAGAAACCGCCTACGGCGATGATGCTGTTTCGTTCTCAAATACCGGCTCGTGTTCAAATTCCTTCACTTTCAAATGCGTGCCGTCACCGATACGCTCATCTGTGACGAAGATGGCCTCTATGACCCCGGGCACTTCAACGATCGCCTGCTGTTGGGATTGAATAGACCTGATACACAAAACACCTCTTATTCAAGTTCCTATTGAAGTCGAAGAATCAAGAGCGTCTTTTGATTTCGATACGCAGCGCGGCTTGCCTTTGGCCAGTCTGTCCCGCCGACAGATGTACCCAACATGCTGAGTGTTAAAGCACCGGCCAAACGCGGTGCGCAGCCCGGTGCGATTAAGATGCGCGGCGATCTCCTGATAGCTGCTCCGTCGGGCCATCTCGTGAATCTGCAAAACGGCTTCCTCGGGCGTCTTCAGCGAACCTTCTCCCGGCGCAGCCCGCTTCACGACGCGATCGGTTATAGCGCCGGAGCGCCAATGAATCTGGATTTCAATCTGCCCCGCCTGACGGATGCCATCCAACTGGACGGATTCGATTGCCATACGCAATAACTGCTTCCGTTCCTGGTTAGTGGTCGTCTCCGCGCTCCAGATCGCCGGCAAGTCCTGGGACAGCTCGGCGACGGCAGCACGCTCCTCCCCCGTGAGGCTCCATTCGGCATCGCGCTCCGCCTGAGCATACGCCCGTTCCAGTTGGGCCACACGCTCCAACTTTTCGTTCCACCGTCGCTCCAGCTCCCCCGCCACCAATCGATTCGCGGGATCGACAGCATCATATTGCCGCTGAGCCAGCCGGGCCTCATAACGGGCTTGTTCCAGTTGCAACGCCCGCTGCCGCCGTTGGGCGATCAGGTCCTGCTCCACCTGATCCAACACCTGAGTCGCCACCCGCAGGCTGATCGGGGAGACGGCCCCGAGGAAGGCCTCCACGACGGCAGCGTCGATCGGGCGCGAAGTCATGCTTTGGCAGATCTTTTCGTCTCCGTCTTGATAGCCGCGTCCGCAGATGTACGAGGGCGAACGGTTCTCTCTTGCCGCCCGATCCTGAACGCTCATCTTCCGGCCGCAGACGCCACAATAAACCATGCCCTGCAGCAGGGCTCTGCCTTGCCGTGGCACGCCTCGGCTCTCCGCGTGGTTCCAATTCTGCCGCAACCGCTCCTGGTTCTTCACGAATTCCTCCCAGCCGATGTAGGCCGGATGATGCGCGGTAATTTTCACCGGCCATTGTTCCACGGAACGACCGTGGGCCGAGGCTTTGCCCGTCTTCGGTGAGCGCCGTTCATTCGAGTACTCCGACCGGCCGTACACGTAGGCGCCCGCATAGGCCGGGTTGTGTAAGATGCGAATCACCGCGCTCAGCGTGGGCGCTTTCCAGACCAGCGACCCGTAAACTTCTCGGGCGATAGCACGTGTGGGCAGCTCCAGCCCTTGCTCCTTCAACTCCCGCACCACGGCTCGAACCACACCCTGACGACGAAAACAATCGAAGAGGTAATCGAGCCGCTCACGAACCTGCGTGTCGGGATCGAGCGTCCAACCGCCGTCTGCCCCTTGCGCATAGCCCACCGGCAAAGGAAAGTGCAGGAGTCCCTTGCGTGCTTTGTTCCAGCGTCCTTCCTATAAGCGGGTCCGCAGCGTGAACAGTTCTGCCTCGGATATTGTGCCCTTCACGCCCAGGAGCAAGCGATCATTCGGTTCGCGGGGATTGTACACTCCACCCTCATCGGCAATCAATGTGCCGCTCACTCCGCAGATCTCCATGAGTCGATACCAATCGCTGTTGTTGCGTGCCAGTCGCGACGCCTCGAGCATGAGCACGATCCCCACTTTGCCCAAGCTCACTTCCGTCGCCAAGCGCTGGAATCCGGTACGGTGGGCGGCGGTGCTGCCGGAGCGGCCCTGATCTTCGTCGATGACCTCCACTTGACTGGGCGGCCACCCCATCTCGATCGCCCGGTCACGAAGACGATACTGCCGCTCCGTGCTTTCACGATTCTCGATCACCTGCAAGGGGGTAGACTGCCGCACATAGACAAAGGCGATCCGCTCCTGATGGGTGCTTTGAATCTTCGTGGTCGCCATCCTCAAGACCCCTCCCTTGCGGCGAGGCTGTGCAGTCGCCGCCGCGCCAGTTTACTGAACAGTATTTCTAAGGACGCTGGGTATGGGTCCGGCAAGGCAGGGTCCATGATCGTCGCAGGCCGCGCGGCTCCTCGCGGACACGGTGATCCAACGTGGGGCACCCCGACCATCACGGGGCCAGCCTTTGAGGCGTGAGGGGAACCGATTCGATGTCTTGCCTCGCTCGTTGAGTGATCGCGGGGGCGAACTTGATGCCACACCAGACTGGCAAAGAGACTTTGTGCATCCACAAGCTCGGCACGTGGTGCGTTGACATCTGCCGCCGCTGGCCTGGGAACGCATTGGCGAGTCCAACTCCGCAGCGGGTCCAGCATTCCGCAACTCACCGGGGCGGCAACGCAGCAGGATGCGGCCGGTGGACAGGAGTCAAAGCCAATGACGTGCTTTGCATGACGGTCCGAATAGCCCTCAGGTCTTTGCGGCGGCAGTGACAACTCTCACCTCGCGGTAATCCCCCAAGGAGACGTTGGACTCGCAAACTCCGCTATATTCTTCTTTACCCGGCTCGAATCGCTGCACAGCCACCGCCGAGCATTGCGCACCAGGGGGTAAACGTAAATGTCTTTGACCGCTTGCCCATGAGCTTTATGCTCGCGGTCCATGCGACCGCGCCCCGCGGTCTGGCCCACCGGAATCCAGTTGGCGGCCCGGTAGCAAGTGCCCCGAAAGCGCGCTGCATCCACCAGGGTTTCCAGTAGCAGGGGACGACATCCGTAGTGCCTCTCCCAGTCGCCCGGCATTTGGCGTGCACTCAGCGCCAGGATCCTGCTGGCGAGTCCTTTGACGCGGACCCCCGGCAGAATCAGAAATCGGCCGTTGTTGACAATTTGTTGCAGGTTGTGCTGTCGCTGCGCGTCGCTCCAGCCGATCCAGGCATCCCGAGCATGCATCTTCCAAGCCGGCGAGTTCCAGAGCAGACAGGCGAGCTCCCGATCGCGATAACGCGCCCAGTAGCGCAGGTTAGCGCCGAACGGCGCACGGCATCCGAGATAGTGATAACGTTCCACCTGCTCGCGCCACCGACGGCTCTCGGCTTCGCCTTCCACCAGCACCAACTCCAGAGGCGCGTATTCACTCACGACGCCTTCGATGGCCGCGGGCTCCGCACAGGGCCGAGAGAGGTCCGGCCGTCGTGGACCTCTCCCGCCCAATGTCCGCAGCGCCGGGAGTTTCAGGAATGCTTCGGCCTGGAGGCGCTCCAGCAATTGCCGGCATTCATGGTTCTTCAACCTCCCACTGGGCCGCCTCCACTCCAGCAATTCGCAGACGGTCCGCGCGATCTCGGTTACCCCCAGCGCGGAAAATTCCCGTGCGATCTGGCGCATCAATTCCAGTTCGCCCGCGTCGAACGTGCGTCCGCAAAAGGTCAAGGGTTCGGGCATCGCCATGGAACTTGACAACGACGGGGCATTCGGTGATTTCTGATCGCTCGTTGCGCTTGTGCCAGCCGCAGTCTTCGTCCACCTTACGGTAGCCAAAACAGCAGCGTTTGTCCAGCGAAATCTTTTGGCGGACGGCATTGAGAGGCTTTGGGAGCCGGCAGACAAATCCGCTCCGCTATGGGCACCTCTCGCCCTCCTCCGACCTTGCAGTTTAATGACAATCATCATCGAGTCGCTGTGAACCGCGATTCGCTTGGGGGCAAACGTCATCACTGTCGAGAAGAGTCCAAAATATTCAATCATTGGATTGCCTTTTGTCGGGCTTGCCGCCATGACTATGTAGAAAGCGGACCAGGTCCCGCAGGGCACTCGGAGAGAGGAAGACGGCAGACGTGTCATGCGAGGAAGAGATGAGTTCCGCCTGCGGGATTGGAAGGTCTGTCCAGTCCCAAGGAACAGCCCTCATACCCCCAATGCGGAATCGCACCAAAACCCACGGTATTCTCTCGCGCCAGAAGACTCGCTTCACGCGACCCGATTGGCCGCAGTCGGGGCTATCTTCAGAAACAATCGTCACCGCGCATCCAGAAAATGCAACATACGGTGCTGTCTGTCGCTGGTTTAAAAGGGACGATGAGTGAAGCGGAACTGCATGTGTTGCGAGCGCGCTTACGAGGTGGCATCTTGAATAAAGCCCGGCGGGGTGAACTGATGATCCGGCCTCCGGTGGGGCTGGTTTACAACGCGGTGGGCGAACTGGTTCTTGATCCTGACCAGCAGGTGCAACAAAGTCTTCGCCTCTTGTTCGAAACCTTCCGCCGCACAGGTTCGGCGGTGGCTACCGTCAAGGCTTTTCGGCGACAAGGGCTGCTGTTCCCGCGTCGTCCGTACACGGGGCCGCACCAAGGGGAACTGGTCTGGGGAGAACTGGGACACAGCCAGACCTTACGGGTCTTACACAATCCCCGCTATACCGGCGCTTTCGTGTTCGGCCGGAGCCGAACCCGGCGGAAGATGGAAGGGGGCCACACGGTCCAATGGCTACCCCAGGACCAGTGGGACACGGTGATTCGGAACGCTCACCCGGGTTATCTTTCCTGGGAAGAGTACGAAACCAATCGGCGGCGTCTGCGCGAAGGGGCCCAGGCTTATGGTGCTGACCGTCGCCACCGCCCGGCGCGAGAAGGCCCCGCCCTCCTGCAAGGGTTGGTGATCTGTGGCCATTGTGGGAATCGGATGACCGTGCGTTATCATGTCCGCCGGTCCCACCTGCAACCCCATTATGTGTGCCAGCGGTACGGGATCGAACACGCCGAACCCATCTGTCAGAGCGTCCCGGGAGCGGGTCTCGACCAGGCCATCGGCGAGTTGCTGATCGAAGTGGTCACCCCGGTAGCGCTGGAGGTGACGCTGAGTGTCCAACAGGAGCTGCAATCCCGAGCGGAGGATGCCGACCGCTTACGGCGCAGCCAAGTTGAACGCGCCCGTTATGAAGCCCAATTGGCGGAACGGCGTTACCGGCATGTGGACCCGGCGAACCGCTTGGTTGCCGATTCGCTGGAGGCGGATTGGAATCAAAAGCTGCGTGCGCTGGCAGAGGCCCAGCAAGAGTACGAGCAGCAACGTCAGGCCGACGCCCACCTGTGCAACGAAGAAGAACGGGCTCGCCTCTTGGCTCTGGCCACCGACTTCCCTCGGCTCTGGTGCGATGCCCAAACACCGGATCGAGAGCGCAAACGCATGGTCCGACTTCTGCTGGAAGATGTGACGTTACTGCGCGACCTTCACGAAGTGACTCTGCACGTGCGCTTCAAGGGGGGAGCTCACAAGACCTTGCGCCTGCCGATCCCGCCCAATGCTTGGCAACAGCGGACCACCCCTCCGGAGGTCGTGACCGAGATCGACCGGTTGCTGGGTCACCATACGGACCGCCAGGTCGCCACGCTGCTCAACCAAGGAGGCTGGCAGTCAGGTGAAGGCCGAACGTTCACTCGCCGGATCGTGGCCCGGATCCGGCGCAACTACGGCTTGAAGAACCGCTATACCCGCTTGCGCGAGGCCGGCCTGTTAACTCTCTCCGAGGTAGCCCAACGGCTCGGTATCTCCGCCCCCTGGGTCAAGATCTGGAGGGATCATGGACTCTTGAAAGCGCAGGCCTACAATGATAAGAACGAGTGCTTATACGAACACCCAGGCACGAATCCGCCACGAAAAATGCCGGGTGTCAAGCTCTCGAGTAGGCCGCGCGTTTTCGAGAACCCTTCGAATCGTACCAATGAGGTGCAGTATGAAGCGTAGTCCTTCTGCCATGGCGATCGTGGAGCCGTCAGGACTTCGCGAATCGCCATGCCTCGGACCCTTTGCCGGAAGACGTCGCCATAGATGCTATCGCGATCATGGAGCAGATAGCGTGGGGCCGTGTTCCAAGGGAACGCCTCCGCGATTTGTTGGCCCGTCCATTCCGAGGTGGGATGGGCGGTGACGTTGAAATGAATCACGCGGCGCCGATGATGGGCCAAAACCACAAAGACAAAGAGAATGCGAAAGTTCACCGTCGGCACGACGAAGAAATCGGTCGCGACCAATTGCTTCAGATGACTGTCGAGGAACGTACGCCACGTCGGGGAGGGTGGTTTTCGGGGACGCTCCATGTACTTGGCAACGGTGGCTTGAGATAGTTCAATTCCGACCTTCAGGAGCTCGCCGTGGATGCGTGATGCTCCCCAGAGGGGATTCGCCAGGCCCATCTTCCGGATGAGGTCTCGAACTTCACGAGACACTTCCGGCCTTCCCGGCCTACCCTGCCGACTCTTCCAGGTCCAATACAGACGGAATCCCCGGCGATGCCAGGCCATGACCGTTTCCGGCTTGACGATGATGAGCGCAGAACGTCAGCCGGACCAGAGGTGCAGCAGCCATGCCCACAAGAGGCGGTCCACCTCCGTGAGTCGAACGCGCCCACGCTGCGACCTTCGAAGCACGTTTATCTGGTGGCGGAGGGCAAGAATCTCCAACTGCAAGGCCGCCCGGGTTTGGAAGCAGGAACGGAGGGTGCCAAGGAAGGAAAGAAATAGGGTAAACATTGGGAGCGGCAAGCTTAGTAATGCTGAAACGGATTATGGCGTTTCTAGCCCGACGGGCGCCAAACGTATTCAGGCGACGCCGGTATTCTGGCCTACGCGTGGTCAAGCGGATGAGCGATGTTCCCGCCGAGACGGGTTCTTTAATCTACCTGGTCGAGCGAAACGGCAGGCGACTATGGGCCGTTCTGGAATGCCCGTGCCGTCTGGGCCATAGGCTTTCAGTTAGCTTACAGGCCAGCGATAACCCGCACTGGACGCTCAAAAGCGAGGGCAATCTGGCCACCATACATCCATCACTTTGGTATCGCGACCAATGCCGTAGTCATTTTTGGATTACACGTAATCAGGTGAAATGGGCGTCTGAATGTCGAACTGAGTGATGGCACCGAAGGGCCTGGTCCCAATGGTTGGACGGATGTGAAGCCGCTATAGTGCTTCGTAATCAGCGTAGCTTTTCGGCCGCAGCCGAGGCTTGGCTGCCGTGGTGAGCCATTGATTGAGGTATTGATTAAGACTGACCGAAGCCGCGCGGGGCAGACGTCCGGGACCGCGTTCTTGGAGTTATGTGTTCAGGGAGGTCCGCGCCTCGCGGAATGAACCTTGAGTCGTTTTATCGTGATACTTCCGCGTTCCGGTGTCCGGCTCGCGGCCGAGCGAAACGCGAATCAGCCAGGTCCGTGGTCCGCGAGAAATGAGTTGGCCTGGTTTCCGGGCCACAAAAACACCTCCTGCCCGGAATCGGGCACACAAGCCGCACACAAGCGCAGCGGAAATCAATATTTATAGGGGTTTTGAGAGGGTGCTACTGATGGGGAAGTCAGCAACCGGAGTAAGGCCGGCGGCCGTTTGTTGTGGCTTCGCATCCGTCTTTGGACCTCCCAGCAACGCTTCCACCTTTTCTGCGGCTGCATCCTGCAGGTGCGGCAGCACGTGAGAATAGACATCGAGTGTGAAGGCAACGCTTGCATGTCCGAGTTGTTCGCTTATGATCTTCGGCGACACGCCTGCGGCCAATGCCAAGGTGGCGGCCCCGTGGCGCAAGTCGTAAAGGCGGATGTCCGGCAACCCAGCCTCTTTAAGGAGCGGCTTGAAGTAACGGCCCACAAACTTTGATTCGTGAATCGGCCCGCCGCGCTTTGCAACAAAGACGAGATTGTGGGCGGGGCCATTGACGGCTTGCGGGTCAACGCCCTGTTTATGCTTCACGAGCAAGGCGATCACCCAAGCCTGAAGCTTGATCACGCGGCGGCTCCGCGATCGCTTGGTGTCGGCAAACTGCCAGCCACCCTTCTTCCACTCCAGAGTCCGCGACACGCTGACCGTACCCCGAACCAAATCGATATCCGCCCAAGTGAGTGCGAGGTATTCGCTGGGTCTCATTCCGGTTGTCATGGCTAGTGCGAAAAGCGCCTCGTAGGGGTGCCCCACTATCTCAGCCATGAAGGCTCTGGCCTGCTCTACGCTCAGGACTCCAACGCTCCGTCGGGTGTGTCTCGGCAAATCCACCAAATCCGCAGAGTTTGCCAACAAGAGCTTCCAGCGGACCGCCTGTTTGAGCGCTGACCTTAATACTGCATGGGTATACCGGATCGATCGGGCCGACAGCCCCCGATCCAACAGCCCGCGATACAGACTCTGAACATCGAATGCCTGGACGGAAACAAGGGGTTTCATTCCCAGTTGAGGCCGAACGTATCGACGGAGCAAGCCCTCGTAATCCTGAAAGCTCTTGGCTCGCAGCCTGGGTTTGGCGCAGACTTCGAGCCAGCGGTCGAGATACTGATTAAGCGTTTGCTTAGAAGAATCGAGATTTCGTCCCAAGTCGCGCTCACTGAGCATCCGGTTGAGGTGTGCTTGCGCATCGCGCAACCCGCCGTGGATGGTTTTGTTCAGGTACTTTCGCTTCTTGGTCTCGGTGTCGCGTCCCACATACACCCGCACCACCCAAGTGCGCGGGGCGCGTGCGATGATCTGGCCGGTCTTGCGGGCCATGGTTACACCTCCGGCTACGAGCGGCACACATTTGGCACACGTTGCTGCGCTATGTGATTCAATTGTTGGGAGTTACGAAAGGGAAGGCTGATCGATGGTCAGTCGATCAATCAAGCCCAGCGTGCGGAAGTGTCTTTATATGTCATGGTTGCTAGATGCGCCAAATATAGTTCATACGGAAACTATAATGTAGACATGGTTTACAAAAGTTTAGAATATGCTATATTTGGCGAGTGACCCTGCAAGACAGAGTTCGTAAGTATGCGGAGCGTGGCTTTCAGAGAGCCGAGGCCGAAATCCTTGTTCTCATCGAGGAAAGTGCTGTTGCTATCTTCGCCGCATTCCCGGAGCACTTCATCGTATTCGGCGGAGCTACACTTGTCCTTTTCTACGACAGTCCGCGATTCTCTCGTGATCTGGACCTCTTGGCATCACCGGCTAAGCTCCCGGCTTCCGAGGAGATCCTGGGCATTGTTCGTGCTCGCATCCAACCCGTTGCAGAGACGTTCGGCCTTGGCCAGTTGGAGTTCCGCACCGACCGAGAGGGCGCCGACTTCGTGAAGCAGTGGGTGATCGCCAATCAAAACGCTCTATTCAGCATTGATCTAACGAGGACTGGCGGAAACGTTCTGGAAAGTCAGATCCTCAAGAAGACCATCGCCGGCACGCCGCAAGGAACCGTACTTGCACCAACCGCCAATTTTCTCCTCCTTCAGAAATGCGAGACTTTCCTCGACCGACGTTACATCAAAGCCCGCGATGCATTTGATATCCACCTTCTCGTCCACCAGGGCGCAGCACTGGACGACCACCTCCTAGCGCATCTTGAGGATTTCACGTTGATCAAAGAATTAGATCGTGAATTCATCACGGGTCGAATCGAGAAAATCGTTCCAAAGCTTTGCACCGTTGAACTCCGCGCAGTTCTGCCACTACCAGTGTTTGAAGACCTTGCCAAAAAAGAGTTCGAGCCGATCCGACACTCGCTACGGACTGTGTTTTCACATTGGCTGGGGGAGGCTGCTCAATGAATTGGACAGATGCCCTAACCGCAGAAGCACGGCGAGATTGCCTTGTGCGGACCGACGCCCTAGTCCGCAAATACGGGCTCTCCGAATCTGTTGCCCGCAATGCTTTGCGCCGGTATGAGTCCCGGGGTCTGGTCGAGCGAGTATCGACAAAGATTTACATCAACCACTTTAACCAGCAATTCCTGCCCCGCGATCTGGTCAATGTACTTCGATCACGATCTTACATTTCTCTAGAGTCCGCACTCGTCGAGCGAGGTATCACCACCCAAAACCCGTCAGTACTCACTTGCGTGACGCCCGGCTATCCGCGGACGTTTCGAAGTAAATCTGTAACCATCGTGTACCGTAAAATCTCTCCCGAGCTCTATTGGGGATTTGAGGAAAAGGCCACTCGCTACCACAACTACCTCATTGCGGAGCCTGAGAAAGCGCTACTCGATTGGATCTATCTGAACCGTCAGGAAGGACTCTCCACACCCTTGGATGAGCTGAATCTGCAATTTCTCGCTCCCGCGAAGTTGCGATCCTATGCGCTACGATTTCCGCGTACCGTCAACGACACGATTAAGGACTTGTTGTTAGAAGCGGCGTATCCACCGGCGAATCCTCACGAGCGACTAATCGAGGGGCAGCGTTGAATCTCACCGACGTCGTAGGGCGACGATAGCGGCGTATATAAAAGAGCGACTGATGGCAATCTTCGAAGGCTCGGAGCTTCCTGGCATCCTTGTCGCAACACACCTTGATAGATTCTCTAAGTATCGCCGATGTGCCAAGCCGAGGTTCGCAATAGTAGTTCCCAGCAGACGTGTACTTGAGGCAAGCTGCGTCGCTGTGCGAATACAGCGGCAGCCCGTGGGGCTATGTTTTTGAGCCATTCCAGGTCTTGCGCCACACATTCGAGTGGCGCGCTTCTCGGCTTGGCTTTTTCGCGCCCCAATTCCAGCAGGCGCTGATAGGACCAATCATCGGGTTCGACCGGGGGAAGCCCCAGGCCGGTCGTTTTGGCGTTTGCCAAACGTGGAATCCGGATGCCAGCCGGGTCCAAATCACCAAAATACCGGACGCTGCGAGTGCCAATCTCGTGGAACACCTCGCGGAGGTATCCTACGCTATGCATGAATTGGTTGATGGCATGACCGGTGCAGGATGTAGCTCTGAGGAATCGGTGTCGTCTCCGCCATTATTGGCAGCATCTTCTGAATCCCCGCTTTGGACCCGTCCATCCCCGACGGACAGAATCCTGTCCGCCAGCCCCCAAACCAGTGGCGTATGGCAGATAAAGATGACTTGGTGGAATCCGCCAAGGTCCATGGCACGACGCAGCATGCGCACGTACTCCTTGGCGTTCGCGGCATCCAAGGCTCCCACGGTTTCATCCCTGAACAGAGTTTCGTAACGGATGCGTTCACCCTGCCGCATGTTGTAGATGGCGATGCCCAGGTTGACGGCCTCATTGACCAGAACGAACTGCCCCCCGGAGAGCTCGTCCACGAGGCAAGTACGGTCCAAATTCTTATTGCGGACCTCGACATCAAAATCATCTACCAACCCCCGCCCATCTGCTTTGGGCCGTTGCGTTCTGAAGCGGATCTCGAACTTATTGTCGAAGCACCCCTCAAGTAAAGAATTCACCAAGATCGAGACTTGAGGTCCGGCAGCCTGGATCTCGCAGAGCTGGATCTCGTCTGGACCGAAGACCTTGGCGAGATAGGTGTAGTCTTCCTGTTCAGTTCTGGCCATGCTGAGTTCGGCCTCGACCTGGGCCAAGCGAGTCCGCGCCGCCTCCAGTTGGTCCTGACGCTGTTTGATTTGAGCCTGGCGCGCAATGAAACTGTCCCGTTCACGGCGGCAGGAGACGATCAGCCGGTCGGTGTTTTCATTTTCTCGTCGTGAAGCCTGCATCTTGCCGTCGAGATCAGCGAATGCGGAGAGCGCGGATTCCTTCCTCGCCAACTCCGCGGTAACTTCCGCTCGGCCCTGAGCAAGCCGCTCCAAAGCGTTGAGCCGTTCGTCCCGCCGCGCCTCGACGGCGCGCAATTCCTCGTAACCCTGCCGCTCGTGATCAACTTTCCTGCGGTCCCGCTCGCAGCCTTCGAGTGTCCGGGTGAGCTCAAAGGATGGGGTGATAATCTGAAGGAGCGAACTGCGTTGGACCTCGACTTCGAGTGAGAGTGTCGCGACCTCTCCTTCCAATCCTGGGATCTTCTGACCGGCTTCGACGGCGCGGCGAATCTTCGGGCAGGAGGCGTAGGATCCCTCGCCCCGGCAGGGCACTATCGCCAGCTCTTCACGCTCCACCCGCAGCCGCTCGAGCTCGGCCATATTGTTCCTCAACTCGCCATCGAGAGCTTGGACAATACGCTCGGCTTCACGGTTGGAGGTTTCGAGCCCCTGAATCTCCCGGATTTGCCGATGGAGTTCTTCGATGCGATTAGCCAGTGTCGCGCCTCGTTCCGTCAAAGCGGCGAGGTCCTTCTTTCCCGTCAGGAGGCTTTCATCCCTCCCAATCTGGCGTTTGGTTTCGGTGATCTCGGCATCGGTTTTGCGCAGCCGCTGATTCAGAGCCTCGACCTCACCCAGGAGTGGCTTCCGACTGGCCTCCACTGCCTGGAACTCAAGCAGACGTTTTTGTGCTGTACGCTTCTCGGCCTCCAGGGTCTCAAGACGGGATGACACCTCGCGAAGCCGGGCCTCAACTTCCGCGGGTTCTTCAACCCCGGCCTCCACCAGCTCCTTCAGGCTTCTCGCCTGGCCATCCAGGCCAAGCGTTGTCCTGGCAACTTCATCGCCCTTCTCTTTAGACGCGGCCGCAATCAGTCTCAGCCGATCCAGCCCGAGCAATTCTCGGATGAACAGCTCCTTCCGCTCGCTCCGATCCAGCGAGAGGAAATTCCCCGTGCGCTTCTGGCTGGAAAAGATGCTGCTGAGGAAGAAGTCGGGCGTGCCGGCGCATTTGCGGACAAGCTCCTCAAAGGGCTCCTTTTTGCCGTTGGTGAGCGGTTTCCCCTGTCCGTTGAAGAGATAGCTCTCCATCTGGCGGGACTTGGGATCGATTTTGAGTAGCGACCGGTAGCACGTGCCATTGACGCTGAACGTGAGGTCGATTTCGGGCTGGGGATTGGTGGCGAAGTCATAAAGCGAACGTTTCTGGCCGGGCAGTTGGCGAAACAGAGCCGCGAAGACCGACCCGATCAGCGTGGACTTGCCGGCGCCGTTCTCGCCGACGATGGCGATCAGCCCCTCTCCCAGACTATCGAAGTCGACGCAGACTTCATTTGGGAATGCCTCGGTGATTCCGCGGAGCAAAAGGTGATTCAGCCGCATGGTGTGTCCTTCCAGGGGGTAGTCAGGATTGGCATAAAGAGGATGGGGGGTTCAGCTTTCTTAACCGGAGAGAGCAACTGTCTCCGCTTCCGCCAGCTTGGTCAGCAATCGTTCCTGGCGGTCGAGCGGTGGGGCACCTTTCATCGTCCAGTAGGCACGGAGCTTTTCCTCAGCCGAGTGCGCCGCAACGATAGGAGCGGGTTCTGCCAGGTTGTCCGCGTCGTGCTCGATCTTCACCTTAAGTTCGGCGGGATTGGCAGCCAGCAACTTCTCCCGGAGATTCTCCTGTTGCTCGCGGCTGAGCAGGTGATCAGGCCCATTGGGGACCGTCACCACGACTTTCACCCGAGAGTCTTTCAAGGTGGGTGGATCCAAGTTGTCGGGTAGCCGCAGATTGCCATCTTCGTAAACGGCATGAAGCTCAACCATCCGGCGGGTGGGTGACATCCTGAAGTCAACGTCCAGGTCCGACAGGTCCAGGCAAAGCTCAGGACCATTCAGGGTTACCAGGTGGTAGCCTTTGTCTTCGACCTCGCTATAATCGCACCGGGAGAGTGACCCGGCATACCAAATGCGCGGGGCGAGCTGCTGCCGGAGGTGAACGTGGCTGAGCCCGACATACTGGGCCTTCAAGGTGCGTAGTGGGTCAAGGGGATACTCCGCGCATCGCCCGACCAGGGGCTGACCACTGCTCACCCTGGCGCCGGCAACCCCGAAATGCCCAAAGAAGAGCTTGTAGCATCCACGCCGCTGCTCAAAGCGCCGGTTGAACTCATCGAGTTGCCGGGCGAAGGTCTCACCCAAACTGTGCTCGCCACCAACCATCTCAGCTTTGCGGGGATACGGGAAGACTGCGACAGCAGCCTCACCCAGATCGATAAACTCTGGCTCGGTGCAAAGGTATATCGGGTGCTTCCCCTTAGCCCGCCCAAACACATACAAATCTCCTTCCAGCTCAGCACCGTGATTTCCTGCGATCAGAATCAGCGGAGCGTGGTTGGCCATTTCGACCAGCATGTCAACCCACAAGTTCCGTTCCTTAATCGTTGCCTTGTAGGTCGTGAGGTCGCCGTTGATCACAAAGAAGTCAACGCTCGCCTGGATGGCATCTGCGACAAACCATTCCAGACACTGAGCGGTATCGGCAAAGTAGCGGTCTTCATCGAGATGGAAATCACCCGCATGGGTAAATCGTAAGGGCATGCACGGCCTCCCTCCATGTCAAAACTTGTAATTGGAACCATAATTTGTCCGCCGCGGCCACTTTATGGTTCCAACTCAGCCGATGCGGAGGGAAAATAACGGGCTTCTGGAATACAGTGGCCGCCGG
>Ga0187876_1002311_pt1 | contig 14308 bp, 18 predicted proteins | sample June2016WEW_17_4_FD_133000 | JGI IMG/M metagenome (GOLD analysis project Ga0187876, IMG submission 133000) | Peatland microbial communities from SPRUCE experiment site at the Marcell Experimental Forest, Minnesota, USA - June2016WEW_17_40 | ecosystem: Environmental > Terrestrial > Soil >...
GATTGACCGATTCATAGCCGCATACAACAAAACCGCCACGCCCTTCGAGTGGACGAAACGCGAGATTCGCAATGTGCATCCCCATTTATCTTACGCTAATCTACGCAACTAAGTACTAGCGCGTTTACCACTACTGATTCCAGTAAGATCTCGCAGAAGGGGCCTTCTTGGGGGTAACCCGCTTACTACAGCTTCGCGTATTCTGCCTTGGCATCTTGCAGGATGGGGATGTCGGGGTCGGCGTCCTTCCAGAGTGTGAGGAAATCCTGATATGCAGTCTTTGCCTTTGCTGTGTCGCCCTGTAAGGCGTAGGCGCGACCAAGCTGCAGACGCGCGAGAGCGCCAATCGGTCCGTTCAATACGATTCCGCGATGGTCGAGAACTTTCTGGAACTCAGCCGCGGCTTCTTTGCCCTGATGGGCGGCCAGATAGGCTTCTCCGCGAGCATAGACAGGATAGAGGGCCGTCCAGGGGAGGGTGCTGTAAGTCGTCCGTCCCAGCTCATACGGTATGGCGGCTCTCAGAGTCTCCAAGGCTTCAGAAGCATTTCCCTTGCTGACCGCAAGCTTTGCGCGGAGGGTCGGCAGGTAATTGAACTGCACGACTGTAGCTTCTGGGAATCCCTGGCCCAGATCGTCGGTAAGTTCTTGCGCTCGGTCGTCGTCCCCAGCATAGACCCACGCAAGTGCGGTAGCGTACTGCAGATCGTGGCCTGCCGGATGCCTCATTGCCGAAGTGGCACGCCGTTTTGCTTCGTCTGCGTTGCCGAATAAGCCCTCCCGCAGAGCGGAAAGGGCGGAGTAGGTTCCAGCCGCTTCCTTGTCTCCAGCTCGTTCGGCAGAATCTACTGCTTGACGGGAAAACTCTCGGGCGCTCCTAAGCCGCCCGGAGTAGGCAGCCGTATCGGCCTCGTCCGCGAGCAAGATAGCTTCGAAGCCCGGCGTTCCCGCCGATAACGATACCTGCTGCGCCATTCCCGCTGCATCGTTCTGCAAAAAAGCAATCTCATAAAGCGCAAGAGGGAAGAAATGGTTTTTCAGTTTGCGACGGAGAGCTTGCTCATACGTGGCCTTCGCCTCATCGATGCGATTCATCCCTTCGTAGTCAGAAACCGTGAGTGCGTACGCGGGGGAATAGTTCGGACTCAAGCGGATTGCCTCTCTGCCTGCTGCAGCCCCTTTCTCATATTGTCCTATATTCGGGTAGATTGCCCCCGCCAAGTAAGAATGTGGGACCGCCGCGCGGGGATAAGCTTGTATCCAAAGCTGGAGGGCTTCTTCGGCCTTCTCCAGGTTCCCGGTGACCACCTTATGGTACCGGGCCGTGATGAAGTATTTCTCAGGCTCGCTCGTCCGGTCGCGCAGTTCGTAAGCCTTGCGGGTACTCTCAACATCCATACTGAGTTCACCCATATCGTTGTACCCGATGCCCATCCACGCGTAGGCGAGTGCGAAATTAGGGTCGAGTTCGATGGCCTGTTTATAAAACGGAATAGCCGCAGCATCTCCGGCAGTCATCTGAATTTGAAAACCCGAACTGAAGGATTTCAGGGCTTCCAGCGATGGGGTGGTCGCTTGTTCGAGAGGAGTATCGAATTTCTGCACCGTGCTCAACGACTCGCCAAGTTTGTTCCGAATCTCCGAAGCCGTTTTGCCCAGTGCATCGAGAACATGGTTCTTGTCGCTCGCCTGGGCTTCCGCGCTTGCTATCGACTGGCCGGTTGCGCAGTTGACAGCGTTGACGGTCAAAAGATACGGCGTGCCGATCTGCGTTATCGAGCCGTCGAGGACAGCGGCGCTGCCCGTCCGCTGGCAGAGTTCCCGCGCAATCTCCGTCGTGAGCCTCGCATCCCGCTTCTGGCCCATCATCTGTAAAGTCTGCTGGACTTGCTGCTCGGGCACAATGCTGAGGAATGGCGACTGTTCCAACTGCACGGACAACCCTTGCCGCAGAGCGCCGTCAAAGACGGGGTCACCCGTCGAGTTGGTGAAATCGGCAAGGATAATCGTGTCCTTATTTGTGAGTTTTGGGCTTTGGCGGAAATAGAAGTAACTGCTAACCGATAGAGCCAGCACGGCCACGACAGCAGGAGCAATGGCCTTCCAACGTCTGGCGACGCCCCTTGAGGCCTCGGGCCTCGTGGTGGTTGTCAGCCGCCCGGATTCCGAGTCCCGCTTCAGTCGCTGCAGATCGGTGCGCAGATCCGAAGCGTGCTGATAGCGGAGGTCTCGATCTTTCTCCAGACACTTGAAGATAATTCTCTCCAGTTCGGCAGGCAGGTCGGGATTGAGCCGCGTCGGAGAGACCGGTGCCCGATTCAAAATGGCCTCGAAAATTTCTCCAATGCTTTCCCCGCGGAATGGCAGCGTCCGGGTGGACATCTCGTAGAGGACTGCGCCAAAGGAGAAAAGATCGGTACGTGCGTCCAGCTCCTTGGCGCGAACTTGTTCCGGCGACATATAGTTCACCGTGCCCATTGCTGTTCCGGGAGTCGTCAGAGATTTTTCTATGGTGGAGGCGTCGACACCAATGTTTTTCCTCCTCAGAATCTTGGCCAGTCCAAAATCGAGAACCTTCGCATGTCCGCGCTGGGTGACAAAGATGTTCGCCGGCTTGATGTCGCGATGGACAATGCCGGCGGCGTGAGCGGCATCCAGTGCGTCGGCGATTTCGATAGCGAGCGCGAGCAGAGACTCAGTTTCGAACGGACGGCCCGAAATGCAGTGCTTCAGCGTCATCCCGTCCAGAAACTCCATGGCGATGAACGACTGATCATTGTGTTTGCCGATTTCGTAGATCGTGCAGATGTTGGGATGGTTCAGGGCAGAAGCAGCCCGGGCTTCAAGGCGGAACCGTTCTAACGCTTGCTGGTCTTGGGCTAGATCCGCGGGCAGGAATTTCAGAGCGACAAAGCGGCCCAGGTCGGTGTCTTCCGCCTTGTACACCACCCCCATGCCGCCGCCACCCAGCTTCTCGATTACCTGGTAATGCGAGACTCTCTGGCCAATGAAGGAGCCGGCACTCTCGTCCGCAACTTTGTTCTCGTTGCAGGCGAGCGCTCGCGCGGCCACTTCGATAGCCGGACGATCGAGAAATCCTCCAGCCTCTTGTTGTGCGGTCAGCAGAGACCGTACTTCGCGTTCCAGCGCTTCATCGCCCGCGCACGCTTGACGCAGAAACGTCTCGCGCTCCTCGGGCGAACGTTCGAGCACGGACTGCAACAGGCCATCGACTTGCTTCCAGCGCTCGCTATCCATCCCCTGTCCTGGTCATAAGCTCCCGGTAGAGCCAGGCTTTGGCGGTGCTCCAGTCGCGCATCACAGTAGGCGCCGATACTTTCAGTACCTCAGCCGTCTCTTCCACGCTGAGTCCGCCAAAAAAGCGCATTTCGACAACCTGTACTTTGCGCGGATCCAGCTTGCCCAGCAGGTTCATGGCGTCGTCGAGGGCCACTAGATCTGCGGCGCGTTCGCTGCCCACCATCGCCGTCTGGTCCAATGAAACATGTTGCACGCCACCCCCACGTTTCAGGTTACGACGTCGCGCATGATCAACCAGAATGCGCCTCATGAGCTGGGCCGAAACCGCGAAAAAATGGGCGCGATTCTGCCACCGCATGTTCTTGTAATCCACCAACCGCATATAGGCTTCGTTGACCAGAGCGGTGGTTTGCAGGCTATGATCGGAGCGCTCACCTTTCATGTAGCGTCGCGCCAGGCGACGGAGTTCTTCATAAACGATTGGAGTCAGGCTGTCGAGAGCAGCTCGATCTCCATCACTCCAGGCCCGGAGAAACTCGGTCACTTGGCCACCCGGTAGCGTTCCGGCCTCATCGTGCGGTGGTGTGGATTTCCGCATTGCAACGACCTCAGGACCCTCGCCCGCTCATGCGGTCTCTTCACGAGAAGCAATGCCTGAATGATAGTTCTGTCCCGCCGTTTGCGCCTACTTATATGAGACCGATAAAAGCCGCTCGGCGCAACCCTTTGCCCGGGCGCAGGAATGAGGAGGCAATATGAAATCGAGAATATGCACGTGGATGGCAGGAATCAGCTTATTTGCTGCGCTGGCAATGCCCGCTTTGCTGGGCGCGCAGGAACCGTCAACCACACAGGCTTCACGCTCTGTTCGATACAAGATCACCGACCTGGGCACGCTCGGAGGCAGCTTCAGCCTGGCCTATGGCATCAACGACAACGGACAGATCGACGGATTCTCCACGTTGCCCGGCGACACCGTTCAACATTCCTTTGTAATCGAGAACGGGGTAATGACCGACCTTGGAACGCTGGGGGGACCGAACAGCGAGTCGTTTGCCAACCTGAACAACGCGATACAGGTTGCGGGCACGGCCGAGACTTCGATTTCCGATCCAAACGGTGAGGACTTCTGCGCTTTTGGCACCCACCTCGTCTGTCTCGGTTTTGTCTGGCATCACGGGATCATGAAGCCGCTGGAACCACTCGGCGGCGGCAACAGCCAAGCCGCCGCCATAAACGATCGCGGTCAGGTAGCCGGATACGCCGAGACTGGGACCGCTGACCCGAACTGCCCGGCGCCCCAGGTGCTGCAATTCCGGCCGACGCGCTGGACCGCGGGCCATGCCCGGGCTCTTCCCTTGTATCCGGGCGATACCGAGGGAGCTGCCTTCTGGATCAATAACGAGGGCGATACCGTCGGCGCATCGGGTTCTTGTGCGCCTTATGACCCGCGCTACGCGTTACCTCTTCAACCGCGGCACGCGTTGCTATTTCGGCAAGACGCGAGACCGATTGACCTCGGCAACTTGGGCGGAGAATTAGAAAACGCTGCCTTCGCCATCAACGACCGCGGCCAGATTGTCGGCGCATCCGACATTTCAGGCGACACCTATCAGCACGCGTTCCTATGGCAGAAGGGCGTGATAAACGACTTGGGTACGCTGCAGGGGGACGTCGTAAGTGCCGCCGTCGCGATCAACAACAACGGACAAGTGACCGGCGTCTCGAGCGATGCCAGCGGTAAGAACTTGAGGGCATTCCTTTGGCAGAATGGGATGATGTACGACCTCAACAGCCTCATCGCCGGCCAGTCTCCCTTGTACCTGCTCCACGGATTCGGCATCAATTCTCGAGGGCAGATCGTGGGCTTTGCCTTGCAGACGAGCACTGGCGACGTTCACGCGTTTCTGGCGACCCCTATGCGGGCAGAAGGGAATCTCGCAAGCGTCTCACCCACCGCAGAAAGCGAGATTGGAGCAACTGCGAAGTTCGCACTCCCCGAGAATGCCCGCAAACTGCTTCAGCAACAACTGCGCTTCGGCCGATCTGGAGCCCGGCTCATGAGGCTGCAATAGTGACGTCGTCTTATCGCCAGTGTCCGAGGGCCAAGAAGTGATAGAAAGGTGGTGCGGTTGAGAGAGCAGGATACCTCCTGCTCTCTCTTAGTATGTCTCTCTCAGCTCGAGATCGAAAACTCATTCCCGAGAACTGATAACTAAGCGGCTCAGGCGGGTCGTTGGGAGAGCCGGCAGCAATTCCAAGCCCCTTCAACCCTTGCGCACTCCTGGGACGAGCTTCGAGGAAAGTGTTTCCGGATTAGGAACGATAAGTCGGCCAGTGTTTACGAATGTCTTTCTTTTCATCTGGCCGTATAACGCCCTACACGTTGAAGTGACCCCGGATAGCTCCCGAATGGTCGGCAACTCTTACCTAATTCGGTCAATCTCCGGTTTGCTCGTCCTCGCTTAATGGATGCCCCATGGCCGGTATAAGCGATGCCGTAAGGGGGTTCCGTGGCCAACAGGGGGCGCTACAGCCGTCCATGAGCCTGTCCAGGGCCTGGGAGTCGAGGAAATCGCCACAAATCAAATGGTGCGATTTCCCCGTTCTGGGAGCGCGACGGATCCGCCACAGCTGCCCGGGCGCGGTTTTCCCCTTGCGCCGCAGGATGTCGGCATGGTCCAGCTTCGCCCGGCGGCGTTTGCGCGTCATGAGCTAAGGTGCCCAACTGCGAAAATCGCAGTTTTTGTAAAGTTGGATCGTCTTCGTCCAGCCAATAGGGCTCAAAGTTGTGCCACTCAGCGATGTCCTGACTACCCACACCGTTCCTTGCACTCGCGCAGCAACTGCCGAACTTGCCTTGCCTCCCGGTCCGCCGCTGCAGAATACAAGCCGTGCTTCCAGTTGGCCCGCCTTGAACGGGCAAGCCCTTCCGCGGTGCGTGGTCCTGTGCTTGCTCCGCCGTGCAGGCGACATCGCCGCTTGTCGCGCATGGCTGGGCAGCGACACGGCGTTCCTTTTCGCGTCTTAGCACCGCATCGGGGCGCGGCGTTGAAGTCCCCCGGGGGGTTGCCGTTTTTCAGCCATCCTCGCCGCTGTGCATGAGGTTCATTCGCGATCTTTTTTTTCATCCCCACCCCCACCGGTGGAGTGAACATTCCCAACCACCGCTTGACCGCCGGCATTCACGGTCACGTGCTCAACGATCATTTTTTGTTGCCCGCCGCCTCGATGAGTCCTGAGAGTTTCCGCTACAGTTGCAAACGTCCGAAGAAGACGAGTCGCACGGTTCACGTTTCGATCTACACCCTCGATCGTCTGATCGGGGGCCGCAGCCCGCCGCAGGCACTCCATTCCAAAGCTGTGAAGGGCGACACACTGAGAACAGAGCAATGCTTCTAGGCCGTCGCGCGGTTCGAGCACGCCCATTAGCTCGAGAGCGAAGTTCCATCTCTTGGGGTCCGTTGCATCACTACCGAAGGGTAGGGCACCGGTCACCTGACCCAAAAGAACAGCGCCTAAGTCAAGATTTGCGGTCGCAAACGACTTCGCCAATTTCTCACTGGCCCGAAGAGGAAAAATCAGCGTTCCGTTTTCATCCCGCGTAACCTCCTGTGGGGATCTATCCTTTGTCAGTTCCCCCTTCTCCAATTGTGGCGTGCTCGCGACGGCCGCGTCGGCTGACGTGAGCTGCGGCTTCAAAAGCGGCCTGCGGAGCGGCTTTTTCTTCCGCCCGATTTTCTGACTGTGACCGTTACCTGCCTTCATCTGCACCCATCCCTGGCTGGTTTGCTTGACTCTCGCCCCGCCGCGCAATGCCGTTTTTCTAGTCGTCCACAAGCAGTCATTCCCTGTCACCTGCGGACACGTCTTCGGGTTCCCGATTGTCCGTAGAATGTCCGTGAACGGCCGCCGAAAGCAGCCCAAACGAGCCAAAACGGCGACGGCCTTTTCTATTGTTTTGTTGGTTGTAGTTGGTTGGTGTTGTTGGGTGTAGCTGGAGAAATTGGGCTACGAACCAGAAGGCCGGGAGTTCGAATCTCTCAGGGCGCGCCATTTATTTCGTTCCTGCCGCTTGGGTTAGCAGGCGTCCGCCGTTTTTCTCTTCACCGCTAGAAATCGCACTGTGCCCAGAATTGTGCCCACCCAGCCGCGAAATGGCTGTGAGCACGGCATCCTCGGAAGGATGGACATAGCGCGCTGAGATTGCGATGGAACTGTGCCCAGCGATCCGCGCCAGTGTCCAAACGTCGCAGCCGGACTCGCCCACCCGCGTTAGAAACGTGTGGCGCATCGAATACAACACGAAGGTGCGCACCTTCGACAGCCTGACCGCCTTGTTGTGTTGCTTCTTGAGGCTTGACGCTTCGACGTGCCCGCTGTGGGTCGGCGCAGTCCACACCCAGCCCTCCAGGGGCCGCCCAGCGGCTTCCCAGCGCGTTTCTAGGATGACTCTGACTCGCTGAGTCATCGGGAGCACGCGGCGGGCAGCAGCCGTCTTTCCATGTGTGACGAGCAACGTCCCGTTGCGGCCATTAACCCAGGTGATGCCTTCCCATCTCATGCGATAGCACTCTTCAGGACGAAAACCAGTGTCCGCCAGAACCGTCGCAATCGAGGCGAGCGGTTCGGGGGCAGCGGCCAAGTACCGCGCCTCTTCCTCAGACGTGAGCACGAATTCGCGGTGCTGTTCGCCGCTAATCATCCTCACCTTGGCGACTCGCTCCACCACACCCCATTCCAGAGCAAGACGAAGCATCCGGCGCAACACTTGCAACTCGCGGTTGATGCTCGAAACTAACAGCCCCTCGGATTGTCGCCGCGCCACGTAACCCGCAACTTGTTCCCCCGCGAGTTGATCTATGTTGCTCTCCGCGATCTCACGGCACGCCAGCAGGCGACGAACTCCGTTCCGATACCACAGCCACGTCTTAGGCTTCGCTGCAAACGTTGCCTCAGCCCAAGGCATGAATTGCAACTTCGCGAAGGCGCCGAGTGTTAGCGACGGTTTCTTATCGCGGATGCCGACCTCTCCCTTCGCCAGCGAGGTCCTGTGCGCCGCTTCCATCTGGCGCGCAACCTTGTCATTCCCCTGCTTCGTGGACTCCCGTACGACCTCGCCCTTCCACATGAACTTGTACCAATACACATCACCACGTTTGTAGATACTCATTTCTTGCCGCCTTTCTTCTTGCCACTGCCTTTCGGACGCCCGCCCAGCTTGCCCCATTCGCGCATCTTCGCCACAAACGCACGCTCGCCCCACTTCTTCTTGCGGACCTCTGCGCTGCGACGGCCCATGAGACTCGCTGCGCTGCTGGCGTCCTCCGGTTTTTTTGGTTTCATACTCGTTATAGTATCCTAACGTTAGGATAATGTCAATACTTATCTCTCCGTCTTGACTGTCAGAATTGCGGAGGTACACTCAAGGCTGAAGTCGGCTAGGGTCGCTCCTGAACGGCGGGCGCATCCCGGCCCGCCTGCCGACCGCCTCAAACGGGATGCCACGCGGGAGGTGGCTGCGATCATCAAGCACGCCAAGAACGACAGCACCAAGAAGCCGAGAGGCGCAGCCGAACAGACCGTCGCCGACGTAGAGTCCTTCTGGCCCAAGATGGACGCGCAGGCGCGGCAGCGGATGGAGCAACTGAACGAGGCTTTCTCGCTGCCCCTGGAAAAAGCACTGGTTGCCTCGGACTATGAGGTGCTTAGGCAGTTACCTCGCTCGGAGATGATGGCAGGTCTTTCGCGGTTGGAGGAAAAGATCAGCGAAGGCGTAGCCACGAGCGAATTGGAGACGCTGCGCAGGGCCGGGTGTAGCCGCCAGGTTTTGTTATGGTTGTTGCACTGGTTATCGAATGAACCCATCTTTCCGCTACTCAAGAATTGGTTGTATGAACCGGGGGTGCGGACTGTCGAGCGACTGTTCGGAATTACGCCGAAGCAGCTAGAAAAGCTGGTCACCCAGGTGAACGATGTCGCCACGCAGGTTGAAAAGGTGAACCGGAACTTTGAATTTGGCATACTGCTGTCGGTTGCCCCCCTTGACCGATTGTGGAACCTTTCACACTTGCTCCGAGTGTATGCAAAGCTCTTACAAGATGGAGCGCGGCACTTTGGCCGGGGTTCTGACATCTACCACAATATCGCCAAAGCCCGCTTGACGACCTATGTCGAGAATCGGACGGGGAACTTTTATGACAAAGAAGTTGCGGCCCTAGTTTCCTCCGTATCGGGTAAGGGGGGTTACGATGAGACCTCTCATCGGGTGTGGCGCAACAAGCATTACGCGCGCCTGAAGACGGTCGATCCTTTGCTGGCGCGTCTCGGGAAGCTACTGCCTCAACTCCCGGAAGGATAGCTTTCTCAGTATCTCCCCAAAGCATGAAAAGCGACCGTACCCGAGCGCACGTTTGCCTCAACAGCACCTTGACCCCGCCTGCCTTCACGTAACCAGGAAAGTCAAAAACGGAACATTTCCGCTTCTGTTCTGGAGAACTGCTCCGCGCTATCTTGACGAACAGAGGATTCTAGAAATGGAGACAACGCCCCAGATGCTCACTGAAAGACAGGTCGCTCGCGCCCTGGCGGTTTCCACCGCTGCCTTAAGACGATGGAGACGTGAGGGACGCGGCCCGGAGTTCGCGCACGTGGAACGGTGCGTACGATATCCCGTGCAAGCTATCGAGCGGTTTCTAACAGAGAACTCTTCAGCCAACAAAAAAGCTGCCGACGGCAAATCGGCAGCACAGCGGGAGGTGCGTGTTGCAGACGCAACCACCCACGTCTGATGCTACTGCAACTCCAGCGCGGGCGACAACTGGCACGCCGGTGCTGCCATCCCATGAGCAGCAATCCAAGGCATGGGCCAAGGTCGAACGCTTGTTGCGACAGGATTACGTCGATGCTGATGTTGATGCCGTGAGGATAATCTGTAGCTGCGTCGCGGCGCATCGCATTACGAGCCATCCCCCGGTGTGGGCAATGTGCGTGGCTCCAAGCGGCTCGCTTAAGACTGCCATCCTACAGAGCCTCGATGGCCTGCCAACTGTGCATTTCGTCGATGAGGTGACGCCGAATACTTTCGTCTCCGGCAGGATTCCCGAGCGCCAGGAAGAGGGGCAGAGGAAGCGGAAGCAGAAACGTGAGCCTGCCAGCTTGTTGCACCGCATCGGCAACGACGGTTTCTTGGTCTCTGCGGACTTCAGCACGATTCTGTCGATGGACGAGCGAAGTCGAGCGAGAATACTTGCCCAGCTCCGTCGCATTTACGACGGCCACTTTTCCCGAGAATTTGGAACCGAGGAAAAACTGGACGAGCGAGTGTGGAAGGGCCGGCTGACATTCATAACAGGGGCGACGCCTGACATCGATGCTCATTACCTCGTATTTCGTTCGCTTGGGGAGCGATTCGTGCAGACACGTTGGCCTAGAGCGGGAGGCATCGAGGCCGGGATCAAAGCGATGCGGCAGCGGGAAAATGCTGCAAGCGATTTGAGAGCTTCAGTCCACGGCCTCTTGCTCCCCATCTTGAAACGCTCCTCCGTCCCGAGTCCCGACTTCCCGCCAGAGTATGAACTCAGAGTGGCCCATCTCGGTGAATTTGTGGCCCTGGCGCGCGCCCATGTCCTGCGCTCGCGCAATGACCACGAGCTCCTAGCATCGCCCTCGCCCGAAGGAAACACCCGATTGCCCCAACAGTTTGCCCAGATCGGGCGCGGGGCTGCCGTACTGGCGGGGCGAGAAGAAGTGAACGAAGAGGATTTCGCGCTAGTTTCGCGGGCAGCTTTTGACTGCATCCCCGGAGTCAGGGGTGCCGTTATCCGAGCACTTCGCAACGCAACTAGCCCTTATTCAGTCGGTCTGCCGTCCAGTCTTGTCTACCGCACTCTGGACGACCTAGAGGCACTCGGGTTAGCAGCGAGACCCACGGATGCCGAAAGAGACCACACGCTCTCTGAGTGCGCTTTGCGTCTGCTGGCGGGCATAGGCACTACTTTCCCCCAAAATGCATATGAACGATAAGGTGGTAAGGAGTGATGGTTCGCAGATTGGGGGAAAGTGCAGTGCGGCTCTGCCGCTTGCGGTCTGGGCCTTATACTTGCGCTCTATGAACACGCTTTACTTTCTTGAGTGCCATTCGCCGAAGCGGCACCGAATTGATATCCCTGCTCCCACCCTAACAGAATCAATTGGCAATCAACCGGCGACAACCACGGACGAGAAGGGTGCAGCTTTTGTATGCAATCAATGCGGCTCTGTGTCTTCTTATTCAAACCTGGAGATCCATTCGGAAGTCTCTCCAGAACCAGACCCGTTTCGACTCCACGCTTATAGCCTTTTCTGCATAGAGCCCGAATGCGATGGCCGAAACTGCGTAGCTCCAAAACGAATCCATGAAGTCTGGCATACCGCCAAACGAACATATCCCCGCGTGACTTCAGCGTGGAAAAACGACGGTACGGCCAAGTGTGCCGCTGGTCACTTGCTTTTGTGGAATCCGGATCGGGGATACAGCTACTTGCGGTGTGAATCTCCGTTTTGATAGACAAAACAATTGCTCCATGCGATGATTCGCTTGGAGCGGCTAACCGCTTTCCCGACTGGCGTCGGGATCATCTACGCTAGACCGATTCGCTTCCAGCCTGCCAGCTTCCGAGCGTTCCGGCCTTTCTAGTCTGAAGTGTATCACGTGGGCGGAAAGGCGGAAATGCCATGCGCCAAGCGCAACGAGTTAAGACTCCATCTTCGGGCTCGCAAGCGAGGCAACAATTTTCTCTGTCGCGTGTCTCTGCTGCTTCATTCTTGCGTCTAACTCTTCCCTTGTTAGCACGCCTTTATCAATCAGCAAAGATTCCAGTGCCTCGCAACTCGCTATTACTTGAGTACAGATTTGCAGCATCTGCTCCACCACCGCAAGCAAGGTTTCGGGGTTTATTGGACTCGGATTCCCGCTCATGTATTACACCCCCTGCAAGAGTTGAGAAAGTTGCCACACCTCGGAAGTTAGACCCGCAGCCATTGCGGGCGTTACGCGCAGGCTCGAATGAATCCGGCAGAAATTATAGTGCGCGAGGTGCAAAGCGCAAGCGCTGACCGGAACAAAGGGGGCACATGATGGCGAAGGGCGATCTACGGACGTGCAAGCGCTGCGGCGGCTCCTGGAAGCAGCGGACGGACCAGACGCCCATACGCTGCGGTAAGCGGGCGTGCCAGAACCCGTACTGGGACCGCGAGCGTCAGGAGCCGAGGCCGGAGCCGGAGGAAGGAGGAAGATGAGGACGATGTTGCCGACCATCTACACGCCTGAGAAGCTGCGCGAGCTGCGCCACCGCGCTCTGCTCACTCAGCAGGACGTGACTCGCTACACCGGCCTGTCGCGCCAGTCACTCACCCATCTGGAACGCGGCCACAAGCGCCCCCGGTACAGCACGCTGAGTCGGCTGCTGACGCTGTATGGAACCTGCATCAACACGATCGAGCAGCGGGAGCGGACTTGGGAGACGGGCGAAGAGCAGACCGGAGCGCCGCCAGCGGCTCAAGCAAGCCAACCTCAGCCGACGGCGGGCCCGGCACAATCGCCCGGACGACCGCAACCTTACCGACGCGGCGTTTATCGCTCGTTCGGAAGGTTAATCAACTATTGAACGCGCTACCAGTTTGCTGCGCGTCAACACGAATGTGCGAGGCGGGTTGAACTCGCCCTGAATGGGCGTAAACTGTGGCCGTACGCGTTGTGAGTGGACCCCTAGAAAGAAAATCCCCACGGAAAGAACGTGACCCTAAATTGGCGACATAAAGCGGGGCTATTTCTTGCTTTGACCGCGGCAGGGCTTGCACTGCTCCTAGACCTCAGTGCGAAACAGGCCGCGGGAATCGCGCTGCTCATTATTGCCTTCGCATGGCTTATTGGGAATTTGACCCTGCGCACGTTCGGTCTAACCTCGCTAGTTCTGATTTCGCTCTTGGGATTTTACGTAGCAACAGCGCCCGTGTGGGGGGATTGGCGCTCGTTCCGAGAGTCAGCTAACGAGTACGATTTTGCAATCATCGAGCTTCACTCAGTGGTGGCGAAGGCCAAGCCAGGAATTGATATTTCCGCTGGTTTCGTTGGCATGGAAGAGAGCAAAGGCAACGGTTTTTCCCTATGGATACCGGTTAAGTCCAACCAAATCGATTGGGAGCAATATGCTGAGCCCGCAAGTTCCGCAGCCGGTCACTCTCCAGCTAAACAGAAAAAAGGCATACGCGGCAAAACGGTTCCGATCCCTAAAGGCGCGCAGATTGATACAACTTCCGCATGGACACCGGTTCCTGAGGTACGCAGCGTGGAGCTTCCCGAGGCGGCAGAGAAGTGGGTGAGAGCGGAGCAGCAAGCCTTCCAGGATTGGTTTGCTCAACATGCTCTTGCTACTACGGATCTGATACTGGTTACATTTCCGGGCAACATGTCCGATACTGACATCATGCGAGCATTTGAGACGAAGATCCTTCGACCGCGACCCACGTTCTCGTTAGCGACCGCCCTCGGCGCTCACTTGTGGTCGCTCCTTGTTGGGCTTGCGCTTTTCGCTTCCGGTTTGTTCGGCTGCGCATGGATGCTGCAGCAGGGACGCAAAACGAGTCAAGATTCAGCATCCTAGCCATACGCTCCACGCCTCAGGCTGTTCTTGGGGGTTCCGGCGGGAGTCCGAAAGTAATGCTGTTCGACCGATTGAAGAGAGGGTATTGGGCTTTCTGTGACGCAACCTCGCCGGGCGCCAGGGTGCTTGCTGCATTTGTCGTGGTGTTTATTGTTTCGATAGGAATAATGGCCGTGCGCGAGTATTTCGATGAGTACGCGTTCAATCACCTTTCGCCTGCCGAGCATTTCTTTGTCTTTTTGTGACCTACCTCACCGACGGACGTCACTACGCTCCCGTACCTTGGTTACTGACAATCAGTCAGGAATCTTGCCTGAGAGCAAAGGACGAAGAGCGAAGATACCCTGATGGGGTCCAGCCCGTGGCGACCGCTGCGGGCTGTACTTTTGCCCCCACTGATTTCAA
>Ga0187876_1002316_pt1 | contig 14293 bp, 8 predicted proteins | sample June2016WEW_17_4_FD_133000 | JGI IMG/M metagenome (GOLD analysis project Ga0187876, IMG submission 133000) | Peatland microbial communities from SPRUCE experiment site at the Marcell Experimental Forest, Minnesota, USA - June2016WEW_17_40 | ecosystem: Environmental > Terrestrial > Soil > Wetlands...
CCGCAGCTCTCGATCGCGCAGAACTCCATGCCGAAGCGCGCCATCCAGGACATGTCGACCGTATCGTCGAACACCACGAGCCCGCCGTGGCCGATCAGGCTGTCGACCTTGGTGTAGGCCTCATAGTCGAAGGGCGTGTCGAACAGCGACACCGGCACATAGGCGCCGAGCGGGCCGCCGACCTGCACCGCGCGGACAGGCCGTCCCGAGAGCGTGCCGCCGCCGATGTCATTGACGATTTCGCCGAGCTTCAGGCCGAACGGAACCTCGCACAGTCCGGCGTATTTGACGTTGCCGGCGATCTGCAACGGAATGGTGCCGCGTGAGCGGTCCATGCCCAGCGCGTGATAGGCGGCGCCGCCATCGGCCAGGATCATCGGCGCCGTGGCCATGGACAGCACGTTATTGACGACGGTCGGCTTGCCGAACAGACCGACATGCGCCGGCAGCGGCGGCTTCGCGCGCACGATGCCGCGCTTGCCCTCCAGGCTTTCGAGCAGCGAGGTCTCCTCGCCGCAGACATAGGCGCCGGCGCCCATGCGCAGCTCGATGTCGAAGGAGAGGTTGGAGCCGCGCACATTCTTGCCCAACGCCCCGGCGGCGCGGGCGGCGATCAGCGCCTCCTCGATGATTTCCGCTGCGATCGGATATTCGGCGCGCAGATAGATATAGCCCTTGTCGGCGCCGATGGCGAAAGCGCAAATGGTCATGCCCTCGATCAGCGAGAGCGGATCGCCCTCCATGATCATGCGGTCGGCGAAGGTGCCGCTATCGCCCTCGTCGGCGTTGACCACGACATATTTTTTCCCCGCCGGGCAGTCCGCGACGGTCTTCCATTTGATGCCGGTCGGGAATCCCGCGCCGCCGCGGCCGCGAAGGCCGGAGGCGGCGATCTCGGCGACGGTCGCCTCGGGACCGATCGAAAAAGCGCGGTCGAGGCCCTTATAGCCGCCATGGGCGGTATATTCGGCGAAGGACACGGGGTCGATGACGCCGCAGCGCTGGAAAGTCACGCGGCGCTGGCGCGCGAAATAGGGGTGCGCCTCGACCTTGCCGATGGACAGCGGATGCGCGCCGCCCGTGAGGAACCCCGCCTCGAACAACGAGGCCACGTCGGAGGGCTTCACCGGACCATAGCCGACGCGGCCGGCGGGCGTCTCCACCTCGACCAGCGGCTCGAGCCAAAGCATGCCGCGCGAGCCGTTGCGAACGATTTCGACGTCGAGGCCGCGCGCGGCGATTTCCTTTTGGACCGCGGCGAGAACCCGCTTCGCGCCCATGGCGAGCGCGGCCATGTCGCGGGGGATATATATCTTGGTCATGCGCTTTTCGCCTCTTCCGCGATCTCGTCTAGCCGTGCCCCATCGACCCGGCCGATGGGCTCCTCGTCATACATAGCGGAAGGACTATGTGAACAAAGTCCTAGACAGTAGATGGCCTCCACGGTCAAGGCGCCGTCCGGCGTCGTCTCGCCCCAGTCGAGCTTGAGGCGGGCGAGGAAATCCCGCGCCATCTTCTCGGCGCCCATGGACTGGCAAGACTCGGCCCGGCAGATTTTCAGCACATGGCGGCCCTGCGGCTCGCGTTTGAAGTCGTGATAAAACGTCACCACGCCATGCATCTCGGCGCGCGAAATATTCAGCGCCTCCGCGAGTTGCGGCACGGCGGCCTCCGGCACGTGGCCGAATTCGTGTTGAAGGGCGTGAAGAATTGGGAGGGCTGGGCCTTCCAGGCCAAGATGGGCAGCGATGATCTCTCGCGCCCGCTCGGCGTCCCAAGGTGCGGCTACAGACATTTCATTCCCTTGCGATCTTGTGCTTGACGGTTGTTAAAAGTCCGCCATTTTCTCCTATTTAATAATACGCTGCCGCAAAACCGCGCCGCGATCAATAGTCTCCTTTCGTGGAGCGATAGGCGTCATCTATCATGTCACGAGTTCCTTGCTCTCGGCGAGCTTCCTCGCCTCGGCGACCAGCGCCGCCACCATTGGGATCACGGGATCTCGGAGGGGCACGACAAGGCCGATTTCATGCACCACCTCGGGTTCGACGATCGGTATGGCCCGCACGGGCTCCCCGACCCCGAGCGTGGCGGCCAGCTTTTCCGGCATGATGGTCGCCCAGTGGCCGGCCCTCACATGGTCGTACAGCAAAATGACCGAATCCGACTCCAGCGTCGTTAGCGGCGCGCCCCCGGCCTCTCGCATCAGCGCGTCGACGATGCGGCGATTTTGCATGTCGGGCGTAAGCAGGCAGAGCGGAATTTGGGCAACGTCGGACCAGGTGACGCGATCACGGTCGCCAAGCGGATTGCCGGCGACGGTCAGCAGACAGTAGCGCTCCGCGCATAGCGGAACGGTCCGCACCCGGCCCAGCGGCTCATTGTCCAGATAGGTGAGACCCGCGTCTATATCGAGATTGTCCAGCATCGACAGAATTTCGCTCGAGGGCGCCGACAACACCTTGAAACGCACGCTGGGGTGCTTTTCCAGAAAGGGCGCGGTCAGCGCCGAAACGATCCCGATGGCGGTGGGAATCACGGCTATTTTCAGTTGGCCGGAGAGTCCTTCGCGTAACGTGCGCACCTCGATCCGCATGGCGCGCGTGTCGGAGACGATGCGCTTGGCCCAGATCAGCACGTGCTCGCCTTCCTTGGTGAGCCCGTGGAAACGCGACGAACGATTGACCAGCAGCACGCCCAGCATGTCCTCGAGCTGCTTTATCCCGGCCGAGAGGGTCGGTTGCGTCACGCCGCAGATTTCCGCCGCCCTGGAGAAACTATGCTCCTTGGCGACCGTGATAAAAAATTCCAGTTTGTCTATCACCTGACCTCGAAGCCCCGCCGCGCTCGCGCGCATGGAGGCAGAATAGCACGTCGCGCCCCCCTCCAAAGCGCCAAAAACTGGGCATGGGACGAGAGGCGCCGTCACGTTGCAGGCAGTTCCGTGTTTTTGGATTAATTGGTGGGCATGAGCAAAGTTCGCAACTCCACTTATCGTGGTCATCGCTTCCCGGCCGAGGTCATCGCCCATGCTATTTGGATGTATTTCCGGTTTCCGCTCGGCCTCGGATTGGTTGAAGATCCGCCAGAGCGCTCTTTCGCAAAAGCGAACGGGGGTTTTGCCTTCGAAAGCACGGCAAAACAAAGTAATCCAGAGATATTACGGTTTAGATTGAACCGGAAAGCTTGTCATACGACTTTTCGGCGAGTAATTGATACGCTCCGCTTAAGTTAATGCGCGCTGCCGCCAATCGCGATTAGGCGCCTGATCTCTGGCACGCAGGATCCGCAATTGGTTCCAGCGCGCAGTTTCTCCCCGATCGCCGCCGGGCTTGCGCAACCTCCCGCGATCGCCGCTTCGATCGCCTCCGCGCCGACGCCGAAGCAGGCGCAAATCACGGGGCCACAATCCGCCGCTCCGTCGCGAGAACGACCCGACAAGAGGCTTGCGCGCTGGGGCGCGGTGATGGAGTCCTGGTGGAAGACTTTAAGCGTAGCCTCCCAACCAGGATCTGGATCGGGGCCGATGAACACCACGCATTCGAGCCGGTCGCCGTCAAACGCCGCCGCCCGAAAAATTCCGCGCGCGTCATCGACATATTCGACGACATCTTCACGCGAGAACCCATCGGTCAGAAAGTCGCGCCAACTCGGAGGGGCCGCGTTGCTTGCGATCTTGTAACCCCACCCGCCGGGGATCGCGACGCGCGCCCACCAGCCGTCATCCGGCGGGATTACCGTTCGTCGCGAGAGAAGGAAGCCATTCGATGAAAAGGCGCAAGGAGTGAGCGCCACCGGCGTCGCCTTGGTTTCGGGCTGACCAGAAATTGGATCGGTGAAAGGCGCGACCAGCGCGCCTATTCGCGCGTTCGACGAAGTTGCGTCGGTCCAATGAATCGGCGCGAAAACAAGGCCGCGTGGTTGGCGGTCCGTGACGATCACGCGCAGCACGCACGCGCCCCACTCTGTCGAGACTCGCGCGAAGTCGCCATCCGTCAGGCTAAACAGTCGCGCGTCGGCGCCATTGATCTCAATAAAAGGTTCGGGCAAATGGCGCGCGAGCCTTGGGCTAGATCCCGTGCGCGTCATGGTGTGCCACTGGTCACGCACGCGCCCTGTGTTAAGTCGAAGTGGGTAGAGTCTCGAGGTCTTGGTCTTCAACGCGGGCGGTTCCGGCGCGACGAAGCGGGCGCGTCGGCCCGGCGTGAAGAAGTCGCCGTCGCCGAACAGTCGCGCGCGGCCTTTGGTCTCGCCCGCGCGGATCGGCCATTGCGTCGGTTCTAAAGCGTCGTAGACCTCGTCCGAGAGACCCGCGAGGCCGCCCAGTTCGAAGTCGCGCGAACCGTCATTCTCGAAAGCCGACAGCGCCGCATGTTCGCGAAACACATCGGCGACTTGCGGGAAGTCGAATCCCGAAAAACCCATGCGCTCGCCGACCTGCGAAAAAATGAGCCAATCGGCGCGCGCCTCTCCGGGAGCTGGCGCAAAAGCGCGCTGGCGCGAAATGCGTCGTTCGGAATTCGTCACCGTGCCGTCCTTTTCACCCCAGGCCTGGGCGGGAAGCAGCACATGCGGCCGCGCGTTGATCGTGTCGTTCGAGAACACATTGTCCGAGACGACAAACAGCTCGAGCTTTCCGAGCGCGGCGCGGGCCGCATCGGCGTTGGGCAGAGATGCCGCCGGATTAGTCCCGATCACCCACAGCGCCTTTATTTCACCGCGCGCCACGGCGTCGAACATTTGCACTGCCTTGTGACCCTCGCGCGCCGCCATCCTCGGCGCGTTCCAGAAGCGGCGCACGCGATCGACGCTCTCGGGCTCGAAACCCATGTGCGCCGCGAGTTGGTTGGCGAGACCGCCGACCTCGCGTCCACCCATGGCGTTGGGCTGGCCGGTCAGTGAGAATGGCGAAGCGCCGGGTTTGCCGATGCGCCCCGTCGCCAAATGGCAATTGATGATCGCATTGACCTTGTCGGTTCCCTGCGCCGACTGATTGACGCCCTGTGAGAAACAGGTGACCGTGCTCGGCGTCGCGGCGAACATCTCGAAGAAGACGGCGATGTCGCACTCGCGCAATCCGGTGATCGCCGCCGTCGCCGCGATCGACGGCGTAAGGGCCCGCGCGCGGGCGAGGGTTTCATCGAACCCCGCGGTGTGACGGCGAACGAAATCCTGATCGAGCGCTCCAGACCTCGCGAGATGCACTAGCAGGCCGCAGAACAACGCCTGATCCATGCCCGGTGCGATACCAAGAAATAGGTCGGCCTCCTCGGAGGTCGCCGTTTTGCGCGGATCAATGACAACGATCTTCGCTCCACGCCCCTGTTTGTTGCGGAGCATGCGCTGATAAAGGATCGGGTGACACCAAGCGGCGTTGGAGCCGACAAGCACGATCAAATCCGCGCAATCGAGATCCTCGTAACAGCCCGGCACGGTGTCGAAGCCGAAGGCGCGGCGCTGGCCCGCGACCGTCGAGGCCATGCACAACCGAGAATTAGTATCGACGTTGGAAGAACCGATAAATCCCTTCATCAGCTTGTTCGCGACATAATAATCTTCGGTCAACAATTGCCCGGAAAGATAGATGGCGACAGCGTTTGGGCCGTCGCGCGCGATGATCCGCGCGAATTCGCGCGCAACCCTGTCCAGCGCCTCGTCCCAACTCGCGCGGTGAAGCTCGCCCTCGGCGTCACGCATCATCGGATGCAGCAGCCGCCCTTCAAGCGCCAGCGTTTCATCGAGCACGGAACCCTTTGAGCAGAGCCGTCCGAAATTCGCGGGATGGTTGGGATCGCCAGCAATTTTAGCGCCGCCGGCGCCGTCGGGCGTCGCGAGCACGCCGCAGCCGACGCCGCAGTAAGGGCAAGTGGTCTTCGTCGTCGTGGCGCATTTCGCGGGCCTATTATCCCGCGAGCGTTGCGCGACCACCGGAGCCGGCGCCTCGTCGAGCATGGGGTTCCTCAATAAACGTCCTGTTGGAAACGGCCGGTTTTCTTTAGCTCGGCGACGAAGGCGATCGCGGCGTCCGTATCGCGCGCGCCGTGCCGCGCGACGATATCGACGAGCGCTCGCTCCACGTCCTTGGCCATGCGCTTGGCGTCGCCACACACATAAACATGCGCGCCGTCGGCGACCCACGCCCATAGGTCGCGCCCGGCTTCGCGCATACGGTCCTGCACATAGAATTTTTCGGCGCCGTCGCGCGACCAGGCGAGCGATAATCTCGTGAGCAGTCCGCTCGCTTTCATCGCGTCGAATTCGTCGGCGTAAAAGAAATCATGCGTCACGCGCTGATGCCCGAAGAACAGCCAGTTCCGACCGGGCGCCCGCGCCGCGCCGCGCTCTTGCAAGAAAGCCCGAAACGGCGCCACTCCCGTGCCGGGGCCGATCATGATAATCGCGGTGTTGGGATCGCGCGGAAGCGCGAAATTATGCGCTGGCTGCACATAGACTGGCAACGTCTCGCCCGCCACGATGCGTTCGGACAGGAATGTCGAAGCGACGCCAAGTCGCTTGCGCTTGCCGATAATGTAACGCACGGCGTCGACCGTCAGCGATAGCCTTGCCGGCGTCGCCTTGGGCGAAGAGGAGATCGAATAGAGGCGTGGCTGCAACGGTTCGAGCGCTTCGACGAAAGCCTCGGGATGCGGCCGCACGCCGTTGAATTTTTGCAATACCGCGAGAACGTCCAGCGTCGCGGCGTCGCCATCCGGGTCTTCTCCATGCGCGAGCCGCCGCGCCTTCTCTCGCCTTTCGCCGCCCGTGAGGAACGAGATGAGATCGAACAGCGCGTCGGGCGCCGCTCCCAGCGAAACGTCGCTTCTCAGCACGTCGCGCAATGTCTTGTCGCGAACCCGAGTGATGTGAGAAGCGCCGAGCATCGCGATAATCTGATCGACGAGGCCAAGCTCGTTTTTGGGGAAGACTCCAAAGGAATCGCCCGGCGTGTAGTTTAGACCGCTATGCGTCAGATCGAACTCCACATGCCAAGTCTCCTTCTCGGACCCTTCGTTATTAAGGCGTCGGCGCGAGACGAACACCGCTTGCGCTGGATTGTCGCGCGAACGTCCGGGCGCCGCGGAAATCTCGGAAGACGCGCCGACGGCCGGCGCGGGTTGTGGTGGCGCGCCGCCCTTGTCCAACTCCTCCGCGAGCGCCTTCAACATGCGCGCGGTGTCCTTGCCGCCGGGCGCGCAAAGGTTGAGCCGCGCTTCCTTGCGCGAGGCGATCGCTTCCGCGTAGTCGTTGCAATTGTACCCGCATTGGCCGCAATCCTGCTGCGCCATCGCGGCCATCATGCGCCTGCGCAGAGGGCGGCCTTCCGCCATCGCCATGCGAGCGCCCAGCTCAAGCGTCTGATCGCGCCAAGGCGCTTCACCATCGTCGCCGCCGCCAAGAATCGCGGCGTTCTGCTCGGGAGAGAGAGCCGTGACCATTCCCCCTTCGGGCGACGTAAACCCCGCGAAAAAGCCGTTGAGCCAGGCGCGCTGCTCCGGCGAGAAAGGCGCGGATTCCGGTAGAAGATCGAGCTGGGGCGCCGGTGTAATCTGATTCATGACAGCGTCTCCGCGTCAGCTAAGCGACGAATCGCGTCGATGTCGTTGCGCCGCGCGAACGCGACAAAGGTTTCATCCTTGTCGGCTCGATTGGCGACAAAGGCGCGCAGGATGCGGGCGACGACATGTGGCGCTTCGTCGGCCTTTACGTTCGAATAAAGTTCGCGCGCGATGGCCGCGTCCTCGGCGAACCCGCCGCCAACCAGGATGTTATAGCCCTCGACGGTATCGCCTTCCTCGCCGACCGGCACGCGCGCCCCGATAAGGCCGATGTCGCCGATATAGTGTTGCGCGCAGGAGTGATGACAGCCGGTCAGATGAATATTGATGGGCGTGTCCACCGGCGCCGTTGTTTCGCAAAAACTCGCGATTTCGGCGGCATGTCGTTTGGTGTCGGCGGCCGCGAAACGACAGCCGAAGTTTCCCGTGCACGCGACAAGCCCGGCGCGAAGCGGCGACACCCGCGTCGCAAGCTCAAGCGCCTCGATGGCGGCGACAGCTTCGGCGACTCGCGCATCCGGCACGCCGGCGATCAGGAGGTTTTGCCATACCGTCAGCCTCACGCCGCCGTCGCCAAACTCTTGCGCGATACGCGCAAGGCCGCGAGTTTGCGCCGGCGTGAGCCGCCCCAAGGGCAAGGCGACGCCGATCCAGTTGAAACCGGGTTGTTTTTGAGGATGCACGCCAATATGCGCGAGACGATCCTGCCGCGGACGCGGGGCGAGCGCGGACGAAGGAGCCCGCGATAACTTACGACCGAGCTTTTCCTCGACCAGCTCCAGAAACTTCTCGAAGCCGAACGCGTCGAGCACATATTTCAGCCGCGCGTTTGCGCGGTTTGCGCGGTCGCCATGCTCGATAAAGACCCGCAGAATCTTGTCAGCGACCTCGATTGCCTCGCCAGGGGGCACGATGACGCCGGTATCGCGCGCGAAGTCCTTGTGGCCAGTGATTCCGCCGAGGGCCAAGCGGAAATAGACGCCCGGCTCCGCCCCGTGCGAGGCGAGCGCCTCCACAGCCTGAAAACCAATGTCGTTGGTGTCTTCCAGCGCGCCGACTCGACCGGCGCCGTCGAAGGCGATGTTGAATTTCCGCGGCAAGCCATAGAGCGAACGGTCGTTCAGAATATGATGGTGCATCGCGCGCGCGAAGGGCCGGGTGTCGATGAGTTCCTGTGGATCGACGCCCGCCGTTGGCGTTCCCGTGATGTTGCGAATGTTGTCGGCGCCGGAGCCTTTGCTCCACAATCCAGCGTCTTGGACGCCTTCGAAGATCTTGACGGCGTTTTTAGGATCGATCTCCCGAATTTGAATATTGGCTCGCGTCGTCACATGCAGATAGCCGCCGCCAAAATTCTCGGCGAGATTGGCAACCGCTGCGAACTGCCAGTGCGCGAGCGCGCCGTTGGGAATGCGCAGCCGGCACATGTAGGAATTTTGCGCTGGCGCGACATAGAACAAGCCATAATAACGCCAGCGGAAATTGTCCGGCGGCTTGGGCGGTTCATTGCCTTGCGCTTGCGCGACAAGGCGCGGATAGGCGTCGAACGGATGTTCCTCCCGCTTCCATTTCTCCTGGTCGCATAACTTGCCGCCACTGTTCGTGACTCGTTCCTGAGCCTCGAAATGGATGGCGTCCGGGCCAGTAGGTTTCACGCTGGCGCGTCGCGGACGCGCGGCGCCAAGGCCCGCGGCGAAGCCTTCGAGGTAACGCTTCTGATCGAGTGTGAAATCGCCGGACATGGTCACGCCGCCTTTCTCACGGAGGCGAGGTCGCCAAACATCAACTCATCGCGAAAGCGCCCGACATCCGCGCCAGTACGGATCAGGTCGAGATAGGACGGCGCGGCGCCCGTGTCTCCGATCAGAACCGCGCCGACGACGCGATCACCATCCAGGACGAGCTTCTTATAGTGGCCCATGCGCGGATCGGCATAGATGATCCGCTCCGCCTTCTCGCCGCCCAAAAAATCTCCGGCGGAAAATACGTTCACCCCGGAAACCTTCAGATTTGTGGCGGTAACGCTGCCGGCGTAGGACGCGTTTCGTCCCGCGAGTCGGGAGGCGAGCACCCGCGCTTGTTCATAGGCGGGCTCGACCAGTCCATAACAGACGCCGCGATGCTCGACGCATTCGCCAAGCGCGAAAACGCCATCAATATTCGTTGCAAGACCGTCGTCCACGAGTATGCCCCTGTTGACCCCGACGCCCGCCGCGCGCGCGAGATCGACATTGGGCTTGACGCCAACGGCGAAGACAACCGCGTCGGCCTCAAGCATGGCGCCGTCGCGAAATTCGAGGTTTTCGACCGCTCCCTGTCCATGAATTCGCGTCGCGCTGGCGTTCAACAGCACGCGCACGCCCTTTTTTTCAACGAGACGGGCAAGGAGCGCGCCGCCAGCGCTGTCGAGTTGACGCTCCATCAGCCGATCCATGATGTGCACGAGCGTGACCTTGGCGCCGCGCTTGGCGAGGCCGTATGCCGCCTCCAATCCGAGTAGACCGCCGCCGATCACGACAACCTTTTTTCGATCGGCGCCGAGACGCGCCAATTTCTCGATGTCCGAGACATCGCGAAAGGTGTGCACTCCGGCAAGCTCCGCGCCGGGGAGGGGTAGCCGCAAGGCGTGAGAACCGGTCGCGATGACGAGTTTGCTGTAAGGAACGCTTTTTCCGTCCGCCAATTTTACGCTTCGCGCGGCCAGATCAATCGCGCTCGCCTTGCAGCCGTAACGCAAGGTTACGCCATGGTCGCGCCACCACTCCGCGGGCTTCAAGTCGATGTCATTTTGGTCGATGTCGCCCGAAAGCACCGACGAAAGCAGCACGCGGTTATAGGCAAGGCGCGGCTCTTCGCCGATGACCGCAATCGCATAACGCCCGAGCGCCTTCTTCGACAACTCTTCAACGAGGCGCGCGGCGGCCATGCCGTTTCCGATGATGACGAGTGCTTCGCTCATGGGTTATTTCCTCTTGGCGTCTGGCGCATCTTGCACATGGTTCGCTCCTGCATCTGATCATCGGCTCGTTCGAGCCTTGAATCGCCCGCGCGGGGCGCAAAACAAAAAAACGCCGCGTCCTGAGAAAATCCGCGCGGGAATCGCGGTTTCGATCAGGACAGCGGCGTTGCTGCGTTGGCGCTTCTTTGAGCCTGCCAGGGCTGGGGTCGGCGCTGGCGTTCACATCGTAGCAAGCGCGGCGCCAAGCGCTTGTTGATCCGACTGCCCAGAATAATCAGGTGGAGGCGCCAGGCGCGGCGACCGCTTTGGGCGCCTTGCTGACCATCACGGCGGCGTCCTGCCTAACTTGTAGTCAGAATATGGAAAGCGCGATGGCGGCTTGAGCCGAGCGTCATCGCCAGAGTCGGTAAATCAGCAGAAGGTTGATCAATGCCAGGACAAGAGCGAGACCGCGCCAAAATGCCGTCGGATTGCGTTCCAACAGCGGACGCGGGCGACTGGAATAGTTGGGATTGGGTCTTTGCAAATCCATCGTCAACGCCGACAATGCCTCGGTGCGTTCGGTTGGCTTCCAATGCGTCGCCTTGGCCAGAGCCGTGTCGAACCAGGGCGGGACGGCGTCGTTGAAATCCGACGCCGACACATATTTAAGCCGGCCAATATCGCGCCTACTCGAAAAGCCGCGACCGTAGGGCAGTTTTCCAGTGAGCATCTCGTACGCGATCACGCCGAGCGAATAAATGTCGGAGCGATCCGTTGGCGCTTCGCCGAGATGATATTCGGGCGCGGTGTAATCGAGCGTGCCGACCAGCCCGGGCTTGTCCGCCGGCGCCGCTGCTTCCTCTAGTCCCGCGACATATGCGGAGCCGAAGTCGATAATCTTCGCCGTTCCATGGCGATCGATCATGATATTCTCCGGCTTCAAGTCCCGGTGAATGAGCTCCTTGCGATGGAACGCCCGCAGTCCGTTGGCGATCTGGTCGACGATCAGGCGGACGGTCGTCAGATCGGGACGTGGATTGTCGCGCATCCACTGACGCAAGGTTTGGCCCTCGCAGTATTCCGTCACATAATAGAGCGAGCGTGGCGGCCGCCTGGACCGCTTGAGCCCCAGTACATGCGGGCTCGAGACAAGCCGCCCGATCCATTCCTCGCGGGTGAACATCTCGATATATATGGGATCGTCCACAAAATTGATCGAAGGAGTCTTCAATACGACGGTGTCGCCGCTCGCCTCGTCCTTCGCAAGGTAGACTTGCGTACGTTTGGAGAGATGCAACTCTCGCAGAATCCGGTACCCTTCGAAGAGCCGCCCAGCCGTAAGCTCGGGCGGAAAGGGCAGAGCCGACAGTTTCTCGATATGCGCGGCCTCGTCCAGCTTTCCGGGATCGTCGACGCGCACGATCTGGCATGTGAGATTATCCGAGCCGCCGTTGGCGAAAGCGGCTTGCACGATCCGCCGCGCGGCGTCGTCGAGCTCCCCGGTCGACGTTCGTAGAATTTCGGAGATTTTGTCATCGCGCAGAAAATCATGCACGCCATCCGTCGTGAAGATCAGCACGTCGCCTGACTCCATCGGCACGGTCCGATAGTCGATTTCAAGGTTCGTATCGATACCCACCGCGCGCGAAAGATATTCCCGCTCGCGCGAGATTCGAACGCGATGGTCTCGCGTGAGCTGTTCGATCGCGCCGCTCCGCAACAGATAGATTCGCGAATCTCCAGCGTGAAATATGTACGCGGTCGCCGATTTCAGCACGAGCCCCGAGAAAGTGGTGACCATGCCTCGATCCGACAGATGGTTGGCCGCGCCTTGGCCGTGCAGCCAGCGATTGATGGCTGAGAGCACGCGCCCGACCGAGGTTTTGACCGTCCAGGAAGGATGCGTCGCATAATAGTCTTCGAGAAAAGTTTTGACGCAGGTCTCGCTGGCGATCTTGGCCGCCTCGCTCGAACTCATGCCATCGGCGATCGCCATGGCGATGCCCTTGGCTTCAAGCAGGGCGGCGTCGGGAACGACAACGCCATAGGAATCGTCGTTGCGCTCCTTTCGGCCAGCCTCCGAGTGCTGGCCGATGGAGATCGAGGGACCGGCCTTCATGCGTTGTCCTCGACGATTCGTCGCGTGGCGCTCACGCCACGTCTATCATGGTCACGGAACCGTCCGGCATGATTTCGGAAATCTGACCCTTCGGCTCCTCGATGAAGAAAAAGATCAGGAGGAAACCCAGACCAGCCGCGATGGCGCCGGAGAGGAAGAAGACATGCGGCGTTACGAAGGAATAGAAGGTGAGAAAGAGCACGCCGCCGACATTGCCAAAGGCGCCGACGATGCCGGCGATTTGCCCGGTGAGCCGGCGCTTGATGAGCGGCAGCATGGCGTATACCGCGCCATTGCCGGCATTCACGAACAGCGAGCAGCAAAATGTCGCCGCCACGGCGAAAGCGACGCCAGTGGCGGCTCCGATGAAGCTCATCGCGAAATAGCCCGACGCCGCTCCCGCCATGGCGACGAGCATTACGGGTCGGCGGCCAAAGCGGTCGCTGAGCCAGCCGCCCGCCGGCCTCGCGAAAAAGGTCGTCGAGCCGAAGCTCGCGCCGACAAATCCCGCGACGGCCAAAGAGAGGTTGAACGTGTCCTTGAACAGCAAGGGCAGAACCGAAACCACCGCCAGTTCGGAGCCGAAGGTGACGAAATAGGCGACGCTCAACACCGCCACTTGTCGGAACTTGTAACGATGTATTTCCGGAACGATTTCCCCGCGCATGACGGGAGCGTTGATGCGCCACATATCATAAAGCTGATAGGCGTAAAGCGACGCGAGACCGGCGTATATCGAATTGGTCAGGGCCGGCGACAACATATCGAGGCCAAAGGGACCGAGCTTCCATGCCAGCAAGGCCAGGGCGAGTGCGAGCGGCGCTTGAAGAATCGCGTAGAGAACGAAGTCGCCTCTGCTCGTCACCTCCATCGAGCCCGTCTTCTTCGGCTTGAAATAGGTCGAGCCCTTCGGCGTGTCGCTTGTCGCGAGATAATAGACTCCGGCATAGGCGATTGAGATCGCTCCCGTGAGAATGATCGCCCAGCGCCAGCCGTCGGGACCGCCAACCCAAGCGGCGACGCTCGGCAGGGTGACCGCGGCCGCGGCCGAACCGAAATTGCCGAAGCCGGCATAGATTCCTTGAGCAAAGCCGGCCTGCTTGGCCGGGAACCATTCGCCGATCATGCGAATGCCGACGACGAATCCCGCTCCGACGAAAGCCAGCAGGAAGCGCGCGATCGCCAGCGTTTGAAAGCTCTGGGCGAGTCCAAAGAAGATGCAAAGACCGCCCGAAATCGCCAGCAACAATGCGAATAGAAGCCGCGGCCCCAGCTTGTCGACCAGCATGCCGCAGACGATGCGCGCCGGAATTGTCAACGCGACGTTGAGAATGAGCAAGGCGGACACTTGGGCGTCGGTTAGATGCAGCGAGGCGCGAATCGCGGCCATGAGGGGCGCGTGGTTGAACCACACGAAAAAGCTTACGAAGAATGCGAGCCACGTCAGATGCAGGATCTTGATGCGGGGCTCGAGACGAAAAAGATTCAGGGCGCCGGGCGATGGCTCGGTCATGAGGGCTCCAATTCGAGCTATGTTTGGGGGAGGCTGGACGACGCGCGCGCCGTTGGTTGACGTGGTCCAGTGCGTAATTCGGAGCAATCGTCGTGCCATGCTTGAAGCGACGCTTATGCGCTGCGAGCATCACGGCCCCAAAAGACGACGCGCTCGCGAGGCCA
>Ga0187876_1002325_pt1 | contig 14243 bp, 10 predicted proteins | sample June2016WEW_17_4_FD_133000 | JGI IMG/M metagenome (GOLD analysis project Ga0187876, IMG submission 133000) | Peatland microbial communities from SPRUCE experiment site at the Marcell Experimental Forest, Minnesota, USA - June2016WEW_17_40 | ecosystem: Environmental > Terrestrial > Soil >...
AGTCGGCTGCTCTCGGCAACTGTTGCGAAGCGGCGACAGGCCCTTTGCCTGCACCTCCGCAAGTGACATCGCTACACCCGGAATCCCGAGGCTCGACTCCGAGCAGCCTTGGTCGTCCACTAGATACGATACGTATCTAGTCGGCTGCTCTCGGCAACTGTTGCGAAGCGGCGAGAGGCGCGTTGCCTGCACCTCCGCAAGTGACATCGCTACACCCGGAATCCCGAGGCTCGACTCCGAGTGGCCTTGATCCGCAGCTAGGTACGATAAGTACCTAGTCGGTGCTCTCGACAACTTAGTGGTGCGACTTTACTTATGCGGCTCTCCGTTGCGGCGGACGCATGGACCTGATATCCCCCTCCGGTCCGCCGGGGCGGCGGGCAATCGCTTGACGCGACCGGGCTGCGCGGTCAGAATGGGGCGCATGAGCCAGGTCCCGGAGCGCCCGCGCGCCGCACGGCGATTCCTTCCGGCCGCACTGATTATCGTGGCGGCGCTGCTCGCCTACTGGCCGGTTTTCCACGCCGGGTTCATCTGGGATGATGACAAGTTCCTGACCGAGAACCCGCTCATCCATGCCCCCGACGGCCTGTACCGTTTCTGGTTCACCACGCAGCCGCCGGACTACTTCCCGCTGACCTCCAGCATGCTCTGGTTCGAGTGGCGTTTGTGGCATTTGTGGGGGCCGAGCGCGCTCGGCTACCATCTGGTCAACGTGCTGCTGCACGCGGCGAGCGCGGTGCTGCTCTGGCGCGTGCTTCTGCGGCTCAAGGTTCCCGGCGCGTGGCTGGCGGGGCTGCTCTTTGCGGTGCACCCGGTGGCGGTCGAGTCGGTGGCGTGGATCACCGAGCGCAAGAACACCCTGCCGATGGTGTTCTACCTGGCGAGCATCCTGGCGTATCTGCGTTTTGAGGACGGCTGTTCCCACGACGACGACACGACGGTCACGACGGACGGCAGTTCACAATCCGCAATCCGCAATCCGCATTACTTGCTATCTATTGGCCTGTTCCTACTGGCCTTGCTGGCGAAGACCTCGGTAGTGATGCTGCCGGCGGTGCTGCTTCTCTGCGCGTGGTGGCGGCGAGGGAAAGTTGCGGCGCGGGACCTGCTCCGGACGGTCCCGTTCTTCGCGCTGTCGCTGGCGCTGGGACTGGTGACCGTCTGGTACCAATACCAAAGCGACATCGCGGGAGAAGTGGTCCGCACCGACAGCCTGGCCGCGCGCGCGGCGGGCGCGGGCTGGGCGGTCTGGTTCTACCTGTACAAGGCGCTGCTGCCGGCGAACCTCTGCTTCTGCTATCCGCGCTGGACTACGTCCGCTTCGCTCCCGGCATTCGTCCCCGGCCTGCTGTTCCTCGCGATGCTGTTCCTCTTCGCGGCATTCCGGCGAACTTGGGGCCGGCCGCTGCTCTTCGCGCTCGGGTACTTCGTGCTGGCGCTGCTGCCGGTGCTGGGTTTCCTGGACATCTACTTCATGCGCTACTCGCTGGTCGCGGACCACTGGCAATACACGGCGCTGATCGGCGTGGTCTCGCTGGTGGCAGGATTGCTGGCCTGGGTCATGGAGCGGCCCGGCGCTGGGCGGACGGTTGCGATGGCGGCGGCCGGCGCGCTGGTCCTGGCCTGCGCCGTTCTCACCTTCCGGCAGACGCGCATCTACCATGACGAGGAAGCGCTCTGGCGCGACACGCTGGCGAAGAATCCGAAGGCGTGGATGGCGTACGGCAACCTGGCCGGCTTGCTCGTCCGGGAGGCGGCGACGCCCGGAGCGGACTCGGCCGCGCTCCTCGACGAGGCGGAACGGTGCTGCGAGAAGGCCCTGGCCTTGCAACCGCAGCAGGCCGAGGCGTACGCCCACCGCGCGCTGCTGCGCCTGGCCCGCGGCCAGGGCGCGGCCGCGATGCAGGACTACGATAAGGTCGTCGAGCTGGACCCGAGCCCCGATGCGTACTACGACCGCGCCAAGGCCGCCGCGAGCCTGGGCCGGCTGCAGCAGGCCATTGACGGCTACGGGCAGGCGATCCGGCTGCGGCCGACTTTCGCGCAGGCGTATGGAAACCGCGCGCTGGCCTTCATGCAATTGGCCGCCGCGCAGACGGGCCAGGCGCAGTCCGAGTTGCGCCGGCGCGCCTTCGAGGACTTCGACGAGGCCGTCGCCCTTGAGCCCGGCTACGCGCTGGCGTTCTTCAATCGCGGCAACGCCTGGATGGAGATCGGGCGCACCGCCGAGGCGATTGCCGATTACACGCGGGCCATCGCGATCAATCCGGACTACGCCGCCGCGTACTTGAACCGGGCCATCGCCTATCACACGGTGAAGGACCACGCGCGCGCCCTGTCCGACGCGCTCGCCGCCGAGCGCTGCGGCGGGCATCCGAAACCCGAATTCCTCCGCATCCTGTCCGAAGCCGCCGGCCGGTGATGAAAGCCCGCCGAACCGTGCTTGACCGGAGCGGCCCGCGTTGTCAAGATACGGCATTCCATGATCTCGAAAGGAAACTGACATGCCCGCGACGAAGGAACTGAGGATCGGCGTCATCGGCGCTGGCGGCCGGGGCGCCCTGGCGCGCAACGCGCATCATCCGGAGGACGGCGTCCGCGTCGTCGCGGGGGCCGACACCAATCCGGCGGCGCTGGCGCGGTTCAAGCTCGATTTCGGGCCGGACGTTTTCGTGACCGACGATTACCGGCGCCTGCTCGCGTTGAAAGACATCGGCGCAGTCTTCGTCACTTCGCCGGACTTCCTCCACGAGGAGCACGCCGTCGCCGCGCTGAAAGCGGGCAAGGCGGTGTACTTGGAAAAGCCGATGGCGATCACCGTCCGCGGCTGCGACCGGATTCTCCGGACCGCGTTCGAGCGGAAGTTGAAGCTGTACCTGGGCCACAACATGCGGCACATGAGGCTGATCCGCAAGATGCGCGAGCTGATCCTGGACGGCGCCATCGGGCAGGTGAAGGCCGGCTGGTGCCGCCACTTCGTCGGGTACGGCGGCGACGCTTTCTTCAAGGACTGGCACGCCGATCGGAGCAAAAGCACCAGCCTGCTGCTGCAGAAAGGCGCGCACGACATTGACGTATTGCATTGGCTCTGCGGGGGTTACACCGCGCGCGTGAACGCGCTCGGCGGGCTGGTGCTGTACGATCGGATCAAGGACCGCCACTCGCCGAAGGAACGCGGCGACGCGTCGTGGCGCATGGAGAACTGGCCGCCGCTCTCGCAGAAGGGGCTGAACCCGGTGATTGACGTCGAGGACGTCAGCATGATGCTCATGCAGCTCGACAACGGCGTGTTCGCCTCCTACCAGCAGTGCCACTTCACGCCGGACGGATGGCGCAACTACACGATCATCGGGACGGAGGGCCGCATCGAGAACGTGACGGAGGACTGCATCAAACTCTGGAACCGCCGCACGCATTGCAACCCGTTCGGCGACGAGCAATTCTACCTGCCGCCCCTGAGCGGCAGCCATGGCGGCTCCGATTTGAGCATCGTCGCGGAGTTCATCGAGCACGTGCGGTTCGGGAAGAAAGTGACCACGTCACCGGTGGCGGCCCGGTACAGCGTCGCCGCCGGCTGCATGGCGGCGCATTCGCTGCGGCATGGCGGGATCCCGGTGAATATCCCGAAGCTCTCGCCGAAGATCGCCGCATATTTCGACGCCGCTCTCGCGCGCGATTGACGCCGGTTGCGCGGTCCGGCGGCGTGTTGACTTCCCCGCGGCCTTGCAGTAATCTTGGCGCCGGGATTCGAGACCCAGGAAAGCTTCGTCGTTCCTGCAGCGCTTCTGAAAGGGCCAATATGTCACATGGATTGCATCGCAGCGCGGCGCGCGGACGGCTGGCCGCGATCGGGATGGGATTGGTCCTCGCATGGGTCCTTCCATCCGGCGTTTCCACCGCCCAGGGCCAGGCGAAGGATGAGAAAAGCGGAGCGGCTTTTCAGCCGAGCTTGGACGCGGCGACCTGCAAGGATTGGCTGCAGCGCTGGAAGCCGAACGTCGTCAGCGACAGCAACCAGCGCTTTTGCGACAAGGAAATGGGCGAGGGAATCGGCTGGCGCGTCAGTCCGTTCCTGAACGCGTATTACTACGGCTACATGGCCACGGGCGACCGCGAGTGGATTGACCGCCTGATTGACTGGAGCGACGCCGTGATCAAACGCGGCGTGAAGGAGCCGGATGGATACATCGGGTGGCCGTGGGAGATCCTGGGCCTCAGCAACGACGCCGAGGAGATCTATCACACCGATAACGAGCTGGGCGAGGCGATGATGCTCGCTCCCATGGTCAAAATGGCCGCCGAAATTCTAAAGACGCCGGCCCTGCAAGAGAAGTACGGGGCAAAGGCCCGCGAGTACCTCCAGCTCTCCGGGAAGTTGTTCGAAAAATGGAATAAGCGCGGCGCCTGGCGCGAGGTCAAGGAAGGCGGCGTGTGGGTCGTCCCGGTTTTCGGCATCATCCGCGAGACGACACAGTGGGGGTACCTGCCGAAGAGCAACGACTGCTTCACTGTGCCCAACAACATGCAGAACCTCATCGGCGAGTGGATCCTCGCCATGTACGACGCGACGCACGAACCGATCTACCGCGAGCGCGCCGAGATGTGGTGGCGCGTGATGAAGTCGCGCATGCGGCTCCGGGATGACGGAAAGTATTTCGTCTGGAACTACTGGGACCCGGCCGGTCCGTGGGATCATAAGCCGGACGGCTCTCTGAAGCTCTGGCAAGGCGTCCATCCCAACGGCGGATACTACAGCGTTGACGTCGGCGGCATCGTGGACGCGTACGAGCACGGCCTGGTCTTCACGAAAGAGGAGATCGCGCGCCTCATCGCCACCAACCGGGACTTCATGTGGAACCACCAGGTCGAGCACGCGAAATTCCAGCGGATTGACGGCGAGCCGCCCGACCCGAATTACCCGAATACGCCAGGGGTGCTCTGGGGCGCGCTGGCGCCCTATGACCCGACGCTGTGGAAGATTTTCGTGGCGAGCTTTGATCCGGGCGGTTGGGGCGGCATGGACGCGCCGGAATGGGTCCTTCGCTTCGGCCCGAAGTCCAAGTCCGCTCAGTGAGCGAGCATCGTCCCGGCGTGGCGCCCCGGAAATCAGTTGCATAAAATGTGTCATTCCGAGCGAAGCGAGGAATCTCACACGCTGCTTGTAGTGGCGCCGTCAGGCGCTATTTCGTATGCCCTGACGAGCACACTACGAGCGGCATGACGCGGGCTGGATTTATGTATGTTGTTTATGGGTTACCGCCCTTGCGGCGCTTTTGAAAGGACCGATATGCCACCCGGATTGCATGGCGGCGCGATGCGCGGACGGCTTGCGGCGATCGGGATGGGATTGTTCCTCGCGTGGGTTCTTCCATCCGGCGTTTCCATCGCCCAGGACCAGGCGAAGGACGAGAAAACCGGAGCGGCCTTTCAGCCAAGCCTGGATGCGGCGACCTGCAAGGATTGGATGCAGCGCTGGAAGGCGAACGTCGTCAGCGACAGCAACACCCGCTTCTGCGACAAGGAAATGGGCGAGGAGTGCGGCTGGATGGTCAGCCCGTTCCTGAACGCGTACTACTACGGCTACCTGGCCACGGGCGACCGCGCGTGGGTGGACCGGCTGATAGACTGGTCCGACTCCGTCATCAAGCGCGGCCTGAAGGGGCCGGACGGGTATCTCGGCTGGCCCCGGTTCGGCGGCGCCGCGCACACCGGCGCCATCGTGGACCGCTACTCGGACGACACGCTGGGCGAGGCGATGTTCTTCCGCCCCATCGTGCTGATGTCCGGCGAGATTCTCAAGACGCCCGCCCTGAAGAAGGAATACGGCGCCAAGGCCGAGGGATACATCAAGCTTTCCGAACAGATGTTCGACAAATGGGATTCGCGCGGCGCCTGGCACGAGACGAAGGAAGGCGGCGTCTGGGTCCTGCCGCCTTTCGCGATTGACCAGAAGACCAACCAGTGGACCGCCGGATATGAACTGAGAAACAAGGAAGGTTTCTCGCGGCCGGACAACATGCAGAACTTCATCGCCGAGTGGCTCCTGGCCATGTACGACGTGACGCACAAACCCATCTACAAGGACCGCGCCGAGAAGTGGTTCCGCGTGATGAAGTCCCGCATGCGGCTCCGGGACAACGGCAAGTATTTCGTCTGGGACTACTGGGATCCGGCCGGGCCGTGGGATTACAACGCCGACGGCAGCACCAAACACTGGGTGGGCGTCCATCCGAACGGCGGGTACTACTCGTGCGACGTCGGCGGGATCGTGGACGCCTACGAGCATGGCTTGGTCTTCACGAAAGAGGATATCGCCCGCCTGATCGCCACGAACCGCGACTTCATGTGGAACCACCAGGTCGAGCATGCGAAGTTCCGGCGGATTGACGGCGAACCGCCCGACCCGCATTACGATTCGCCCGGCGTGCTCTGGGACGCCCTGGCGCCCTATGACCCGACGCTGTGGAAGATTCTCGTGGCGAACTTCAATCCGGGCAGTTGGGGCGGAATGGGCACGCCGGAATATGTCGCCCGCTTCGGCCCGAAGGCCAAAGCCGGCCAGTAATCGGACATCGTCCCTGCAGCGCTTTCGGGAGGACTGACATGTCGCATAGACTGCATGGCGGGGCGGTCTGCGTCCTGCTCATCGCGTGGGTTCTTCCGTCCGGCGTTTCCATTGCCCAGGGCCAGACAAAGGATGCGGCGACCGGAGCCGCGATTCAGCCGGCGGAGACTATGGATCCGGCGCTCGCCGCCGATTGGATGCGGCGTTGGAAGCAGAACATCCTCCGCGAGTACCGCGACCGCTCTTGCGACCGGGAAATGGGCGAGGAACTCGGCTGGCTGGTCAGTCCGGTCCTGAACGGGCTCTACGACGGCTACCTGGCCACCGGCGACCGCGAATGGGTGGACCGGCTGTTCGATTGGGGCGATTCCATCGTCAAGCGCGGCGTGAAGGAGCCGGACGGGTATATCGGCTGGCCCAAGAGCTTTCCGGACGAGCAGCGCCAGGCCGGCGTGGAGGGCGCCGACAGCATCACGGACAGCGAGCTGGGCGAGGCGATGTTCCTGCGCCCGCTGGTGCTGATGGCCGGCGAGATTCTCAAAACGCCCGCCCTGAAGAAAGATTACGGCGCCAAGGCGGAGGAATATATCCGGCTTTCCGAGCAGATGTTCGAGAAGTGGGATTCGCGCGGCGCCTGGCGCGAGACGAAGGGAGGCGGCCTGTGGATTGATCCGCCCTTCGGGCTCGATCCCAAGACCGGCAAGTTTACCGCCGGATATGCAGAGAGAGACAAAGGCGGCGTCTCTCACCCGGCGAACAAGGAAAACATCATCGCCATATGGATCATCGGTATGTACGACGTGACCCATAAACCCGTTTACAAGGAACGCGCCGAGAAGTGGTGGCGCTTGATGAAGTCCCGCATGAAGCTCCGCGACAACGGCAAGTATTTCGTCTGGAACTACTGGGACGTGGGCGGGCCGTGGGACTTCCAGGCGAACGGCTCGCTGAGGTACGGCCAGTGGGTGGGCGTGCACCCGAACGGCGGGTACTACGGGATTGACGTCGAAGGGATCGTGACGGCGTACGAGCATGGCCTGGTCTTCACCAAGGAGGACATCACGCGGCTCATCGCCACCAACCGGGACTTCATGTGGAACCAGCAAATCAAGGACGCGAAATTCCAGCGGATAGACGGCGAACCGCCCGTCCGGGACCTTACGCCGGGCGTGCTCTGGGAGGCCCTGGCGCCCTATGACCCGACGCTGCGGAAGATTTTCGAAGCCAACCATGATCCCGGTGATTGGGGCGGCCTTGGCACGCCTGCATGGGTCGCCCGCTACGGCCGAAGGTCCGAAGCCGGTCAGTAAGCAACCATCTGTTCTGCGCTGAAAGGGCCGATATGTCACGTAGATTGTATCGCGGCGCGGCGTGCGTCATGGCGTTGGCGTGGATTCTTCCGTCCGGCGTTTCCATCGCCCAGGGCCAGGCGAAGGACGCCGCAGCAGGAGCGGCCGTTCAGGCCGGCGCGAACATGGACCCGGCGCTCGCCAAGGAGTGGCTGAGCCGTTGGAAGCAGAGCATCCTCGACGAGAGCCGGAAGCACCGCTATTGCGACACGGCAATGGGTGAGCAGATCGCCGACGTAGTCAGCCCGTTCCTGAACGGGTTCTACTACGGCTACATGGCCACCGGCGATCGCGAGTGGGTGGACCGGCTGTTCGACTGGGCCGACTCCGTCCTCAAGCGCAGCGTGAAGGAGCCGGACGGCTACATCGGCTGGCCCAAGGAAGACGGCGCGGAGACCGACTCCGTGAAGCACCAGTACACGGACAACGAGATGGGCGATGCGCTGTTCCTTCGCCCCATGGTGCTGATGGCCGGCGAAATACTCAAGACGCCCGCCCTGAAGAAAGAGTACGGCGCCAAGGCCGAGGAATACATTAAGCTTTCCGAACAGATGTTCGAGAAATGGGATTCGCGCGGCGCCTGGCGCGAGACGAAGGAAGGCGGCCTGTGGGTCGTGCCGCTCTTCGGGTTTGACCGGAAGACCGGAAAGTGGACTGAGGAGTACGAGCAAAGGAAGAAGGAGGGCTTCTCCCTGCCGGATAACAAGCAAAACTTCATCGCCCAGTGGATGATCGCCATGTACGACGTGACGCACAAATCCATCTACCGGGAACGGGCCGAGAAGTGGTTTCGCGTGATGAAGTCCCGCATGAAGCTCCGGGAGAACGGCAAATACTTCGTCTGGGACTACTGGGATCCGGGCGGGCCATGGGACCACAAAGCGGATGGCTCTCTTAAGCACTGGACGGGCGTGCACCCGCGCGGCCGGTACTACCAGGTTGACGTGGAAGGGATCGCCGATGCCTACGAGCACGGCCTGGTCTTCACTCAAGAGGACATCGCCCGCCTCATCGCCACCAACCGCGACTTCATGTGGAACCAGCAGATCAAGAACGCGAAATTTCAGCGGATTGACGGCGAAAAGTCCGACCCGGCCGCGTCGCCGGGGATGCTCTGGGGCGCTTTGGCGCCCTTTGACCCGACGCTGCGGAAGATTTTTGAGGCCAACCATGATCCGACCAGTTGGGCTGGACTGAGCACCACGCCGCAATGGGTCGCCCGCTTCGGCTCGAAGTCCAAAGCCGGTCAGTAGGCGAGCATCGTCCTTGCAGCGCTTTTGAAAGGGCCGATATGTCACTTAGATTGCATGGCGGCGCAACGTGCGGATCGCTTGCGGCGACAGGGATCGGACTGCTCCTCGCCTGCGTTCTTCCATCCGGCGTTTCCATCGCCCAGGGCCAGACGAAGGACGCGGCAGCAGGAGCGGCCGCTCAGGCCGGCGCGAACATGGACCCGGCGCTCGCCCGGGACTGGATGCGCCGTTGGAAGGAGAACATCCTCAGCGACAGCGCCAAGAACCCCTATTGCGACAAGGAAATGGGCGAGGAACTCGGCTGGCTGGTCAGCCCGTTCCTCAACGGGTTCTACTACGGCTACATGGCCACGGGCGAACGCGAGTGGGTGGACCGGCTGATCCATTGGGGCGACGCCGTCATCAAGCGCGGCGTCAAAGAGCCGGACGGCTACATCGGCTGGCCCAAGGGCGAAGGCCCCCGCGCCATCGAGGACAGCGAGCTGGGCGAGGCGATGTTCCTTCGCCCGCTGGTGCTGATGGCCGGCGAGATTCTCAAGACGCCCGCCCTGAAGAAGGAGTACGGCGCCAAGGCCGAAGAGTACCTCCGGCTTTCCGAACGGACGTTCGAGAAATGGGACTCGCGCGACGCCTGGCGCGAGACGAAGGAAGGCGGCCTCTGGGTCGTCCCGCCCTTCGGGATTGACAAGACCACCGGCAAGTGGACCGAGGGCTACGCGCGCAGAAAGACGGACGGCTTCTCGGAGCCGGATAACAAGGAAAGCCTCATCGCCGGCTGGCTCCTGGCCATGTACGACGTGACGAAGAAACCCGTCTACCTGGAACGCGTCGAGAAGTGGATGCGCATCATGAAGTCCCGCATGAAGCTCCGCGATGACGGCAAGTATTTCGTCTGGAACTACTGGGAACCGGCCGGGCCGTGGGACTACAAGGCCGATGGCACCACCCGGCACTGGGTGGGCGTGCATCCGAACGGCGGGTACTACTCGAGCGACGTGTCGGCGATCGTGGCCGCGTACGAGCATGGCCTGGTCTTCACGAAGGAGGACATCGCCCGCCTCATCGCCACGGACCGCGACTTCATGTGGAACCAGCAAGTCAAGAACGCAAAGTTTCAGCGGATCGACGGCGAAAAGCCCGACCCGCGATGGGCGAACGGGCCGGGCGAACTCTGGCTCGCCCTGGCGCCCTACGACCCGACGCTGCGGAAGATTTTTGAAGCCAACCATGATCCGGGCGGTTGGGGCGGCCTGAGCAGCACGCCGGAATGGGTCGCCCGCTACGGCCGCTTGTAGTGGCGGCGTCAGGCGCTATTTCGTATGCCCTGACGGGCACACTACGAGCAGCCCTTCGGCCGTGAGCTCAGGGCAGAACGGCATGTCGCTGGGTAGACAGACGTATGTTATTCTCGAGGCAGCACACTAGTAGCGCTTTTGAAAGGGCTGATATGTCAGGTAGATTGCATGGCGGCGCGGCGTGCGTCCTGGTGCTGGCGTGTATTCTCCCGTCGGGGCTTGCCGTCGCCCAGGAGCTAGCGGGGCCGCCCATGGACCCGGCGGTCGTCAAAGATTGGATGCAGCGTTGGAGGCAGAATATCAAGCGCGACAGCTCCAACGTCCGCTATTGCGACAAGGAAGTGGGCGAGCAGATCGGCTGGCTGGTCAGCCCGTTCCTGAATGCATACTACTACGGCTACATGGCCACGGGCGAGCACGAATGGGTGGACCGGCTGATAGACTGGACCGACTCCGTCGTCAAGCGCGGCGTGAAAGAGCCGGACGGCTACATCGGCTGGCCCAAGGACGAGAACGCCGACGTCCTCGATTACCTTCCGCCCGGCGAGAGGATGCGCTACACGGACGTGGAGGTCGGCGATGCGATGTTCTTCCGCCCGGTGGTGCTGATGGCCGGCGAGATCCTCAAGACGCCGGCCCTGAAGGCCAAGTACGGCGCCAAGGCGGAGGAATACCTCAAGCTGGCCGAACGGACCTTCGAGAAATGGGAATCGCGCGGCGCCTGGCGCGATACCAAGGAGGGCGGCGCCTGGGTCGTTCCGCCCTTCGGGTTCGACCCGAAGGCCGGCAAGTGGACCGCGGGGTATGAACTGAGGCACACGGACGGCAACTCCCTGCCGGACAACAAGGAGAACATCATCTCCGAGTGGATGCTCGCCATGTACGACGTGACGCACAAACCCATCTACAAGGAACGGGCCGAGAAGTGGTTCCAGGTGATGCGATCTCACATGAAGCTCCGGGAGGACGGCAAGTACTTCGTCTGGAACTACTGGGACGCGAACGTGCCGTGGGACCACAACGCGGACGGCTCTCTCAAGCACTGGGTCGGCGTTCACCCGAACGGCGGGTATTACGGAGTGGATACCGGGGCGATCGCGTTGGCGTACGAACACGGCCTGGTCTTCACGAAAGAGGATATCGCCCGCCTCATCGCCACGAACCGCGACTTCATGTGGAACCAGCAAATCAAGAACGCGAAATTCCAGCGGATTGACGGCGGCAAGCCCGACCCGCATTGGGCGGACTCGCCGGGCGTGCTCTGGGAAGGCTTCGCGCCCTACGATCCGACGCTGCGGAAGATTTTTGAAGCCAACAATAACCCGGGCGACTGGGGCGGCATGAGCGGCACGCCGGAATGGATCGCCCGCTTCGGCCCAAAGCCCAAAGCCGCGCAATAAGTCGCGCAGGATCGAGCGAGAAAGGGAAATCCCGATGAGTCCATCCGCCAAGGGCAGGACGAAGGCCGTGAAAACCGGAGGGCCCGCCCGCCTGGCCCCCGCCCGCGCCGCCGACTGGATGCGCCGCTGGCAGCAGAATATCCTCAGCAAGACCAACCGCCCCTGCGACGTGGAAATGGGCGAGCAGATCGGCTGGCGCGTCGCTCCGTTCCTCAATGGGTTCTACCACGGCTTCATGGCCACGCGCGACCGCGAGTGGCTCGACCGGCAACTGGACTGGGGCGACGCCGTCGTCCGGCGCGGCCTCAAGGAGCCGGACGGCTTCATCGGCTGGCCCAGGTTCGAGGATGCCGACGTCCTCGAGTACCTTCCTCCCGGAATGAAGCTGCGCTACACGGACACCGAGCTGGGCGATGCGATGTTCCTTCGCCCCATGGTGCTGATGGCCGGTGAGATTCTCAAGACGCCCGCCCTGAAGAAAGTGTACGGGCGCAAAGCCGCGGAGTACCTGCGGCTCGCCGAAAACATGTTCGAGAAATGGAATTCCCGCGGCGCCTGGCGCAAGGCGAAGGCAGGCGGCATCTGGGTCGTCCCGCCCTTCGGGCTGGACCCGAAGACCCTCAAGTGGACCGAACTCGACGGATACAAACGAAGAAAAACGGACGGCAATTCCCTGCCGGCGAACAAGGAAAACTTCATCGCCCTCTGGATGCTGGCCATGTACGACGTGACGCGCAAGCCCATCTACCGCGAGCGCGCCGAGATGTGGTTCCGGACGATGAAGTCTCACATGAAGCTCCGCGACGACGGCAGGTATTTCGTCTGGAACTACTGGGACGCGAACGTGCCGTGGGACACCAACCCGGACGGCTCGATCAAGCACTGGGTCGGCGTGCACCCGAACGGCGGGTACGACACGATTGACACGACCGCGATCGTCGCGGCGTACGAACACGGCCTGGTCTTCACGAAAGAGGACATCGCGCGCCTCATCGCCACCAACCGCGACTTCATGTGGAACAAAAAAGTGAAGGGCGCAAGATTCCAGCGGATAGACGGCGGCAAGCCCGACCGCCGATGGGCCAAGTCGCCGGGCCTGCTTTGGAGCGCCCTGGCGCCCTATGACGCGACGCTGCGGAGGATCTTTGAAGCCAACTACGATCCCGACAGTTGGGGCGGCCTGAGCACGCCTCAATGGGTCGCCCGATTCGGCCCGAAATCCAAAGCAGGCCGGTAAGCGGCTGCTATTACAGATGGAGCGCCACATGTCGAAAACTTCCGTCCGCATCGGCAAAGGTTCGTTCGAGGGGCACGCGGTCATTACGCTGGCCACGCGCGCGCTGAAGATGTCCATCGTCACCGACGCAGGCCCGCGCATCGCGTTCTTCGGCAAGCCGAAGGGCCGCAACCTGCTCTACTGGGACCGGCAGGGCCTCGGCCGCGGCGACTGGAAGCTCATGGGCGGCCACCGCGTCTGGCCCACGCGCCCCGGCGCCGACGAGAGCGAAGACGGCTATCGCGCCGATAACGGAAAATGCAGCGCGCAGGTCCGGGGCGATTCGGTGACCGTCGTTTCCGCGGCGGACCCGGTGTTCAATACGAAGCGCGGCATCACGGTTCGCGTCGCGGGCGAGAACTGCGTCGAGGTCGAGAATTTCGTCGAGAACCAGGGTCCCATGCTCTATAGTTGCGGGACGTGGGCGCTCACGTGCACGCTGCCTGCCGAAGGGACGGCGTATGGAATCCCGCTGGGCGACGGCAGCGACTGGGATTGCTTCAAGTTGGTCCTGTTCAAGACCTGGGGCGGCGGCCACACGTCCGGCTTCGACGACGACCAGATCTCGTTTACGCCCGACATGCTGCTCGTCCACCCGAAGGGGCGCGAGACGAAACGCATGCTCCAGGCCCAGCGCGGGATCATCGCGATGGACGCGCCCGATAGCGGCTGCACTTTCGCCAAGCGGACCGGCTACGACCCTTCCGCCTCCTATCCGCTCGGCTGCAACATGGCGTTTTACGTCGGAGCGAAGAACTTCATGGTCGAGATGGAGACCATGGGCCCCGAGTTCGCCCTGAGGAGCGGCGAGCGCGCCGCGAACCGCGAGACGTGGGCGCTCACCGATTCGGCCGTCGGGCTCCGGGACGCCGGGAAACTGATCCGCCTCTTCCCTGACTGAACGGCCGTTGCTCGTAGTGTGCCCCTCAGGGCATACCGTAGGCGTAGTCTCCCGAGAATAACCTGCGCAAGTCCGGCTCGCGTCATGCTGCTATGAGGCCATTCCTCAAGTGAGACGTTCGGAGAACCTGTGAAATCGAGTTCCGGCTGCTATTCGTGCTCTAAGGCACCCGTTCTGGTATCCGACGTATTCGCATCGGAG
>Ga0187876_1002326_pt1 | contig 14240 bp, 15 predicted proteins | sample June2016WEW_17_4_FD_133000 | JGI IMG/M metagenome (GOLD analysis project Ga0187876, IMG submission 133000) | Peatland microbial communities from SPRUCE experiment site at the Marcell Experimental Forest, Minnesota, USA - June2016WEW_17_40 | ecosystem: Environmental > Terrestrial > Soil >...
CGCCGGCAAACGTTGCATTACTGGCGGACGTAATCGATCTGTCCTGGAAGAACAGTACTCCGAGGTATGGGCCGGACGTTGGTGCGGAAAAGGTAACGCCCACGCCGTTGGCGATTGTCACGGACGCGTAGGTCGCGTTCGTACCCGTGAGGTAGAACATGACTCCACTGCCGCTGGCAGTCGCTCCGCCGCCAAATGTGATGCCGCCGCCATTAATAATATAGTTGCCGGCGGCGAAGACAACATTTGTTGCGCCATTGCTGACTGTGATGCCGCCGCAATAAGTTCCCGGAGTCAGGGTAGTGTTGGAGCCGGGACTATACATGCTGGGGTGAGTGGCGCAGGAAGCGGGTGCAAGCGCCGGCAATGAGGCGAACGGATCGGCGACCGCGGTCACTCCGGTGACGGGCGCGGGCGTGGTGGTTCCGCCATTGTTGATCGTGACTCCGCCCGCAACGTCAATAGCGGATGCAGTCACGCTCGCTCCACCGGATACGGTTGCGGCGTCGCCGTTGTTGGAATTAATCGCGACCGCGCAGCCGCTTACCACTACCGCTGCGCCATTGTTCGCCTGAAATGCGTTCTGCGCGGAGGGATCGAGCACATAGATACAGTCGGACGAAACCGCGCCAACGATTGCGGCGGTGGCCTTCCCCGTGATGCTCGAGGTGGCTGCCGCTCCGAGAAATCGGATCAGGCCGGTTTGCAGTGTTCTTTGCACGGTGACGGCAAATGCCGGCACGTTGGCCGCTGCAAGCGTAACGCCGGAGACGGTGGACGGGAAACTTAGCGTAACGGTGTCCGCCGCGGCCCCTCCAAAACCGTTGTACCGCGCATATACGCATGGCGTTCGCGCATCTGTAGTCGTGCACACGGACGAGGCTATCGGAGTCGCCCCCGTGCCAAACGGATTCGCCGATGTGGCGTTGGTTCCTTTCTCGATGCTCAGGATACCCGCCTGAGCTGCGGCATCGGCGGCGGTCTGCGCCATTTGCCTTTGCGCATACATTTGCCCGCCATCGATTGCCAACCCGAGCGCGCCGATCATAAAGATACCCATGGCTACCACCAGCAGGATGATAGCCTGTCCTCCTTTGCGTCCGAATCTGATAGCGGGACGTGTCAATAGGTGATAATCCCCCGCGAGGCACTGCCGAGCCGTAGTGTCTTCGAGAAATACGTCGTCAATGGATCGTAGGGATACACGACACTGATATTTACGGGCTGGCCGGGAGCGTTGGAGCCGCTGGGATAGGTTACGTTGATGACCAGAAGACCGATTGTTAACGCGCCGGCGCCGGCGAAGTCCTTCACAACGGTGACAACCTGAGCGGGGTTGTTGCCTGGACCGCTGGCGTTATTGGTTCCGGCCCCGGCGGCGCGGCTGCTGCCATGCACGGTCGCGTAGCGCACGCCCGCGCGCGCCGCATTGGCAACGGTCGCATACACCAGCAGCGTGCGGCCCATCTCGACAACGAAAAGCAGCATAATGACCGTCATGACGGCGACCAGGGTGAACTCCACGAGCCCCTGCCCATGACGCGTGGCAAGGCGGCATGTTCCGGCGAATCCGCTCACTGAAGCATCCTCATGACGGCTTTCCGGTGAACGGTGCTGGACGGAAGAGTAGCGCCAATCCCCAGATCCGGAAACGAGAACAGAGGGACGTAGGGTTTGTAAGTGTAGGTAACGTCGACGGTGGCGAGAGTATATGCCGGAGCCTCAGGGTCCGAGAGGGTGGTGCAGCCGGTCGACCCCGCAGTGCTGTTGGTGCAAATCGCCACCGCCACGCTGGAGCGGTTTTTGAGCGATGTAACGTCATTCGTGATGAGCGCGGTGATTTGCGCCAGCGTCGCGATTGTCGGCGTCCCGGGAGAAGCACTGGACACGGTCATATACTGCGCTCCCGAGCGAGCCGCGTCCGCCACGGTAATCCAGGCGAAAATAAAGCCCGCGAAATTCATCGCATTGACAGCCAGCAGAAACACCAGCGGAACAATCAGGGCGAACTCCACGAGAGCTTGCCCTGCCTCACGCGGCGCCGAATTACAGGCCAGGGCTTTTGGCGGCGGAGCGGGAATCGCTTCCAGGAATGTCTGGAAGCTGTCCCTCGCTTTTTCATTGAAAAAGGAAAAATTGATAGCGACGCCGTCCAGGCCGCGCCTGATCACTCGCGCGGTTATGCAGGTGGAAGCCTGGGGAGCCGTGGTTCCATCTTCCCCAATCGCAATCTGGTAACCCTGCAGAATGACACGGACGACGTTTCCGGGATACCAGCGTTCGGGTGTATAGATGTATGCTCCGTATTTGTTGATGTCGCGGAGACCGCGTCCCTCCTGTGCGGACTCATCCCGGTAATGCACGATGAGTTCGGGCTGAATAACCCTGGGCGCGCGCCTCGGCTTCTGATTCTCATGAAGCAACCATCGTTTCAACCTGCCTATTGGATTCGGAAACATCGCTCCACCTCAATCGTGGCGGCCGGCGACAGGTTGTGACCTGATCCGCTCGTAATATGCTTTTATTTCTTCCGGAGTACAGATCAGTAAGTCATCGCCAACCTGCGTATTGGAGGAATAAATCGCGCGCGACTTCAATTCAAGAATGCTGGCGCACTTGATTCGAATTGGCGAGATACGGAAGGGCCCCATATGCTCGACCATATGAATCACCCGGTTAGCCGCATCGAGGTAAATCAAGTCAATGGCGAACAGCATGCCGATGGTGTGAATCCCGCGGGACGGAACCAGCCAGATACCATCGTCGGGCTTCAACCTGATTTTTCCCAGCAGCCCTTTCAGCCGCATCAGCAGGGTGTCGGCGGGAGCGACGCGAAGCCCGAGGAAGGATTCGCGATTCCGATTGAACACGCATAATTTCTGCTTCATGCTTTTCTCACCCGTGTGCCACTTCGCTCCCGGCGTCGATCCGGCGCGCTCATTCCATGCCCGTCGCCGCCGCGAAATCCACTCCGGGTGGATTTCGCATTGACGGCGGAACTATGTAATTTTCTTCCGGCGGCGCTGAATCAAGAACGTCAATCCAATGGCAAACAGAACGCCCGCCACGATGCGAATGACAGTTGAACTATCCATGCTGTTTTCTCCTTTCCTCCGAGTCTTCAGACGACGACGCGCCCGATCAACTCAAATACTCTGCAAAACCTTCGAACATGATGATCATTGAAGGACCTATCGTCACTACCAGCAGCGACGGAAAAATCAACAGGACCAGTGGAAAGACAAGTTTCACGGTGGTTTTTCCCGCCTGCTCCTCCACGTGCTGCCGCCGTTGGACGCGCAGCGTCTCGGAGTGAGCCCTGAGAGTTTTCCCAATACTGGTGCCGAACTTATCCGCCTGGATGAGAATCGATGCCAGGGAGCGGATCGTATCCACGTCAGTCCGCTCCGCGAGATGCCTCCAGGCGTCTGCGCGCGGACATCCGGCGCGCTGTTCCAGATATACGAGGTGCAGTTCATCGGCGATGACCGGCTGGCTGATGCGCAATTCCTCCGCTGTGCGCATCGTCGCCTTATCCATGGACAGGCCCGCTTCCACGCAGATCACTATGAGATCCAAAGCCTCGGGCAGGCCCAAACGGAGTTTCTTCTGCCGGGCGGAAATACGATTGCTCAGCCAGTAATCCGGCGCCAGAAATCCCAGTCCTCCCGCCAGCGCAAATACGAGCAGGGGAGCGTATTCGTAGATTCGCGTAACGGTGACCAGAATGCAGAGCGCCGCAGGCAAGAGAACCCTCGAGCTGTAAAAAATATTGAGATACGATTTTTCCCGATATCCCGCACGAGTCAGCCGCTTTTGAAGGCTCGAGACATCTGCCGGATTTCTCGGCAGTACCTTATGAAACGGCTTGAGAAGTTTTTCAACCTTGGAGCTTGCCGGCGGGGCGATGCTTCGCAACAAAATGGCATCGACGGGCGGCGAAATGACTTGCGACAGTCTCCACAGTGTTTTCTGACGGTAAAAAAGCAATACGCCCAGGCTCGATATCAAAAGGAACACCGTAATGAATACGACCAAAGCAAGGGCCATGAATATCCTTCAGACCTCAATTCCGACGATCTTCCGAATGATGAGTGCCCCTGCAATGTCCATACCCGCGGAGGCATAAAGCATCTTTAAACCCACCGGGCGCTTCCAGAGAATACTGACTCCATCCGGATTCACCATGTACATGGCAATTCCCAGAGCGACGGGAAGAATGGAGAGTACCCATCCCGTCATCCGCGCCTGAGCGGTATGAACGCTCACCTGTTTTTTCAACCGGAACCTTTCGCGGGTGGTATGTACCACCTTTTCCAGGACTTCCGCCAGATTCCCGCCGCTCTCCTTTTGGATCATTACGGCGGCGACAAAGATACGAAAGTCCTGTATCGGCGCTCGCGCAGTAAGATGAACCAGCGCGGTGCGCAAGTCCACACCGTAGTTTTGTTCCTCGAAGCACTTGCGCATCTCTCCGCCAATCGGCTCGGGAGACTCCTGAGCAACAGCTCCAAGGGCGGCGATCAGACTGTGTCCCACGCGCAGGGCGCTGACCATCATTCCGAGTGCCTCGGGTAATTGCTGTTCCAGCCGGGACAGACGCATGGTGCGCTTCATCCGCACATACAGGAACGGCAAGGGAAAAAAGCCCGTGGACAGCAGCAGCGCCGGCAGCGCCGCGTTGAATCGAATGTACAGTAGAAGCGCCGCGACAACTGACCCTGCAATCGACGTCAGCAGGAGGGCTCCGATCGTAAGCTCCACCCCCGCCTGGTACAGAAACAGACTGCATGCCGGAGCCAGATTCATTCTGTTCAGCCAATAGTTGAGCCACGGGATCGCAGTCAATTTATGCTGTTCTCTTCGAATATCCGCGATCCTCTCCTCATAGTCCGGCGCCATGACTACCCGATCCAGCGCTGCGAGCCTCGAATTGACTCGCGTAGCCTTACCCGTTCCCGCCGCAATCGTAACCAGCACCGCGATAGCGAAAATGCTCAGGCAGATTGACAAAATGACCGGCAACATCAATCGACCTCCACTACACGCTCAAAGAGTTCGGACGGCAGAAGAATGCCGGCAACCAGGAGGCGGTCGAGGAACTTCGGGCGAATTCCGCTGGGCTGAAACGATCCGATGACTCTGCCGTCGGGGCCTATGCCCTTTCTCACGAAGCTGAAAATGTCGTGCATGCAGACGATGTTCTCTTCGAGGCCTGTGATCTCGGAAATGGCGACCACCTTCCGGGTACCGTCGCTCATGCGCGACACCTGAACAACGATGGAAACGGCGGACGCGATTTGTTGCCGGACGGATCGCTCCGGCATATTGACGTTCGCCATGGCGACCATGGATTCCAGCCGCGACAGCGCGTCCCGCGTAGTATTCGCATGGATGGTGGTCATCGAACCCTCATGTCCCGTATTCATGGCCTGCAGCATGTCGAAAGCTTCATCGCCGCGAACCTCGCCGATGATGATCCGGTCCGGCCGCATGCGCAGACTGTTGACCAGCAGATGTCGCTGGCGCACGGCGCCCAATCCCTCCACATTGGGAGGTCTGGTCTCAAGCCGTACGACGTTGTCATGCTTCAGCTGCAATTCGGCGGCGTCCTCGATGGTGACGATGCGCTCGGTCTCCGGAATAAAACCGGAGAGAATATTCATGAATGTCGTCTTCCCGGCCCCGGTTCCGCCCGAGATCACGATGCTGATACGCGCTTTGACCGCGGCGGCCAGAATCTGCATCATCCCGGTGGATATGCTTTTCAGCTTCACCAGTGCTTCCGCCGCGACCGGGCCGCTGCCGAAGCGCCGGATGGACATGCAGGGGCCGTCGAGCGCCAGGGGGGGAATGATTGCATTCACGCGCGAGCCGTCGGGAAGCCTCGCATCCACCATCGGCGACGCTTCATCCACTCTTCGGCCCACCCGCGACACAATGCGATCGATGACCTGCATCAGGTGCTGGTCGTCGCGGAATCTCGCGGCTGTCTTTTCAAGGATGCCGCGGCGTTCGACGTAGACGACGTCCTTGTTGTTGACCAGGATGTCCGACACTGTCGGATCCCTCAATAGAGGCTCAATGGGCCCCAGCCCGAAGACCTCGTCCAGAAGATCGTTTTCCACCCGGTCTTTTTCCGTGGCGCTGAGAGGTATCTTCTGAATGCCGACAATTTCCTGAATCATTGTTGCGACAGCGCGACGGGCTTTTCCGTCATCCACTGACGACAGTTTTTCGAGGTCTATCCGCGATAGCAAGGTGGTATGCAGGCCGGTTTTCAATTTTTCGAAGTCGAGAACTTCCATCTAGGTCTCCGCCTGCACAGACTGCCACCTCGGGCTGAAGAAACCAGGACCTTTACTTACTTTGGCTGCGGGTCTCAAAGACTTGCCGCAAGCCGACTTCGCCATCTGCGAAAGGGCTCTCGTTATCGGAGAGTCCTCCATCGCCAGCGGGACACCATTGTCTTCCGCCGCTCTGGCGGCCTCGTAACAGTTCGGGATCCTCCAGTTCACCGGCCGCGCCAGTGCTTTCGTGGCGCTTCTTTCGTCGATGGCGCCGTTGCGCGAATTGAACCGGTTCAGAACCACTTCGAGGCTGCGGGTCTTCCTGTTCGAAAACCCCATCACGGTCATTGATACGTCGTAACGGCAAATATTTTCGATGACCTGGATCGCCTCCCCGGTATCGCAATCCACATCCACAAAGGCCACACGGCAGTTCAGCGGCGCGATCTCGCCCAGATCGTCCCTGGAAGGCCACGCGTCGAACTCTTTGTCTATAGTCAACCGGGATTCCGCGAACGACACGCTCAGCGCCCGGCGCCTTTCGGCGTCCGGCACGATGAGCGCTGCCGGGAGGGAGTTCGATCCGGCGGAATCAGACATATCGGGCATAGTGAAACTTCGCAACCTGTTGTAGTTTTGGCCGAACTGGTGGTGTTGGTCCTGGCCGTCCTTTGCCGTCAAATGTTCTGTTCGGGCCCGCCTCTTCCCGCGAGGATTCAGCTTGTATATGTCGTCATCTTGGTTCCGACCGCGGTAAACGCTGTGCCGATCGTGGTGGCCAGGGCTTTCATGCTGACAGTAGCCGCCAGGGCGATCAGCGAAACCACCAGAGCGTATTCAATCAGATCCTGGCCGCTCTCATCCTTGACCAGTGAATTCATCAAATTTTGCATTTTTACAAAAACCTTCAAGCCAACGTCTTGCATGTGATTGTTCTCCTGCTCCCCTTGAAGCATTCGAAACGCCGTTCGAACAACCGATTAAGCCGCCTATTCCGTTCAGCGGCTTAGCCAACTGGTTTCAATTTCGTCAGTGAATTCATAGCCTCCCTTCACGATGGCATGAACTTCACCGGTCGGGAAGCGTTTTCGCACCAATGCAGTGTAGTCGCTGTACTCGGTAGCGCCTGACGGCAAGGTACAGCCGCGAGTATTCTTCGAGGAAATGCTGGGCCATTTGAGGGATATCTTCGGCGTGGTCGCGGAGCGCGGGGGCTTTGATACCCATGACGTTGACCCGGTAATAAAGATCCTGACGAAATGTTCCTTCCTCCACCATTTCCAGCAGATCCCTGTGGGTCGCGAACAGCAACCGCGCATGTAAAGGGACCAGTTGGCTGGCTCCCAGACGGCTGAATTCTCTCTGCTGCAGCACGCGCAGTAATTTCACTTGTGTGTGCGGGCTGAGCTCTCCGATCTCGTCGAAGAACAGAGTTCCGTTTCCCGCCTCTTCCAGATACCCTTTTCGTCTGGCAGCCGCCCCCGTGAACGCGCCCTTTTCCGCGCCGAATAACTCCCCTTCGATCAGCGTTTCCGGAATAGCGCCGCAGGAGACAGCGACGAACGGACGATTCTTCCTGGAGCCGAGATCGTGGATACTACGGGCGATTAACTCCTTACCCGTTCCTGTCTCGCCCGTGATGAGCACCGGGGCCTCCAGATGGGCAACGCGGCGAATCAGATCCTGGACCGCCTGAGAGCGTGCGCTTGAGCCGATCAACGGGCCGCAGCCCTGCGCCGGAAAACGCTGGCGTGAATTTTCCAACTCCCGCTTGAGAAGGGCAAGTTCATGCGCCCTGCGGATGACAATTCTTAGTTCGGGTAGTGCGGGCGGCTTGCGGATGTAATCGGACACCCCGCGCTGAACCAGATCCATAGCCGTTCCTCTGCTGTCGTCATCCGTCATTACAACTACAGGTATGCCAAAATCGCAGATCGGATCGAAATACCCCGGCTGCTGTTGCAGGGGGTACGCGGTGCAATCGAGATCGAGAATCACCACGTCGCATTGGCCATCGGTAATAATTTGCTTGATCCGGTCCATACGCCGTTCGTGCAGGAGCGAGAACTCAACGCCCAGCGTCGGCCCAAGCAATACCTGCAGGTTCGGGTCGTTCGAATAAAGCAGCAAACGTATCATTTGGAGACAGGTTTTTCACGACCTTTGTCTCTAATAAGGTGTAACTTGTCCGGCTTGATCTCACGTTGATTTGAGAGGTGTCTTCGTGAGGCTACGATTTCGCCGTAGGGTATAAGCGGCTGGCCACACAACCGGTCACCCCGGTAACGTAACCGGTTGAGCTACAAAGACCGCCCGGACCGCTTACTGACGGGTGTCCAATTGCACTGCGTTGGTCTGTGAGCGCCCACGCCGTCATCCGGAGTTCCGAGGCATGAACCGGAGAATATTGATCATCGTCTCGTGCGCTCTGGTCCTGTCCATTTGCGCCAGTTATCTGGTTTACAGGGCGATTGGCGACCGTGTGATGCCGGGCCGGGCGCATACGGTGGAAATTGTCGTAGCTGCCAGGGATCTTGCGGCCGGCACGCTGGTTCACGAAGCCGATTTGAAAATGGTTGCGTGGGCAACACCTCCGCCGGCGGGCGCAATCTTGAAACGAGCTGTCTTTCTGAACCGGGGTGTGATCTCACCTATCTACCAGGGTGAACCGGTAACGGAAAATCGTCTGTCGCCCACAGGCTCAGGCGGTGGCTTGGCGACGACGATTCCTCCCGGCATGAGGGCCTGCGCTGTCAAGGTAAACGACGTTGTAGGGGTCGCCGGATTCGTCGTTTCCGGAATGCGCGTGGATGTGCTGATCACGGGACTGCCGCCGGGCGGAAGCTCTCTCAACGGGCCAAAAGTCAGGACGCTCCTGCAGAATATCCAGGTCCTTTCGGCCGGCACGAATTTTCAGAAAGACAAGGAAGGCAAACCGGAACCGGCACAAGTCGTCAATCTCCTGGTTACACCCTCACAGGCCGAGATTCTCAGCCTGGCCAGCAACGAAATGCATATTCAATTGGTATTGCGGAATCCCATGGACACCGGGATCTCGGCGCCGCCAGGCACGGTGCTGTCGGATCTTTTCGGCGGTAGCCGCGAGCCGGCAGCTCTTCCATCAACCATCCCACGGAATGAAAGACCGGCACTGCGGCCGGCAGTGCCAGTCGTCGAGGGGCTCCATGCTGATGCGCCGCCGGTTTCGCCCCGAACTTACACCATCGAAGTGTCGAACGGTTCGGTCCATACTGAGGCAAGATTCCCGCGGGCTCCGGAGAAGCAGTGAGGGCCGGACTGCGCCGAGGGCTTCGGGCAACTTCGATTGCGCTTCTACTTGCCTTCGCTCTCTTGAGTGCAGCCGAAGACGAACCGGCGGCTGTCCCTTCCCCTCTCCAGCTGACTGTGGGGAAGTCCGTGGTTGTCGATAGCGCGCTGCCGATGGAGCGCATCACCGTAGGATTTGGAGATGTAGCAGAGGCTACCGCGATCGGCCCGCGCGAGTTGCTCGTCAACGGCAAGAACCCTGGAGTGACCAGCCTGATCGTCTGGCAAGAGGGAGGCACCAAGCTTTTGTTCGATATTACAGTGGGGGCGAGCCGCTTTCTATCGGACGGCCGCGTGGAAGCCACCAGGAATCAAATCGAACGGGAACTACCTGGGCAGGACGTCAATCTAAGCTTCGAGAACGGGATCGTTTTCCTGCGGGGAACCGTCAGGGATGTGATCAGTGCGGATCGTGCGGTCGCGATCGCCGCCACCCTGGGGAAGACGGTAAACCTTCTGTATGTGGATGTTCCACCCGAGCCCGCGCAGGTTTTATTGAGGGTCAAGTTTGCGAGCGTCGACCGCAGTCTCACCACGCAACTCGGGTTGAATATCATCAGCACCGGAGCCGGCAACAACATTGGATCGCTCGGCACCGAACAGTTCTCTCCTCCAACAGTGGCGATCCCGCCAAACTCCCCGGTCACCTTGACGATTGCGGATGCTCTCAATCTCTTCCTGGTCCGCCGCGATCTGAATCTGGGAGCAACCATTAAAGCGCTGGAGGTAAAGGGCCTTCTCCAGGTGCTCTCTGAGCCGAATGTGCTCGCTGAGAATGGCAAGCAGGCCAGCTTTCTGGCCGGCGGAGAATTTCCCTTCCCGAGTGTGAGTTCGAGCACCGGAGGACTTCCCGTAGTCTCCATTCAATTCCGGGAGTTCGGCGTTCGCCTGACTGTCACTCCGACTATTACGCCTCGCGGGACCATTCATCTGCAAATAGCGCCTGAAGTGAGCGCCCTCGATTTCACGAATGGATTGTCGGTAAGCGGTTTCAACGTACCTGCGCTTACCACGCGCAAGATCAGTACCCAGATCGAGTTAAACGAAGGGCAGAGTTTCGCTATCGGCGGCCTTCTCGATAATCGGACCACGGATACTTTCGAAAAGATTCCTTTCATCGGAGATATTCCGGTGTTGGGAAAGTTTTTCCAATCCAAATCCGTGTCGAAACAGAATACCGAACTGATTGTGATCGTTACGCCTGAACTGGTTCGCCCCATTCCCGCGGGCCAGCCGTTGCCGGCGCTGAATTTCCCCAGACCCTTTCTCGCGCCGAACACGAGTAGCGATCCGCGCACTCCAGGGGTTGATGTCACAGGCGTGGTCCCAGTCACGTCCCCGAGCGCAGCGATCCCGATTGAGAAGTTGCTGCAGAGCTTACAACCGCTAACGCCGCCTGTTCCCCAAGGCATGCCGCCTGCGGTCTCGCCGCCGCCCGCCGAACCGCCTCGTTGAGCTATTTCCGGGTATCTTTTCCGACGATGTGGGGTACATCCTTGTTGTTTTCCTGGCAGATGTACTCCATCAGTTCCTCGCCCGGCAGCAGAACCGAGTGTCCGTGCATCAGGAAGGGTTTCGTGTATGCCCCGGGGTCGTCAATGTTCGCCGTGTAATCCAGATGCCCCAGATCCGTACGCGTGAACCGTTCGATGACATGCAGCTTCTCGGTATGAGGATGGCCGGCGAAGTCGAACCAGAACTTATCGTTGAACCCGATGCTGTCGATTACCAGCGTGTCTCCTTCCCAGTGGCCGATTGAATCGCCGTACCAGGTGGGATTCGGATCTTTCGGATGCCCCTTCCGGTTCATGAAGATCTGCCGGTAGCTGTGAATGTTTCCTTCAAAGAGAAACACAATAAGATCCGGACTCTGCATGATCCGCCAGGGATAAGGGTTTTGCCGCGGCACCCCCGTCGGAAGGCAATTGGCTTCCGGATCATCTTTGGACATATGTTCTTTGGTCAGCTTCTCCGCCCAGGGCTGCAGAGGAAGCGTTTCACCTTTATCGAGCGATACCGAAATGTCGTAAATGAAATTGTGCTCGAAACTCCAGACTCCTGAAAGATCCGGTTTTCCATCGGCTGTGCGCGGTGTCTTCCCCGTGGGAACCGGTCGACGTGGCCCACCTTCTCCGTCCTGTGCCAGGGCAGGCACGGCAAGAGACAGCAGAGCAGCCAACATTGCTGTCGTCGCAAACAAAGTCGTTGCAAACGAAGTCGCTGTTAATAAGCTCATCTTGTCCCGCAGTGGAAATCTCCTCTTGAAACCGAGTCGCGTCACGCCGCAATGTGCTGGCCGATATGGCAACGAGTCTATAACAAAGGAATTGCGCGAATCAATCCAGGGGCTCTTTACGGCAGCGGGAACGAGCGCAAGTCCAGCGAATCGTTCTCGCCATAGGCATGCTCGCTATCGGCAAGAATCAGCGCTTTCGTAGCATCCAGCGCGGTCAGCCGTCGCACTCCGCGGAGCCCGGGAATTCGTTTGTAAGGAACTCCCGCGATCTGCTCCTGCTCGACGATCGGCCTGTAGCGATCCAGGTTTTCGGCGGAGAACTTGAGGACGCCGCGATAGCTGTTGGCAATCAGCATGAAATCGTGGTCGTCTTTACGATAGGCGATCATATCAAGCGGCCGGTTTCCCATGCCGAATTCCGCAATAGTCGTGCCGGTTACCTTCGCGCCGGATTTCAGCGCCTTGACAGGGATGAGCACGAGAGGCGTGCAGGTATATGCGGCAACGATGTACCGTTCTTTCCCGATGGTCCACGGAACAAACGTTCGCACGGGAGCCTGAGTTTCGTATTCTCCGTGAGATCCGTGAAAGATCTCGACGCTGGCGCCATTGTCCACCGAGCGGAACGGGAAGGGAATGACGCGCAGGTTGGAAGAGAACTCCTCGTTGGACAGTCCCGCCACAATCACTTTGCCGTCCACGTACGCCAGTTGCGTGATCGTCTGGAGGCGCGGATTAAACCTCTCTGCTTTGGGATTTGACGTAGGCGGATTGGGCAGCCCGGCGATTGAGTGCGGAATGTTATCCAGCGAAAGCTCCGTCATCTTGCCCGAGGGGTCCGTGCGCAGGATGACGGGCGCAGCATCCAGACCGCGCCCCCGGGAAACGGAAAGATAGACGTTCTTTGAAATGGGATTTACTTTGACGTCGTTGATCAGGATTTGATCGGAATCCAAACCAAGTAACGCTGCCACTTTCCGATCGATCCCGGCGAGCTCGATCTCACTGGAAGCGGCGACGACATGGGTATCGCCGGTATCGATCGCGACCACCGCTCCTCCCATGGAATCTCCGACGAACAGAATGCCATCGGGCCCAAACGCGAGCGCTCCGGCCGATTTCAGTTCGGCTTTCCCTGTGGTGAAGCCAGCCGGGTCCGCACCGAAGGCCAGCGAGACGCTCAGCAGCGCAAATAAGGCCATGCGGGACATTTGCTCTATTTGTATCACTAATTTAATCACGCTTCTTTTCGGCGAATATCAGGGGGGGCAGCGATCACGCGGGGTTGCCGGACTCAATTCGCGATATACTGTTTGGTCAGCGGCGCAGGCAGCGCCCGGCATAACCGCTGTCTGCACGCAATCCGCGTGATGAAACGGGAGATATCGAATCCATGAAGAATCTTGTATTAGCCATATTCGGCGCCTGCGCTTTAGTGTGCAGTGCGTCCGCTCAATCCAGCTTGTTCAACAGGTACGACGTCAATATGACAAAGTGGGCTCAACTCCCGGCGGATCTGCCGTGGGCTGGCGAGACCACCTGGGTCGCGGCCGACGGTAAAGGTCAGGTGATCGTTATGGTGCGCAAAGCCCCGTATTTTCGGGTCTTTACTACCGACGGCAAGTTCGTGAAGGCCTGGGGCGAGACCAGCCTGTTCAAAGAAGCCCATGCCGCGTTTTTTGACCGCGAGGGGAACCTGTGGGGTGTCGATACGAATGACCATGTCATCGACAAGTTCGACGCCGACGGCAAGATCGTGATGACGATCGGGACACGAGGCGTTACCGGAGACAATACTTCTCATACTTCGTTCAATCGCCCGGCCACCGCTTTCTTCGCAAAGAACGGCGACATCTTTGTCGCGGACGGCTATATCAATTCGCGCGTTGTGCAGTTCAACAAAGACGGCAAGTTCATACGCATCATCGGCGGCGTCAAAGGCAGCGCGCCGGGCCAGATGCAACTGGTGCATGGAGTGGTCGTCGATTCGAAAGGCCGCATCCTCGCCAGCGACAGCGATAACAAACGCATTTCCGTTTTTGATAAGGATGGCAAATTCCTCGAAAGCTGGGCAGTGCCGTGCCGCGGCGGTATCGCCATCACGCCTGACGATACGGTGTATGTCAGCGACGTGAACGCGGGCGCCGTCTCGATCGTCAAGGAAGGCAAGATCCTGGACGTTATTCACGTCGAGGGTCGTCCGCACGGGATGAGCATCGATCCATCGAACGGGGATGTTTATACTTCATCGTCCGTGGGGACAGCCCCTAACGTTTCGAAGGCCTCTCTGAAGAAGGAAGTTCTTAACGCTGCGAAGTAATTGCGGCGGTCCGCATTTCATATCAAAGCCAGCCGCGCCTCGGAGTGACAAATACCGGGGCTCGGCA
>Ga0187876_1002327_pt1 | contig 14233 bp, 8 predicted proteins | sample June2016WEW_17_4_FD_133000 | JGI IMG/M metagenome (GOLD analysis project Ga0187876, IMG submission 133000) | Peatland microbial communities from SPRUCE experiment site at the Marcell Experimental Forest, Minnesota, USA - June2016WEW_17_40 | ecosystem: Environmental > Terrestrial > Soil > Wetlands...
AATCGACCACAGTTTTTTCGTCTGATCAAATAATCGGACTGGAAGTCGGCTTTCCGCCCCACTTTTCTCGACTCAGGAATCCAGTGTGAGAAATGCGGGTTAGAGGAATTTATCAGAAATTCGGTGTTTCGGCCCTGCGTCTGCTTTTGACGGGAGACAAACAGCTATGGGCGCCATCTCAAGTCTCCCCGCGTTCGCGGGGACAAGCCGACGAAAAATCGCAACCAAGCTCGATCCATGGTTCCCGTTACCGGACGTCCAGAGGATCTTTGCCGACGCGGTGCGGCATCATATGGCCGGACATCTCGAAGACGCCGTGGCGCGATACCATCGTGTCCTCTTCCTCCAGCCCGATAATGCCGATGTTCACAACAATCTGGGCGTCGCTCTCGCAGCGCAAGGCAAAGTCGAGGCGGCCATGACACGATACAAATCCGCCCTTTCCCTCAAGCCGGGTTGTGTGGACGCCCACAACAACCTCGGCGTTGCGCTGGCGGCGCAAGGCAGGATTGTAGAGGCTACGACCCACTATGAGCGCGTCCTTGTCATCAACCCACGACATGCCGGCGCCCACCACAATCTGGGTCTTGTGCTCGCGGCGCTAGGCAGAATGGATGAGGCCGTGGCGCAGTACGAACGCGCCCTTTCGCTCAGACCGGATTATACCGACGCCTGCAACAACCTGGGAATCGCACTCGCGGCGCAAGGCAATTCCGGCGGCGCAATGGCGCAGTACCGGCGGGCGATCGCTATCGACTCCCGTCACGCCGAGGCGCATAACAATCTGGGTAACATTCTCCGGGAGGAGGGCAAGTTCGGCGATGCACTGGCTCACTATGGGCGCGTGATCGCAATCGGCCCGGACCAGGTGGAGGCTCACTACCATCGCGCGGAGGTCAAGACCTTCCGCCAGGGTGATGCGGAGCTGTCGGCGCTTGAAACGTTGGCCAGGAGAGCGGACTTGCCGATAAGCAAGGCTCCGTTTCTCCATTTTGCGCTGGCTAAAGCCCTCGAAGACATCGGCGATCACGCGCGGGCTTTTGAACACATGCGCAAGGGCAACTCTTCGAAACGCAGCCAGATCGATTATGATGAACCGCGCGTGGTCGATATGTTCCGGCGCATTTCCCATGCATTCAACGGCGGGCTGTTCGATCGTTTCCCGGGAGCAGGCGATTCTTCGTCCGTGCCGATTTTTGTGGTTGGAATGCCGCGCTCCGGCAGCACACTGATCGAGCAGATCCTTGCCAGCCATCCGCAAATTCATGCGGCAGGCGAACTGAGGGATCTTGAGCAAGCGATTGGCACGATTCAATTTCCGGAATCTATTCCCTCTCTGGATGCTCTCACTTTGCGGAGAATCGGCCAGGCCTATCTTGCCCGCCTGCCCTCTCTTGCGGAGGGGCAGGTAAGGATCGTCGATAAGTTACCGGGGAATTTTCTCAGAATAGGCCTGATACGTTTGATCCTGCCCAACGCGAGGATCATCCATACCGTGCGCCACCCGGCCGATACCTGCGTGTCATGCTATTCAAAACTATTCACGTCCGGTCAGCATTTCAGCTACGAGATGGGGGAGTTGGGCCGCTATTACCGCTGTTACCGCGAACTGATGACTCACTGGCGATCCATGCTTCCGCCAGGCTCCATGCTCGACGTCGCTTATGAAGACGTAGTAGGCGATCTCGAAGGTCAGGCCAGGCGGCTGATCGCTTATTGCGGCCTGCCTTGGGATGATCGCTGCGTCAACTTCCACAAGACCAACCGGGCGGTCAAGACCGCCAGCGCCGTTCAGGTTCGCCAGCCTTTGTTTCGCAGCTCGCTTCAGCGCTGGCGCAAGTACGAAGCTGACATAGGTCCTTTGCTTGAGGCGTTGGGAGACGTCTTAGCTGCCAAGGATTTCCATCATGTCCGGGCCGCAGATGCGGGTGAGTTCGGCGCGGAATTCGCGGTCGGGGCGCACCTTGGCGGGCACGTCCAAAATCACGGAGAAGTCGCGCGGTAATTCCAGGCGCAGGCGCACCTGCGTGTCGCCGGGTTTGCGTTCGAAGAGTTGTTGAAGCTCGGCGGCGCGGTCGATTCCGTTGCGGCCCATAAATACCTTCACGCCGATTAGAGTGGGAAGCGGCACGCGCGCCACATCGAGAGGCACGATTTCCTGCACGGACACTTTGGTGGGATTGCCTTCCTCGGGTAAGGCCGATCCGCGGATGAGGACGGCCTGGTCTTCCAGGAGTAAGGGCGCGAGGCGTTCGTATTGCGTCGTGAATACCATGGCGTCGATACTTCCGGCGCGGTCCTCAATAACCAGAGACGCCCAGGCCTTGCCTTCCCGGTTGCGGCGTTTCTGAACGCCGGTTATCATTCCGCAGAGCGCCACTTCGGCCCCCTTTTCCAGACCTTCGAGCTTCGTGGAATCGTGCGTGGCGAGCTCAACGATTTTCTCCTCATAGCTGTCGAGAGGATGCCCGGTGACGTAGAACCCGAGCAGTTCTTTCTCGCCCTGGAGTTTCTCTTTCAACGTCCAGTCATTCGCTTTAGGAAGCACCGGTTCGGGGTGTTCTTCAGCAGGGCCTCCACCGAAAAGGCCGGCTTGTCCGCTATCGCGATCTTTCGCCGCTCGATTTCCCGTTTCGATTGCGCCATCGAGCGCCAGGAGCAGCTGCGCGCGGGTGCCTTGCAACCCATCCATCGCACCGGCTTTGATCAGGCTTTCCATCACGCGGCGGTTGATGGAAGTCATGTCGGCGTGCTCGCAGAATTGATAGATCGAGCGGAAGCGGCCGAGCTCCGTGCGGGCCTTGATGATGGCTTCGACGGCGTTCTGACCGACGTTTTTCACCGCGCCCAGGCCGAAGCGAATGGCGTCACCCAGTTCGTCACGAACAGGCGTGAATGTGTACTCACTCGCATTGACATCGGGCGGGAGAACGCGAATATTCATTTCGCGGCACTCGTTGATGTACTTCACGACTTTCGCTACGTTGCCGGTTTCCGAGGTGAGCAGAGCAGCCATGAAATCGACCGGGTAGTGTGCTTTGAGATAGCCGGTTACGAAAGCCAGGAACGCATAGGCCGCCGAGTGCGACTTATTGAAGCCGTAGCCGGCGAACTGCTCCATCAGGTCGAACATCTTCTCGGCTTTCTTAGCCGGATGGCCGCGTTCGGCGGCGCCCTGGAGGAAGCGTTCGCGCTGCTTCGCCATCTCCTCAAACTTCTTCTTGCCCATCGCGCGGCGCAGGATATCGGCATCGCCCAGGGAGTAACCGGCGAGTTTACTCGAGATCTGCATCACCTGTTCCTGGTAAAGGATGATGCCGTAGGTCTCGCCGAGGATTTCCTTCAGTTCGGGGAAGTCCCATTGGACGGCTTTGCGGCCGTGTTTGCGTTCGATGAAGTCATCGAGCATGCCGCCCTGTATAGGGCCAGGGCGATAGAGCGCATTCAGAGCCGTGAGGTCTTCGATGCGGGTGGGCTGGTAGCGGCGCAGGATGTCGCGCATACCGGGCGATTCGAACTGGAACACGCCGCTGGTGAAACCTTTGCTGAAGATCTCGTAAGCCGCGGGGTCGTCGAGCGGCAGATCTTCGGGAACGATGTGAACGCCGTGACGCTTCTCGATCATCTTGAGCGCGTCATCGATAAGAGTAAGAGTGGTGAGCCCGAGGAAATCCATCTTGAGAAGCGCCAGCTTGTCAAGGCCGTTCATGTCGTACTGGGTGACGATTTCCTCGCGGTTGGTGCGGTAGAGAGGAACGATGTTTCGCAGCGGTTCGGGCGAGATGACCACGCCCGCCGCGTGGACCGATGAGTTGCGGGCGAAGCCTTCGAGACGGGTGGCGACGTCGAGGACTTCCTGCACGCGCGGATCTTGTTTGGCGAGGGCGGCGAACCCGGGCTCAGTCGAGATCGCTTCCTTAAGCTTGATGTTCAGGACGTTGGGCACCAGCTTGGTGATTCTGTCGACATCGGCAAAGCTCATGTCGAGGACGCGGCCAACGTCTTTGATCGCGGCGCGCGCACCGAGGGTGTTGAAGGTGATGATCTGGGCGACTTGTTCGCGGCCGTATTTTTCGGTGACGTACTGGATGACTTCGCCGCGCCGGTTCATGCAGAAATCGATATCGATATCGGGCATGCTGATGCGCTCGGGATTGAGGAAGCGCTCGAAGAGCAGGCCGTACTGCAGGGGGTCGATATCGGTGATCTGCATGGCGTAGCTGACGAGGCTTCCGGCGGCAGATCCGCGGCCGGGGCCGACGGGAATGTTCTTCGATCTTGCGAAGCGGATGAAGTCCCAGACGATGAGGAAGTATCCGGAGAACTTCATCTGCTGGATCATCTCGATCTCGCGATCGAGGCGCTCGACGTAAACGGGGAGATCGTACTTGAGTTTGCCTGCGGCGCGCAGGGCTTCGAGGCGTACGCGGCGTTTTTCAAAGCCCTGGCGGGCGACATATGCGAAATAAGAATCGGTGGTGTGGCTGGCCGGAATGTCGAAGCGCGGGAAGGGATCGGTTACCTTTTCGAGCTTGACGTTGCAGCGCTGCGCGATCTCCCAGGGACGATTGACGGCGTCTTCGAGTTCGGCGAAGAGCGCCATCATTTCCGCGCGCGTTTTCAGGTAGAAGTCGGGATGATCCCAGTGCATGCGGCTTGGGTCGGACATGGTTTTGCCCGTCTGGATGCACATGAGGATTTCGTGCGCGCGGGCGTCTTCGCGGCGCAGATAGTGGGAGTCGTTGGTGGCGACAAGCGGGATGCCGGTTTCGATGGACAGGCGATTGACTTGGGGAGTGAGGCGCTTATCCTGCTCCAGGCCGTGGTCCTGAATTTCGAGGAAGAAATTATCCTTGCCGAAGATGTCGCGATAGGTGTAAGCGAGACGGCGGGCGTCTTCGTGTTTGTCGGCGAGGAGGGTTTCGTTGAGGTCGCCGCGGAGGCAGGCGGAGAGGCAGATGAGGCCTTTGGAATGGGCGGCGAGGAGGTCCTTATCGATGCGCGGCTTGTAGTAGAAGCCTTCCAGGAAGGCCGTCGAAACCATTTTGATGAGATTCTTGTAGCCTTCCTGGTTTTCGCAGAGCAGGACGAGATGGTTGTAACGGTCGGTGTCGGAACGGGTCTTGAGGCCCTGTTGCGAGACGTAGACTTCACACCCGATGACGGGATGGATCCCCTTCGCCTTGGCGGCGTTGTAGAACTTGACGGCGCCGAAGAGATTGCCGTGATCCGTCATGGCGATGGCGGGCATTTTCTGCTCGGCGACGACGTCCATGAGCTGGTCGATTTCGCAGGCGCCATCGAGCAGGGAATAATCGGTGTGGTTGTGGAGGTGAACGAATGGGGTCTCGGCCATGGAAGGAGCTGTCTAGAATCGTCTTCGGGGGAGACGACTACCATTCTACCCGGAGCCGCTGACCGCGAATCGCTTAGGCTCCAGGTCTACGCCAGGCCGAGAGACCCGAGTCCGTCGTTGGCGTATAATCAGTTTTTGAGCCAGTTGATTGCGGTCGTGGAAACCGAAGCGTTCCTGGCCGACGTGAAAGGGATTTTCACAGAAAGCGAACATGACTTGCTGATTTTGGATGCGGCTCAGTATCCTGAAGCGGGCGATTTGAGTCCGGAAACCGGTGGCCTGAGGAAATTGCGCTGGCTGCAAAGGGTAAAGGTAAGCGGAGCGGATCAAGGGTTATTTATTACTTCCACAACCTCGACATTCCGGTTTTCCTGATGGCCATTTTCGCAAAAATATTCAGACTGATCTGTCGCCGCAGGAGCGTAGAGCGCTGGCCGGAAAACTCCGCGCGCTAAAGGCAGATTGGACGAAGAAGGATAGGAAATGAAGCGAAATAGCCCGAACGCGGAGAAAGAATCCACCCCGGGACAAAAGTTGCTCCGTAGCGCGCAGCAGGCGCGCGACTGGGTGAATGACAAGCCTGCCCGTGTGCGGGTCACTTACGTACGCGTACCGACGGTCGATGTACGAAAGCTCCGCGCCGGGCTTGGATTGAGTCAAACTCAGTTCGCGGCGAAGTTCGGATTTTCACTCGACTCGATTCAGAACTGGGAGCAGGGACACCGAAAGCCCGAAGGACCTGCCAGAACTCTGCTTGCAGTGATCGCGAGGAATCCCAAGGCGGTCGAAGACGCGCTGCACTCCCGATGAGCTTTTGCGTTTCGAAGACTGCGTTGTGCGCAGTGCCGGCGGCGGCCGTCTTCGCGCAGATCCTTCGTTCGGCGCCGAAACGACAGGGCGCGACATGGAAGTGGAGCCCTGGCGCGACGCCTTCCATGGGCCCAGCCAGCAACGACCGTTTCTGCAGCCCGCACCAGGCAATTCCGGAGAGCAAACGGAACCGGCGGCCAAGACCGCCGGCGTTACCGGGCTCTCTGGATGAGCACGCGCACACAGAACGATAAAAACAATTTACTTGCGGCATGTTTCTGGTGTATTCTATGGATGCTCTGGTCTAAAGTCCGCGCGCAAACGAGAGGATGCTTGCCCCGCTAAGCTCTCTGACACGCGAAGATATGGAAACTCGCCGGCTGGCAGCTGCAAAAGATCTGCTCAACGGCGTAACTCAATCACAGGTGGCCCGCAGGTACGGCGTCAGCCGCACCACGGCATCCCGCTGGCATCGGTCCATTGTCCACAAAGGTTTCGAAGGCATGCGCAGCCGGCGTGCAACCGGTCGACCTTGCCGGCTCACGGCCGATCAGGTGGATGCCATCCGCAGGATGTATCGGGAAGGCGCAGCGGCGCATGGTTTTGCGAATGACCGCTGGACGACCGGACGCCTGGCCAGTGCCATCGAAAAACAGTTTGGGATTCGATACGACCAGGACCACGTCGGTCGGCTGATGCATAAATACGGTCTGCGCGAGCGGCGGTTCGTTTATGCGCCGGCGGAGACATACGCCGCCGCGTCGGTCGCCATCGCCTGACCGTCAGGATGGGTCGCGGTACTCGCCGAAGACTTGCCTGAGTGTGTCCGATATCTCGCCCACCGTGGCGTAAGCCTCGGCTGCGGCGAGGATCCGCGGCATCAGGTTCGCAGTGCCGCGCGCCGCTTCGTCCAGATCTGCGAGGCTCCGCTGCCACCGGGAGGCGTTCCGGACGGCCCGGATCCTGCATAGATTTTCGATCTGCGAGCGCTCGTTCGCGGGATCGATGCGGAAGACCGGAACCTTTTCCGGCTCGCCGGTCTGAAAGCGGTTTACGCCGACGACGATCCTCTGTCCCTTTTCGATTTCCTTCTGGAATTCAAATGCCGCGTTTTGTATTTCGCTCTGAATGAAACCGGCTTCGATGGCCCGCAACGTGCCCCCCATCGCATCGATGCGACGAATATAGTCCATCGCATCACCTTCGATCTGATCGGTGAGCGCCTCGATGTAGTAACTGCCGCCCAGAGGGTCGGGCACGCCGGCGATGCCGGTTTCATAGGCGATGACTTGCTGGGTGCGGAGAGCCAGTTGGGCGGACGCCTCGGTAGGAAGGCCAAGCGCTTCATCGCGGGCGTTGGTGTGCAGAGATTGCGTGCCGCCCAGCACGGCGGATAATGCTTCCAGGGTCGTTCTCACGACATTCACATCAGGCTGCTGAGCGGTGAGGCTGGAGCCCGCAGTCTGCGTGTGAAAACGCAGCATGCAGGAACGCTCGTCCTTCGCGCCGAAGCGATCGCGCATCAGTTTGGCATAGATGCGGCGGGCTGCCCGAAATTTGGCAACCTCAGTCAGGAAGTCCGAGTGCGCATTAAAGAAAAACGATAATCGTGGGGCGAAGGAATCCACATCCATGCCGGCGGCGATCGCGGATTCGATATAGGCGATGGCGTTGGCGAAGGTGAACGCGACTTCCTGTACCGCAGTGGAACCGGCTTCGCGGATATGGTATCCGGAAATGGAAATTGTGTTCCATTCCGGGATTTCCGTTTGGGCCCACGCGAAGAGGTCCGTGATGATACGCATCGCCTGGCGCGGGGGATATATATAGGTTCCACGAGCGATGTATTCCTTCAGGATGTCGTTTTGAATGGTGCCGTTCAGTCTGCGGATATCGGCGCCCTGCTCGCGCGCGACGAGGACGTAGAGGGAAAGCAGAATTGCCGCCGTGGAATTGATGGTCATCGAGGTCGAGACTTCGTCTAACCCGATTCCTTCGAACAGCTTACGCATGTCCGAAAGCGACGCGATGGAGACGCCGACCCGGCCCACTTCACCGGCGGCGAGGGGGTGGTCGGGATCGAGACCCATCTGGGTTGGGAGGTCGAAGGCCACCGACAGCCCGGTGGTTCCCTGGCTCAAAAGATAACGATAACGGCGGTTGCTCTCCTCGGCGGTGCCAAAACCGGCGTATTGGCGCATGGTCCAGAGGCGGGTCCGGTACATATCGCGGTAGATTCCGCGAGTGTAGGGAAACTCGCCCGGGAGTTCTGGTGTTTTCATGGATTCAAGAGCGGGAGATGCGCCGGGCTTTTAGAAAAGACGAAATTCCGTATCCGGCTGTAAGGGCTATAAGGGGGATGATGAGTACCAGTTGGCCGGGGCCGATGGTAGCCGAGTGGCGTACAACCCAAAATGCCGCGGTCCCTGCAAATACAAGGAAAATAGAGCCCAGGACCTCATGCCAGAGCGAATGGACGGGCTTTACCGCAGCCGGAAGAACGTGCTTGACGAACTTCCCGGCCTGCCGCGCCAGATGCTTTTGGGCCACTAGCTCATCCTATCAAAAGCCAGACTTGTACCCGCGAACACTCGCTTGTACAATCAAGGGAACATTTGTCCGGAGCCATCCGGGAACCGATGGCCCTGCAGTTGCATCACAACAGTAGGGAATTCGCCCGGCTGGGCAGGCCCAATGAAAGGGGCAGAACGTGGAAGAACGGCTCAAAAGCCTGATGCAGGACCTGGGAAATGCGATCAATGAATCGCTTTCCGACTCCGAACGCATTGCAGAGGCGATCGGCGAAATCAAACGCGCTGGCTACGATGTGTTTCTGGTTCTGGAAGCCACGATCGGGTTCAACAAGCGCGACGGCGATGAGGATGCCTCGGACGAAGAGAAGACTGACGAACCGCGTGAAGTCGGGACGTCGGGCAAGGTCCGTTTTACTACCCAGGATCAGCGATTCCTCAAAGCGCTTCGGATCACGGCCGACGAAGAAGTCTAAAGCAACGACCACAGGCTGAAGCCTGTGCCACCCAGTGCTGCACGAACTCGCGATTGAAGATTACGCCGTAGTGGATCGGCTGCGCGTGCGGTTTCATACGGGCTTGAACCTGCTTACGGGTGAAACCGGCAGCGGTAAATCGATTGTCGTGGATGCGCTTGGTCTTTTGCTGGGCGGGCGCGCTTCCGCCGACATGATACGTTCCGGCAAGGAGCGGGCGCGGGTTTCCGGTGTGTTCGAAATCGGTCCGCGGGGCCGAAAGGTTCTGGATCAGGCCGGTTTCGACGGCGAAGACGACGAATTGCTGCTGGACCGCGAGATCCAATCGAACGGCAAGAGCCGCGTTTACGTAAACAATCGTCCGGCTTCGGTGGCGCTGCTGAAGGAACTCGCGCCGCATCTCGGAGACATTCACGGTCAGCACGATCAACAACTCCTTTTTGAATCTGGAGCCCAGTTGACCATGCTCGATACGTTTGCTCAGACGAGCGCCCAGCGCGCGAAAGTGCGGGAGGTGTTTTCGGCCTGGAAGCGCGTCACTGGTGAGATCGGGGAACTGGAAAACGCGGATCGGGAGAAGCTGCGGATGCTCGATCTCTGGCAGTTTCAACGAAATGAGATTGAAGCGGCGGACCTGCGCGCGGGCGAGGATGTGGAACTCGACGCCGAGCGCCGGGTCCAGCAAAATGCGGGGCGGTTGGTCGATACGGCGGCTGCGTCGTTTGAATCGCTCTATGAATCGCCGGAGTCCGCGCTGTCAATAGTGCGTGCGGCGGCGAAAAAATTTGACGAACTGTCAAAAATAGACGAGCAGATGGCCGGGATGCGGCAGGCGATCGAGCCGGCTTTGATCGCGATTCAGGACGTGGCTTATTCTCTACGCGATTATCTTGGCCGCGTAGAGGCGAATCCCGCGCGCCTCGAAGAGATTGAAGTCAGGTTGGAAGCGATTGACAAGCTCAAGCGAAAATACGGCAAGTCGGTTGAGGAAATCCTCGCGTTTCAGGATGATGTCACGCGGAAAATCGCCGAAGTAGAGAATGCCGGCGAGCGGTTGGAAGAGCTGAAATGCGAGCAGAAGAAACTGGCGGCGCAATACGAGCGGGCGGCGGGTGAGCTTTCGGCTCGCCGGAAGGCCGGGGCGCTCGATCTCGCTCAGCGCGTGGAGCGGGAATTGAAGCCGCTGGCGATGGATCGCACGGTTTTCCGGATTCAAATCGAGCCGGCGAGTTGGTCTGAGAACGGGGTGGACCGGGTACAGTTCCTGGTGTCGCCGAATGCGGGAGAAGATCCGCGTCCGATGGAGCGTGTGGCATCGGGCGGCGAGCTCTCGCGGATCGCGCTGGCGTTGAAAACGTGTCTGGTTGGGGCACCTTCAGAAGCTACAATACGCACGCTGGTTTTCGATGAAATCGATAGTGGGATTGGGGGGCGCGCGGCGGAGGGCGTGGCACGGCGTCTCAAGACCCTGGCTGCGGAAAATCAGGTGATATGCGTCACGCATCTGGCTCAGATTGCGTGTTTTGCCGACCACCACTACCGGGTAGGGAAGTTCGAGCGCGCGGGCCGGACGGTGGCAGAAATTGAAGAACTGGATGCGGCGGCTAGTACGGAAGAAATAGGGCGGATGTTGAGCGGCCAGAAGCTCACTCCGGAGGCGCTGCGGAATGCGGTCGAACTGCAGCGGGCGGCGCGGGCGTGACCCAGCCAAAATCCAGCGTGGTATTCTCGATAGAGAATACGGAGATTCACCTTGACCCACACCGATTCCTCCCTGCTCGACGATTCCGTCGTGGGCAGCGCGTTCCAGCAGCAGCACGATCATACCGTCCGAACTGAAATCGAAGAGTTCCGCACCAAAGCCGAGGATTTTCTCGCGGGGCGGATCACCGATGACGATTTTCGTCCCTACCGCCTGCGCTTTGGCTGCTATGGGCAGCGCCAGGCGGGTGTCCAGATGATGCGCACGAAAGTGCCCGGCGGCATGTTGACCGCCGCCCAAATGGAGCGCCTCGCCGACGTTTCCGACTTCTGCGCCGGCGGCAAAGGCCACCTCACCACGCGCCAGAACATGCAGTTCCATTTCGTGCCGCTCACCTCGTTCGCCGATGCGATGCATATGCTGCACGACGTCGGCATGACGAGCCGCGAAGCCTGCTACAACACGGTCCGGAACGTGACGGCCTGCCCGTACGCCGGCCTGACGCGGCATGAAGTTTTCGATGTGCGGCCCTACTCCCGGCAGGTTGCCTATGCGTTTCTGCGTAAGAGCCTCACCGATGCGATGCCGCGCAAGTTCAAGATTTCGTTTGACGGCTGCACGGATGGCGATTGCACAATTGCGGCGATTCATGACGTGGGTGTGAAAGCTGTGATGCGCGACGGACAGAAGGGCTTCCGCGTCGTGGTAGGAGGCGGATTGGGGCCTTTGCCCGTCGAAGCGCGGCTGCTCGACGAGTTTCTTCCCGTGGAACGGATCGTCAACCGGATCGAAGCGGTGCTGCGGGTCTTCAATCAGTATGGAAACCGCAAGAATCGCAACATGGCAAGGCTGAAGTTCGTGATGCGCGAACGCGGCTTTGAATGGCTCAAGGAACAGGTCGATAAGGAATATGCCGACATCCTTGAAAATGGCGGCATCGCCACGCCGGAGACGGTTCCGGAAGGCTTTGGTGGGTATTTGAGCAAACCTTTGCCGCTCGGCACCGGTGCGCTGCTTCCCGTAGTGAACAAGAGTTCGTCGGGAGACGCCGAGTTCGACCGCTGGCTGGAATCGAACGTGGAAGAGCAGAAACAAACCGGCTATGCCATGGTCACGGTGCGGATCGATCAAGGCAATCTCACCAGCTCGCAGATGCGGGAACTGGCGAAGATTGCGCGTGAGGCCGGCGACGGTTGTCTGCGCGTGACGGTGGAGCAAAACCTCGTCCTCGGCTTCGTTCAACTCGGATTTTTGCCGCGCGTGCATGCGGCGCTGAAAGCCATTGACCTCGGAACTCCAGGCGCGCGTGAACTGCAGGATGTGGTCACTTGCCCGGGGGCGTACTCTTGCAATCTTGCTTTGACAAAATCGATGAACCTGGGTTATGCGATGCACGATCTGGCGCTTGGTTATGACGACCCGGCGGTGCGCGCGCTGCAGATCAATATCAGCGGCTGCCCGAATTCCTGCGGCCAGCATTGGACCGCCGAGATCGGTTTCTACGGCAATGCGCGCAAGATCGATGTGGGCGGCGTGAAGAAGGAAGTTCCGTACTACCAGCTGCTGCTGGGCGGCGGATATGACGAGCAGGGCGTGATGCGTTTCGGCCTGCAGGTGCAGAGTATGCCCGCGAAACTGGCGACCGTAGCCGTCGAACGGATTCTCGCGCACTATCGGCAGAACCATCGAGAAGGCGAGACGTTCCGGAATTACGTGCTGCGCTTCAAGATTGAATTCTTCCGCGCTTACCTGGCGGATCTGGCGAAGCCTTCAGGTGCGGATCCGGATGTTTACAAGGACTGGGGAGACACGGACGACTTCTCGCTGCAGCTGGGCCGCGGCGAGTGCGCGGCATAATCAGAACGTGCGCGTTCTCATCAGCGTTACCGATAAAACAGGTGTGTCCGAATTCGCAGGCGGACTGGCGAAACTCGGCGCCGAACTCATTTCAACCGGCGGTACATCCCGGCTTCTGCGCGAAGCGGGAATCCCCGTGCGGGACGTCAGTGACGTTACCGGCTTTCCCGAAATGCTCGACGGGCGCGTCAAAACGATGCATCCGAAGATCACGGGCGCAATCCTCGCGGTTCGCGAAAATCCGCAACATGCGGCTGCGCTGCGGGAGCACGGCATCGAACCGATCGACATGGTGGTGGTCAACCTGTATCAGTTCGAGAAGATCGCCGCGCGCGCCGATGCGCCGCTCGAGGAGCTGATCGAAAACATCGATATCGGCGGTCCCACGATGATTCGTTCGGCCGCGAAGAACTGGCAGGATGTGGCGATCGTGACGTCGCCCGCCGATTACACATCGATTCTCGAAGAACTGCGCGCGAGCGGAAAGCTCTCCCGGGATACGAAATGGCGCCTGGCGAAACAGGCGTTCCAGACCACGGCCAACTACGATCGGGCGATCAGCGCACGTTTAGCCCAGGTGGGCGCCGCACCTGAAACGCTCCCCGCGGTGCTCGACATCCGGGCACCGCGGCGGATGTCGTTGCGCTATGGCGAGAACCCGCATCAGCAGGCAGCGCTTTACGCCGCCGGGACGGACGGCATCGCGGGCGCTGAACAACTGCACGGCAAGGAACTTTCGTACAACAACCTTGTCGATCTGGACGCGGCATGGCAGCTGGTTTGCGAGTTTTCCGGTCCTGCCGCGGCGATCATCAAGCATACGAATCCGGCGGGCTGCGCGGAGCAATCATCGCTCGCGGAGGCTTACCGGAAGGCGCTCGAATGCGACCCTGTTTCGGCTTTCGGCGGCGTGATGGGATTGAATCGCGAAGTGGACGAAGAGACGGCGATCGAGATGGCGAAGCTTTTTGTGGAAGCGATTGCCGCGCCCGCTTATTCCGGGGCGGCGTTGAAGGTTCTGGAAGCGAAGAAGAACCTGCGTCTGGTCCGTGTCACAGGCGCCGACGATCCTCTGGTCGTCAAAAGCATTTCCGGTGGCTATCTCGCGCAGACTGCCGATCGCGCCACATTCGACCTCTCAACGTGCGAGGTCAAGACCCGCCGGGTACCAACGGCCGAGGAATGGGCCGCATTGGGATTCGGTTGGAAAGTGGTCAAACACGTCAAGTCGAATGCGATAGTCTACGCCCGCCCGGGGCAGATTGCGGCGGTTGGAGCGGGACAGATGAGCCGGGTCGATTCGGTCAAAATCGGCGCGATGAAAGCGCATCTGCCGCTCGCCGGTACGGTGGTCGCATCGGACGCCTTCTTCCCGTTTCCTGATGGTCTTGAAGAGGCGGCGAAATTTGGCGCCACCGCTTTCATCCAGCCCGGTGGATCGGTCAAGGACCCCGAGGTGATCGCGGCGGCGGACCGGCTCGATCTGGCGATGGTCTTCACC
>Ga0187876_1002329_pt1 | contig 14226 bp, 9 predicted proteins | sample June2016WEW_17_4_FD_133000 | JGI IMG/M metagenome (GOLD analysis project Ga0187876, IMG submission 133000) | Peatland microbial communities from SPRUCE experiment site at the Marcell Experimental Forest, Minnesota, USA - June2016WEW_17_40 | ecosystem: Environmental > Terrestrial > Soil > Wetlands...
GCGGATGCAGAAGCGTGTTGTGAATCAAGCAATGATGCACGGCGTTCTCGACTCCGGCCCGATACGAACGTCCACGAGCAGGGTGGGAGTGGATGGGCAACTTCTTACTTGAGAAACCCTTAACGGTGGGGCTCAAGATTCCTCCTACATAAGGGAAGAGCGGGAGTTTAAGGAAAAGGATTCAGGGCGCCGGCTAGGAAAAATAGATTCCTCGACTAGCCGTCGCGTTTACTCCGGGCTGCGCTCGGAGTGACAAGTCTTTGTGAATCAGTCCAAGGGTTCGGGTTCGAGCGCTATGTTGGTTTCGCCGGCGGCTTTTTTGGCGGCGTATTTTTTCATCCAGGCTTCCCAGCTCTTGCCGGCGGCGGTGTCACGTCCGGTGAAGGCGAGGGCGGCGATATCGGCGTAGGAGATCGAGATTTTTTCGTGGGCGGTTTTCGGGAAGAGGCGAACGACGGAATCTTGCAGCGTGGCGGCGGTGCGGCGGTCGAAAAGATAGCCTTCGATTTTGGCGCCGTCTTTGCGGGTGATGGTGACGTCGCCGCGATAGTCGAAGGCTTTCTCGAGAGCAGCGCGGATTTCTTCGTCGCTGGCCAGTTGAGGAATCCAGCCTTCGAGATGTTCGTGGGCGGTGCCGGGTGCGACTTCGAGAGCGTCCGGATTTGCGGCCGCGTGGGGCACGGCTTGCGCGGCTTCGTGATCGATGTGACCGGATTCTTTGCCTGTCATAACTTACGCGCGGGTTTCCTGCAGAGATTCGTTCGCGGTTGTGATCTGCACGAGCGGATGAACCGGAGCTTGCGGTTCGTCCAGCAAGCGGAGCGCTTCTTCGTCGCGATAGCGCGTGAACAAGGTAGCTTTTACCGTGGCTAGGAATCCGCCGAGTGAGCTGAATGTGGCGTTTACCGCGGAGGCTTCGTAGCCGCTGTGGACCATGCAATTGGCGCAGGCGGGGTTGCCGGACTCGGTACCGTAGTTGCTCCACTCGGTAGTCGCCAGAAGCTCGGCAAAGGTTTCGGCGTAGCCATCCTGAAGCAGATAGCAGGGCTTCTGCCACCCGAAAACGTTGTAAGTGGGCATGCCCCAGGGGGTGCAAGGGTAAGTGCGCTTGCCCATCAGAAATTCTAAAAACAGCGGCGACAGATTGAAGCGCCAGTTCTTCTTTCGGTTCGAAAGGATTGCGCGGAACATGCGGCGGGTGCGGGCGCGGCCGAGGAAGTGTTTCTGGTCAGGAGCCTTGTCGTAGGAGTAGCCGGGCGAGAGCATCATGCCTTCGAGGCCGAGTTCCATCATGTCATCGAAGAAGGCGCGGACAGACTTGGGATCGGCTCCATCGAACAGCGTGGTATTCGTTGTGACGCGGAAGCCATGGCTTAGGGCCTCGCGGATTGCGTCGATCGCGATGTCGTAGCCGCCTTCGCGGCAGACTGCGAGATCGTGCTCTTCGCGCTGGCCATCGAGGTGAACGCTGAAGGTCAGGTACTTGCTTGGCTTGAACAGATGAATTTTTTCTTTTAGCAGCAGAGCATTAGTGCACAGATAGATATATTTCTTGCGCGCGACCAGACCTTCAACGAGCTCGCCGATCTGCGGGTGCATGAGCGGCTCGCCGCCGGGGATGGAGACCATGGGTGCGCCACATTCGTCAACGGCGCGGAAACATTCTTCAGGAGTGAGATCCTTTTTCAGAATGTGGGCGGGATATTGGATCTTGCCGCATCCGGCGCAGGCGAGGTTGCAGCGGAACAATGGCTCAAGCATGAGCACGAGCGGATATTGCTTGCGGCCGGCGAGCTTCTGGCGAAGAACATAGCTCGATACGGTCCACATCTGGGATACGGGGACAGCCATTATAGGTCGGTAACTCCTGTGGGTTTATCTTATCAGGGTCAGCTGGTTAGATGGTGGCGAAGCGATGAGAGGTGCCGGAAATGAAACCGTGCCAGCAAGAGATTCTCGGCTTTCTTCGCGATATCGGAATCCGGCTGAAATCAGCGGCAGAATTCGTTGCAAACGCAGCATTTACCGAGGGGATGCGGGGTGCACGGAGGGTCGATGCAGGGCCGATTCCGTGGTATAATTTGTTAGTCGTTAAACGAACCTAAGTACACTAAATTTCAATCACTTGAGGTCGGTTTCGCAGGTTCAGATTGGGCCTGCGGCAACGCGATCCTCGCGAGTCAGTTTGAAGTCTCGCTCAACTGAAGTTTTGCGTGACGAATCGGCATGCTCGACGGAGCTGAATGGCTACCAAAGAGATCAATACTCCCATCGTAGAAAGCAAAACAAAAAACGGAATTGTTACTCCGATCGTTGCCAACAATGGCGAAGGCAAGAGCGACTACACTGCCGACTCGATCAAAGTGCTGGGCGGTATGGAAGCGGTGCGCAAGCGCCCAGCGATGTACATCGGATCGACCGGCGACCTGGGGCTGCATCACCTCGTATATGAGGTGGTGGACAACTCGGTGGACGAAGCGCTGGCGGGTTTCGCGACCAAGATTGAAGTCACGATTCACATCGACAACTCGATCACGGTGATCGACGACGGGCGCGGCATTCCCGTGGACGATATGGACATCGACGGCGAAAAAGTTTCCGCGGCGCAGGTGGTGATGACGACGCTGCACGCCGGAGGAAAGTTCGATTCGTCCACGTACAAAGTGTCGGGAGGATTGCACGGGGTGGGTGTGTCGTGCGTGAACGCGCTGAGCGAGGAGCTCGAACTGGAAATCTGGCGCGATGGCGCGACCTGGGAACAGACTTACTCCAAGGGTGAGCCCACCAGCAAGATGAAGAAAGTGGGCGCAGCCAAGCGGCGCGGGACGAAAGTTCACTTCCTGCCGGACCGAAGTATTTTCACGGGGACGGTGGAATATAACTACGACACGCTGGCGCAGCGGCTGCGCGAACTGGCTTTTTTGAATAAGGGATTGTTAATCACGCTGACCGATGAGCGCTCGACCGATGCGAAAACGGGCGAAGCCAAGCACGCGGACTTCAAGTACAACGGCGGAATTGCTGAATTCATCAAGCATTTGAACCGCGGCAAGCAGGTGCTGCACGAGAAGCCGATCTACATGGAAGCGGAGCGCAGTGGCGTGGCCATGGAGATTGGGCTGCAGTACAACGACGGGTATTCGGAGTCGGTGTTCAGCTTCGCAAACAACATCAATACGGTGGACGGAGGTACACATCTTTCGGGCTTCCGCATGGCGCTGACCCGTACGATTAATTATGCTGGCCAGCAGATGGGTTTGTTCAAAGACGTCAAAGAAAATCTGACTGGCGACGATGTGCGCGAAGGCTTGGTTGCCGTGATCAGCGTGAAGCTCTCACAGCCACAGTTCGAAGGGCAGACTAAGGGCAAGCTGAATTCTGATATTGCCGGCATCGTGCAGGCGTTCATCAACGAGCGGCTGGGAGCATTCTTCGAACAGAATGCGCCGGTGGCGCGGAAGATTATCAACAAGGCAGTGGACGCGGCGCGGGCGCGCGAGGCGGCTCGGAAAGCCCGCGATTTAACGCGGCGCAAGGGCGCGCTGGATTCCGGAGGTTTGCCGGGCAAGCTGGCGGATTGCTCGGAGCGCGATCCGAACCGGTGCGAATTGTTTTTGGTGGAAGGCGAATCGGCAGGTGGGACAGCCAAGCAGGGGCGCGACCGGCGCTTTCAGGCGATTCTGCCGCTGAAGGGCAAGATTCTCAACGTGGAAAAAGCCCGCTACGACAAGATGCTGGCGCACGAAGAAATTCGCGCCATGATTACGGCGCTGGGCACCGGCATTGCCAAGGACGATTTCGATCCGACAAAAGTTCGGTACGGAAAAATTATTCTGATGACCGACGCAGATGTGGACGGGTCGCATATCCGCACGCTGCTGCTGACGTTCTTCTTCCGGCACATGCAGGAGCTGATCAAGCGGAACAACATCTATATTGCGCAGCCGCCGCTGTATTCGATCAAGAAGGGCAAGTCGATGCAGTACATCAAAGACGACGATGCCTTCGACAAAGTGATGCTGAAACGCGCGGCGGATGGGCTTATTGTGCGTTACGGCGAGGGTGCGGCCAAGCTGGAAGGCGCGAACCTGACGCGCTTTATGAGCGTGCTGAAGGAATATCTCAACTTCTTCGACAAGGTGAACAAGCGTCTGCGGGATGAGAGCGTCACCGAACTGCTGCCCAGGATGGACTTCTCGAAGCACGCGGATTTCGAGGGCGACAAGAAAACGCAGCCGAAGAAAATCGAGAAGCTGGAAAAAGAACTAAAGCGGTTGCAGAAGGAACGGAAGTTCAAGACTGTGGAGTCGGTCTTTGACGAAGAGCACAATTTGTGGGAAGTGCGGTTCGTGAACTCGCAGGGGTCGGAACACGTGATCAGCTGGGAACTGGCGTCCAGCGCGGAGTGCCGACAGTTGATCTCGAAGTTCAAACAGATTGAACCGTATCTGGAGCCGCCATTCGTAGTGGAGGCGGTGACGAAAACCGGCGCAGCCGCCAAGGAAGACGATGCTGCGGAGGATGAAGCGGCGGATGATTCGGCTGAGTCGGATGGAAAGTCCGGAAAGAAAACCGCCAAGCCTGCACCCAAGCACAAGGCCGTAATCGAGCCGGTGGAGAAGGCGACGGCGCGCGAGCTGTTCGAATATGTGAAGAAAGAAGGCAGCCGCGGCTACGATGTGCAGCGCTACAAAGGTTTGGGTGAGATGACGGCTCCGCAATTGTGGGAAACAACCATGGATCCGGAGCGGCGGACTCTGCTCTCGGTGAAGCTGGAAGACATTGCCGAGTGCGAGACCATCTTTACCACGCTGATGGGCGAAGACGTGGAAGCACGGCGGAAGTTTATTGAAGAGAACGCGCTGGATGTGAAGAATTTGGATATCTAGCAGGGTTGTCAGCTGAGGTACTTCAGGGGCTGAAGCCCTCATCACTTAGGGCTTGCTTTATCGTAGCGCTGAAGCGCTGCGCCACCCAAAAAGGATCAAGGGAAATATCGAGGGCGGCCTTCCCGGCCGCCCTTTTTTATTTGAGCCCTTCGACCAGGTACAGATCGGCCAGCATGCGGTGGTAGCCGAAGATGCAGGTTTGGGCGTCGGGGGTCATGAGGATGGGGCCGATGGTTTCAACGCCGGCGGGATCGGAGGGGATTAACTGCTTCCACAGGGTGCGCTTCCCGGTTTGCAAATCCAGGCGGTCAACCCTAGCGGGCAACTCACCGGGTTGGTAAAGGTACAGCGAACGGCTGTCAGTGCTGAACGTGATGGGCTGTTCACCGGAGTTGAAGCCCGGAATGGCGCGCGGTTCGCCCCCGGCGGCGGGATACAAATATCCTTTCTGATCAGGACCGATTCCAGCCACCCACTGCGAGTCGGGAGAAATGACGAACGAAGTGCCATTCACGCCTTCAACGGAGATCGGCCGACTCTTGCCGGAAGTGACATCAAACACATAGAGCCTCACGCCCTTGCCGGGTTCATTCCCCGAGAATATCAGACGCTTGCCATCAGGGAACCAATGGGCCCAGGAATGGTTGATATTGTCGTTGGTCAGTGCCTTCGGCTCACCGGCGCCGGTGGTCAGTAGTCTAAGCTGCGAGGGCGAAGCCTGGGTTTGGGCCACCACCCACTTCCCGTCGGGAGACAGAGAGACGGCACCGCCTTCGCCCAGCAGGACCGCGGGTGAGCCGTCGGTCTTGCGAATGTAGACCGCATAGGACAAGCCGCCGGACTTCGAGTAATCCAGAGATCCGCCGCCGCCCTCTTCATCGAACAGCAAAGTCTTGCCATCCGCCGATATATCCGCCGGATAGGTATAGTCCAGCCAGGAGAGGTCGTGCTGCTTGGCATCGTCGGCGGTCATGCCGACAAGCTCGCGCCGCCAACTGGCGCGCATCAGCAAAACTCTTCCGTCCTTGAAGATGTCAAAGATCATGACCGCGCCGGGCAACCGCAATACCATGCGCTCCTTGCCGTCGAGCGTGATGGCATAGAGGGTCCGGTCGACACCGGACTTGCTGGCTGTAAACCAGATCTCCTGTCCATCGGGGGACCACGCCACCCCTTGAATGGTGAACCATTCCCCGGACAACGTCTTCTTGTTTCCCGCCAGATCGATGACGGCGAGGGAACCGCTGTCATCGCCCTGTACCGGGTGGTCGATGAACGCGATGAGATTTCCCTTGGGAGAAAAACGGGGATGGCCGATCCATCCGCCGGTCTCGTAGAGCGGTTTGCCAACGGGATATTCCAGTCGGTTGCGCCCGCCGAAATCACGCACGACAACGAGATTGCTGCCGTCTGCGGACCAGTCGGCCCATTGCACGTGTTCGAGGACTTCCCGCGGTGCGCCGCCGACCAGGGGCGCCCGCGCCAACGTGCCCATGTTCACCCACGTACCGATGGCTTTGCTATTCAGCAGCACAGCCATCTCCGACGCGGAAGACACGGATACGAGCTGGGTCCGGCTCAGGCCCATCGACCGTGCCTCAGGCGCTTCCGGGCGTGCGGTAAATACATCCACCGGACTGCCCTGCCACGCAGCGCTGTAGAGAATGGTTTGTCCATCCGGAGCGAAGCGTGCCGAGCGAATGCTGCCGCGGCGAAACGTAAGCTGACGGTAGGTTGGAGGCGGCAGAGGCGCCGACGAGAACAACTGTTTGCCGGCATACACGCCCGCTGCCAGGGCAAGCAGCACGCAAACGGCGAGTAGCAGCCAGACCGAGCTTCTGCGTGTCAGGACCGGTGGCGCGGCCTTTGTGCTCGAAGTCGCGACCGGAGCTGACTCCTCGATGATCGCTCCAGTGCGCGAGGAATCGATGGAACGCTTGAGGCGTTTTAGATCGGCGCGCAGCTCGGCCGCCGTCTGGCAGCGCATGTCGCGGTCTTTTTCGAGAGCCTTGCTGATGATCTCTTCGAGCTTGGCAGGAAGTTGTGGGACAAGGCGGACCGCGGATGTGGGATGGCGATTAAGAATGGCCTCGGTGATTACCGCGGAAGTTTCTCCGCGGAAGGGCAGGATGCCGGTGGCCATCTCGTAGAGCACGACGCCGAAGGAGAAGAGATCGGTGCGTCCGTCGAGTTCCTTGCCGCGCAACTGCTCCGGCGACATGTAGGCCACGGTGCCGACGGCGGTGCCGGGACTGGTGAGCTCCAGGCTGGCATCTGCCAGGGTTTGCGAATCACCGCTGGTGGGGCGGGCGGCGCGCGAGATTTTCGCCAGCCCGAAATCGAGAATCTTGGCGTGGCCGCGATCCGTGACGAAGATGTTGGCAGGCTTGATGTCGCGGTGGACGATTCCCTTGCTGTGGGCAGCATCGAGCGCGTCAGCTACTTCGATCGCCAGGGTGAGCAGGCGTTCGAACTCCATCGGCTTTCCATTAATCAGATGTTTCAGGGTTTGACCGCTGAGACACTCCATCACGATGAACAGATGTCCGTCGTGCTGGCCGATTTCGTGGATGGTGCAGATGTTGGGATGATTCAGCGAAGACGCGGCTCGCGCCTCGCGGCGGAAGCGTTCAAGAGCCTGTGGATCCTGCGAAGAATCGTCGGGAAGAAATTTCAAAGCGACGAAGCGGCCGAGCTGAGTGTCTTCCGCTTTGTAGACAACACCCATCCCTCCACCGCCAAGAAGTTCGAGGATGCGGTAATGAGAGACAGTTTGGCCGATCATGGACGAGTGAACGCCGGGCTAGGGTCACGGGCGAGCCGGAATCCGAGATATCTTAGGCGAATCGCGGGGGTTCGTCAACGCGAGGTCAGGGCGCGAGGTCAGGGCAAGCCCGGGCAGAGATGAACGCGAAGTCTGGGTCAAGAATTAGAGGGGGCTGATGACCTGCAAAATAGCGAGGCGACCGCGGTTCCTAACGCCAGCAAGGTGATGAGCGAGATGTCGCCGAGGGAGATGACGCAGTAGATGCACCACACCCCAAGAACATGCGCCTCGATGAGGGCCAGGTAGAGAGAGAAGGCCAATCCAACGAGGGCTGCTGCCAGCAGCCAGCGGTAGGCGCGGCGCGCGGCCAGCGCTCCCATGAGGAGATATCCGGCGATGCCGAGGACTGCAACGGGAATTCCAGCCAGCATCGCGTAAGGGCTGTGATTGACGATACCGCAGTCCCAGCGCTCGTTGATGCTGCATGGGGAAGTATCGGTGCGGTAATGTTCACGCAGTGCCAGCGCCGAGACGACAATCCCCAGAGCCGCCAACAGAATCAGAACGTACCTCATGTTCTTTTTCCCTTTCTTGTCTCCGAGACTTTTTCCGGCAAGTCAACTGGCGGAGTGCGCGGCGGCGATGTCTTGCAGCAAATCGGAGGCCTGCCAGTCGGCTCCGTGATACCACTTGAAAATCTTTCCATCGGGAGAAATGACCGCGGTGCTGAGGGAGTGGGTGATCAATCCACCTTCTTCTTTGTAGGTCAGTGAGAAATAGTCGGCGAACTCGGTTAACTCGGCTTGAGGAATCGCAGAGAACTCCCAATGCGCGAAGAGCGCGGGGTCTTTGCTTCCCGCGCAAGAAAAACCATAAGCGCGCAGAACCTTGGGCGTGTCGTGTGCGGGATCGAAGCTGATGCTGAGCAAGTGCGTTTTGCCGTAGCGGGCTGGATCAGCACGGATCTCGTGGTCGATCGCTGAGAACTGATGGCTGACGCGCGGGCAGAAGTCGGGAAACGGACAGCGCGTGTAGATGAGCGTGAGAAGCAGAGTCTGGCCGCGATATTGGTGCAGGGAGATAGACTTCCCATTTTGATTCACCAGCTTGAAGTCCGGCACCTGATCCCCGGGAGCGGGAATGTGCACGGTCGCGGCGGGCTTGTCGGCGGCCGGTTTCGAGTGCCCCGTGACCTTAACGTTCTCCAGCCAGTACTTGTCTGAGTCGACGACGACGTCGGCTGTGATGGAATCGCCCGGCTGCAGTTGATCGATCTGGGCGGACGGCTTAAACGTGTAGGGCATGATCATCGCGTCCATAAAGCCGGCGATGGGTTCGTTGTCGATGTTGGCGGTGCCAGCATTCTTGTCCACCGACATAACTTTTCCCTTCAGGGCATAGCGTTTGGCAGAGGACTGAGGCGCCGTCCCGGGCCGCGACTGCCCGTGATTGCAAGCGGCGGAAAACGCCAGCATAGCGCAGAGGCAGAGCAGTAACAAGCGTTGCGACGATGAATGAAATGGGCTGGTCATATTCAGTCTTCATTATCTCCGATCATGGGTGCAAGTTGCGTTGCTTGCAGCTTCAGTAGTGAAAGCGGTAGCGAAACTCCATATAAATTTGCCGTGGATCGTTCCAGTGAAATCCGCCAAACGTCAGGCTGTTATCCAATTGCACGCGGCGGTTGGCCACGTTCAGCGCATCCACGGAAACGGTGTATTTTTCGGCGAAGGTTTTTCCGAGAGCAAGATCAACCGTGGTGTGTCCAGGCAGATAGTTCCCGGGATACTGCAAGCCGGGTTGCCCGTTCGTGAATCCCGAACCGTAATACACGTTCGTTGAGGCATAGGCCTGCCAAGGCAGATTTGCATTGAGGCCCACGTTCAATGTGTTTCTCTGATCATGGTCCACGGGCGAAAATCCCGCCGGAATATCCAGTCCGCATGCCGATGTGACGGGAGTGGGGCAGATCAATCCGCCGGTGATTGGCGAGGTCGCCTGTGCGATTTGATTCGCATAGGCAAGGTGAAACTGGCTGCGATGCCAAAGGCTGGGGGAGCGCAGTGTGAGTTCCCAACCTTGAATCAAGGCTGCATCCCAGGTGATGGGCCAGAAGAGGTTCGATTCTCCGATGTTGTTGTGGTCCAGCCAATTCGTCGCTTTGGTCTGATAATTATCGGCGCTAAGGTTCCAGCCGCGATACGGAATAGTGACGCCAAACTGCCATTCGATATCCCGCTCACCGCGCAAAGGAGCGAAAGTAAAATTCTGGCTGTTTGCCAAATCGAGAAGGGCGCCAGTTGCCGTCACGAGTGGCGGGGCCTGGTAGAAGTAGCCGTAGAAGCCGCGAAAGACCCAATTCAGGCGCGGAATTCTCAAAGCGATGCCAAAGCGGGGGTCGGTCGCGCTTTCCGAGATGGAAGAATCAAATTCCGTCTGGCGAAGCCCGGCAATCAACGTCAACCACGGTGTTACTTTGAATTTGTCGTTGATAAATAGAGCAGTGACCCCTCCATTTACGCCAATGGAAGACGCAGGGAAGTTTTGACTGCCGTCCGTGAACACGTTTTCGAAGTAGTTGTACTGGTGCTGGCCAAATCCGTACGCTCCGGCTTGAAGATCGTTTTTCCAGAAGGTTGCGTTGAAGGCCACCTGCGCGCCGCCGTAATTGGCCTTCTGATTCACGGTTGAGATGACGGGATAATCGTTCGGGCCTCCTTTATAGTCGGCGCCGTTGTAGTGATAAAAAGGAGAAACCGTGAGCAGCATATTTGGATTGAACGTGTGCACCCATGAGAAAGTGGCGTAGCCATCGGGCTCACGCTCGGCATCCCGCAGGCCGTAGCTGGGATAGACCGAATTTCCGATTGAGTTGGGATCGGGATCGATGGGAATCTGGTAATAGTCCTGCCGCAAGGAACCGACCAGCCGAAATTGGTTTTTGGAATCGGGATTGAAGATGAACGAGGCGAATCCGCCGTAGCCATTTGCCGCGTCGTGAACCACCTGAGAAATCGGAGTCTGAAGTCCGTAATTGCTCCGATTTCCGTTCAGACTGGCGTAGTAGGCAAATCGCTGGGTATGTCCTCCGCAACTGATCTGGTCGTTGGTTTGATAGAAATTCCCGGCGCTGATCATGAGGTCGCATTCCCGGTCGCGTTCAAAGCCGGTGCGCGGCGCGACGTTGAAGATTCCGTAGGTGCGGTCTCCGTAATCGGCATCATAGCTGCCTCGCTGAACTTCGAGGTAGTCGATGTCCTTCGGGTCAATCTGCGGCCCCAAATTGGTGGCAATGTTCGTGTTGGGGATGGGGACGCCGTCAATCAGCCACTCGACCTGGTGGCCTCCTCGCATGTGCAGCATATCGTGCGTCACATAGGCAGCCGGCACGTAGTCGGTGATCATCTGCATGCCGTTGGTGCGGTCCGCTCCAGGGGTTTCCTGGATGTCCTCACGGTTCAGCATCGTCGTCGGCGTGACACTGTCTGTCGTCGCTTCCACGGGAGTTCCCGAGACGGCGACGGTTTCCTTCTCGCCTGCGACAGCCAACGGGAAATGCAGCACCGGACTGGTGTCAGACTGAACAACCGCGTTTTGTTGCGCTTGCTGGAAGCCCGGCGACGAGACCGTGATCGTGTAATTCCCGATGGGTACGGAACGAAATTCAAATTCTCCCCTGTCGTTGGAGTCTTGGGACTGTGTCCAGTCCGAGTTTTGAGCCTTCAGCATGACCATGGCCCCTTGGACGGGACGATGCTGCGGATCGTGAACAACGCCGCGAACCGAACCGAAAATCGTGGCAAATGCCGTGACGCCCAGGAACAAAACAACAGCTGCAAAGCTAGCAACTCGTCTCATAAACTTTCTCCATTCTCCACGGGCTTCACTTGGCCGTGCCGGCTGTCCACAAGAGGGACGGAAGTGGCGCCGCCAGAGTGTGGCGCCGATCTTGAATACGGCGACACGTACAGGTGCTAAACGCACGCGTGCTTTAGCACGAAATCGAATCAGGCTGGAGACAGCTCAGCGGGCAGGCGGAGCGCGGGTGGATTGGAATTCGGCGCAAGCAGTAGCTGGCGAGTCGGGATGGGGACAGCTCAGGCGTACATTGTCGTCTTGCGAGAAAAAGGCCGCGAGTTTCGGTTGCGGATGGGCCCATTGAGCAGTCGTGACGGCACGGCAGCAATCACCGTGGCAGCAACTGGCGTCTTGGATTACGGGCTGCCCAGACTCTGAAGCCAGCGAATCGTGGCAGTGGTGAATCCCTTTCCGGAGGCAGCAGGCATGCGGGGGCGGGGCTGTAACGGCTAGCACCAGTGGCGCAAGGCTCCCCACGAGCGCGAAGAACAACAGCAATCTAGCGGTCAGGCGATGCATGCTTGTGTGAATCGGAACCCCAAGTGGGGCTAGCATAGAACAGAATCCCAAACGGGCGCAAGCGAAGGGCGGGCAAGACGGTTATCGTATCAGCACGTAAGCACCACCGTCGGTGAAAGCGATGACCAGGTTCATCAGGATGAAGATCAGGTCGTAGTGCCAGCCGGAGGCTTTCTCGCCCCAGAAGCCGGTGTGCCAGGCGAAAATCTTTTTCTGGATGGCGCCGAACATGATGAGGATGAGACCGAAGGCGGCAAGCTGGGTCAAAACTCCGAAGGCCACGCCGAGGCCTCCTGCAACCTCGGCGACTCCGAGAAAAATGGTGAAGCCTTTGCTCATCTCAATACTCTTGGCGCGCGCAGTGGGGTCTTTGAGATGGCTGTAGCCGCTGGTGACGAAGACGAAACCGACCATAAGGCGCAGAAGCAGCAAGGCGAAATCTGTAAAGCGTGCGAGTTGAGGGAACATGGCGGATCTCTTCGACGATGTGGACTTGAGTAAGGTTGGCGGTTGCACGTCCTCCCGACAGACTTAGGGCGATCAAGCTTTGCCGTGAATCTTGGCCCACCACCAGCGTACGCCGACGAACAGGAATCGCCAGTCGCTGAAAAACTCAGGCGGCTTACCTTCGAAGGCATGACCGATGAATTGGAAAATCCATCCGATGACAAACAGGGCGAGCGCATAAAGCCACAGGCGATGGACGAAGATGCTGGCCAGAAAAAGTGGCACCGACAGCAAGATGGTCGGGATGCCCAGCGCGTGGCAGGCCCGGTTCACGGGATGCTGGTGGCTGGTGGCATATTGCGCGATCCACTGCTCGTTGGTGCGATGGCCCAGCATGGCGAAGGGATCATACAACGGCGGGCGGTTCTTTGCACGGATTGCTTCAGTTGAGGCGTCTGCTTCCCGCGTGGTAGCATCCTAGGTTTTGGCGGGTGATGTTGGGCTGGCCTGTCTACTGCACTTATCCTCTACGGGGCCGTCTCTCTTTCCACGCCTGCGAAGGAGCCTACTCGTGAAAGTTTATACCGGAGAAAACATTCGTAATGTTGCGATTGTGGGGCACGGGCATGCGGGGAAAACCTCGTTGCTCTCAGCCATGCTTTATACCGCGGGGGCAACGCCGCGGCTGGGCCGGGTGGATGACGGGTCGTCGACCACCGATTACGACGAAGAAGAAATCGCGCGCAAGATGTCGATTGCAGCCTCTGCGGCATACGTGGAGTGGGGCAAAACAAAGATCAACGTGATCGATACGCCCGGGTTCAATATGTTCGTCCACGAGGCCCGGATGGTGCTGCCCGTGGTGGACGCGGCGATCGTGGTCGTGGACGGGGTAGCGGGAGTGGAGGTGGTGACCCAGCGGGTGTGGAACGATTGCGAGGAGTACAAGACGCCACGGCTGATTGTGGTGAACCGCATGGACCGGGACCGAGCGAATGCGGAGCGCGTGCTGGAGTCGCTGATTAACGCGTTCGGACGGAATGTGATTCCGATCGAACTGCCCATCGGGAGCGAAAAGAATCTGACCGGCGTGGTCGACCTGGTGCGCATGAAGGCCTACACCTACGAGTTGGGCGGAAATGGCAAAGGAAAAGAGACTGATATCCCGGCCCACATGAGGGCGCAGGTTCAGGAATCGCACGAGCAACTGGTCGAACTGGTGGCGGAGGGCGACGACAAGTTAATGGAGAAGTTTTTCGAAGCGGGGACGCTTGGGGAGGAAGATCTGATCCCAGCGCTGCACAACGCGATTCGCGAGGACAGACTTTTCCCGGTGATCTTCGCTTCGGGGCTGGGCAACATCGGCGCAGACCGGGTGATGGATTTCATCGTGGACTATACTCCGGCGCCTTCCGAGCATGAGTGGGTGCAGGGTGAACCGGCGCCCTCGGGCAACGGAGACGCGCCGAAGCGGCATGAGACCGACGCGGAACCGGTTTCGCTCTATGTGTTCAAGACGATATCGGATGCGTTTGCGGGAAGGATTTCCTACTTCAAGGTTTTCTCCGGCGTGCTGAAGAACGAAGCCACGGTGCAGAATTTCTCGCGCGGATCGGCCGAGAAGCTGTCGCATATTTCCATCATGCAGGGGAAGGCGGCTGTACCAGTGACGGAGCTGCACGCCGGAGATATTGGCGCGGTGGCAAAACTAAAAGACACGCTCACCGGCGACACGCTGGGAGACAA
>Ga0187876_1002339_pt1 | contig 14169 bp, 6 predicted proteins | sample June2016WEW_17_4_FD_133000 | JGI IMG/M metagenome (GOLD analysis project Ga0187876, IMG submission 133000) | Peatland microbial communities from SPRUCE experiment site at the Marcell Experimental Forest, Minnesota, USA - June2016WEW_17_40 | ecosystem: Environmental > Terrestrial > Soil > Wetlands...
GCGTCGTATCATCGAACTGTATCGAGTCCTCAATGATCACGACGTGGGGGCCGTCCGCGTCTGGGGTATCGGTGGGGCCAGAATCCGCCGTGGCAACCGGGGTGTTGTCGCCGGGCGTCGGCTGTGCACTTGGAGCGCGGATGGTAGTAGCCAGGGCAACCGGAGTACCAGTCGTCTGCGCAGGAGCGGTTGGACTCGGCTGTGGCCCCGGGGCAGCAACCAGGCGCATGACCTCGATCCCACTCGCGCCGAGCAATGCCATAACGCCGATAACCACGCCGAGGACGAACGTCTGAGGCAGCGCACGCACCTGTCCAAGCACTGTCCCCGGCTGCGCCACCATGGGCGCGCCACAGTGCTGGCAATATCGGACATCCGCCCTGTTCTGGGCGCCACAGCGGGTGCAATATCGTGGCATCACGTGACCTCCCACACAATCCCCTGCAATAGCTGGCCGGCAGCGGCAAAAAAAGCCTGGTTTGATGCGGCACCAAGCTCCAGAATCGAGTATAGCTGGGTGCTGTCAAGGCTTTCCGCTGCCCAAAGCGCGGCTACTGCAGGGTAGCTGTCCCCGGTCTCGGCAATTCCGGTGTAGCAGATTTGCATCGCTGTGCCGGCCATCCCGCCCACCGTCGTCTGTTCTTCGCTGCCGCACTGCTTGGCATCGGGATATGCCTCAAGGTAACTGGCAAGCACGGTCTGAAAGTACCCTTGCACGGCACCTGGACCAGTAGTAGGAAAGTCCACCAGACTCACTTCACCGTCGAGATTGCCGCTGTTGTCCGGCGTCAGGTGATCCAAGAATGCAGCGTAGTCCGACTGAGCAGCGACGAACCAGCCGGTAGACGGCACCGGCAATGTGGCGAACTTGGTCGTCACCACCTGGGGCGTGGCAGTGGGCCCGGCAGTGGCGCTCGCGCCCGGCAGCGCGGTCCCGATGGGTTGCGGGATGCTAGACGCTACTGCAGATGCCGCGGGCCCCGCCGCGGTGCCTACCGGCGCGCTCGTGACCTGTGGCACAGCCGTGCTTGTGGCCACGGCATTTGGGCCCGCCGTCGCCGTGTTGGCCGGACCCGGGCCAGAGGTAGCGAGGGCCGCAGCCGTGGCGGACGGCGTGGAAGCGCCGATGCTTTGGACCGCGGGCGGTCCACCGGGGTGCACGAACAAGACGGAGGCGAGCACTATCACCCCGAACAGCGCGATGATTACTCCAATATGCGAGAGTGCCCTATTGCTCATGAAGGTAGAGCTTCCGCTCTGCCGGGGTGTAGTCTCGCGCGCTCTGCGCCGCAGCGCGCGCTAGGAGCGCGTTCTCAGGGCCACACACGTCGCAGGGGTATATCCTAACAGCGTTATCCCAGCTGGCGGAAATGATAGACTGGTCGTCGGGGCTGAATAAGACGGTCTGCACCACAGCGCCCGCGCCCGGCAGGGCTGCGAGATCGCGCCAGCTACCAACCTCCCAGAGGTTGACGTTTTGATCGTCGCCACCTGTCGCCACCCACTGGCCATCAGGGCTGAAGGCAACGGTTTCCAGCGCGCCCTGAGCGCCGGTGAGGGTTGCGACCCGTTGCCAGGTGCTCGTGCTCCAGACTATGCCAAGGCTGTCACCGCCCACGGTAACCAGCTCACGGCCGTCCGGACTGAACGCCGCGCTGTTGACAACCGCCGTATGGCCACGCAAGGTTGTCACCAAAGCACCGGTTTGCACGTTCCAGATCACCGTACCAAGCTGCGTGTCATTGTTGCTTGGGGTCGCCAGCCAGCGGCCGTTGGGGCTGAACACGGGGCCCCACAGTCTTCCGGGCGAGCTTGCGGGAAGCTTCATAACCCGGATAGTGCGCCACGTGCCGGTGTCCCACAACCGGACAGTGCCATCGCTGCTCGCCGTGGCCAGGTAGCGGCCGTCAGGGCTGAACGCCGCGTTCCACACGATGTTGGTGTGGCCGCGAAGAATCACCACCGTGTGCCAATCTCGCGTATCCCACACGCGCGCCGTATCGTCCGCGCCGGAGGTGACCAGCCAGCGGTCATCCGGGCTGAACGCCACGCCCCACACCTGATCGGTATGGCCGGTCAACGTAGCTACCAGACGGTCCGTTTGCATGGACCAGACGCGCGCAGTGCAATCATCGCTGGTTACCACCAAGTACTTCTGATCGTGACTGATGGCGGCATTGGTGACAAAGTTCTGCAGCTTCGGCTCTGACCCGCACGCTGTGATGCCAGACGGCACGGTGGCGAAAATCCTCCCCACACCGGTATCCCAGACATCGACCGAGCCATCCTGTCCCGCTGTGACGATCTCGCTATCGTCGGGACTGAAGGTAGCGTCCTCTACAGTGCCCGACTGGCCTCGCAAGGTTACGGCCGTATTGAGCCAGCCGGTGACCCACACCTTGGCCGTACCGTCCGCGCTTGCTGTCACTACGAGACGATCATCATGGCTGAATGCGGCGCTGGTAATCTGAGCCGTATGCACCATCAAGGCAGTGCGTGGTGCGCCGGTGGCAGCATAGTAGAGCAGTGCCTGATGCAGGGAGGTGCCATTGCCCGCCGTCATCAAAGTGCTACCATCGTAGCTGAACGCCGCTAGCTGCAACGGCAGTTCGGGCTGCCCTCCGATGATAGTTCCTTTGATTGTCGTGCGCAGCACGCCTGTCCGCGCGTCGTACAGCCGCGCTGAGCCATCGGCGCTAGCGGTCACGACTGTGCTGCCATCGGGGCTGAACCGAGCCGACCAGACTACATCCGTGGCGCCGGTCAGGGCGGCAATCAGCGTCCCGTTGTGCGCGTTCCACAGGCGGGCGGTGCCGTCGGCACTGGCGGTGGCTATGGTGCTGCCGTCGGGGCTAAAGCTTGCCTGCGGTATCGGGCCGCCGAGCCCGTTGAATGAAAAGAGCAGATGCCCGGACGGTACCGCCCAAACCCGAGCTTTTCCATCGTAGCCAGCGGTCACGAGGTAGTGACTATCAGCACTGAATTCTGCATCGAACACCAGGCCCTTATGCCCAACTAGGACGGCCAGGAGCTTGCCGGTACGTGCATCCCAGAGCCTGGCAGTGCCCTCGGCGCCAAATGACACAACGACTCGGCCATTCGGGCTGAAGCGTGCCGCGGTCAATCCCGGCTTGCCGCTCATCTTGGCAATCTGGCGGCCGGTATGGGCGTCCCACAGGCGAGCGGTACCGTCGGCGCCGGCAGATAGGATCTCGGACCCGTCGGGGCTAAACGATGCGCTCACCACCTCGCCCTTGTGCCCGAGCAATACCATGCGCAGGTGCGATTGGCTGAGTGCCTGGCGAAGCGCGTCCATCGCCTCCGAGGTGGGAGCGGTTTGCACTGCGCTGCGTGCCAGAAGGAGACTCAGCTGCGGATCCTGCTGTAACTGAGCTACGGAATTGGCAGCGAGCTCGCGCGACGTCGCGGTCTTTCCCGCGGCAACCGCGGCGGCCTCAGCCGCCACTGCCGCAGCCCTTTGGGTTTCGGCCTGCTGTTGCGCCGTTTGAGCCTGGCTGCGCTGGTCGAACGCCACGCCGGCAGTCACTATGGCAAAGACGAGCACAACAGAGAGCCCAGCCGTGAGCAAACGGGCGATGCGCAGGCGGCGGCGTTCGGAGCGAACCAGTGCCGCTGCAGCCTCCGCACGCTGGGTTTCCGCTGCCGCGAGGCGCTGCGCCGCCTCCAGCTCGTGCTGCCGCCGTGCCAGCTCCTGCTGTTCCTCGCGCTGCTTGAGTGCCGTACCTGCTTCCAAGAACTCACGCTCCAGGTCGTTCAGCGCATCCTCGTGCAACGCACTCCACTCGACGGCGGTTGCCAGGCGCGCACCGCGGTAGAGCATGCTCTCGTCACGATCCATGCGCTGCCACTCATGCGCGGCCTCCGTGAGCCTGCGTTGCACGCGCAGGCCGCTACGATCCTCGTCGATCCACGACCGCAACCGGGGCCAGCCACGAATGAGCGCCTCGTGCGAAACCTCAATGGTGTGCTCGTGGGTGGGCTCATCCTCACTTGTGGTTAGCAGCCGGGCATCGACCAATGCACGCACAACCGCGTCCACCTCCGTCCCGATGCTGGAGTGCGTGCCCAGCTCGTCCAGCGAGGCACGGCGACGCGTGTCCTCCGTACCCTCGCCGGGTTGCGTAAGGCGGAGCAGCGTGCGGCGCGCAATGGTCTGCTCTTCCGGGCTGAACCGGCTATAGATGGCATCAGCCCGCTTGGCAATGGCGCCCTGCACGCCACCGCTCTGCCGGTATGCCTCGAGCGTCAGCATCTTGCCGCGACGGCGCTCCCACAGCTCCAGCAAAGCGTGCTCCAGCAGCGGCAGTGCCCCGGGCTGGCTCGTCACGTCTTCTAGAATCGTGTCCACGAGCCCGTCCTCGAACTCGAGTCCGACATGCCAAGCCGGCTCCTCAATGGCACGATGCAAGCCGTCGAGCGTCAATGGGCTGACCAGGAACTGCTGAGCCGAGATGCGTGCGGACAGGTCGGGGTACGCGGCGCACTTGGGATAGAAGTCGGCGCGCAGTGTGAGCAGCACGATGGAGCGACCGTCGGGGACGGATGCGGCGTAGAGCAGGTTGGCCAGGAATTGCGCCCGCTCATGTTCATCCTGACAGAGGGTAAAGGTCTCCTCGAACTGATCGACCACCCATACGAGACGCTCGCCGGCAGGGCGATCCGCGAGGGCCAGCGCAACGGCAAGGTGCAGGGTCCGCGCATCGGCAGCCATCTCATCGAGCGTGCGTTGCATGCCGGCTTGCCCATGCAGGCGGAGCAGCTGGGCGGCGAGGTTGGTCAACGGATGCGAGCCCGGCGTGAAGACGCAGACTGTCCAGTCGTGGCTGCCGGGCAGCACTCCCCGGCGCAATGCCGGGATCAGGCCGGCGCGCACCAGCGACGACTTGCCGCTTCCCGATGGGCCCAACACTGCCAGGAAGTGGGTACCTTTGAGCTTCTCCGCCAATCGCTGCAGATCGTTCTCCCGCCCAAAGAAGAACTCCGCGTGTTCCTCGTCAAACGTCTGGAGGCCGCGGTAGGGGCAGACATCGTTGTTCGGTTCCGTAGGAATCTGCTGCCCAAATGGAACACCCTTGATGGCGTTCACCAGGTGCTGGAAGGCGCGGGAGTCCTCGACACCGGGACGAAGGTCCACCCAGGTCCGGGTGCTGAGAAACGGAGGGAGCGTCGTAGCATCGAACGGCTCAGGCAGGCCGGGCAACAGTACCAGAAACAGCCTGAAGCTGCGATCCTTTGCTGCGCGATCGAGCGCAACGCCGAGCTCCTCGTGTACCCAGTCGCCAAGTCCATTTGGGCCGACGAAGACGGCGCACGCTGAGCAAGCGCGGAGGCCGGCGACCAGCTCATCCTGCCAGCGGCCGCCGGGAGTGAGGCACCACTTGTCGAGCCATGGTTCGAGGCCGGCGGACTTCAGCTTGACCGCCAAGCGCTCGACGGCGGCTTTATCGCGACTGTTATGCGAGAGGAAGACGTCGAATCGTGGCGGTTCCATGCTGCAAGGCTGCTCCTTCACTCGAAGTCAGGCATCCTGGGCACGCGGCACAGCGGCGCAATGGGCCACGCTTAGCACCGCTTTGCACTCAATTTACCATGCTGGTGCTAGCCGCGCTCAACAGTCCATCGTGCGGCGCCTTGCTGGGTGCTTTGCGGCAACCGGCTAGAGGTTATCCGCCAGCGCGAGCAGCCTGTCGCGATACTCGAGGTCTTCCAGCCAGTGACCTGGGAGCGCGGTGTCGCCTGCGTATGCACCAGCAAACGTTCCAGCCAGCGCCGCAACGGCCGACGGGCTGGTGCTGCCGTTGGCCGCAAGAAGCACCGCCTGCTCGGGATCGCGAGGCGTGCGCATGAAGCAATACAACGCCTCCAAGATGGGTTCGACCCCCTCCGCTCTACCGGCAAACGCAGGCAGGGCTTGGTCCGGCGGACGCCTGAGCAGGTCAGGCAGCTCACCCATGCAGCCGAGTAAGGAATCGTGAGTCACATCATGGGCGGCATCGCGTGATGCAGCCGGTTGCAACGCCTCGACTGCGGATTGCAGCGCAGTGAGCAGGGCGCCCGCGTCCCAATCATCTGGGTCGTGGGTCACCAGCCAGGCGGTGGTGGTGCACACAGCTACCGCCGCGGCAACCGTGGCCGAATGTCGATGCGTAGGCAGCACGGCCGAGGTAGCCTCAATCCGCAGCACGTCTGGGTCGTTCGAGCGGAGCAACCCTACGGGCGTGGCTCTGAGCGCTGCCACGATCCCGGGCTCTACGTCTCCAGCCAAGTACCATGGGACTCCCTCACCGAGCCGCCTTGCCGCTTCGGTGGTAGCTGCGTCGGAGCCCCGAGCACGCGGCACCCAGCCGGCGAGGCGTCGCGCCAGGTCGAACGGGTCGAGGTGGCCCAAGGCCTCCAAGGACTCGGCAACGAGCATGGTCTGCTGCGTGAGATACGTGATCGTGCCCTTGGGGCCGCCCCTGTAGCCGTGCCAAGGAAGGAACTCCGTGACAGGCCAGGGCGGGGCGTAACGGGGAGGAGCATCCGTGGATACGCAACGACCCAGCGCATCGCCCAGGGCGCCGCCAAGCAAAGCCCCACGGACCCGGCTGCGCCGGTTGAGCGCGCCCACGGTAACCGACCTTCGGGCAGCAGACTCGACCTCTTGTATCGCGTTGACGTCAGCCGAGGTGCTTTGACGCGGGGCGTGCTCGGGCCGACCCGAACCAGGCGCGCCTCCTTCAGTTCCACTGCCATCTTCGAGCTGCAGCCGGGCAGCCAGACCTGCACGCAGCAACTGCTCGCCCAGGGCCACCGCATCCGATGGCCAGTATGCCTCCGGGCGCGGATGGCGCACCCCGGCAGTGTCGCGCGCCGGTCGGCACTGCAGCACGGTGCTTCGCCACGATTCTGGAATGGAATCGACCCCGTGAATCGCGCCGAGCAGCGCTCCTGCGACGGCAGCATTGGTGTCGGTATCGCCCCCGCCCTTCACGGTGTTGACAAGGCCCTCCTCAAACGAGGGCGCGTGAACCGCCTGGTAAAAGGCGTTCTGCAGCGCGATGAGTACGTGACCTTCATTCGTCTCAAATGAGGGCAGGCGAGATGCCGCGGCCTCCAGCGCAGTGGTAACCGATGGGCTACTTCCATGCTGTCGATCCCACTCGCGCGCACGTTCATATGCCGCGGTACCGTCCAGGTGGCCCCTGATCGCCGCGGCAATTGCGACGACATACGCCGTCGAGGCATCGGTGCAAACTCTGTTCGGGTGCGTCAGGGATGTGTCGGCGGCGACTACCGCGGCTAGATCATCCTCCGCAAGTTGCCAACCCCAAATGGCCAGGGGGCTCTGGCGCATGAGCGCGCCGTTAGCCTGGCTGGAGCGGTTTGCCGCACTCCGTGCCGCCGCTAGCAGCGACTCGCCCCGGGCCCGCGCCATTCGCATCGCCGCGGTCGCCCGCCGCATCGTATTCCCGACATCGAACGGACCACTGATCAGCCAGTCGGCATAGGCACCGGCCACGCACTCTTCATCATACGTACCGCTGGCGGCCAAGGAGCGGGCAAGCGCAAGGGTTAACTCGGAAGCGTCGGTAGGCTGGCCGGCGACAGTGCCATGCACGATGCTTGGCCCTATCGTACGCACGCCCTGCGGATAGAAGGTGCGAATCTCGGCACCCGACATGAATACCACCATACTGCCAAGGGCGTCGCCCACGACGTGCCCAAGTAGACAGCCTTTGGCTCGGGCGATGGCGTCGCTGTCAGGCTCGCCGTGCACGCGCCGTTGTTGCCCAACCGAATCAGCGTTATTCCTGTTGCCTTCCATGCCAAATCTCCTCGCCACCCCATGGCGTCATTGTGGGCGCACAACGAGTGTACCGTACATCGGCCGGAGTGCATGCCGCCAGGTGGATTCAGTCCCACTAACAGCGGCGCCAGCCGAATTGGAATCTCGGGCGTACTATCTTCCCATCAGACATGTGCGGTTGTATGACGCAGTAAGCGGACCGATGCGATCGTGATAGATATGGACTTATTCGCGGACCAGGAGGCTAGGGCTGAAGCGCTGTTGGTAGGCGAGCGCAACGGGGAGCTATAGCGATTTCTTGACGGCTCCGGCATGGCGAATCTACGCTGAGAGCAAATGCCGATCCTTCAGCGGTAGTAAGGGCGAGGCCGGCCGTGCGTGTGCTGCTCTCCGATGGCTCCGGTCTGACGGCGCGGCAGGTTGCTACGCAGCTGGCGTGCGCCGGGCACCACGTACAGGCTTTGTCGCCCGCGCACCTTTGCCTCAGCCGCTTCACTCGCCACGTGCGGCGCGTGCACCGTGTGCCGGCCTGCGGGGCTGCCCCTCTGGCCTGGCTCGACAAAGCGCTGGAGGTAGCCCGCACCGAACGGGTCGAGGTGCTTTTCCCAACTCAAGAGCAAGTTGCCGTGATCGCCGCGGGGGAAGCGCAGCTACGGGATGCCGGCGTGGCTACCGCCGTGCCCGCTTTTTCGGCACTTGCACGAGTGCATGATAAGCTTGCCAGCTTCAGCACACTGCAGGAGCTGGGCATTCCCCAGCCGGCGGGAGAGGTGCTAACTTCCGCGGCAGAGTTGGCGAGATGGTCGCACGTGCCCGCATATGTGAAGCTACCGATTGGCACCGCGATGCAAGGCGTCGTGCGCCTGGACCGTATGGACCAGGCAGGTGCGTTGGCGGCGAGGCTCGCGTCCGACGGCAGTTTCGCCGATGGAGGGGTGCTGGTGCAGCAGCCCGTAGACGGGCCCCTGACCATGGTCCAAAGCGTCTTCGACCATGGCCTTCTCGTTGCGTTCCATGCCAACGCGCGCGTGCGGGAGGGGACGCGGGGTGGTGCCTGCAACAAACGCAGCATGCACGCACCGGCGCTTCGAGAGCAGGTGGCACACCTCGGAAGCAGTTTGGGCTGGCACGGCGGTCTGGCTGCGGACATCATTATCGGCCCAGATGGGCCTGTGTGGATCGACGTCAACCCGCGATTGGTAGAGCCGGGCAATGCCTGGCATGCTGGGGTGGACCTGGTGGGGGCACTGCTCGCCGTGGCCACGTCAAGCGGCACGGTCAAGCCCCAACCCGATGGTGGCGAAGGTGTAGCCACGCACCAACTACTGCTGGCTATGAGCGGCGCGGCCCAGGGCAAGCATGGACGGCGCGCCGTGGTGCGCGAAGTGACAGACGCGATACACCACCGCGGCGTGTACCAGGGAAGCGCGGAGGAGTTGCTGCCATGGCGAGGTGACCCGCAGAGCCTGCTGCTGCTCGCTGTTGCCGGCAGCATGATGATGCTAAGCCCGAGAGTCTGGCGCCGTATGGTGCGGGGTGCCGTAGCGCAGTACGCCCTCTCGGCCGACGCCTGGCGCACAATTCGCGCTGCTGCCGGCCGGTGGTCGGAGCCACGACCGGGGAGCTGAATCCCAACCTGTCCGGCCTTCCTCCCACCCGTATTAGGCCACGAAATGGTCCTACCTTGGCTATGGCACCGACAGGCCAATCCTCGTATGCTCCTGATGGTGTGTACGACCGGAGGGCGGCTCGCCGCCGGTCATTTGCGCGGACCATGGGTGCGGTTCACGCACGATAGGACGCCGCCACGGGAAATTGCGTGCAAGTTCAGCATAAAGACTTGGGTGTCGACGGGGATCCCTTTCAGCGAGCGCTGATGCAGTCTGCCGTTGGCATCGCCCTGATTTCCCTTGATGGCCGGTGGCTGGCCGTCAATCCCGCAGTCTGTACCCTGCTCGGTTACAGCGAGGCCGAGATTCTGAGGCGAAGCGTGCTGGATGTGACGCACCCAGACGACCATGCAATCACGGCTGATGCTATCGAAGAACTCGGGTCAGGCGACAGCGGCACGCGAGCAGTGGAGAAACGGTACGTCCGCAAAGACGGCACGCACGCGTGGGCCCGCGTTAACGCATCGGTGGTGCGCGACGACGGTGGACGGCCGCAATACTGGGTGTCGCAACTAGAGGATATTACAGAACAGGTCCAACAGGCGTCGGACCTACGCATCATGGAGGCTCGTTTTCGCGCTGCGTTTGACCAAGCGCCGATAGGGGTAGCGCTGCTGCACCTTGACGGGCACTTCATGCAGGTCAATCGCGCCTATTGCGAGCTGCTTGGCTACACGGAAGCCGAGCTGATTGGTGTTCCCACGCAGATTGTCACGCATCCGGACGATTGGCCCGCCGATCTGGCGCGTATGCGGCATCTACTCGCCTGTGCGGGCGAAGTGGCTCAGACGAGGAAACGCTACATCCGCAGAAACGGCGATATCGTCTGGACGCGGCTTACTGCGTCTGTGATCAGCGACGCCGCCGGGCGCCCTGCCTACTTCATGGGCCAGGTCCAGGATATCACTCCCCAGGAACAGCTGTCGGCAGCGCTGGCTGTCAGTGAGAATCGCTTGCGGAACGTCCTGACTCGCGCGCCTATCGTGCTGTTCAGCGTGGATAGGAGCGGCAACGTCTCAATTGCTGAGCCGGGCACACACAAGTCCGAGGGCATTGTGTCTCCTCGGAACGCCGAGGCCAGCCTGCACGCCTGGCTGGCAAGCTCGACGGTATGGCTGGATTCGTGGCAACGCGCGCTTGCCGGCGAGTCGTTCTCCACGATTGTCGAACCCGGTGAAGATGCCTTCGACGTATGGTGGACACCTGAACGTGACGGATTTGGCGCTGTTGTCGGCGTAACCGGCCTTGCGGTCAACGTGACCGACACCGTGCGCGCTCAGCGTGCCACGCAACGCGAGCAGGCAGCGGCACTCCGGCTGGCGCAGACGCGGAGTGACTTCGTTGCCGCGGTCAGCCACGAACTACGAACGCCCCTAACCTCGATTATTGGCTACGGCGAGGTGTTGCAAGCGCGTTGGCAGTCGCTCAGCGACCCACAACGGCTCAAGTTTCTGGGGCGAGTTGTGCTTTCCGCCAACCGTCAGAAGCGCCTCGTGGACGACCTACTGCTCCTGTCGCGACTCGAGGATCGGCACACGCCCCTGCACGCCGATCCCGTACACGTTGAGTCGGTGGTACAGCGTGTTATCTTTGAGATACAAGGTAGCTACCCGGGTCAGCAGGTTATGAGGTCCGGGTCTGGCGATCTGCATGTGTGGGCAGATCAGGAGCGTCTCTTGCAGATCCTCGTCAACCTGGCGGATAACGCTGCGAAATACTCGCCGGAAGACAGCCCGATCTACGTGCGTTGGGACCGAGAAGATGGCACTGCGGTCATTCGCGTGCGGGACGAAGGCTGCGGTATCCCAGAGGCAGGTCTGGGGCAGCTGTTTACGCGCTTCGGACGCTTACCTGGGAGCCGCATCCGATCGGGGCGTGTTGGTACCGGGCTGGGGCTCTATCTTGGCCGAACACTGGCGCAGGCGATGGGTGGCACCCTCGATCTGGAGCACACGGGACCAAGTGGCAGCACGTTTCGGTTGCGTTTACCGGCGGTGGCTTGCAGCTAGCATGGCTGCTCGCACCGGCATGGCTACCCTCCGCCCTAGGCTGCACCGGCAGCCCTGAGGCAGCAGGCACCGAACACTCCTGGCACGTGCCAAACACGAAGTCCTCCAGGTTGGTGATGGCTAGCCTGCCGCACGGTCCCACGATTTGCATCTGCCCTGCGTTCCTAGAAGCTCAGTGCGGCCACGAAGCGATTCGTGAACTCGCCATGTGTTGTCAACTCGAGATACTGCACTCGGCGCGCCAAATCGCCGGCCATCGTTCGCCGCTCGCGCGACACGAGCAGGTGTTGCGCGCCCCGGCCCGCGGCGTTGCCGACCTGCCGGAATCGCTCCTTTGGCAGCGAGGGGAGCATGCCCACCCGGATGGCGCTGCCAAGATCGAGATAGGTGCCGAAGGCGCCGGCCACGACCACATCGTCAACCGCCTCGGCTTGGATGCCGGCGGCTGCCAGAAGCAGCTCCGTGCCGGCACGAATCGCGCCCTTGGCCAGCTGGATCTCGTGGACATCCGAACGGGTGATCAGTACATCGCGCCCGTGCCCGGTCCGCACGGCCGGGACCAGCACCCAGGCCGGCCCGTGGCCGGTGCGCCGTACCAGGGGATGGTTCTTGCTCAGGGCACCGCGACTGTCGATGATGCCGGCCTCGAGACCTTGCGCAACGGCATCGAGAATGCCGGATCCGCAGATGCCCACCGGTGGCACGTCACCGATCGTGTACACCAGGAATGCGCCATCGACCCTGCCTACCCGCTCGACGGCGCCGGGCGCAGCGCGCATGCCGTCATGGATATGAGCGCCCTCGAAGGCCGGGCCAGAGGCGGTCGAGCAGCTCCACAGCTGCCCCCCATGCGCCAGGCTGACCTCCGTGTTCGTGCCAATATCCAGCGCCAGCACTGTGCGATCCGTGTCGCCCAGGCCACTGGCCAGCAGCATGGCCACGTGATCGGCGCCGACGTAGCCGGCGATGTTTGGCGGGGTGTACAGTGTAGCACCGGCCGCGAGTTGCAGGCCAACCTCGGCAGCGCGCAGGTTGAGCGGCTCGCTGGCGGCAGCGACGTACGGTGCCTCCCCCAGCTGCCGTACCGGCAGGCCCGCCAACAGGTGCTGCGTGGCGGTGTTGCCGACGGCCACGGCGTCGACGATGCTGGCGCGCTCGATGCCGGCCTGGGCACACAGCTCATCCACCAGACGGTTCAGACCTTCAATTAGCCGGTCGTGCAGGACACGCTCGGCGGCAGGCGCCGTATTGGCGTAGCTGATCCGGCTGACCACATCCTCGCCAAAGGCGATCTGCGGGTTCATGGCCCCGGCCCGCGCCACGGTCTGCCCCGTTGACAGGTCCACCAGGTAAGCGGCGAGCTTAGTAGTGCCCACGTCTATCGCGAGGCCAAAGAGCGCCGTTTGGATCGGCAAGATCGCCACGACCTCAGGGCGAGCCTGCCCCCGGTGCACGGCGACGCGCACCGACCACCCCTGCGCTCGCAGGCGTGCCGGAGCTTCGGCCAGCACGGGAAGGCAGAGATGGGGCTCGTTGACGCCTTCGGACTCGAGCGCGCCTACCAGCCGTGTGGCATCGGCCCGGAGGTCGTCGAGAGCCGGCGCCCGCAACTGTAGGTCCAGCGGCACCACCGGCGGATCGAGCGCCACGTCCCCTGCCTGGCCCTCGAGCTGCAGGCGCTGCATGGACGACAAGGAATCCACGGGAATGTCCACGCGCACGTCGCCCAACACCCGCGCCTGGCAGGCCAGCCGGAAGCCCCCAGCAATCTCGGCGCCAGTGAAAGCGACGGCCTCCGTGCTGGTGAGTGAGGTCAGATGCCCACCGGCATGGCGCACCCGGCAGCTGCCGCAGAGGCCTCGGCCGCCACACAGCGCTACCAGCTCAACGCCTGAGGCCACCGCTGCCGTCAGCACAGTCGTGCCACGCGCCACCTGAGCGCGCCGGCCTACTGGTTCGAGGTCGACGGTAGCGACAGCCGCTTGGTCACGCTCAACCATAGTGCCAGGCCCACCCTTGCCGCTCGCGGCGATACAGGAGAGCGGCCCACCTGTTATGGCAGGCGCAAACGTCGTCAAGGTTCACAAACCCAGGCACAGCACAGACTACATATAAGACGGACTTGCGCGTAACCATTATCGAGGTGTCGATGAGCGCCTCGCACGCCCCCTTCCGCACGAGCAGGGCGAACAGCCCAAGACACACGGACTTCAGGCCAGCCGGCCCGGCCTCTACGCAGCAATCACCTCATGCGCGACGCGGATTTGTTCGAGTGCCACAGTATCATCATAGCGCGTTGACGTCCGACAACTGCCCGGGGGGCTACCTGGCTACGCCTCAGCCCTTGGGCACCGCCCTCTCTTCCAATCCCGCTGGAGCACAAAGTACATCCGATCAGCGGCTGAGCGTTCGGAATGGCAATTGGGCCACATGCCACGATGCATACGCGCCGGCGAACATCGCGTAGTCACATCCTGTCCACATGTGCAATAGTGTCAGGCGGCGACTCGCGCGTGTGCCAAGAGTGCGGAAATAGCGCCGCCACATCGTTGACACAGCGGCACCTCCCTCCTATACTCATAAGCGCGGATTGATTAAATGCCGCTTTATGTATGCGCGGCGGCCTGGGCAGCCAGGCGCCGCACCGGAGCGGCGGAGCAGAGGGAGCGACCATGGGCAA
>Ga0187876_1002342_pt1 | contig 14148 bp, 6 predicted proteins | sample June2016WEW_17_4_FD_133000 | JGI IMG/M metagenome (GOLD analysis project Ga0187876, IMG submission 133000) | Peatland microbial communities from SPRUCE experiment site at the Marcell Experimental Forest, Minnesota, USA - June2016WEW_17_40 | ecosystem: Environmental > Terrestrial > Soil > Wetlands...
CAGCCTTCATCCAGTTCAATTGCTTGGAATTATATCGCCGGCGGCAGTGCTTCCAGCATCAATGGAACGGTCAACGCCAACGGTTACGTCATCCTGCAAAACCCGAATGGCTTCACGGTCGGTGGCCAGGCCGCGCTTACCGCCCACGGCTTGGTCATGACCACCGCATCCACGCCTAATTTGAATCTTTCCAGCGCGGGCCCCTGGAGTTTTGATGCGCCCCCGCCCACCGCCAAGATAGTCAACTATGGCAAAATCAACATCACGGGCGGCGGTTCGGCGTATTTGATTGCCAGCGATATTGAGAACAACGGCATTATTTCCGCCCCCAATGGCAATATCGGCCTGTACGCCGGCGAAACCGTCCTGGTTTCCATGTCGCCCGATGGCCGTGGTTTGAGCGCCCAAGTGACACTGCCCCAAGGCTCGGTGGACAACAACGGCAATCTGATTGCCGATGCGGGCAGCATCGTCGCCCAGGCCCAGATGGTCAACCAGAACGGATTGGTGCAGGCCAATTCCGTCCAGAAAGTTAACGGCGCCATCGAACTGGTCGCCAGCGACTCGGTAAATCTGGAAAGCAGTTCCAAAATCTCAGCCCAAGGCGATTCGACCGCGACCGGCAGTCCCGGCGGCTCAGTAACCATCCAGGGCGGCAACAGTATCTCCGACCAGGCCGGTTCAACCATTAATGTCGCGGGCGGAACACAGGGTGGCAACAGCGGACAAGTGACCATCTCCGCGCCCCAAATGAGCGCCCTCAACACCGTCATCAGCGGCCAGGCGGCTGCCGGGTCTGCGAACGCCAGCCTGTTCATCAACACTGCTGATATTGCGTTGAATTCGGACGGCGCCCTCGTGCCGGGCGCGTTGGCACTGAATGTGAATTCCCTGTCCAGCGGCTTTTCGCAACTCAACCTTCAAGCGTCGGATGACATCACCTTGAGCGCTCCCTGGACGCTGGCGCCGCAGAGCGGTGTGGTGGGCGCGGTGTCATTGCTGGCCGGGAATGCGATTAGCGTCAATGCCGGCGCAAAAATCGAAGCGGATGGCGGTAATATTACACTCAACGCGCCAACCGTGAATCAAGATGGGACGCTCCAGGCAAATTCCATTGGAAATATCAATGGCGTGGTTGAAGTGGATGCCAGCCAGAACCTCATTTTGGGCAACCAATCCATCATTTCGGCCAATGGTGATGCGGCCGCGACCACCACTCCCAGCCCCGGCGGATTTGTCGTTCTCAACGCTGGCAACTCGTACTCCGATGCTTCCGGTTCCACGATTTCTGTTTCGGGAAATACATACACACAAAATGGCATTACGGCCTATGGACAAGGCGGCATCGTTGAAATCTTTGATCCCCAGGCTGGCACTACTCCAATCCAAACGACAGTTTCCGGCTTTTTCGCGTATCTGGTCAATCCGGGCGATATCTATTTCAACAACACCGCTACCGCCGTCGCCACCAGCAGCACCCAGTCCGCGAATTCCAACCCCAACCAGAATGATCAGAACTGGACCTGGGCCAACCTTTATACGTCCGACCTGTCCGCCTATTCACAGATTGATTTGCGGGCCTTGAATAATATTGAATTGAGTGCGGCTCCGATAACCCCGGCGAATGCCACTCCTGCCTGGACCTTGGCAAATCCAGGCGCGACTACCGCGTTGAGCCTGACGGCCGGCAACAGCATCATAGTGGACCCTGAATCAGGCATAAACGCCGGGCAGAATTGGAGTGTCAACCTGACTGCGGGTACGGCGTTTGTTCCGACCACTGCCAATCCCAGTCCGGCTTCCGGCAGCTATGGCGTCTATCTGGATGACTATCCAATTGATGGTGTTACTTATGGCTCTTTTATCACGGCGCAAAACGGCAGCCTCAACATTTGGGCAGCCAATGAAGTGCAGGTGGGTTGGTCAGGTGCTTCCGCCGGCGTGGGCGTCGTCAACCTCGGCGCCCTTGATTCCATCATCACTTGGAATGGCGGAAACGTCAACGTGACGGCCAAGTATGGAGATGTCAACACGGGGTCGAATCCAAACGGGTTTGATTATCAAGGTGCGGCGCCCTACAGCACGGTTGACCCCAGTCTCGGCGGGATCAGCACGGCGGCCGGCGGGAACGTCACCATTGCCGCCGGCGGCAATGTCATCAGTTATCTGCCTTCGGGCAGCACCAGTGTGGCAGCGGATGACGGCGGCACCGGAGCCTTTGGCCCGGAACCCGGAAACGTCGCGATTACCGCCGGGCAAAATGTTTATGGGCATTATGTGCTGGCCAACGGCGTGGGCACGATTACGGCCGGCCTGAATGTGGGCGCCTCCGCCGGCGATCCCTTCGCGCTCAGTCTCATTGACGGCGGTTGGAATGTGAATGCGCCGAACGGTTACATTTATTTGCAGGAGGTACGGAATCCCAATGGGGATTTTAACAACCTGAACGCAGGGAGAGGCAATTCTCCCGGCAAATATTTGTTTACTTACAATCCGCAGGCTTATATTGACTTGGCGGCCTATGCCGTTGATCTCACCGGCCTGAATGTCCCGCGACCTTACGGTGATGTGCCGATGGTCTATCCGCCGATTGTGGATATCACCGCCGGCGCCGGTGGCGTGACCCTCGAAAACAACGTCGCTCTGTTTCCTTCGCTGTATCAGAATCTGGACGTCACCACCACCGATGGCGGGGATCTCAGCGCCCCGCTTCCGCCGAGCCCCACCAGTCCGCCAATTGAATTGCTGATGTCGGATAGCTCCTCAAAACAATGGGTTTCAGGGGATGGCTATTTTACTGACCAATACCTGGGCTCTTCCTCGGCAATCGAGCCTGCAGACAATCCCAATCCAGCCCTGATCAGTGTTTCCGGCAGCATGGAAAACCTGTATCTCATCACCACCAAGGCGACCGCGGTCTCCGTGGGCCAGGACATGGATAATTGCGGCTTTTCGGGGCAGAATTTGAGCGCCAACGATGTCACGTCCATTAGTGTGGCGGGCGAGATTTCCAATCCCAGCCCGTATTCCTATGCCAACAACGTCGCCATACCCGGCCTACCGGCCACCGACCTGCTCCCCGGCATGGGCGAGTCATGGGATGATATTTTCACCCTGGCCCTCAATCCCACAGCCATAACCAGCCTACAAGTGCCGAATCTTCTCCCGTCCCAATGGCTGTCTTATATCTATTTGAATGCCTCGTCCTTCGGGACAACATTTAAGAATGGCCAATGGATCAGCAACAATCCAGGCTTCGCCTATAACCCGGCTACCGGCCAGCTTGTCTTCGAAGGCCAGATGAGTTCCGCCACGGAGTCTGCCTTGGATGGAAACACGATCACGGTGCTGCAACTCATGAACGGCGTGCCAGAAACTTATGTCAGCACCGGCCAGCCTGGCACTGTCGCGGGGCAAACTTATTTTAAAACGACCACCGTATCCTGGGCTCCCGCTTCAGCCATTACCACCCTCTACAACGAAAGCAATCCCACGCAAGGCCCGCCGCCTCCCTCGCTGGCCGATGAGCAATTGGGTTATCGGATTGGCGGTCCCGGCCAGTTTGACATTGCTGCCGGCTCGATTTCACTGGGCAACTGCGAAGGCATTCTGTCTTGCGGTGTTTCCGACCCAAATGGAGGCTTCGACCGTTACGCCAATCTGGCCGCGATTACGGTTACACCTTCCGGAACGCCCGACGGAGCCTCGCTGAATGTTACCGTGAGTGGCGATTTGGACATGCTCACCTCGACGATCGCCGACCTCGGCGGCGGCAATGTCAACATCATCAGCACCGGCGGCTCGATGGACCTGGGTTCCGAGGGATTATTTAACAGTAACGCGTCGTCCCTCACGGGCATTGCGAATAATCATCTAAGCTTTGGTGTTTATACGACCGGCGGCGGCGATGTCACCGTAAGCGCTTTGGGCGACATTGACATAAATGGTTCTCGAATAGCTACTTACAATGGTGGCAACATCTATGTCGAATCGTTGACAGGAAACGTCAATGTCGGTAGCGGCAGCGACGACTTGAACACGGTGTTCGTTGCCTTTGTAAATCCCGCTACCGGGAATGTAGCGACCTATGCGGAAGATGCTTTTGGCAGCGGTATCGTGGCCAATACCTTGGTGCCCCCAAAGGCGGGCGAGCCATACCCTTCGGACGCCGCGACGGTTCCCGGTAATATCACGGTAATAACCCCCGAAGGCAGCATCGTGGGCGGCCAGGCGGGTATCATCCAGGAGGCGCTTGACGGCAGCATCACCGCTGGCCCTACGGTTGATTTAGCTGCGGGCACCTTTCCGTCTGGCTCCCCCGGCGAGCCCGGTTACTCGCCCGGCTATCCCGGCAACATTGATTTCGGAGATTCCGGTGTGATTGGCGGAACGATTAACCTGACGGCCAATGGCAATATTAGCGGCCAGGTGATTTCGCGCCAGAACAGCACGATTAACGCCGCGCAAAGTTTCAGCGGCACCCTCCTTTCCGGCGGTTCGGCCACGGTGTCCGCCGGCGGATCCATTTCCGGCACTATCATCGGCGTTGGCGGAGCTGACGTCTCCGGCGCCTCGGTCTCAGCCGACGTGCTCGGCCAGAATGTTTCCGTCAATGGCGGCGCCTCCCAGTCAACCCTCGGGACCGCAACCGCTACCGCCGCCACCCAGGCCGCTGCGCAACAAGCCAACTCCCAAGCCCAGCAACAAACCACGGGCAATGACACCGACCAGGATGACAAAAACAAAAAGAAGAAGCCGCAGGTTCAGAAAGTTGGCCGCGTCACCGTCCTCCTGTCGTCTGCCACCCCCCGGCAATAATCTCCGCTCTTGGAGCGCGGGTTGGCCCAACCCGCAGTACGACCGATTGCCGTGGCACACGCGGGTTTGAGGGGCGATTGGCGTTCAGGAGGTCTTGGAACACGGGACAGGAATGTCTGCGCTACGACCGCTCAAGGCGATACCAGCCGGAAGAAACCGTCTGCTTTGCCCGTTGAATTGGTATAGGAGAACGTTCCGTTGGACAAAAACATGTTGGTCGCTATGGGGGTCCAGCTTGCCAACGGCACCGTCAGGTTGGTCGTCGTCAGTATCCGGTATTGCACGCCCGCCGGGCAATTGCTGCCGCCCAATACTAATTGTCCGCCGGTTGTCAGGGTGACCGCCGGAGCAAACTTCGGCATGGGTGAAGCCACGATGTAATTGGGCATCGAGTCGGCGCTGGAGCCGCCTGGCCCATAGACCGTCAGGGCCACGGTATAAGTCCCCGCTGCAGCATAGGTGTTGGTCACATTGCCGCCGGTGGTGTTGGTGACGCTGGCGCCATTGCCAAAGCTCCACACCCAGTTCGTGATGCTGCCGCTGGCGGTGTTCGCAAAGACCACCTGCAACGGCGCAAAACCATTGGTTGGCGTGCCCGTTATGGTGCCGGCCGACGGCGGCGGCGGCGTGGAAGCCGCACGCGTGAAGGTCATGCTCCCGTTGGGATTGAGTGTAAAGTATCCCAAATAATCCGCGTTGCCAGTCCCCTGGCCCGTAATTGGATCAATGATCGTCGTTCCCGCCCGGGCGCTGAAGGGGACGTTCACGTAAAAATCTGAAACCGCGGGCGAGGCAAAACTGTTTGAAGTGACATTCTCCACCGAAAAAGTCAGGTAGCCGCCAAAATCGCCAAGAGCGGTATTGTTTGGATCGCCAATGAATTCAGTGAGATTCTCGGTAGGTTCAAGCGACACGGGCTCGAGGACGACCAGCGTGTTATTGTAAACATTGGTTGTTGCCAAGGTTCCCGAAACTGCGTAGGCCCCTTGCTCGACCGATAGTATTTGCTCTTCCAAATTGCCTTCGGCGGCCGAAGAAAAGCGGCCAACCGGCGTGGTCTGAACGTTTACATTGGCGCGGGGCACCGTGTACCAACAAGTTTCGACCGGCCAGATGCCCGAAGAATTCGTCAGCGGCCCGAGCGTTTGTCCCTCAAAGCTCGAAAAAACCGACCATTGCAGGTTCCCGAAACCATTTGGGCACATGTTGGTGAGGTCCATGTAGTTTAAATTCGTAATGGTTATCTGCGTGCCGGTCGCCTGCGCCAAATAGTTGCTGATGTTGCCCAGATAAACCACCATCTCGTATTTCTCCTGGAAGGTCCCCGTCTTGCGGAAGCCCGCGTTCACATCCCCATCGCCCGTGTCGGTAAAGTAAGTCTGGGCTCCTGCCATTGCCGGCCACAGCGCCAGCGCCAATTTGAAAAGGGATCGAAAGCTCAAGCGTTTTTTCATATAAAGCCGCGGAGTTTAACCCGAACACCTCAGGCGGACAACCTGCCAGAGGACATGTGAATCCACTATAAGGACATTGGCCGTAATCGTAAGTGATTAATGCCAAGCCACTTACACCGCAGGGGCCGGGGAGCGACTTCAATGGGCGATTGTTACGCGATTGTAACCCTATTCACCTTTCCGTAACGCGATGGCGGGAAGACGTAACTTGTCGGCCTGCCCACGGCTTCATATTTTTTCCGAATGAAATCGAAACCGACGATCATAATCAAAGCCGCCTCATGGGCATGGGCGCATATTGGCACAGTTCTAGTTTGGAGTTCCGCCTTCAGGCGGCTTCGGCTAACACCCGTGATTGGCCGCCTAAAGGCGGAACTCCAAACCTTTGCTGCCAGCGGGTTAAGAACAATGTTGAGATACGCCCTATGGGCATTCGTGATGTGGGGATTGGCTGGTTGGGCAGAGAATACCAACTCAGATCTTCAGGCCATCCAAGCGGCGGCGGACAAAGGCGACGCCAAGGCCCAATATGAACTGGCCCGCTGCTACGAAAAAGGAAAGGGGGTGCCGCGCAACTACGCCAAGGCTGCCACGTACATGCGCCAATCGGCGGACCAAGGTTATGCCCCGGCCGAAGGCCAGCTTGGCTATTACTACGGCGCCGGTTTGGGGGTTACCAATGATCCGGCTGAAGCGCTGAAATGGTATCGGAAAGCCGCCGACCAAAGTAACGCGGTGGCGGAATATGGCATGGGGTATATCTATTCCACCGGTCGAGGCGTGACCGAGAACATGGATGAAGCCGTCCAATGGTGGCAAAAGGCGGCCGGGCAGAATCTCGCCGAGGCGCAAAATGCCTTGGGCCAGCTTTACTTCGAAGAGGGCGGCACCAATCGTGCCCGGTATGCGGACGCCGTCATCTGGCTGCGTAAAGCCGCGGATCAGGGATACGCGCCTGCCTGGAACAATTTGGGCGTAATCTATGACCTTGGCTTGGGCGTGCCGAAAAACTGGACGGAGGCCGCCAAATGGTACCGTCTGGCGGCCGAGCAGGGAGATGCTCATGCCCAGGGCAATCTGGGAACCTTGTACCTGGATGGCCGGGGGGTCACCAATGATCTGGTGCAGGCTTATGTCTGGTTCCGGCTGGCCGCCGAAAAGGGAAACGGCACTGGCAGAAAATACCTCATTGATTACCAGGAACATCAACTGCTCAACACCAACCAACTGGCCCAAGCGGAACTGATGATCGCGGATTTCCGCAAACGCCACGCCGCACAGCCATAATGTAGCGCAGACATTCTTGTCCCGTGTTCCGGAACTGGCGGTTGGAAAACCGCCCGAACCCGCAGGCTGGAAAGCCTGCGCTACGTCATAAATGGAAACCCTCCAATCTCCCGGCCAATCCGCAGCCACAAAAACGCCCTGAAAAGTTTTCCCCGTTGCAAACGTCGGGGAACCGAATCAATTCTGCGGTGATTGGGACCCCGCTTGGTATTGGTCATACTGGATGGCGGCGCCCATTCCAAACAATCCGCCCAGCACGCTTTCGGCCTCTTCGGCCATGAGCATTGATTGCGAGGGGCCGGGCCGCAGCCGTGGTTGCGTGTTGTCCGTCCCGTCCTGGGCGCTGTCGGTCGGCGCTGCGGACGATGGCGTGCCGTCCGTTCCGGCCAGGGGTGACGGTGTGCCGTTCACGGCGGGTTGCGAGGCCGCAACCGCCCGGTTGCCAGGCGCCTGATTGGGCTGGCTGATCTGATCCAGCAAATTCTGGCGCAGACCGGCCATTTGCTGATTCTGTTCTTGATTGAGTCCCGGCGCCGTCAAATCCGCGTTTTGTAGAAACGCCGCCAAGGTTGCCGGTCCCGCCGGCTGCTGGTCAGAAGGGCCGGCGGCAGCCGGCTCACCCGCAACCGCCGGTGTCTGCCCCAGCAAATAGTCCGCCATCTCCACTTGCGACCGCCCCGACCACAGCCCCGGTTGGGTTCCGTCAATGTGCAACTCCAACCGTTTGGCGTAGAATGCCCGTTCCACGTCGCCCCGCACGATGTCTCCCACCGTCGTTTCCGGGCAGCCGGCCGCCCGCAAGTTCGCCACAAACACGCGGTAATCTTGATTGGCTGCCAGGAGCTGGCTCCAGCGGAAGGGCATGGCTTTCTCGACCGCCTCACGCGCCCCGCCCAGCGCTGGCGCGGGGACCGCGGCTTGCGCTTGCCTTTCCAGTCGGCGAGGCGCCGGCGCCGCCGGGGCCGTTCCCTGGCGTGGCGGGTTTGCCCAGACGTAAATCACGACGCCGGCCAAAACGACGTTTAGCAGCACGGAAGTTTTTGTCACCATTTTCATTGTCAGATCCAAATTCAGCCTCGGTCCGCCAACCGAAAAACCGGCGCGGGCATTTGCCCGCGCCGGCCTGTGTCCCCCGGGTCAGTTGTAATTAGATTTGCGAGGGGTAACCAGCATCACCACTGGCCTTGTCCGCGGCCATGGCCTTCGGGTCAATGATGGTGCTTTGGGTGGTGGAAGTATTTACCTCATTTCCGCCGAGTCCGCCTTTGCTCTCAATGGCGCCGGCGGCTGTGGAACCGGAGCCCAAACTTTGATTCGGGCTGCTATTCGCATTTGCCCCAACCAACTGCTCGGCAACCGTCGTCACCGTGGAATCCGGGCTCGGGGTGCTATAAAGGTGTTCATGGCCCCAGAATGAATAAGTGCCATTGATGACAGTCGCGTCATTTTCGGGCACGCCATTAAGCGTCAACCTGGTTGCGTGGTTGCCAGCAGCCGTATTTCCGTCGGAAATACCCAGATAACCAATGGTCATGATTTGGCCGTAAGTGTCGGTCGTGCCGTTGACATCCATGCTCAATGTGCCGGAAACACCGGAGCCCGAGTCGAAACCATCGTTGCCCAGCGCAACGATGCCGCCTGCCACCTTGAGCGTTACACTGCTGGAGCCGTTGGTGATGGCGCCGCTTCCGTTATAGGCCGCGTTACCGGCGCAGTATTGATTGACTGCCGAAGTCACCCCGTGCAGAGTGTCCAACATGCAGTTAACCCGCGTTCCCGAGCCCTTATTGCGGCCAATCAAATAAACCGAATCACTGTCATTGGCATTGCCCGTGAAGAAGCTCGCCGCCTGCACACTGCCCAATGCGAAGTTCAACTGAGGATCCGTCACGTTCACCAGGTCGGTCCACGAGCTGTCCGGGGCGGAATTAGTGGCCTTTACCCATTCAAACGGGACCACGCCGACAATGCCCCAGTTCTTCAAGGCCGTGTACGCCGGTGGCGCCGTCAGGGAAACGGCCTGACTGGTGTCCGCCATGGACAAGTCGGCTTGGGCCGCAGCCGTCTGGGAGGTGTTGTTCGGGTTGATAAAGCTCGGATTGGGAGTGCCAGGAAGATAAACTGTTCCCGAACTGTAGCCCGGGAGAGAAGAGGCCGTATTCGGATTTTGAAGAATGGTCGGATCGGTCGTAAAATGCTGGAGCGCTCCCAAGCCGGCTTCCGACCCGGTGAAGTCGGCACTGATGATGTAGTTCACACCACCGATGGTCCCGATCGCGTTATATTGGCTGGTGCTGCCAGAAGCGGTCGTGGGTTGGAGCGTGGGCGGGGTTTGATCAAACACGCCGTTGGTGACCGCGTTGAACACGTTGGGCCGGGCCGCCGTCGAGCCGGTAATATAGACGACGTTATAGGTCTGGCCATTGCTGGTAAGAACAATTTGGGTGTCGGCCTTCGCCACGTTGGCGGCGGAAATCAGCCCCAGAGAAAGCAAGGCGGCGGTAATTTGATTGATTTTCATATTATTATTTGTCTGTTTTTGTTGTGAGGTTGTGAGGTTGGTTGATTTTAATTATTAAGCCTGTTTGCGATTCAATTTGTTGCGCCGGGCGGCGATGCCGCAGAGGGCGAGCGCGCCGAGCCCCGCTACCAGGATGTTGGGTTCGGGCACTGCCGTGGCCGTTTCGTCGTAAGTCGCCGTCAAATTGCCGCCGGCCACGTCGAGCGTAACATTGCCATCATAAGCCCAACCCGTTGTGCCGCTGCGGCCCGAGCCCATGTTCTCGTACAAATCCAGAACCTCGGTCCCGGTGGTGCCGTTCAGGATGGTCATCGGATTGTTGTTCAGGTAGCTGGCGAAGGAATTGTTCGCTGCACCAACAGTCGTTGAATTTTCCGCAACTTGTTGGAACCATGAATTGGCTGCAGTTTGAGATAACTGCCCGGTCCCGATTCCTCCCGACAGGATAGTGCCCGCTGCGCTGGCCAGAGCGGACTGGGAACTGACCGGGGTGGGCGCGCTGGAACTGGCAGTTGTGCCGGGGTTGGATTGACTGGCCAGGACCGACAGGATGACGTCGGTTCCCGTCCCCCCTGCATTGGCACCGCCCACAATGCCGACCGACGCCTCGTTGGCGGCGAAATACGAGCCGACCACCGAACTGAAGGTAGTGCCGTTGAAGCCGCTCACGCTGAGCACCGTATTTTCATTGGCCACAATGTTGCCGCCGGTCGGAATCCCACCAAGGTCAACCACATAATCGGAATTCCCCGTGCCTTGAGGCACGGTAAACCCCAAAGCCAGATCATTGGGATTGATTTGTGCCTGGGCACTCACAAAGCCGGCCGCCCCGAGAGCCGCCAGCAATGCTGCTCTGTACATCATTTTCATATTTGTTTTTGGTTATTTTGCTTAAATGCATTTTTGCACACCTTGCCACTCTTTGAGTGGTTCAGCGCTCGTACTTTACAAGAAACCAGCACCCTTCCGCTGCATGTCAGAAGACATGGTCTGACGGTTTTATGACATGCGAACGTTTGGCGCAACACATTCTAAATTAACAGCTTATAAAGCTAACCGACCGGCATGTGCCCGATTTAGGCGCTTCGTTGCAAGAAGATCACTTAAGAAAATCCCTCCACTTGAACCGTTTGGACCGCAGCAGCCGGTCTGTCCCTTCAGGGGGTCCTTGCTCGTTCTTCCCACAAGGGGCCCTTCGGAACCAGCGCCAGTACGGCGGCTCGTGGAATTGTCGTGACCAATCCTGGCAACCTGTGCCAGGGTTCCATCCGCTGTTCGCTATTTGAAACGCACACCAACCAGATACAAAAGCCAGATTGCAAATGAAAAACACCAAACTGCTCGCGACCTTGTTCGGGACGCTGATATCGGGCTGCCTTGATGCCCAAACGCCGGCCAACGACACCAACATGCAGCCCTTCATTGACCATCTGATGAGCCGGATGACACTGGAGGAAAAAATCGGGCAGATGAACTATGTGGATGTCAGCGCGCCAGAGACCAGCACGAACGCGGCCGCCCAGATCCGGCACGGCTTGGTGGGCGGGGTTCATGTCTATACGCTATCAGGGGCGCGGACACTGCAATCGCTGGCCATCCACGAGAGCCGGTTGGGCATCCCCTTGTTGCTGGAAGACAATATCATTCACGGGTACAAAACCATTTTCCCCATCCCGCTGGCCCTTTCCTGCACTTGGAACCCGGAGGCCATTGAGCGGAGCGCGCGCATTGCCGCCAATGAAGCCACTGCCAATGGCGTGGCCTGGACGCTGGCGCCGGGGGTGGACATCTCCCGGGACCCGCGTTGGGGAAGAGGGGCCGAGATGGCTGGGGAAGACCCGTATCTGGGAGCACAGGTGGCACGGGCGATGGTGCGCGGATTCCAGGGCGACGACCTGAGCCGGAGCAACGCCCTGTTGGCCTGCGTCAAGCATTTTGGCTTGTACGGCGCCGTGGAAGCGGGCCGCGAGTACAACACGGTGGATATGAGCCCCTACCGGATGTTCAACTACTATCTGCCCCCCTACCGCGCCGCGGTGGAAGCCGGAGTGGGCAGCGTCATGCCATCCTTCAATTCCATCAACGGGGTGCCGGCCACGGCCAATCACTGGCTCATCACCGACGTGCTGAAGAAACAGTGGGGGTTCAAAGGCTTCGTCGTCACCGATTTCGATGCCATCCCCGAGTTGACCGCCTGGGGCATGGGCGATTTGCCGACCGATGCCGAATTGGCCCTGAAGGCGGGAGTGGACATGGACCTGGCAGGCGAGGCCTACCTCAAGTGTTTGCCGGAATTGGTCGCGGACGGAAAAATCCCGGAGTCAATGATTAACCAATCCTGCCGGCAAATCCTCGAGGTCAAGTACCAGCTCGGCTTGTTTTCCGATCCTGATCGCGGCAGCTCGGAAGAACGGGCACGCAAAGAAATCCTCACGCCGGAAAACCTTAAACTTGCGCGGGAAGTGGCGGCGCAATCGTGCGTGCTGCTGAAAGACGACGACCACCTCCTGCCCTTGAAAAAATCCGGAACCATTGCGCTGGTCGGTCCGCTGGCGGATGACCAGCAGGATCTGCTGGGCTGTTGGGCCTACACCGGTGACTGGCACTTGGTCATCCCCGTCGCGGCCGGCATCAGCAACGTGGCTGGCTCCGCCGTGAATGTCTTGTACGCCAAGGGCGCGAATCTCATTGATGATCCGGCTTTGCTGGCGACGTTCCGGGGGTTTCGCCATGACATTCCGGTGGACCGCCGGTCACCGCAAGAGATGTTGGCCGAAGCGGTGGCGGTGGCAGGCCGCGCGGACGTGGTGGTGGCAGTGTTGGGGGAATCCTCCGGCCTGTGCGGCGAGGCCGCGAGCCGCACCAGTATCGGCCTGCCGGAATGCCAGGAGAATCTGTTGCAGGCGCTGGTCAAGACCGGCAAACCCGTCGTCTTGGTGCTGATGAACGGCCGGCCTTTGACCCTCACCTGGGAGGCGGAGCATTGCGGCGCGATTCTGGAAACCTGGTTTGGCGGCACCGAAGCGGGCAACGCCATCGCCGATGTGCTGTTTGGCGATTACAATCCCTCGGGGAAACTGACGGCGACCTTTCCACGCGATGTCGGCCAAATCCCCATTTATTACAACCACGAAAACACGGGGCGCCCTTACGAAGGTGATCCGGAAGACAAGACTGTTTCCCGTTACCTGGACGCGCCGAACAGCCCGCTGTATCCGTTCGGCTACGGCCTGAGCTACACCACGTTTGCCTACGGCGGCGTCCAACTGAGCCAGACCAACCTCACCGGCGACACAACGCTGCTGGCATCAATCGCCGTGACCAATACCGGCCAGCGCGCCGGTGAGGAGACGGTGCAACTGTATCTCAGCCAGCCGGTGGCCAGTGTTACGCGCAGCGTGGAAGATTTGAAGGGATTTCAAAAAGTGCTATTGCAGCCGGGTGAGACCAAGGAAGTCACCTTTCGCATCACTCCCGAGGACCTGAAATTTTACAACGCCGAACTGAAATACGATTGGGAACCGGGCAAATTCATCATCCGCCTCGGCGGCAATTCCAGCCAATTGCAGTCGGCGACGGTGCGATGGAACAAGCAGGCAACGGCCACAAAGACTGACTGATGCTGGGGCGCCATCCTACCAGCGGTAATAGCGGTAAGGATTGTCGCCCAGCGGGTAGTCAGTACGATAATCGGGATAATAATAGGGGACCTGAGCGCTTGCCGGCAGGGTCAGACCACCCGGCGCGCGCGACTCGGCTTGAGGCCCGGACATATCACCGTCCGGCGCCACCCACTTGCGGTCGGCTCGGACCACAATGTCCAGCGGACGGAAAAACCGGTTGTCCACCGTAAAACTGGCGCCCAGGTTGGCGAGCAACTGCGACACCGTGCGCGTAGCCCGCCACCGCGTGAAGCGCATGTAGGTCTTCACGTCGGCGTTTAGGCCATCCGGGTCCACCTGGCAGAAAATGGCCACGCCCTTGCCCACCACCTTGCGGCCAAGCAAACCGTCAGCTCCAATGTCCGCACCGCCACTCAGCAGATACGGAGGCGTGTCCAAATAGCAG
>Ga0187876_1002344_pt1 | contig 14145 bp, 11 predicted proteins | sample June2016WEW_17_4_FD_133000 | JGI IMG/M metagenome (GOLD analysis project Ga0187876, IMG submission 133000) | Peatland microbial communities from SPRUCE experiment site at the Marcell Experimental Forest, Minnesota, USA - June2016WEW_17_40 | ecosystem: Environmental > Terrestrial > Soil >...
CGATGTCGGGGGGAGTGACGCGCCCTACCGAAATCAGGGCAATAAAGGGCAATCAAGGGCGCTAAAGGTCACGACAGGACACTCTCCATGAAACGGATGCCCACCCGCAGGTTTTTGGGAGTGCGCGGACATGTCCGCGCTTTGTTTCGACGCGACACGTCGCGTCGAGGAAAGCGGCGACATGTCGCCGCACTCCATTTTTCTGACATCAGGTTCTGGGAGTCGGGATTCATCTGCAACGGGCCGAGAATTCTTACGGCATGGATCTTTATCCACGAATGGCCCAGCGCGGCAAGTCCGCAAAGAGAAGTAAAAAGCGCAAAAAGAATTTGAACAAAAGCAAACAGAGATAGCGGAGTTAGCTCCGTTTCCTTGTTGTGAAAAACCTCTGCGCTCCCTGCGGTTAAATTTCCATTCCCGCTCCGAAATCGGCCGCGCCGGTGGTTGCGGGAGGTCAACTCGATACTGCCACCGGAGCGCGGGTCTGTGACCCGCAGCCGTGTGAACGAAGCGAAGCGCGAAGGAATGGAATCGGAACATGTTGAAACGGTGGCCCTGCTGCGGCTCACAGAGCCGCGCTCCGCCGGCAGGCCGGTTCGTTGGTGGTGGTGTCAAATTGCGCCTGCCGTTGCTGACAGGCGAAACCGGGGCTGGCTTTTGGTCTGCCTTCCGTGTTTAATCCGTCCCCGGCTGAACTATGCCCAAACGCTCCGACATTCACAGCGTCCTCATCATCGGCGCCGGACCGATCATCATCGGCCAGGCGTGCGAGTTTGATTATTCCGGCACCCAGGCCTGCAAGGCGCTCAAGGAAGAGGGCTACCGCGTCGTGCTCGTGAACTCCAATCCGGCCACCATCATGACCGACCCGGAGTTCGCCGACCGCACGTACCTCGAGCCGATCACGCCCGAGTGCGTCGAGAAAATCATCATCCGCGAGTTGGACGAGGTGAAACGAATCGCGAAAGCGAAAAGCGGGAAAGCGGAAAGCGGAAACAAATTGGTTTTGCTGCCAACGCTGGGCGGCCAGACCGCACTCAACACCGCCATGGCGCTGCACCGCGCCGGCATCTTGGAGAAACTCGGGGTCGAGATGATCGGCGCCAACGCCCAAGCCATCCACAAAGGCGAGGACCGCCAGGCGTTCAAAGACCTCATGCTGTCCATCGGCCTCGACGTCCCCCTCAGCGGTACCGCCCATTCCATGGAAGAGGCCCACGCCGTGACCGGGAAAATTGGGCGCTTTCCCGTTATCATCCGTCCCGCTTTCACGCTCGGCGGCACGGGCGGCGGCATCGCCTACAACCGCGACGAATTCGAAGTGCTCGCCAAGCGCGGCATGGACCTCTCGCCCGTCTCGGAAATCCTCATCGAGGAATCATTGCTGGGCTGGAAGGAGTACGAAATGGAGGTCATGCGCGACCGGGCCGACAACTGCGTGATCATTTGCTCCATTGAAAACTTCGACCCCATGGGCGTCCACACTGGCGACAGCATCACCGTGGCACCCATCCAGACGCTTACCGACAAGGAATATCAAATCATGCGCGACGCCAGCTTCGCCGTGATCCGGGCCGTGGGCGTCGAAACCGGCGGCTCAAATATTCAGTTTGCCGTCAATCCGGACAATGGCCGCATGGTCATCATTGAGATGAACCCGCGCGTGAGCCGCAGTTCGGCGCTGGCCTCCAAAGCCACCGGCTTTCCCATCGCCAAAATCGCCGCCAAGCTCGCCGTGGGCTACCTGCTCGACGAAATCAGGAACGACATCACCCGCGAAACCCCCGCCAGCTTCGAGCCGACGATTGATTACGTCGTCACCAAAGTTCCGCGCTTCGCCTTCGAGAAATTCCCGCAGGCCGACCCGACGCTTACGACGCAAATGAAGAGCGTGGGCGAGGCGATGGCCATTGGCCGGACGTTCAAGGAATCGCTGCAAAAATGCCTGCGCTCCCTGGAGGTTGGCCGCAGCGGCCTGGGCGGCGACGGCAAGGCGTGGCGCATCGGCGCGGACGTTTACGGCGACCGCGACCAACTTCCGCGCGACGTCATCAGCCGCAAATTGAGCGTGCCCAACGCCGAGCGGGTCTTCTTCATTCGCCACGCCTTGCGCGCCGGCTTCACCGTGGAGGAAATCTTCAACCTCACGAAAATTGACCGTTGGTTCCTGACCCAGATAAAGGAAATCGTGGACTTGGAGGAAGAACTGGCTGCCGCGAAAGGTTGAAGATGGGGGGGCGAGCGTCCTCGCGACCCGCTATCGAATTCTCTTCATGGTGTGGAAGTGTGCGGTCTGAATCAGGCCGTTAAGGGAATGCCGGGGCACCTCTTTGGGGCGCCAAGTACGGCGGTTTTACCGGTCGTGATTGGTCAATGGATTCCAGAAATATTCACAATTCGCTATCATTCAAGAACATCACGCGTAAATCGAAAATCGTAAATCGGGGCCGCCATCGTCAGCTCCAAGAAGTCCGCCGCCCTCGAAAGCTCATGAGCCAGCCGTGAGCCTCCAATGACAAGTCATTTGCAAATTGACCGCGTTCCTCCGCGCTGTTAGGCTTTCTGCCCGTTTTAAAATGGTTTTATGCGACATACCATTTCAGTTCTGGTGGAGAACAAGTTCGGCGTGCTCACGCGCGCGGCCGGCCTGTTCAGCGGCCGCGGCTACAACATTGACATGCTCAATGCCGGCCCGATGCACGACCCCAACCTCTCGCGCATAACCATGGTCACCCACGGCAACGAGGCCACAATTGCTCTTTAACTCCCAACCAACAACATCCAAATTCACAAAACATTATGGCTATCATTAATTTTGGCGGAACCCGGGAACGGGTCATCACACGCAAGGAATTTCCGCTCGCCCGGGCGCGCCGCGTGCTCAAGGACGAGACCATCGCCATCATCGGCTACGGGGTGCAGGGGCCGGCGCAGTCGCTGAACCTTCGCGACAACGGCTTCAAGGTGATCATCGGCCAGGCCAGCGCTTTTAAACGCGACTGGGACCGCGCCATCAAGGACGGCTGGGTGCCGGGCAAGACCCTGTTTGAAATCGAGGAGGCCGTCCGCCGCGGCACCATCATCCAAATGCTGGTTTCGGACGCCGCCCAGCGCGCCATCTGGCCGAACGTGAAACGGAATTTGAAGGCCGGCGACGCGTTGTATTTTTCGCACGGGTTTTCCATTGCCTACAAGAAGCTGACCGGTGTGATTCCGCCCAAGAACGTGGACGTGATCATGGTGGCGCCCAAGGGGTCCGGCTTGAATGTGCGGCGCAATTTTCTGAGCGGCGCGGGCATCAACTCAAGTTTTGCCGTGGAGCAGGACGCCACCGGCCACGCGGAGGAACGCTGCCTGGCCATCGGCCTCGGCATCGGGTCCGGTTACCTGTTCCCGACCACGTTCCAGCACGAGGTGTTCAGCGATCTCACGGGCGAGCGCGGGGTGTTGATGGGTGCGCTGGCCGGCATCATGGAGGCGCAATACGACGTGCTGCGCGCCAACGGCCACACGCCGAGCGAGGCGTTCAACGAAACCGTCGAGGAACTCACCCAAAGCCTCATCCGCCTGGTGGATGAGAACGGCATGGACTGGATGTATTCCAACTGTTCGGCCACCGCCCAGCGCGGCGCGCTGGATTGGAAACCCCGCTTCAAGAAGGCCGTGTTGCCGGTGTTCAAGGAATTGTATCAACGGGTCAAAACCGGCAAGGAATGCGCTCGCGTGCTCCAAGCCTGCGGCGCGCCGAATTATCAGGTGCAGTTGCAAAAGGAACTGAGCCAGATTCATAACTCGGAAATGTGGACGGCCGGGGCCGCTTGCCGCGCGCTGCGTCCCAAGGAAGCCGCCAAGGCGATAACCAAGGGAACCAAGGGCGTTTCCGGCCGTCAGTCAAACTGACAACCCGGTTCCGATTTGACGGTGCCAAGGCGCAGCCAAATCCGAAAGGAATTTGCGTTTTTGCCCTTAACTGGGCACGACGTGCCCGCGTGAATTGCATGGTCCCTCTGCAGTGCGATAGATCCGAACTTTCGCACGGGGCGAAGATTTTCCGGAACGCGGGTTGTCCCAACCGGCAGCGCTTGCAAACGCGGTCAGTCGTATTTTTACGTCAAGTTTGCCGACGGCCGTGCTGCGGCTTGAGACAAGCCGCGCTCCCGGAACGCGAGTTGTCCCAACTCGCAGCATGACCGACTTCGATAGCACCTGCGGAATTGAGGGCAATTGGCCCCAGCAAGTCTGGAACGAGGGAGGCTGCCGAATCCCGTGCTGGTTTGGTTACTCACGCGCTGCGGCTTGAGACAATCCGCGCTCCTTTGCTTGGGCTTTGCCGCGCCGCGACCGGCCGCGAATCCGCAGTTAGTTGGCAGCGGTCACCAAGTGCATCGCTGCCGGCTGGATTGGGCCTAAAACCACCCGATCTCCGAGCAAATCGGGCCGGGCCAGCGACAGGCCGGCCAAATCGCCGGTGAACCGAGGGCTGACGATGATATTATTGGTGCATTCGAGATCGTTGATCCGGAAGGCCGCTCCGCCGCACTGGCTGGCGGCAAGGTTGGTAAAGCAATTGTCGGTGCATTGGGTTTGCAGCGCCGGCTGCAAGCCGGCGATGGTTTTCTCCCACGACTGGGCCATGAAAACGCCGTAGTGGTGGCTCTGGCGGATGGAGATGTCGGCGAATTGATTATTGCGGCTGGAGCGCATGAAAATTCCCAGGTCATTCGCCGCGAGCACGGCGTTGGCGACGACGTTGTGGTTGAACGCCAGGTCGAGCGAGATGCCGGCCCCCGGATTGTTATGGAGGAAGAGCTTGGTAAACATGGAATCCATCGTCAGATAACACGCCAGTCCGTCGAACTGATTATCAAACGAGGTAAAATCACGCACCGTCAATCGCCGCACGCCGAGCGTGGTGACCAACCCGCCCGACCGGCAGCGGGCGCTGGTTACGCCTTCAATGATTGAATCGCTCACGTCCTGGACCGTGATGCCGTTGTTGCGGATTTCCGAGCCCTCGCCCTGTAGGCGCCACAGTTCGCGCTGCTGGTGCAGCCGGTTTCCGTCAATGAACAGGTCGCTTAGACACAGGCCCTTGATGGTTTGCTGGGGGTGATTGACCGGCTGGCCCAAAATCACGACCGGGCAATTCGCACCGTCGGCAAGGAACAAGATCGTTGACGCGCCCGCGCCGCACAGCGTTTCGTCATTGCGCCGTAAAACGATGGGTTCGGAGACGTTAATGATTCCGGCCGGCAAATCCACCATGCCACCGCTGTCAGGCAGCAGGTCCAGCGCCTTTTGAACGTCAAGACCGGAAATGCCAGCCGCCAGCTTTACCACCGGTAGCGCCGGCGCAAGCGTGTCAGCCGCCAAACCGGCCATCGGCAAGGCGAGAATCCATGAAAATAAAACACTGTTCGCCAGCGTTTTTCCAAACGCTGCGACACTTTGTCGGCTATAATTCTCGCTTGGTCTCGGAATCATACGTTATTGCAGAACCAACCATGATCACCGGCGATCCGCAGCTCAATTTCGTTCAACTTGGGAACATTTCCACTGGAATTTTCAAATATTTGCGTTTTTTTTGAACCGCAAAGGACTTGGCCGGATGCAGGAATGGGAGACCGGGGGGGGGGCATCCAAACCCGACAGGAATTTACGTTTCTGTTGTAAACCGGGCACGATGTGCCCGCGTGAATTCGGTAATCCATCTGCGACCAGTCAGGAAAATGCGGTTGATTGCCGCCGGTCAATACCCGGCCAGCTTGATCATCGCGCCAACGGCTTCGTCGCTGGCCTGGAAGGCCACGTCGCCGCTTTGATTCACGCAGACGAGAATGGCAAAGTCGCGTTGCGGCGCGATCCAGACGTTGGCGAAGTTCATCGTGTTGTCACCGCCATGATTGAGGGCTTTGCCGCCTGCCCAATCACGCTGAACCACGATCCAACCCATTGCGTAGTTGCCGCCAAAGGGAGGCGTTTGCAATTTCTGGTAGGATTCGGGCTTGAGTAGCGCCGGCTCACCGCGGGCGCCCCGTAACTGGTCTTGGATGAATTTCGCCCAGTCCTGGATCGAACAATGGATGCGGCCAGTCGGCCCCATGACCGGCGGGTTGTCCATGGCGGGGCCATTTTGGGCGGTCGGCATGCCGTCGGCCGTATGCGGCCACGGTTGGTCAATCTGTCCCAGCGCGCCCGTGCCGCCGAAACCGGCGGATTTCATCTGGAGTGGTTGGAATATTTGATTTGAAATGGCATTCTCCCACGACTTGCCGGTGATTTTTTCGACCACCGCGCCGGCGATCATATAACCCACATTGGAATACTCGAACTTGGCGCCCGGCGTGCTTTGCGGTGGCTTGGCCAATTCGTCCCGCACCACCCGCAAACGTAGCGCTGGCGCGTCGTCCCCGAGGTAGTGGGACAAGTCAACATTCACCGGCAGACCAGCGCGATGGGAAAGCAATTGGAGCAAGGTCACCGTGCGGAATTTGGGATTCATCTGCTCGGCCAGATCTGGGAAAATCTCTCCCAGCGTGGTGTCCCACCGCAATTGTCCGCGCTCCACCAATCGTGCAATCAGCGTGCTGGTCATGGCTTTGCCGTCCGAGCCCAGGTGCCAGAGGTCATCGAGTGTGACGGGAACTTCCGTGCCGCGCTTGCGAACGCCGACCGCGCCAACAAATTTAATCCCGTCACTGTTAACCACCGCCGCGGCCATCGCCGGGACATTGAACTTTTGCCGGATGGGCTTGAGCGCCTGCGTCACGGCGGCATCGCCAACTACGGGGCAAAAGGCGGGCGCCGGGCCGAGTCGGGCGGCTTGCCGCTGGTATATGGCCCACGCGGCCGTAAACAGCAACGCGACACATACCACCAGCATCACGACGGCGCCTACGGCCAAGCCGAGGCCAAAGGATTTGAAATCAAAGTTTACCATCAACGAATATAACGAATATCCTTAGCTCGTAAATGCCCCGAACAGGGCGCGCATTTCCTCGTCCACGTCGGCGGCGTTGGACAGTGTTTGCGCGATTTCGTCGCGGAGCAGTTGCCGGTAACGCTTGCGCAACCGGTGCACCGCCACGCGCACTGCCGTTTCGTCCAGCCCAAGCCTCTGCGCGGCCCCGGCGTGCGACAGCTCGCCCTTGCCCGCCATGAGGAAAATTTTCAGTTGTTCAAACAGTCTCGCTTTGCCCTCGGTTTGGCATTCCTGTTGCAAACGCTGGATGACTTTGGCCAGCAGCGCCACCGCCCATTCGCGGTCGAACGCCCGGTCGGGGCTGGGCTCGTTGGCGGCGGCCACCTGAAATTTCGTGTCCGCCGTCTGCCAATCCAGTGAAAGCGGCGCTTGGCCGCTGCCGCGCTTCTGGCGTTGGGATTTTTTCCAGTCGTTGATCAAAAAATGTTTCAACGACGCAAGCAGGAAGGCGCGAAAGCGCCCGCGCTCGGCATTCAAGCCTTCCAGATAATTTTTGGCGAGGAAACGCGCGAAGAACGCCTGGGTCAAGTCCTCGGCGTCCTCCCGGGTGTGGCCACGACGGCGAACGTAGGCGTAAAGCGGAAACCAGTAGGCGCGGCAAAGTTCTTCCAGTGCGCGGTCAGCCTGCGGGGTAGGGCGTTTGCCCGCCTCGAGCACGACCGTCCAATGCGTCGTGGCGAAGATGTCGCCCGGCACATCCGTGGCAGGTGTGGAAGCTTCAGTGGTCAAACCGTCATGGTGCCGCCGTTGGCTTTGCGAAGTGGCGCATAAAAATGACCGTCCATGCAGCAACCGCGGCCAGGAAACCAACGACCAAGGGCAGAAACAGATTCATCGGCAGGTGCGGTGGTGTGAGATGATTGGCTCGAATTGTCAGGCAATAAATCCCGGCGAAAAACAGGAGCGCGAGGCAGCCCATCCAGGCCATCTGACATGAAATATACGCACGGGTCTGCGCGCGGCGTTCCGGCGCCAGCCAATACTCACGGTGAGGCAGGTTGACCAAGCCCGCCGGGACCAGAGCGGTCAGAAGTCCGATCCCGACAAAGAAGATAGGTATGCCCAAGCCCATGATCTCGAAGAACATCAGTGCCGACGAACGGCTCATCCAATTGTCCGCCCGCCCGCCGGCGCCAAAATGCATGGCCACCTGCTCCGGCAGGAGCGAGGCCGAGCCGGCCACGAATGCCAGGTAACCGGCGCAAAGCAGGGCGAGCACGACATAGGGAAGCGCGTTTGGTTTCATAACGGGGCGCGAAATTCTTCAGGACGCCGGCGGCGACGGGTATTTCGGCGGCGCCTCGGCCGGTTGAAAGCACAAAATATACAGGATGGGCAGAATGCCCACCGTGTTAAAGATGGCCAGGCAGATGAACCACGCGAGTTGCTTGTGGCGCGCGCTCTTCCACATGGCGATGAGTTTCCAGACCCCGTCCCAGATGGCGAGGAGAATAACGACCACGATGAACGCCGCGAGCAGAGGGCCTCTCATATTCTTTATTGATTAATGGTTGGAGTGTTCGGTCACTTGATGTAATAACCCGAAGCTTTCCATGGGCCGTCCTGCTTCGGTCCCACGGTGACGGTCTCAATGGCCGATTTTTTGTTGGCAAACGAGGATTCGAATTGCATGACCACGTATTGGCCGTCCGGTGCGCCTGGAAGGCTGGTGGCCGCAGTGGCGGAGCCCGCCCTGCGTGACATCAAAGCACCCATCGGCTGCCGTGCGACCCGCACGGAAGCATTCCATTGTTCCTGTGTAATCGCAGCGTGAATAAACGCCGACGCCGCCATCCAGCTTTGGGCGTAGTAACCTTGGTCAATCAGCGCCAGCCATTTTTCTGCGGCTGCTACCACCGGTTTGTTGGCGTCAGAAATCTCAGGAGATTTCTCATTTGTCGCCGGGGCGGGGTTGGGTGATCCGGTCTCGACGGACACAGGCAGGACTCCGCTGACATTGGTGCTGTTCTGCACCAGCTTGTAGCGAATTTTTATGCCACGCGGGTTGTCGGTAACGCCGAGAATTTGTAAAATGCCCTTTCCGCCTTCGCGGGTTTGAAAGAAAAAGGAGCCAGCTTGTCCGGTTATGCCGTCCCAGGATTGTGCCTGCTTGGGTTCTTCCTCCAACAGCTTCCAATTGTGGGCCACGTCGGCAGCACTGACAGAATCCCAGCCGTTCGTGGGCGCCCGTTCAACGATCATGTCAAGCCATACCAAAGCCGGAACCTGTTGGGTCGAGTTTTGGCGCACGTCCATTGCCATGATGTCCAAGCTGTTGGTACAAAACCATTCTTGGCCGTTGACGCTCGTCCAATCCAATGAATTGTTCGTTATGACCATCCCGGATTGTAAATTTAACCAAGTGAAAGGACTGAAAGGGCCGCCAGAAGGCGGCGAAGCTAGCAGACATTCATGGATTTCAGAAAAGTGGTAAGGTTCGGATGCCGGCATCGCGGCCCCGTTCAAATAATTCACGATATCATTGGCTTGGCCGGTGTCCATTGAGCCAGTAATCTGGCATTGACCGCCTGAGATGGGCGACTGAATCACCGGGGCGCTAAGCACTTCGCCGCGGAAGACAATTGCCAGTCGGCGGCCAATATTGGCTGCCGTGACTTCCTTGAACTTCTGTTTACCAGTGTCCGTAAGTCGGAATTCAATTTCCCGCATTCCATTCCGATCAAAATTCACGCCCGCCCGCGCGACGGCGGACTCATCGAGTAAAATCTGATGGGAAAGATGAAGTCGCTCACGACCAGAGGTGAACGACAGCCAATCTGCTGGCTCGGTCGAATCGTCCGGCAGAACCAGACGAAATTGAAGGGCAAAAGTAGTATTGGTATTCGCACTCGAAACGTAGTTGGAACCCGGCGGCGCAGGGGGTTCAATCATCATCCGCAGACCGTCGCTCAATTTTCTGGCCTTGGCCGCTTCGAGCATCTTCTGGGCGGTTTCGTCGGTCTGGCCGGAATCCACAATGTTTTGCGCCCATTTTTCGGCTTCCTCAAATTTGCCCTCGAGCAAGTAAAGCCGGGCCAGACCGAACCAAGCCGCCGACGCTTGCGGCGCAGCTTTGAGCAGGTACTTTTCCGCGTCGTTGTATTTCCGTTGTGACAAATAAATCTGTCCCAGTCCATTCAGCGCGCCCAGCTGAGTGGGCTGAATCGAAACCGCTTTTTGAAACGCTTTTTCGGCTTCAGTGCTCTTGCCGGCGTTGAATTGTGCCCAGCCCAGGCCGTTCCAGGCATTGGCGTTTGTGGGATCGAGCTGAAGGGCTTGCTGAAATTCCTCCTCGGCTTCGCCCAATTTCCGTCCCTGCCAGAGTTGCCAGCCTTCCTGAGTCAATTGCGAGGCATCTTCATTGGTCAGGCCGTGTTCCAAACGATCGTTGGTCTGATTGGTGATATCGATTCCGAAATAATCGTTTGCGAAATTCTCTTCCGAAAACCCACTGACGCTTTGCACTTGTGCCTTTGTTCCGAAATAGATTTCGGCAAAAGGCTTGCCGTCGCTGGCATACATACTGACGTGCGGCATGCCTGGAAACGTGTGCGGATGGATTAACTTAAAGTCTCCACTCCCTTTGGAAATCTGCACCGACTGTCGCGCGCCTTCAGGGAAATTTTTGTTGGTTGAAGTGATGTAGAGTGCCAACAGCGCCTGATCATGGCTAATTAGGCGGTAATAACCCCTGACGGTCATTTGATCCCCATTTCGTTCAATGGATGTGATGTCAATCGCATCGCCTTGGGGGAACCATCCTTGGCGGATGTATTCGGACGTGACTATGCCCGTTTTCGGCTTCAACAAACGCGGGGACCAGAACCCAAAGAGAATTCCGATTATCATGAGAAACAAGAACGGTAATGCGACTTTCACGCCGCGCCATGCTTCTGGCGTGCCAGTCCTTATTGCCCGATAAAGCGCGAAAAGGAATCCCGCGGATCCAATCACAGCAAGAATTTCAAAGCCAAGGCGGAAATAACTCCACGTTCTGGGGCCTATTGCTTCCGAACTCATGCCGAGGAGCAGCAGCAGGAACATGCATATCATCACCACCCCAAAAACGACAAATTGAAAAAAGGGATGGCTGAATGGGATGGCAGCGGATTTTTTAGTTTGGCTCGGTCTCTCGAATCCGGCGGCATGGATCTTTTCGGCCGGAGTGGCCACAATCGTCTCCACCTGCGTCTTGAGCACACTGGCCTGCTGATAGCGCAATTCCGGTTTCTCTTCCAACGCGCGCAGCACAACTTCATCCAGCCGCACGTCAATCTGCACTTTGGACGACGGTAGCTCGATTTTTTTGCCTGGCAATTCACCGGTGAGCATTTGGTAAAACACCACGCCCAGTGCATAGATGTCCGCCCGATGGTCCACTTCGCCGGGATGCTCCATCTGTTCGGGCGCCATGTATTGCGGCGTGCCCATCACCTTGCCCGCGTCGGTCAATTCGCTGGTAGGGCGCGTCACTCCCCCCGACATCGGATGTCGGGGTCCGTGCGCGCCGACGTCCGATGGCAGACTAGCGGCGGGCAGAGGACTGCCCGCCCCACCTTCCACAATCTTCGCCAGCCCGAAATCCGCCACTTTCACCCGGCCCCGCCGATCCAGCAGGATGTTCTCCGGCTTGATGTCGCGGTGGACGATGCCCTGGTCGTGCGCGTATTGCAGCGCATCGCAAATCTGCGGCACGATGGCCAGCGCCTCGCGCGCCGACACGCGCCCGGCGTGGAGCAACTGCCGCAGATTCACGCCGTCCACAAATTCCATCAGGAAATAGTAGAGTGGGACAGGCGTCGCGCCGGTCTCCATTTTTTCGGAAACTCCGCCCTGGGGCGCAGATTTTTCTGAAGTTTGAGACAGGCGCGACGCCTGTCCTACCTTGCCAAATTCATAGAGTGTGACGATGCCCGGATGATTCAGCTTGGCCAGCGCTTTGGCTTCGCGGGCGAAACGTTCGGCGAACGCCGGATCGTCGCCGATGCCGGGCGGAAGGATTTTCAATGCCACTACGCGGTCCAATTCCTTCTGCCGCGCTTTATAGACCGCGCCCATGCCACCTTTGCCGATGAGTTCGAGCATTTCGAGTTGCGGGAACAACGGCGCCAGCTCGGCCACGGGCGGCGGCTGGAACGATGCCGCCGTGCCGCCGGTGGCAGTGTCATCCGTGGCGCCTTGCTTGAGCAGGCAGGCGGGGCAAAGCCCGGCCAGGGCGCCGGCCGGCAATGGCGTGCCGCATTGCGGACATTTATTTCCGTCGGGCATAGGCTGGTCCGATTTTACCGTGTCCATGCCTGCTTCAGAAGCAAAACCGGAAAAACGTTACCGGAAAAGTGAGATGAACGCTCAACATTTAACTTTCAACTTCCAATATCCAATGGTTCGACGTAGCCAGCCTCGTTGAAAGTCCGATGTTGAATGTTGAACGTTGAATGTTCCCCAAGTCTTACCTCAGCTTGAATCCGCCCCGCAGGACCACTTCCACGGCGACCACCGCCAGGAACACCGCGCTGACCAACGCGTTGAGGCGGAAGAAGGCGAGGTTTATCCAGTTCAAGCTGCGGCGGCGCGCAATCCAGTGTTCCAACACCAGGCAACCGACGATAATGAACCAGCCGATGAGATAAGCGAAGCGGAACTGGCAGAGGAAGCCAAACGCGAGCAGCAATCCGCACATGACCATGTGCGCCAGGAACGCGGCCGCCAGCGCGTTCTGCGGCCCCCACGCCACTGCCAGCGAATGCAGGCCGTGCGCTTGGTCGAACTCGTAATCCTGCAGCGCGTAAATGATGTCGAAGCCGACGAGCCAAAGTACGACCGCGAGCGCCAAGGCGGTCATTTGCAAGATTTCCAGCGTCGAAACGTTCGCGCCTCTCACCGCCAGCCACGCGCCGATGGGCGCCAGCGCGAGCGAGAGGCCCAGAAAAACGTGCGTGTAATCGGTGAATCGTTTGGTCAATGAATAAAAACAAACGACTGCCAGCGCGACGGGCGAGAGGTGAAAGCAAAGCGGATTCAGAAAATAGCTCACCGTGACCAATCCGGCTGCGGCCAGAACGCAAAGCAAGACGGCGCTCGCCAGCGAAATTTGGCCGGTGGGCAGATGGCGGTTGGCGGTGCGCGGGTTGAGCGCGTCGAGCTTGCGGTCCACGATGCGATTGAAGGCCATGGCGCAGGTGCGGGCGCTGACCATGGCGGCCAGAATCAGTCCGAAAATTTTCCAGCCCGGCCAGCCGTGGCGGTCGCGCGCCGCCACCAGCATGGCCGCCAGCGCGAAGGGCAGGGCGAACACCGTGTGGCTGAACCGGACGAAGGAGCCCCATTTTTTAATGACAGAAAACATCGAGCATCATTCCGTTTCCTCTTTCCACCGCGGCGCCAAGACATTCGCTATTCCCAAATGATCCAGCACCCTCGCCACCACCGTGTCGGCCAGCGCCACGTCGGTTTTGGCGCCGGAATAAAAACTCGGATTTGCCGGGAGAATGACGGCTCCCGCCAGGAGCAGCAGTTCCATGTTTTTGATGTGGACCAGGCTCAGCGGCGTTTCCCGCGGAACCAGGATCAGCTTCCGCTTCTCCTTGAGCGCCACGTCGGCGGCGCGCAGCAGGACGTCCTCGCTATAGCCGTGCGCGATGCGGCCCAGCGTCCCCATCGTGCAGGGAATCACCACCATGGCGTCCAGCGGATTCGAGCCGCTGGCAAACGGCGCGTTCATGCTCTTCACATTGTGCAGCTTCGCGCCGTCGGGCAGGCGCAAGCCGCCGGTCAGCTCCTGGGCGACGACCTGCGGCGCGTAGTGGCTCTGCACCACGTGGATTTCGTGTGCGCGCGGATCGAGATTGTCGAGCAGCCGTTGCGCGTAGAGCGCGCCGCTGGCTCCGGTGATGGCGACGAGTATTTTCAACGCAAACCTTTGGTGCGGAAATTATGGCCTAGCTGCTCTCTGCCGGCAAGACAACCAAACTGCCGGTATAGCGCGGCTTGGCGGAGCAGCAACTCCGCCCTACCAACAAACGCGTAGATCGTAAATCGTAAATGTCTTGAGTCCGTTTTCCTCATCCGCACAATGGCCGCGTGTTCAAATCGGTCGCACTCATTTTGTGCGCGCTCGTTTTTCTGGCGGGCTGCGCCACCACTCCAAATCAATCGGTTCCGCC
>Ga0187876_1002347_pt1 | contig 14132 bp, 9 predicted proteins | sample June2016WEW_17_4_FD_133000 | JGI IMG/M metagenome (GOLD analysis project Ga0187876, IMG submission 133000) | Peatland microbial communities from SPRUCE experiment site at the Marcell Experimental Forest, Minnesota, USA - June2016WEW_17_40 | ecosystem: Environmental > Terrestrial > Soil > Wetlands...
ACCGACAGCGTGGCAATTTCCGCCGACGCCGTCACGGCTGCGCGTGCGGTGGTGACGGCGACGTGGGGAAGCCGGTACGTGCCGGCCGAGGCGCGTCATTACGCAAACAAGGCTGGGGCGCAGGGCGCGCACGAGAGTATCAGGCCTACCGATCCGTCGCTCGAGGCTGTGGGCAGCGATCTCGACGACGATGCACGCAAGCTCTACCGCGTGATCCGGCTTCGCTTCTTGGCGTGCCAGGCAGCCGACGCCGTGTACGATCGCCGCACTGCTGAAATCATTGCAGACGGCTGCAGTTGTGCCGCACGGGCCCACTCATCCAAGGTGGTGTTTCCAGGATGGCTAGACATCATGGGCATGCGGGATGAGGACGAGGATGGCGAGGCCGGCCAAGAGCTACCCGATCTGGACAAAGCCGAGGGGCTTGCCGCGATTGACGGCAACACGGAGCGCCACGAGACGAAGCCGCCGTCACGCTATACAGAAGCATCGCTCGTGAAGGCCCTCGAGGACCGCGGCGTGGGGCGGCCGAGCACCTACGCTCCTACCATCGACGTCATCGTGGAACGCGGCTACGCCGTCAAGGATGGCCGGGCGCTCAAGGCGACGCCGCTGGCGCTCACGGTAACCGACTGGGCGCGAGAGCGCATACCGGATCTCGTTGATCCGGCGTTTACTGCCCGGGTTGAAGAGGACCTAGACAAAATCGCTGAACGGCATCAGGACTCAAGGGAAATGCTCAGGCGGTTTGCCGACACATTTCTGCCCGCGGTTGCCGAGGCGGTCGATGCCGGTCGCAAGCGAGTCGAAGGACCACCGCCCGAGCCAACGGGCGAGCAATGCCCCCAATGCGGCGGCGAGCTTGTGAAGCGGCACGGGCAGTTCGGCACATTCATTTCGTGCAGCAACTACCCCGAATGCAAGTACAAGCCCCCGCGGACGCAGCCGGTGGCTCCCGATGGCGCGGAAGCGCCACCGTGCCCGGTTTGCGGAGGTACGATGGTGGCACGCCAGGCGTATCGGGGACGCGGGCGGGGCAACATGTTCTGGGGCTGCGCGAACTACCCAACGTGCAAGGGCATCGTCTCAATTGATGGCAAGACGCCCCAGACGCAGGCGACAGATCCTGAGGTGGAGTCTCTGGCCGCGCGCACAGCGTGCCCAAACTGCGGCAAACCGATGACCGTGCGCCTTGCGCGCAGGGGCCCAAACGCCGGGAAGCCGTTCTTGGGTTGCACAGGCTATCCGAAGTGCAAGACGGCGATCGCCTTGTCCGAGCTTCAGACCGCAGCGTCCGCCTAGCGAGCAGGCCAAGCGCTAACAGCTGAACACGACAGATTACGAAATCAGGACGCGCGGGCTGAGCACTGTACCAGCCCGCCGCTGAAGGATGCCACTGTAGCACGCGCATGCCACGTCATGACGATGAGGTTGCCAGCCAGCGACACCAGGGCATGCGACGCGCATGTGGTCCCAAAGCGTGCGCCTCGCTGCTGATCTCGCCGTGGCTTCGGTTGCGGCACCGCGGATGCGTATGCGGGGCGTTACGTCAGTCGCGCCGTTGCCACGCTTCCAGAGCCCGAAGTAAACCGACGGGAATCGAGTCCTGCACTACCGCCTGCACGTCCAAGCGAAATGAGTTGAGCGTTGTCGGATCGTTGAGGCGGCCATTGGCTGCATATTCACAGCCCTGGAGCAGGGCTTCGAACTTATCAAGCTGGTTGACCAGCCGGGCTTCAGCAGACGCACCGGCCTCATATTCGTCCCAGGCCGACCGAATGGCGACAGCAACGGCTGCTGGAGCGCCATCAAGCAGCGATGCGATGGCTTCACGCTCTGCCCGCAGCTTGGCAGCGCGAAGGCTGTCGCCGCGCCATTGCTCTCGGTCCGGCGGGTCGCTTGCCAGTGCACGACGCTGCGCGGCCGTCGTGCCGAGTGCATCAAATGGTGTGCGATCCCCGGTAATTGCTTCAGCCAGGTCGTGTACCAGGGCCAACTTCATGGCGCGCCCGACATCCAGGCCGCCGGCATCCGCGGCGAGCCAGGCCATGAGCGCAAGCCGCCAGCTGTGCGCCGCAACGGTCTCCGGCAAGTCGACGTCGCGATCGACCCAACCTGTGCGGTACAAATGTTTGAGTGGCTCGACCCTCGTCAAAAGGTGGAGCAGCGCGCCGGCGAAGCCGGCGCCATCATCCGCACTAGTTGCCGGTGAAGTTGCCATGGCGCATTCCATAGTGGTCGTAGGCGTGTTGGGGACCCGGGACATACCGTATACGTACAGGGTACGACGCCGACGGCGATCGTGGGTGCGGAATTCCTGCATTATCACGGTGTGCCGCAGTATGGCTATCCTAACCGTAAGACGGTGTGACGCCACTTTACGACGCTGAGGCGGCAAAGCAATTGACGATATCGCAGGCGATGCGAGTAGGTTCGGGTTTCCACGAGCGCAGGGAGAGATGATGGGCACACAATTAGGGGCTATGGGCGCGGACCGCAAGTCAAGCCGACTTGTCGAGATCATGCGCGCGTATGCTGGAGCGCGTTTTGGAGCCGGCGTTGGATTCCGCTCCCATCCCGACTCAACGAAGCGCACAGTTGCGCTGGTGGCTTCCGTCGCACCCGATGATTGGGACGGTGCCACAGCCGCGATCAGGGCCGGCGCCGACGCAATCGAGGCACGAATCGAGAGCGCCGACGACTTGCGCGCAGTCGATTTGCTCGCGGGCCGCGTCAGCGTGCCGCTGGGCTTGCTCCTAGCCGAAAGCATGGACGACAAGTTGCCGGCGGAGGCGGCTGAGGCCAAGGTCGACTGGATCAGGCTGCCGCTTACTGCGGACCTCAGTTCGACTCGCGGGGAGCGGCCGGCACGTATCATCAGCGTCCCGAGTGATCTTGACATAAGTCTTGTGCGCGGACTCAACGGCCTTGCGGTCGAGGCGGTGCTGGTCCAGGCAGGCGGGATAACGTCAGGCGGGTTTACGTATGCCGATGCGGTGCGGTTTCGCGCCTTTGGCGAACTAATCAAGAAGCCGCTGCTGCTGGTTGGCCGAGGCGAGCCGATGGGTTCTGTGCTGGCCGCCGAGCACCTTGGCGCGGATGCCCTGTTGATCCGCGAAGAAGAGCCCAAGGTGGCTGAAACAGTGATGGCGTACCGTGTGGCGCTCGAGGATCGCGCTTCACGCAGTCGCTAGGGCTGTTGTATGCTTGAACCTGCGCCGGCAAATGGTTCACGCGTGGTGAAACAAAGTGTGTGATTGGTGATGGCGTGACCTGGACTCGTTCAGGAGATGCCTTTGCGGTGCGGGACCCAGTATCCCCGCCGCATCAGCCGCGCGCACGCATGGCTCGCAGTGGCAATCGCACGCAGCACGTGCATGTGCCTGCCCACCTTCTTCAACTCATCCTGAGCCTGAGCGACCTAGCTGCGCCCGATAGCAGCCTGGACGAGTTCTCGCGCGGTTTAGCAGCGGTGTTTTCGAGAGTCGGGGGCTTTGCGTACTCAGTCGTGTATTTCCATGACGCCGCGGACGACGCGTTCTATGCCGAGGCGATGCACGGCATGAGCGACGAGGATTGGCGAGAGGTGTTTGCCGTCGCGATTCCCCGCCGACTGTACGGAAGGGTCTACGAGAGCGTCTTGCAGGGCACGGGGCATGCGGTGCTGTCCAAGGACGATCTGCTGTGGGCTGACAATGAAATCGCCGCATGCTTCGGCGCCGTGGCTAGCTCAATGGCTTCGGGCGAGAATAGTAGCTCGGGTGGCGCACCCTCCGCCGAGATTCGGGGTGCCAGGCATGCTCTACATTTGATCCCGCTGGAGGCCCCCGGTCACGGCATAGTGGGCTTCTGTGCCGGCGTGCGCGCGACTGGGTCGGCGCAATTGAAGGCTGCCACGAACCATGCCCTTGAGCTGTTGGCGACGCAAGGGGCAATATTCATCGAGAATATTCAGCTGTACTGGATGCAGCGAGAAGAGATGGCTGTGTCTTCAGCGTTGCTGACGGTGGCAGCGGTCGTCGGCACCACAGATCTCGATCAGCTCGTAGAACACACGCTGGAGATGCTGCCTGAATTGTTTGGCGGCGAAACTGCCGCACTGCTGTACCTGGACACCCGCCGGGTGGAACTACGCATGTTGGAACCGGCCGGCCCTGGCGGCAGATTGACCTCCCTGACTGAAGTGAGAATATCCGGCGCGAGAATTGAACAGCTCGAGCCGAGTCTCCGTGGTACTGGTCCCGTGGGCCTCGAGGAAGCCGGCATTGGGCTTGTCCTTCCCGAACGCCTCGTGCAGGCGCGCGGGCTGCGCTCCGCGCTGATCATTCCGCTCAACCTGGCAAACCGGCCCGCCGACGCGTTAGCGGTGTTCTGGACCAAGACGAGTCACCGATTCCGCAAACGAGACCTTGACATTGCGCGAGGCGTGAGCGAGCTGGTTGGCGTGGCCCTGGCCAATGCGCAATTCCTGGCAGACGCGACAACCAGAACGGAGCAGCTGTCCACCCTGTACCGTACTGGGCAGATGATGAGCTCCTCGCTCGACCTAGCAGGCACGCTGCGGACGATCACGGCGGCAGTCGTCCAGCTGACGAGAAGCACGTTGTGCGTCATATACCTCATTGACCCGACTTCAGGGATGCTCGACTTTGTTGCCGGTTCAGGCGTGTCGAACGAGGATGTGACTCCTTCGTCCGAGCGCCCTGGCGAAGGACTGCTTGGCCGGTGCGCCCTGCTGGGTAAGCCGGTGTTGGTCGACGACCTCTACTCCCAAGTTCTACCGCCTGCGCCGGATGTGATTCAGTCCATGGACGTGCGGTCGGCGCTATTCTTGCCGCTCATTGCCAGTGGCGAGGTCATTGGCATTCTGGCAACAGCGGCCGATGTCGTGGGGTACTTCAAGACGGATCATCAGCAGCTGCTGCAGATGTTCGCGAACCAAGCTGCCCTGGCTATTGAAAGGGGCCGGCTGTACGCGGCGGAGTCGCGACGCCGTGAAGTTGCGGAGCTGCAGCAGACGGTGACTCAGGCTCTGGGATCGACGCTGGAGCTTCGCGACGTGCTGCGGCAGGTATTGCAGTTTGCGGGTGCATTGGTCGAGAACGATCTTTCGGCGGTTCACGTGCTGAATCTCGGTGTGCTAGAGCTAGCCATTTCCCGCGATCGGGAGGGACACGAGTCCGATGAGGCGTTCCACCAAGCGACGGTGTTGACCGAGCCGTTGTACAGCCAAATGCGCGCGTCGGCGGGAGCGATCGTGGTCAGTGACACGGCGCGAGAACCCCTGTGGCGCCCGGTCGCGGGGCATATTGACCTCGCCTCGTGGATTGGTGTGCCGCTGCTGGCAGACGGCGAGTACACCGTGCTCCTCGACCTCTACAGCCTGCGATCCGGGGCCTACTCGCAACAGGAAGCGGACGCAGTCGCCCAGTTTGCGCAGCAGGTTGGATTCGCCGTGCGCAATGCTCGTACCTACGCGCGCGAACACGAGGCGAAGACCCGCCTGGAAGAGCTCGATCAGCTGCGTACCGACTTCGTATCTACCGTGTCGCACGAGCTGCGCACGCCGCTGACGGGCATCAAGGGCTTCACGGAAACGCTCATCAGCTACTGGACGCGGCTGGACGACGAACGCAAGCGAAACTATCTCGACCGGATCTATAGCGCCAGCAAGCGATTACAACGTCTCGTGCAAGACTTGCTGTTCGTCTCGCGTGTGGAAGGCGGTACGTTGCCGCTGACGATTCGCCGAGTGCAGCTGGAGGAGCTCATTGGTCCCGCCGTACAAGAATTGAAGCAGAAGTATCGGGGCCAGGCAGTGCTCATCGACATACCCGAGGCTCTGCCGCCGGTGCTGGCCGATGCCGATCGGGCACAGCAGGTGCTGGTGAACCTCATGGACAACGGCGTCAAGTACTCACCCGAGGGGAGCGACATCTCGGTGCAGTGCGTGGTACATCCGGACATGGTGAAATTGACGGTGAAAGACCATGGCCCCGGCATACGCCCTCAGGACATGCAGCGCCTGTACACTCGTTTCGGCAAGATCGATCAGGTGATTCGTGCCGGCCACGTCGGCACAGGGCTGGGCTTGTTCATCTCGAAGCAACTGGTCGAGCAAATGAACGGCGTGATTAGCGTGAGCAGTGCCGTGGGACAGGGCAGCGAGTTCAGTTTTACTCTGCCGCGCGCCGATATCTAGCACCATTGACCGCAGCCGGCGCATGCTGCTAGCCTATAGGGTGCCTCAACCAGGCAAGGCGACCGCGGGCGGCTGTGCCGCACGAGGAAAGTCCGAGCTCCGATAAGCCAGGGTGCTGGGTAACGCCCAGTGAGGGTGACCTCAAGGACAGTGCCACAGAAACATACCGCCGACGGCCTTCGGGCCGGGTAAGGGTGAAATGGCGAGGTAAGAGCTCACCGGCAAGCGGGCGATCGTTTGGCCGTGGTAAACCCCACCTGGAGCAAGACCGAGCAGGGAGCCGAGCGGGACCACTTTCCGGACTCGTCCGGGAATTGGAGCCGCTCAGGGCAGGCTTTTCACCGCTCCCGGGTTGGTCGCTTGAGACGCCGGGTAACCGGCGCCCTAGAGAGATGGTCGCCACTCGGGCCACGCCCGAGGACAGAACTCGGCTTACACGTCTGGTTGAGGCATCGAACTTCCAAGAATGCAGGCACTTGACGCCAACTGCGCGTCTACACCGACGTTGCGGTGGAATCTTCAAGCAAGAGGCGGGTCGGGGCAGAGGCCTGTCCCCACAGCCTGCGCCTTCCGGTGTGGCTCATAGGCCAGTTGTACTGGTCACGGCCGCGTTCACCGTGCGCCGGCGCAGGCGAACGCCTTCAAGGCTCGCCTTTGACCGATTGACCGTGTCCGTTCAGCGTGTCCGGCCGTACCACACCGACAAGGCTGCGATGAGGAGCACGAATGCGACCATCAACGCGATCAGCGCGGGCGAGGCAGATTGCCGGCCAATGATGGCCATGGGCCAGATCATTGCACCTCGAGCCTTGCATCCGGGCCAGGTAGTGAGAGGTCGCACTCAGGCGCCGGCACGAGGTGACTGAACCGGTCAGCCAGGCGCTCCACGGCATCCACACGATCCAAGTGGAACAGCCGTGGACCCTCACGCCGGCGGCAATATGCCAGCAGCTGCCACGTGCGTCCGAAATACACGATTCCATAGGGCTCAATGGTCAGATCTTCGGCGGCAGGGCGGCCCAATGTTCGGTAGTGAATCCGCAACGCTTGGCGACCAACAATTGCATCTCGCAGATCGTGCAGGTGTTGGTGCTCCGGCAGGTTCTCGACCTGTGCCATACCTAGAGCTTCCTGCACCTGCCGCCACTCGTGTCGCGACTCGGCCGTGAGCGCGTTGCTCAGCTTGGCGAGGGCCGACTCTGCCGCGTCCCGGAAGGGCGCTCCCAAGGTACGCGCCATGTGCTCGGCGCCAAGCGCCAGGGTTCCCGCCTCCAGGCCCGTGAACATGAGCGGCGGCAGAAAGTAGCCTTCCGTCAGTGCGTAGCCCTGACCCGGGAGCGACACCACGGGCACGCCGGCTTCGCACAGGGCCTGTACGTCGCGGTACACGGTGCGCAGGCTCACGTTGCAATCCGAGGCAAGGTCACATGCCCTGCGCATGCCATGCGCTTGCAGCTGCAACACGAGTGTGAATAGGCGGTCCATACGGTGCATGACGCCATCCTACGCTCGCTTGTTCGCATGCGCAAGGTAGACATGGACCAATTGTCATTGTTCCATCATTTCTCATGAGCCTGGATTGCGAATAAAAGTTGCACCAACTATGTTTATTTTAGAATCGATGTGTTGGAGATCTTGAACAGCTAGAGGCCTGCCGGTCGGAAAAGGGTCTGTGCAGTGAGTCTTGCACGTGTTTCCGCGATACTCCTGGCGATTTTCGTCCTTGCCAGTTGGTGGATCATCGTGACTCCGATCTCCGGCGTGCTGCCGGAGGCTACGAACCATGCGGCGGACATTGACTACATCTTCAAGTTCATGGCTGTGGCGGCGATGGCCATTTTTCTCATTGTCGAGGGCTTCCTACTGTACTTTGTGCTCAAGTATCGGATGCGGCCTGGAGACGATCCCGAGGCGCTGGGATCGAATATCCACGGAAACACTCGACTGGAGCTCGTATGGTCGGCCATTCCGGCACTATTCTTGATCGTGCTGTCGGGCATGTGCTACAAGGTGTACTTCGACATCATTGCCCCGCATGCAGACGCCTACGTTATTGACGTTACCGCGTCGCAGTTTTCGTGGACGTGTACGCACCCCGAGTACAACGTTACAGAGTACTCGAGCTGTCACATGCCGATGGGCGAGCAGATCACGCTCAACCTCAAGGCAACCGATGTGATTCACTCGTTCTGGGTGCCTGAGTTTCGCGTTAAGCAGGACGCGGTGCCAGGCTATCCCACGCGTATGCATTTTGAAACAACGCGCGTAGGAACGTACCACCTGATCTGCGCAGAGTTCTGCGGCGTTGGGCACGCGTACATGCGGGCAAACGTCTACGTGATGACCAAGTCCGACTTTCTGGCGTGGATCAAACAGCAGCAGCAGGCGCAAGCGGCGCCGGTTGGTCAGGTGTCTTTCAAGAAGGACATTGAGACGTTGTTCGCAGCGCACTGCATGGCGTGCCACATCAGCAACAACCTGGGTGGACTGAGCCTGGCTACCTACAATGGGCTCCTCAAGGGTGGTGCCATCGTGCCTGGCTCCGTGTTCAAGGCCGGCGACCACAAGGATAGCGTTATCTGGAAGATTATTCAGCCGGGGACAGGCCAGCCGGGCGGGAATCGCATGCCGCTAGGTGGGCCGTACCTCTCATCGCACGACATCAATACCATCGCAGCCTGGATCGATCAAGGGGCGAAGAATAACTAGCGCAAGCCCGCGGCAGGCGTGCAACAGCAGAGTTAGCTAAGGCAACTGGAGGTAGGTAATGGCGACGGCAGCCATCGGGTTGGGCGTCCCCGACCATGCGCAGAGCCGGGGTGGGTCGTGGGCGTGGGTGCGCCGGTACATCCTCAGCACCGATCACAAAGTGATCGGCCTCAACTACATGTACACGTCGATCTTCTTCTTCATCATCGCCGGGCTCTTCGCGGAAGTAATCCGCATGAATCTGGCGCAGCCTGGGAGCAAGGTCGTCTCGCCCGACGTTTTCAATCAGCTCACAACCATCCACGGCTCAGCGATGATCTTCCTCTTCACCATCCCGATGTTGGTTGGAGGATTCGGCAATTTCCTCATGCCGCTCATGATTGGGGCCGGCGACGTCGCCTTTCCGCGGTTGAACCTGTTGAGCTACCTCCTCTTCCCGCCCGCGGGCATCATCATGTTCCTGGGTTTCCTGTTCGGCGGTGCCGCGCAGGCGGGCTGGACGTCGTACCCGCCCATCAGCATTCAGACGCCCCCGGGGCTGCCTCACGACTACGGGCAAATCTGCTGGCTCGTCAGCGTTATCTTCGTGGGCGTGTCGTCCACGATCACGGCGATCAACTTTCTCGTCACCATCCTCAACATGCGCACCCGAGGCATGTCGTTCCACCGGCTGCCCCTGTTCATCTGGGCAATGCTGGTGACGGTGATCCTCACGCTCGTAGTGACGCCCGCGTTGGCCGGAGCGCTCACGGTGCAGCTCCTATCGATCGTGTTCGGCATTCCCTTCTTTGACCCGGCAAAGGGTGGCAACGTGCTGCTCTGGCAGCACATGTTCTGGTTCTACTCGCATCCCGCGGTGTACATCATGATTCTGCCGGGCATGGGCATAATCTCCGAGATCATCCCGGTGTTCTCGCGGAAGCCGATATTTGGCTACAAGGCTATTGCCTATTCGAGCGCGGCAATCGGCGTCCTCGCGTTTCTGGTATGGGCGCACCACATGTTTACGAGTGGGATCCAGCCGTGGCTCGAGACCTACTTCATGTTCGCCACCATGATTATCGCGGTACCCACCGGCATCAAGGTCTTCAGCTGGGTGGCGACCCTATTTGAAGGAAAGCTGCGGCTGGAGTCGCCACTGCTCTTCGCCCTGGGCTTCGTCTCCACGTTCACGATTGGGGGCATCACCGGCATCTTTCTAGCGGCCGTCCCGGTCGATCTGCAGGAGCATGGCACGTATTTCCTGGTTGCGCACCTGCACTACGTGCTGTTTGGGGGCAGTGTGTTTGCCATATTCTCCGGACTGTACATGTGGTGGCCAAAAATGACCGGGCGCATGCTCAATGAGAAGCTATCAAAGCTTCATTTCTGGCTGATGTACATCAGTTTCAACTGCACGTTCTTTCCTATGCACATCATCGGGTTGCTCGGCATGCCAAGACGCGTCGCCGACTACGATCCGCAGTTCGGCGCCTTCAATCTGTTCATCAGCATCTCGGCCTTCGTGCTGGGAGCCTCGTTCCTGGTGTTCTTCTACAATGCCGCGGTGAGCCTGGCTCGCGGCGAAAAAGCTCCGGCAAATCCTTGGGGCGGCCGCACGCTCGAATGGACTGTGCCGTCGCCGCCCGGGCACGGGAACTTCGCTCGCGTGCCGGTCGTTAGCGGTGGGCCGTATGACTTTACCAAGCCGGCCGCTTGGTTTGGACCTACCCCCACCGAAGGCTCGGAGGAACTGACGTGAGCGCCACGAGCGTAGCCACTGAGAGCGCGCACGGCCCAACCAGGACGAACACCGGCTTGAGCAACGGCCTGATCGGCGTCATGTGCTTCCTCACATCCGAGATGGCGCTGTTTGGCAGCCTCATCTTCATGTACCTGTACGTTCGTCGCGCCTCGCCATCGTGGCCGCCGTGCCAGATGACGGTGGGGAACCACTGCGCCGCGGTCTACAGCCCGTTTGCCTGGCAATATCCCACAGTGAACACGGTCATACTCCTCAGCAGTGGTGTGACGATGCACTTCGCGTTTCAGGCGTTGCGCCGGGGCCGGATGCGCGCTATGTACACGCTGCTGATCGCCACGATCGTGCTTGGACTTGCCTTCCTGGGCGGCCAGGCCTACGAATACACGAATCTCATCCACAATGAGCACCTGACGATGGCGGTCAACATCTACGGCGCCACGTTCTACATGCTGACAGGGCTCCATGGGGCACACGTAACCGGCGGCATAATCTTCCTCCTGGTGCTCCTGATTGGCACCTGGAAAGGGAGGTTCGGGCTGCACAAGCCGATGGTCCCGCACGCGGCGACGCTCTACTGGCACTTTGTGGATGCGGTGTGGGTAGTCCTGTTCGCACTGTTCTACCTGACGGTTCCCTGAATCGCCCCATTACTCAGAAGGATAGGTCGTGAAAGCCAGTACTGCAGTCCAATCGGCAATTCCTGCTGCCACGCTTCCGGTGGGTCGCCGCCAACCCAGGCCGGTGCCTTCGTCGGTTGGCGCCGGAGCCAGGGCGTCTCATTCAATCATCGCCGACTACGTCGAGCTCACCAAGCCACGAATCATGGTGCTGCTGCTGATCACCACGCTGGCAGCGGTGTTGATTGCCGCGAGCACGCGGCCCACGACCGGATTGGAAACACTGCGGTTGGTGTGGTTGACGTTGCTCGGAGGGTACTTTGCAGCGGGCGGTGCCAGCGCGCTCAACCAGTATCTCGATCGCGACATCGATGGCATGATGGCACGCACGCGCAATCGTCCTTTGCCGGCGGGACGCCTGCAGCCGCGGAATGCACTCGTCTTCGGGCTGGTGCTGACCGCCCTGTCGGTGCTGATATTCGGGATTGGCGTGAACTACCTGAGCGCCGGGCTTGCGCTGGGCGGAAACGTATTCTACGTGTTGGTGTATACGGGCTGGCTGAAGCGCAGCACGCCTCAGAACATCGTCATTGGCGGGCTTGCCGGCGCGATTCCACCGCTCGTGGGCTGGGCGGCAGTGCGTAACGACATTGAGCTGCCTGCGCTCCTGCTCTTCGCCATCATCACGCTGTGGACGCCGCCCCACTTCTGGTCGCTGTCCCTCATGCTACGGCGCGACTACACGCGAGCCGGCATCCCGATGCTTCCGGTCGTGCGAGGGTTAGACAAGACCTGCTGGAACATCCTGATGTACACGGTGGTGCTTAGCGCCACCACGGTATCTCTTTGGTTGGCAGGCGTGATGGGCGTGTTCTACCTCAGCGTGGCTGCTGCCCTGGGCGTGGCGTTCGTAGTGCAGGCAGCGCTGCTGCTCCGAGACGGATCTCAGTTGCGAGCGAAGAGCCTGTTTGTCTACTCAAACATCTACCTGGCCCTGCTGTTCGCCGCCATGGTGGCGGATCGGCTGCTGGCGCTGAGCTAGAGCGCCAGTCTGGCACCCGTATTCACCCCGCCTGGGCAGCAGCTGCACCACGAACAGGTCCAGGACAGCATCTTGCCCACCCCCGCGTTAGCGCGCCGGCCCATTGCTGCCGAGCGCGTGCAAACCATGCGCGCCACCGGCACCCGCGACCGCTGCCGCGCGTATGCGCGATGGCACCTCGGCGTGCCATTTGCGTGGCTAGCCAACGAGGGCACCAGGATTGCCGGCGCACCAAACCCGCTCCAAATCGTTACGTCACTGTTATGGAAATGTTACGGTCCCTGCTGCTATGCTAAGCCCGCATGGTTCCATGCCTAGGAGAAGGAGTGGGTTCGGTCGGGGAGGTATGGCTGTGGGAGCGCATGGCCTGCGTCAGGCCGTCAGGGTAGCACTGGTACTTGCTCTGCTGATCGGCGGCGTCACCGCCGCCACCGGCAGCGGGCCAAGGTTGGGGACCAGTTCGGCAGCAGCGCGACGGATACCGTTGCCGCCGGTGCCCGGCATGGCCGGCATGGCGGCCACGCAGCAGAAGCGGACGCTGCAGGCCCAGGCCCTGCCGGTCGCCTTCGAGCCCAACAGGGGCCAGGCGCCGGCCGACGTCGCCTTCGTGGCGCGGGCTAGCCAGTACACCCTCTACCTCTCGGCAGGTCAGGCGCGCTACGTGCTGGTGCACCACCCGGCGCCCAGCATCGCGCCGCTGCCGGTCGACTACGCGCCCGGGGCTGCGCCCACCGTGCTGCCGGGCCAGTGGCGGCCGCCGGCACAGGTGCCCCTGCCCACGCCCGTGGCCAACGCCTTCGACACGCTGACCGTGCAGTTCGCGGGCGCGGGAAGCGCCGCGCCAAGCGGCGGAACGGCCACCTTGCCTGGGTCCCCCGGCTACCCGAGCGGGGAGGACGCCCTCCTCGGCACCGTGAATTATCTTAGCGGACAGGCTCACGACACGTGGATCGAGGGTGTGCCCACGTTTGGCCGGGTACGCTACCAGGACCTCTACCCGGGCGTGGATCTCGAGTACTACGGGCAGGCCGGGCAGGTGCAGGGCGACTATGTCGTGCAGCCCGGTGCCGACCCCGGCGTCATCCAGCAGCGCATCGTGGGCAGCGCGGGCGGCGTCGGCAACGTGGCGCTGGACGGCCAGGGTGCGCTGGAGTTCACCATCGCCGGAGCCGCCTTGCGCGAGGCTAGCCCCAGTGTATATCAGGAGGTGGACGGGCAGCGCCGCACGGTGCAGGCCAGCTTCGTGCTGCGGACGATCCTCCAGCCGGCGGCCTGGGTCGTCCAGTTCACGATTGGCCGCTACGACCACCATCTCCCGTTGGTAATCGACCCCGAGTTGGCCTACGCGACATACCTAGCGGGCACTGGTTTCAATCAGGGACAGGGGGTGGCAGTCGACTCCCAAGGGAATGCCTACGTCGTCGGCGGAGCCTCGGCCGGCTTCCCCGGATCGGCGCTGCCGGGCCAGAACGGTCCCGGCCAGTACGCCATGATGCCGTTCTGCACCAAGCTCGACCCGAACGGGAATATCGTCTACTCCACGGTGTTTGGGGACCCCAACGACAGCGATAGCTATGCCGGTGCCGTGGCGCTGGACAATGCCGGTCAGGCGTACCTGACGGGCTACACCCGCAGCATGGTGTTCCCCACCACCGCGGATGCACTGTACCCCCAGGCGCTCGGCCACGGGCAAGCCTTCGTGGTGGTGCTCAATCCCGCGGGCAACCAGATGGTGTACGGGTCGTACCTCGGACAAGCTGACTACACCTTCAACAAGGACGACACCTGGGGCCAGGCCATTGCGGTGCCGCCCGGCGG
>Ga0187876_1002349_pt1 | contig 14127 bp, 9 predicted proteins | sample June2016WEW_17_4_FD_133000 | JGI IMG/M metagenome (GOLD analysis project Ga0187876, IMG submission 133000) | Peatland microbial communities from SPRUCE experiment site at the Marcell Experimental Forest, Minnesota, USA - June2016WEW_17_40 | ecosystem: Environmental > Terrestrial > Soil > Wetlands...
ATATCGGCAGTTTGTCTGAGCGATCGGCGAGCGAACGGTCCCAGCGAACTGCAGGGATCCTTCGTCGTCCCAAAGTGCAGGACTCCTTAGGATGACACGCATGGTTTGGGAGGGCCGAGGAACTTGCTTAGTTCTGGTTTCCTGCCCCGTGACTTGAGCCGCAGAGCTTGCACAACGTGGGTGGTTCGGTGTTGTCAACGCGATGCTTCACGGGTTTAAGCGTGCGAAGATATGCGAAGATGGCCTTCAGGTCTTCATCGGTAAGATTCCGAAAATCCCACCAAGGCATGATTTGATTAATTTTCCGCGCCTTGACGTAGCCAGTGTGGATCATTTCCAGGAAAAGCGCTTCGTCATAGTAAGAGATGCCCGAGGCGTCCGGCGTGATATTGGCGCTCGCTAGGCGACCCCACGGACCTTCCAGGATAAAGCCTCCGGCGAATTCGAGGCCTCGAATCGGCTGACCATTCTTCTGTGGGGTGTGGCAGTCCGTGCAGCCTGCAACGGTTACCAGGTATTCGCCGTGCTTGACGGGCGTCGAGACGTCCGGTTGGGGCACAGGCTCGGTAATGGGCTGAGGCACGCTCCGGATGAGGTACTTCACCGGGGAGATAATCTCCGTACTGGGCAGCGCCTTTCGAATGGGCGGGATGGAGCGTAGATAGACGATAACAGCGGCCAAGTCTTCGTCAGATAGGGAACGGAAGTCGGGATAGGCCATGAAAGGGAATAAGGCGTGGCCGTCGTGGCCGATTCCCTCACGGATGGCGCGTGCCAGCATGTCATCCGTCCAACGGCCGGCTCCGGTTTCCGGGTCCTGGGTGATATTGGGCGGGGCGACGTGGCCGGGAAGGCCCGCCATTGGGAAATCGCTGTAGCCGGCGCCCCGCGTGCCTTCGATCAGGGGAGCGTCGTGTTTCGTCCAGTCGTGTTGGGCGTGGCACTCAAAGCATCCGAGGAGATTGTTAGACAGGTATTGGCCACGGGCCAGCCGCTGCGGCGTGCGTTCGAAGGTTCGATCAGTCAGGGGACGAGCGCGGGGGCCGATGAAAGGCCGCCAGCCGACGGTTAGAGTAATGGCGATCGACAGCACAACAACAAGACCCACGACTACGTATGCAACAATCTTTAGAAGCTTCGTCATCGTCACCCCTTGTACTCCGAGTAGTTGCTGAACGCGCAATTCAATCGGTGCTACTTTGCGGTTGGTGGCGCGGCCACCGTCATGCCATGACGCTGCAAGACCTCGGTCATCTTCGCGCGGTCGGGTGGGGCCCCGGCCGCGGCGCCGATTACTTCGGCAGCCTCTCGGAAGTACGCAGGGCCCATTATCGCCGGGCTTAGGACGACAAGCTGTTTCACATGTTTGACGCCGAAGTTGTCGAAGCGGTGGGCCGCCCCTCGGGGAACACATAGCGCTTGCCCGGGGCCAACCTCGATGGGCGTGCCATCGACCGTCCAGGTGAGGACGCCCTCGAGACCGTAGAGCATCTCCTCGTAGGCATCGTTCTTGTGCGCCGGCGCCGGCAGTTTATGCCCGGCGGGGACAGTGAACTCGAATACAGACATGCTTCCGTTGGAATCATCTCCGGTCAGAAGGAACCGGATGCCTATAGGACCAACCTGGATGGTCTCTTCGGAAGGATTCGGCGTGATTGTACGCTGCTGCACGGTCCCCTCTCGTGGAATAAAGTTGTTCGAGATTTTCGATTTGACCGGGCCCAAGTCCGGTGTAAATAGCATATCCCCTAATCTCCTTGAAATGCAATCGATTATTGGGTTTGGATGAGGTCGAGCTAATTGGGTAAGTAGTTGCCTAAGCCCGTCGGCCGGCGGGAACCAGAAACCATGACAGGCTATTTTCGGACCGGCGAAGGGTGCGCGGGTGGTGGCGACATAGTCTTCACGTGTCGCCACCACGCAGGTTGGTCCGGGCAAGACGAGCTACTTGGGATCCATTTGCTGTCCTTCGAGTTCGTCGGCCAGGGGCGAGGCATCGTAGATCTGGCGCAGCACCTGGATGATGGCGCCGCTGTGGACGGCCACGGCGCGGTTGCTCACCTCGTAGTAGACGAAGTCCCCCACTAAGCTTTCGATGTTTCCATCGAAAATCAGGCCTACGAGTTCGCCCGCTTTATTGATGACGGGGGAACCCGAGTTTCCGCCGATGATGTCGCAGGTGCTGACGAAATCCACCGGCCCGGAGAGGTCCAGGCGGTTACGGCGCTCCATGTAACGCGCCGGCAGATTGAAGGGGAACTTGAGACCAAAGCTGTAGGCCCGGTCGTAGAGGCCGTAGAAAGTGGTTAGGGGAGGGGCTTCGGTTCCATTCATTGGATAGCCTTTGACCGCTCCGTAGCCAAGCCGGAGGGTAAAAGTCGCGTCGGGATAGAGCGACTTGCCATACACGGCGAAGCGAGCCTGGCCGATCTTTTCTCCTGCCGGAGTTTCCACGCTTTCCACGTTGTCCTCGAACGCTTTAGTTCGCTGGCGATCGAAAGGATCGACCTTGCGCGCGAGCACAATCATCGGGTCGGTCGAAGCTTGGACGGCCGCCTCGCCTCCTTCGACCAGCGACTTGCGAAACGCCGGGTCGGCCAATTTCGTTCCATCGACGACCCCGGTTACGACTTCGGCTGGCGAGCTCGAGCCCAGCACCGCCTTAACGAAGGGATCGTCAGCGCCCAAGCCTTCCTGGGCGAGTTGCAGTCCGGCGGTGAGCATTGCCTTTTCGAACCCCGGGTAAACCGGGGCCGGGGAAAAGAGTCGAAAGCGCAACGATTCGAGCTGCGAATCGTGATATCCCTCGAGCCTTTCTCCGTCGGGCTTCTTCACTTCCGCCACGTACTGTACGATGCTAAGCGCGACTCCCTCCAGCCGAGACCCCCGGAGGCCGTAGAACCGAAGCATCTTGGCCATTTCACGATGCTTTACCTCAGCCTGGGCGATTGCGTCCCACGCGCCACCATAAGCCGTCTGCCACTCGGGGTTACTTGTCACCTTGGCGCGAAAGCTTGTTTCGTCATTCTGCATTTTGGCGATCAGTTCTTTGTCCGCTAATCCTTTGGCGCGACCGTCGTAAGCCTTCAGCGAATTCGCGATGCCAAAGATGGTGTTGGTTGCCTGGCGGGCCTGCTCGGACCCTTGGGCGGCGTACTGCTTGGCCGCGTCTTGCAGGCGCCCCAGGGCTTTAAGCACAAGCGGCAGATCGTAGTTCTTTTCCGTTTCGATCTGGGCCATGGTCTCGTCTCGAGAGGTGGAACCCGGGTTCCCGGAAACAAAGACCAGTTCGCCGTCGCCCGCGCCCTTCGCGTTCCATTTCAGAAAATCGTGATTCTCCACCGGCTTGCCGTTTTCGTAGACACGGAACAGGGCGAAGTCGATGTCGTAGCGCGGATACGTGAAGTTGTCGGGATCGCCTCCGAAGAAGGCGGTTTGCTGCTCGGGAGCGAAAACCAGGCGCATGTCTGTGTATTTCTTATACTGGTAGAGCCAGTATTCGCCGCCTTGATAGAGCGAAATCACGTCGGAGCGCAAGCCGGTTTTCTCTGAGCTGTCTTTCTCGATGCTGGCGATTTCGGCTTTGCGGGCCTTTAGCGCGGCTTCGTCACTCATACCCGGTTTGACGGCGCCGCGGACCCGCGCGGTGACGTCCTCCATATTGGCCAGGACGTTGACCTCCAAGTCGGGGCACTTCAATTCTTCCGCCTGGGTGCGCGCATAGAACCCGTCCTTGACGTAGTCCTTGGAGGGGGAGGAGACTTTCTGCAATTGGCCGAGCGCCACGTGATGGTTCGTCAGAACTAACCCGTGGGGGCTCACGAAAGAGCCGGAGCCGCCGTCATTGAACCGAGCACTGGCAAGGCGCACGTGGTCAAGCCACGCGCGGGTGGGCTCAAAGCCGTAGCGCTCCTTGAGTTGTTTGAGCGGCGGATTGTCGAATGTCCACATCCCCTCGTCCGCCAGGGAAATAGAGATGCTGAGTAAGGCCCATACGGAAAGAGTCAGTAAGATCCAGACCCGTCCGTGCCTGAGGCTTCTGATCATTGGTTCCTCTTTTCTTCAAATGAAATGTGCTGCCGGCCAGGAGTCCTGTGCTGGAATCCCGATAAGGGGCAAGTTTACACCTGCGAACCAGTGAAGGGAACAGGGAATTGGGGATCGGAATTAGGGATCCAATAGTGCTCTTCGTGCAGCCTGGCGACCCTAAGGCATGCGGTAGCCTTCCAGTTCGGCGCCATCCCGCAATAGAACCACGTAGGTGACGCCGCGGCCCGTGGCAAGCACGCCGGAAAACAGCACCCGGCGCTCGCCGAACAGCGTGCTGCGTGGCACCTTCAAATCCATGATCTGCTTTCCGTCTTCAAGGCGGAAAACCCTGAATGCACGATACCGGCCGAACACCACAACGCGGCCCTCGTCGCAATCGAACAGCACATATTGCAAATTCGCGGACAGGTCCTGAAAGCCGCAACCCCAGGGCGACTGGGGTGGGACACGCTGCCCGTAGTCCGCGATGTAGCCCAGCCGTCCAAACAAGGTGAAGTTCTTACGCACATCGTCTAACGAGGAGAAACCCAGCGGAGCGAGTTTGGGCCCACATGCCTTTTCGGCCGCCTGGTCCTGATTCTGCTGCCGCTCAACCTCCTCCCGATTTTCCTCCTCCCTCCGTTTGAATTCTTCGGGCGTCGAAGGGGTTTGGGTGGAGAAGGGCCTGATGACAGTCGTATAACGACACACCGTTTCAGGCTCCAGACCGGGAAGAGTTAAGATTTCCACCGCATACTGGCGGGTATGGACCACTTTGCCGCCGATCATTGCGCTGCTCTTTTCCTGAAGGCCGCGCACCAGGAAGGCTCCCTTGGGGGTAAAACCCATCTCGCCCGCTCCCAGCAGAGGATCGGTGATCGCGACGCGACGGAGAAGCTTGAACCCGTGGAGATCGATAATGTTCAGGACAGTCCGCGGCAGCTTTCGAGATTCGTCGGGGCTGTTGTTCCATGAATCTGCGTCCTCGCTCAAGCGGACCACGAGATAATTCCCTCCAGGGTCCATCAAAAGCTGATCGTTCCGATCATATCCAGCTCCCCCATTGAGGCCACCGTAATCTTCATCGTTTGGCCCCACGTCAACATCCAGCTTGTCTTCGTGCGGTTGCGCAGTGTCCCAGCCCGTGATGCGCAGCAGATTCCAGATTTGCTGGGGTTGATTAAACCGCTTGGAGACGATCAGCAAGGCGCCCTCGGGCATCGTATGCAGGGTCGAGTACTGACCATCATTCTGCGGGTTGTGCAACTTGTAGGTGAAGGACCTGGCGCTGTGGCACCCGGTCAAGAAGAGCACGAACAGCATGAAAAGAGTCAGTCGCTCGAGCATTGCGGAATCGTATGGCTTGGTCCGGAGTTCCCTTCAATTTCCAGTCGGCCTTCAGCATACCGTTGACCGCCTCTGCGCGCAATGGCCGGTCCGGTTCTCGATTCTGGGTGCCCCTGCGACCGCCGGAGGCACACGTTCTCCTTCCCCAGGCACAGCGGGAACCCTGGAGGGTCCCCACAAGGTTGGCCCCTACAGTTGAGAGGGGGTGTAGGGGCGGTTCGCGAACCGCCCCCACGGTATATCCTCTAGAACAAAACCTTCACTCCGAATTTAATCAGCCGGTCTCCTCCGCTTGTCAGCGACGGGAGGGCAAATCCGTGCGCCTCTCCGGTGTAACCGGCATCTTCGATGAAGGGATCGACGGAGCCGAAGTTGGGGTGGTTGAACACATTCAGGGAGGCAGCGTCGACGCGCATCTTCACGCGCTCGGTAATATTTGTGTCCTTGGCGATGCCGAAGTTACCCCGGTTGGTGATCGCATCCCGGAGCGAGTTGCGCGCGACGTTACCCCAGGGCTGGTTATAAACGGAATCCGCGTAGGCGCCGTTCACCAGGAAACGAGCCTGATTGGCAGAGACGGTCTGCAGGGCGCCGTTGGCGTTGAAGGCATTCCAGCTATACAGTTGGCTCGGGGAACCGCTACAACCTGCTGGTGCGCCTAAGACAGTGCTGTAGGCGCAGAGGTCCCCGCCATAGATCGCGACCTGTGAAGCGGGCGCCGACGGCGTCAACAGAAAGGGGCGAGCGGTGTCAAAAGTTCCAATGTCCGTGAGGTCGAATGAGCTGTCATAAGCGGTGCCGCCCGTATAGGTATTCAGAAGGAGCTGCGCCGGCGTATAGTTCTGGCCGCTGGAAATGATGTAGGTTCCAGATAACGACCAGCCCCCGAGCAAGTGCCCAACCAAGCCATGTTGGCTGCGATAGAAGGGAAGCAGCTCGACAAAGCTTAACGACCACTGTTCGGGGAAGTCCAGCCCCGACAAGGCGTGCTCTGCGTGTAGAGTGTTGAAGGGATCCTGGGCTGACCACAAGGTATTGCCCCCGACCCCGGAAGAGAAAATCTCGCTGGTGTTATCGGTAGTCTTGCTCCACGTAAAGGAGGTGCGCAGGGTCAACTGGTTCCACAAGTTGTCAGTCCGCAGTTCATTCTGCCACCCGTTATAGTCCGAAACGGCGGTGTTCCCTACCTGGTACACAATCCCCTCGTTACAGTTTTCGCGGCCGACCGCATTGGGAACTACGGCATTGGCCGTCGGGCAAGGAGTCACTCCCGAAGGCAGGAGGTTCGGGAAGGAGGCAGCGAGCCCAGCGGCGTAGGGGTTGGCGTTAACGGCCTGAAAGAGGTTTCCCCCATGGTTGCCGACATAGCGCGACTCGACGACGGCGTGACCCGTGATTTGACGCTGAAGTCCGAACGACCAGCCTTGCACATGATCCGGTCCGAAACTGGGCGGGACGGATGTGATGTCGAAATTGCGCGGGTCCGAAACCCCGAGCGTCAGGTAACTGGCTAGTTGGCTTCGCACGATCGCGCCCTCAGGGTTGGCGGGCATTGGGTTATTGGCCGCAGCAGCGTTGTTGAGCGTTTGGGCCAGCACCTGGGGTGCGGAAACCGCCGTATTGAGGTAGATGTTGTAGAAGGCAGGATCGTAGGTCAGCCGGTAGCCGCCGCGCAGGACGGTCTTTCCCCCGTGCGGTGCATAAGCAAAGCCGACGCTGGGCCCGAAGTCTGCCTTGTGAGAGGTGAGCTCCGGGAAAGTCCGGACCGAGAGCGGGAGTGACGGATCAAAGAAAGGCGCCGAGCTGGTCTCGTTGGCAACGTCCTCTTTGTGAAACAGGTTGGCAGGCTGACCAAAATAGGCGTAGGAAAGACCCAGGTTCAAAGTCAGGTTCTGTGTGGCCTTGAAGTCGTCTCCCACGTATAGAAAATTGTCGTGCTCCCGGAAATCAATGTTGGGATTTCCCAGGGTGATGCCGATCGACTCCGGGATGTCCTCAAAGTAGTCGGCCATGGTGCCAAACGTATACAATCCGTTATAGTTGGGGAGCCAGATGTTGGGCGAACGTTGGTAGGTGAGGTTGGCGCCTGCCTTGATAGTGTGCCGGCCGTGCGTCCAGGAGAGGTTATCCTGCAACTGGTAGCTATTGGTGTCGCGTCCATCGGGAATGATGCTCGAATAACCGAAGCCGGCATACCCGGAGGGCAGACTGACGCTCGTCAAAGCCTCGGCTAATTCGTTTTCGGTCGGAACCGTGTTCCCGATGGAGTTGCCACCGAACTGGAGGACCAGACGGTAATAGTTAAGGCGGGCTTCGTTCACCAGGTTAGGGGTGAACGTCCGCGTCCAGTCCAAGCCGGATTGGAGGGTGGCGCTTGGGACATTGGTGGGGAAGCCGAGCGCTGCACCCCCCTCGTCCACATTTTCGCTTAGGAGTGTCTGGCGAATGTAGCGCGCGTAAATGCGGTCCTTGGAAGCCTGATAGTCCAAGCGGCCGAGTATGTCGTATTCCGTAGTCGGAGTGGGCAGCGTGCGTTCGACTCCCGCAAATTGAACCGGTCCAAGAGCGCTCCCGTTCGAGCAAGTTACGCCTGGAATTGTCTGCGTGGTGAGAGAACTCGCCTGCGGTTGGGGGTTCCCGGCGGTGATCGCATAAGGCCCATATTTGTTCAAGGCCTGCAACACCGGACTTGAGGGGAGACAGGCGTCAAGAGTCTGTAGGCCGGTGGGCGTCGGCTCAAGGTCGCCAGTAGAATATACGGTGCTTCCAGGTAGAATCTCGCTGTCAAAGCCGGCAAAGGCGAAAACCCGATCTTTGATAATCGGGCCGCCCATGGTGGCGCCGCTGAACTCATCATTGAATTTGGGCACCTGGGTCAGGCCTTCAAAGGCTTTTTGGGTATTCGTAAGAGTTGCCAGCATCCAGTTGCTCTCCGTGCCAAAAACGTCACCGTGCCAGTTGTTGGTGCCGGATTTGGTGATGATGTTAACCACCGAGCCGGCATTACGGCTGTACTCAACCCCAAAGTTGCTCGTAGTCACTTGATACTCTTGCACCCAGTCGGTGTTGCCGATAAAAACTGAGGGCCCGCCAATAGAATTGTCGTTGTTATTCGCTCCATCGATTTGTTGATCGTTGTTCCGCCCTCGCATCCCATTCGAGCTGAAACCCACGCCGTTAGAATTTGAGAAATTAATGTCGCGGGTATCGTTCACTCCAGGCAGGAGCACAGCGAGGTAATCCAGGCCCTCATTCTGTCCGACGACAGGAAGCATAGAGAGTGTTGAGCTGGAGATAGTGTTGGTGATCTGGGATTCCGTGGCCTCAACCATTGCGGGCTGGCCCGAAACTTCGACCGTGGTTGAGACCTGGCCGAGTTCCAAGGTCAGGGTTCCCACCTTCGTGGTGCCGGCAGAATTGACCTGCACGCGCTGCACGGAGATCTTGTGGAAGCCTTGCTTGTTGACGGTGAGTTCGTAAGTCCCTACTGCAAGCAGCGGGATTCGGAAGGCTCCCGTGATGTCGGAGACGGTATGGCCTGAGGAGCTGGTAGCGGGATCGAGCGCATCGACCTGTGCCCCCGGTACCGCCGCGCCCGAGGTGTCGACGATTGAACCTTCAATCGCGCCTTTGACGACTTGGGCGGAAACGAGGGAAGGGGCCAATAATAACCCGAGGAACGAGAATGTCCCCAGGTATAGAAAAAGAGAGTACACGCCTGCCTTGCGAGTAGGCATGGCTTACCTCCATAAGTTTTTTGGTGTTGCCCTGATTTGCGCCCTGCTGCCAAGGAGAACCGCTAATGTCTTTCCCTGCGGTCTCTGCAAGACCAACCCGACGCATTCGTAAGAGCAGGTAGCGCGGACCTCTACTTTGGGTCCTTATGAATCCTCTGATGCCCGAGTTGTTTGGCAGGTGGTCTATTTGTGCAGAAATTCTTTTTATTGGAGCTATACAATCTTTAGAGGATTAACAAGAACCCAACGGGACGCGGGAACGCGCACGCCGGTGCTTCCGCGTTTCCAATCGAGCCGTCCGGGCATGCCATGGCGCCCTTTGCGTAATCGTGCTGTGAAATGAGCTATGGGTTCGACAGGACGCGCCGGTAGAGGTCCTCGTAAAGGGGAATGATCTTCTGGCTGCAGAAAGTCGTGGAGGCGCGCTGGCGCGCCGCGATGCCCATCTGCTCGCGCCGGTGCGGGTCGGTGACGATTTCGAGGGCGCGCCCGGCCATGGCTTTGGTGTCGTGACCGGGCACCAGAAAGCCTTCCACGCCATTCCTGATAACTTCCGGCAAGCCCCCTACTTCGGAACAGACGGCAGGGACACCGCAGGCCATCGCCTCGAGCGCTGCGAGGCCGAATGACTCGATTTCGCTCGGCAGCAGGAGCACGTCGGCGCAATTGAGAAGTTCTTGCACCTGATTCTGTTTGCCCAGGAAGATTACGTCCTCAGTCAGGCCCTTTTCGCGGACCATCCATTCGCCGATGGTGCGTTCCGGACCGTCACCGATCATGAGAAGCTTGGCCGGAACCTGCGCCCGGACAGCGGCGAAGATTTCAACCACATCCGGGATTCGTTTGACGGGGCGGAAGTTGGACAGATGCGCGAGAATCGGCTCGCCCTTGGGGGCGAATTCTTCGCGCCGGCGATGGTCGGCGCCCGGCTGGAAGACGTCGCAATTGACGAAGTTCGGAATCACTTCGATCGGTCGTTGAACGCCGAGTTCCCGCTGGGTTATCGCGCGCAGGTACTCGGAGATGGCGGTCACCGCATCGCTCTGCTCAATCGAGAACCGGGTGATGGGCAAGTACGAGCGATCCACGCCGACCAGGGTGATGTCCGTTCCGTGCAGTGTGGTAACGAACGGAAGGCGGTGGGGGTGGCGCATGGCGCGGGCCAGATAGGCGCTCACGGAGTGGGGGATCGCATAGTGGACGTGCAAGAGGTCGAGCGATTCGTTCACGGCCACGTTCACCATCTGAGAGGCCAAGGCTAGAGTATACGGGGGGTGGTTGAACAACGGGTAGTTCAGCATCTCCACTTCGTGGAAATGGAGGCGCTCCGATGGCTCCGTCATGCGGACCGGAACGGCGTAGCTGATGAAATGGATGTCATGCCCGCGCGCGGCCAACTCCAGACCTAATTCCGTGGCCACGACTCCACTTCCGCCATAGGTGGGATAACAGGTTATGCCGATCTTCATGAGTCGTCTCTTGTGGCTCAGGCACTTCTGGCTGTGCCCCAAACCTGAAGTAGCGGGTCGAAGTACACAGGCAACAGTGCCTGTGCTCCTTGTGCGCTAAGAGGGGGGAGTCTTCTTCTTCGGAGGGCCGCCTGCGAGAACCACAATGCGTGTGATGGTTCTGTGGTCGCCCTTCTGGTCGAAGCAAACGAGTACGTTGGTGCCCGGTTTCAAGGTTGCCAGCTTCAGCTTGTCGCCATCGGCGGTAACCACATGGACTTTCTTCTTAAGGGGGAAGATTTCGGTCGACTTTCCGGTGATGCTGTCGACATTTAGAACTTCGCTCTCGACATCAACGGATTTCACGATGCCCACGAACTCCTGCTGCGTCGGGGCGCCGGAAGTGATCTTGTCGATGACGGGTACCTTTTTGCGCTCTTCCTGGGCCCGGAGTCCGGAGCGGAGAGGCCACCCCAGCAGGGCCAGGGCCAGAAAAAGAAAGAACAGAAACCTCCCCCGCACCGCCGTCCGCAGGGACTGTTCCAGTGGAGAGCAGGGAGGAGAAAAGTTCACCGTTCGGCTTGCGGCTGGCTGGTGGTTCGTAGTTGCTTGGTGAATCACTGTTTAGGCTCGCGGTCCGTATTTGCTGCGCACGACTATCCTATGCGGGGAAGGTTACACTGTCAAGTTTGGCAAATCATCGTCGTGGGCACGCAGCGCCAACCTCTAGTTCGGCATGCGCAGGCCTTTGCTGGCAGCGGAAAAACCCTCTCAAATGGTATTCCAGGGAGCCACCGGCGGTTGAGAGCGAAACGACGGAAGGATCTCCGTAGATTGTGAAGATTGGAACAGACGAGGTTCTCCGCTTCGCTCAAGATGCCAGCGTTCGAGTGTTTCTTCGTAGCCCGTTGAGGTGAGCAGCGTGAACCTGTAGTGCCGGCCTTCAGGTGCCACTAACTTTGTGAGTACTCGTCCTGGCCGTTATCGGGAAGCCGATTGCCGTCCCCCCCGCCCCCGTGCTTGTTTTCGTTCTCCTTGTAGATATAGCGGATGGCGGACTTCATGATGAGAAGATTGGGTTCATTCGGCCGGTGGACCTTGATGCAATTCTTGTCGTACCACTCGATGACGCCGCGGATGACTTCGTCACTGGTGAGGACGACCACCATCGGCGTGCGTGACTGCATTTGTTTCAGGTAATAAAAGCTCTCTGCGCTGGTTTGTTCAGGGGGAGCAGGCTTCTTGCGCTGCATCCGTGCGCCCATTTGGTCCTGGACTTCTGACAATGTTGGGCGGATCAGTCTTCGGTTCATGATCTATTACTCCTTCGGCCTGGTTCCCGGAGGCATGTTCAGAATTGCCGCTACACGCCTTTCTAGTAGACGCTCGCTCCGGCACCCGGGTTTCTTCCCGGTCGTTAAAAGCGATTCGAGGGAGAAAGCCGTGAATATATTAGATGGTATCACGAAGCTTCACGACTGGCAATGGAGTGAATTCAAAAGTCAAAAGTTGAAGGTCGAGAGTTGAAGAATCCTGAAGTCGACTGGCAGTGGTTTCGCCGACTTGGGAGGTCATCGGTCTCCCGGTGACCCTCGAGGCTCCCCTGGGTTTGTCATTCTGAGGAGACCCGCTTTTGGGCATCACGAAGGAGCCGCGCAGTTGATCTGCGCCGGGCACCCGGCACCACACAGACAGCGCCTACCGCACTCCGGAGCTGACCTCCAGGCCCAGCGTCTCGAACCCAAGTTGTTGGTTGATGTTGCGAACCCGCAGGCGGTATGCCTGGTCGAGGCCGGACTTCAAGAGTTCGATTCCTTTTAGTCCCAGGCCGGCCGCCCAAGCCTGAAGGCGCGGGAGGATATCCACGTTGGTCACTTCGTTTTCGGGTCCGTGCAGAAGCACCAGAAGCAGGTCGCGCAGAAGGGAATAACCGATGTCGAGGGTGGCCTCGAAATCGTCCCGCCTTTCAGCAAGCGCTTTGGCGGAATCGAAAAGCGGCCGCCAGTCTGTACCGGCGGACGGCGAGACGGAGCGGCGTGACACCGCCGACAGGAATGCCAGCCAGGGCTTACGGCGCTCGTCATAGGCAGCGAGATCGAAGTTCCTGGCTTTGGCCACACTGCCCGCACACACGCGGGACGCGACGGCCAGTTGTGGATTGCTTAAACCGCCCTGCTGGGCCAGCAGTTCCCTGATCGCAGCCTCGGCCACCGGTTGAAAGAGAATTTGCAGACAACGGGAGCGGATGGTGGAGCGCAACTCGTAAGGGTTGGAGCAGATCAGAATGAAAGCAGTCGTCTCGGGTGGTTCTTCGAGCACTTTGAGCAGCAAGTCCGCAGCCTGCCAGTGAATCGTCTGTGCGTCATCGATGATAAATACCCGATGCGGGAACTCGAAGGGCCGGGTATATGCTACATGGCGTAGTTGCCGAATCTGGTCCGTCAGGATAAACCGCGTGAGGGGCGCGATGATCTGGAAGTCGAAATAAACCAGCCCTTCCACACGCCTTGCCGCCTCTTTCATGTCTCGCCTGCGGCGCACATCTTCTTCCGCCGAGGTAAACATCTCCTCAGCCTTACGGCAACGCGCGCAGCTATCGCAGAAATCGTTTCGATCGCGCTCACACACCAACGCTTTGGCCAGCATCCGCGCCAGGGTCTTCTTGCCTACTCCTTCCGGACCCGCGAACAGCAGACTGCCGGGCATACGTCCGCCGGCTGCCATCTCGCGCACGCAAGCTAGAGCTCTGGAGTTTCCGATGAATGAATCGAAGGGCATTTTGGATTTCGGATTTTAGATTTTGGATTGCGGCCTCCCACCGCATGATGCAATTAGAATATTAATCCAAAATCAGTAGTGTCCGGTAAAAGTGCTAACGATTCGTTGTAACTAGCTGAGTAAGCGGAAGTAAGGCATCAGAATGAAATTTTTCGATTTCAAATTCTTGCCTCTTTATGGCCACCATAGGACTGCTTTCGACCTTATTTGGGAGGCAGTCCATGAACGCGGGTCAAACGGTTTTCGCTCAACTCATGGAGTTCATTCCGACTTACCAGTTTCAGATTTGCGTCGACCGATACCGGGGCAACCGCTACGTCAAAGATTTCTCTTGTTGGGATCAGTTCCTCTGTTTGGCGTTCGCTCAGCTCACCTACCGCACCAGTCTCCGCGACATCGAAGCCGGTCTGCGCGCCCAGCAACCCAAGCTTTACCATATGGGCTTCCGAGGTCGAGTTTCCCGCGCCACCCTCGCCGACGCCAACGAGCTTCGCGACTGGCGGATTTATGCCGACTTTGCGCAAGTGTTGATTGGCATGGCCCGCGACCTCTACCGCGACGAATCGTTCGGGGTGGAGTTGAGCGAGAGCGTGTACGCCTTCGACTCCACCACCATCGATTTGTGTCTGTCGCTCTTCCCCTGGGGCCAGTTTCGCCGCCGCAAGAGCGCGGTCAAGCTGCACACGCTGTTGGATCTGCGCGGCAGCATTCCGACCAGTGTTTATGTGACCGGCGGGCAGGTGCACGACGTCAACCTGCTGGATCAACTGCTGCTCGAAGTCGGAGCC
>Ga0187876_1002350_pt1 | contig 14122 bp, 12 predicted proteins | sample June2016WEW_17_4_FD_133000 | JGI IMG/M metagenome (GOLD analysis project Ga0187876, IMG submission 133000) | Peatland microbial communities from SPRUCE experiment site at the Marcell Experimental Forest, Minnesota, USA - June2016WEW_17_40 | ecosystem: Environmental > Terrestrial > Soil >...
CAGATCGAAGCGGCGGATTTGCGACGGCGAAACATACACGTCGTCGGGACCCGGTAAATAGTTGTATTCCGGGGCACGCAGGAAACCGAAGCCATCGGGCAGGCATTCGAGAACTCCCTCCGAAAAGATCAGGCCGCTTTTCTCCGCCTGCGTCTGCAGAATCTTGAAAATGAGCTCCTGTTTGCGAAGGCCGGCGGCATTGAGTACGCCCATTTCCTTGGCGACCTGGTTCAGGTTCTGGATGCTCATGTCCTTCAACTCGACCAGATCCAGCGTCGGAGCTGAACCCGGTTTACCCTGCTGCTGCTTGCGGCGCTGCTGACCGGGGTGACCTTGCGGGCCCTGATGAGGCCCTTGATGTTGCGGCGGTCTGGCCTGCTGGCTTGGCTGAACACCGCTTTGCGCGCCGTCGGCCGTCTGTTCGCTGGTCGCGGGGGGAGCTGCAGTTCCTTCAACCGGAGCTGCCGGAGACCCGTTCGGTTGCGGTGCTGGTGCCGGAGGAGCTACAGGGCCTGCGGCCACAGCCACCGGTGCGTCAACCTTTGCGCCGTCATTCTTCTCCGTCTGCCGGTGGGGTGGACGTTCCGAACGCGGCGGCCGGGCCTGACGCTCCGAATGGGCTGGCTTTGCGGCCATCTCTTCAGCCTTATCGGGGGTTCTATCGGAAGAAACGTCCCGGGCGGGCCGTTCAGCCGTCTTCTCCTGAGCCATTGGCTCCTGAGGCGGTGTGTCTATTGTTGGTGTGTGTTCGTTATCGCTTGCCAAATTTCCCTCACTCCGCGGCCGGTGACCGCCGAGAACGGCAGCGGCTCGGCATGTTGCCTGATAGCCTTCAGTCCGCGCTGCTGCTCTGCCTGATTCAGTTTGTCGATCTTCGACGCCACAACGATGTAGGGATGGTTGTTGGCCTCGAGCCATGCTTTGAGGTCGAGGTCCTTGTCCATCCACCCGCGGCGGGCGTCCAGGATCAGAAATGAAAGTCTTAGAGTACTTCTCTCCCGTAAATAATGTTCAATGAGCTTTGCCCACTCGGTCTTCGCGGCAAGGGGCACCCGCGCGTATCCATATCCTGGAAGGTCGACAAAATAGAAATTGCCATCGATTCGGTAGAAGTTAATCGACTGCGTACGACCGGGCGTATTACTGGTGAACGCCAGCCCGCGTTTCCCTGCAAGCGCATTGATCAGGCTGGATTTTCCGACGTTGCTTCTTCCCAGGAAAGCTACCTCGGGCAGCCCGTCGGCGGGGAACTGCTCGGGACTACTGGCACTGTTTATGAATTCCGCTAACAATTTTACTACACCGGAAAGGTAGGTGGGCGCAAGGGGGTGTAAACCACAGTATAGCAATGTTTCCCACCCGCTCTCGGGGCGTTACAGGAAAGTCGGCAGTTGCACGACCTCGTCCGCGGGCACCGGGAAGCCCACGGCTTCCAGAAAAACCAGGATAAAGAGAATGGAATACCCGCGCTGCGAGGTCGCCAAAACGAGGTGTTCCATCAATCTGTAGATCCAAACAGGCTACCGCCGCGATTCGCGGCTCAGCCTGGCTGCGGTGGGGCGGGCACCATCGCCCAATGCCACTTAGTTTTGTGGGGCGGGACCCCTGTCCCGCAGCCGACGCCCCCGTCGGCTTTCTCACGCTGTTGATTTTACGAGAGCCGGGCGAGGGCGCCCTCGCCTTTGCAGCTCGACCCTCTGGTCGGGCCTGCTCACAATCTCTTCCTGCGCCCAACAGGAGGCTAGTGGGCCCGATCGATCTCCTGCTGGACCGCGAGTTCGACGCCGGCCGGTGTCAGCGGCAGAGCGACCAGTTCGCGTTCAAGCGCGAGGCGCAGCACTTCATCCATGTGATCGACAAAGTGGAGCTTCATCACATTGCGGATGTATTCGGGGATATCCGGAAGGTCTTTCTGATTGTCCTTCGGGATGATGACTTCGTTGATGCCGTGACGATGGGCGGCAAGCAGCTTCTCTTTCAAGCCGCCGATGGGCAGAACCTTTCCGCGTAATGTGATTTCACCGGTCATCGCGAGGTCGCCGCGCACGGGAATTTTGGTCAAAGCGCTGCAGATCGTGGTAGCGATCGTGATGCCGGCGGATGGCCCGTCCTTCGGAATTGCGCCCTCGGGTATATGCAGGTGAACGTCGAGATTACGGTAAAAATCCCGCGTCAATCCGAGCGTCAGGGCACGTGAGCGGATGTAGCTGAAGGCTGCCTGCGCGGATTCCTGCATAACGTCTCCGAGCTTGCCGGTAACAGTCAGCTTGCCTTTGCCTTCCATCAGGATGCATTCAGTGGTCAGAATCTGGCCACCGACTTCGGTCCAGGCGAGGCCTGTTGTCGCGCCGATTTCATTGTGTCTGTCGGTTGTCGTGTCGCGGAACTTCGCGGGTCCGAGCAGTTCGCTAATTTTGTCGGCGTTGACGATCACCTTTTGTTTATCGCCGTTCCCCACGATCTTGCGGACGACTTTACGCGACACGTTGCCGATTTCCCGTTCGAGATTACGGACGCCCGATTCACGCGTATAGTACTGAATCATGCTCGAAAGACCGTCGTCCTGGAACTGGATCTGCTCTTCATTGAGCCCGGCGGCTGTGGTTTGCTTCTTTACCAGAAAGCGCTTGGCGATTTCCAACTTTTCGAGTTCCGTATAACCGGACAGCCGAATGACTTCCATGCGGTCCTGGAGGGCTGGCGGGATGGTATGAAGCACGTTCGCCGTCGCGATGAAGAAAACTTGCGAGAGGTCGTACTCGACGTCGAGATAGTGATCGACGAACATATAGTTCTGTTCCGGATCGAGCACTTCGAGCAGCGCGGAAGAGGGATCGCCGCGGAAATCGGTCGACATCTTGTCGATTTCGTCGAGCATGAAGACGGGATTTCGCGTGCCCGCCTTTTTCATCATCTGGATTACCTGGCCTGGCAGAGCGCCAATGTAGGTACGGCGATGCCCGCGGATCTCCGCCTCATCGCGCACGCCACCGAGCGACATACGAACGAACTTGCGGCCGGTGGCTTTCGCGATCGACATGCCGAGCGAAGTCTTGCCGACGCCCGGAGGCCCGACAAACAATAAAATCGACCCCTTGGGATTCTTCACCATGCGCCGCACGGCGAGAAATTCGAGAATTCGCTCCTTGATCTTTTCAAGGCCGTAGTGATCGGATTCGAGCACTTCCTCGGCAAATTTGAGCTCGCGAATTTCCTTGGATTTTTTCTTCCACGGCACGGCGAGCAGCCAGTCCAGATAGTTGCGCGAAACCGTCGATTCGGCCGACATCGGCGGCATATTCTCGAGGCGCTTCAACTCCGCCAGCGCCTTCTCGAGACCGTCCTTGCTCATGCCGGACATCTCGATGCGCTTCTTCAACTCATCGATTTCGCTCTTCTCGCCCCGGCCCAGTTCCTTCTGAATGGCCTTGATTTTTTCGTTGAGGTAGTATTCTTTCTGTGCCTTTTCCATCTGGCGCTTTACGCGGCCCTGGATGGTGCGGTCGACATTGAGCTTCTCGATCTCGATATCGAGCATCTCCGCCACGCGCGCGAGGCGATCGATGGGGTCGAAGATTTCGAGCAGTTCCTGTTTCTCTTCAATGGTGAGTTGCAGATTCGCGCCGACCGTGTCGGCCAGTTTGCCGGCATCGTCCACGCGGATAGCCGCGACCATGGTTTCGTAGTTCAGATTCTGGCTGAGCTTGACGTATTGTTCAAAAAGCGACGTCACGCGAGCGGTCAGCGCCTCCAGCTGCGCACCCGTTTCCACCTTGAAATTGAATGTCCTGACGACGGCGCGGAAAAAGCCTTCATCGTCGGTGACCGAGATGACCTTGGCGCGCTCAACGCCCTCCACCAGCACTTTGATGTTTCCATCCGGCAGCTTGAGGCTTTGCACAATGTTGACGATGCAGCCCACGCTGAAGATTTCGTGGGGGCTGGGTTCGTCCGTCGAGGCGTCATGCTGCGTGGCGAGGAAAATCTTCTTATCGCCGGCCATCGCGTCTTCGAGGGCGCGCACACTGGATTCGCGGCCCACCACGAACGGCGTCATCATATACGGAAAGATGACGACATCCCGAATGGGCATCATCGGAAGGCGTCTGGTGTCGGACTTTTCTTTCGAGGTAAGCATGGTTGAGGTTGGCGGGTAATATCGGCGTTCAGCAACCCGTCCCACCCACGGATCGCAGACTCAAAAGAACAACTCCAATTTATATTGTACGACCTGGGGTCCCCCCAGATTAACCCGCCTTTTCGAGCAGGGTGAGGCTGATCTTCTGCGAAAGAACCATCTCGCGCGTAACCTGGAATTCCTTCACCTTTTTGTATGAAGGGAGGAAATACATGAGATCGAGCATGAGGTCTTCGAGGATCATGCGCAAACCACGTGCCCCGACCTTGCGCTCCAGCGCCAACGTGGCGATGGCGTCGAGGGCGTCTTCGGAGAATCTGAGACGGACGTTCTCATATTCGAACAGCCGTTGATACTGCTTGATGATCGCGTTCTTCGGTTTGGTCAGAATCTGGATGAGCGCCGATTTATCCAGGTCTTCCAGCGTTGCGACAACCGGCATACGCCCGATAAATTCCGGGATGAAGCCGTACTTGATCAAATCGTGCGGCTGCAGCATCCGGAGAAGGTCGAGATCGCGCCGATCGCCGATGCCGATGGTTTTTGTCGACTCGCTGGTCTTTCCCGGTTCGCGGCTGGTGTCGTCCGCCATGAAACCGATCGACTTCTTGCCGACCCTCCGGCCGACGATCTTCTCGAGACCAACGAATGCCCCGCCGCAGATAAAGAGGATGTTGGTCGTATCGATCGGAGTAAACTCCTGATGCGGGTGCTTACGGCCGCCCTGCGGGGGAACGTTGGCAATTGTGCCTTCGAGAATCTTCAGTAAAGCCTGCTGGACGCCTTCGCCGGAAACGTCCCGCGTAATCGACGGGTTTTCGTCCTTGCGGCAAATCTTGTCGATCTCGTCAATGTAGATGATGCCCTGCTGGCAGCGCTGGACATCCCCGTCGGCTGCCTGGAGCAGCTTGAGAATGATGTTTTCAACATCCTCGCCCACGTATCCCGCTTCCGTCAACGTGGTGGCGTCGACGATAGCGAACGGGACGTCGAGAATGCGCGCCAAAGTTTGCGCCATCAACGTCTTACCCGTTCCCGTCGGCCCGATCAGAAGGATGTTCGACTTCGCCAGTTCGATTTCGGAGTTACGCATCCGATTCATATGGATGCGCTTCGAATGGTTGTAAACGGCGACCGCCAGTTTACGCTTGGTGGCTTCCTGGCCGATCACGTACTGATCGAGGAAGTCTTTGATTTCCAGAGGTTTTGGGATTTTATGCGGGCCGGCTGCGGTAGGTTCTGGTTTGTCGTCCTCGAGGATCGAGTTGCAAACCGCAATACACTCGTCGCAAATGTACGCCCGAGGGTAGTCGCTCGGAGAGGAAATCAGTTTACCGACGACGTCCTGGCTCTTGTGACAGAAGGAACAGCGAAGTGTTTCGTCCGACCCAGCGCGCTTCAAGCATGACTCCTTCGATTACAGACCAGCGGTTACAGAACAGAGTAATTTCATTATCGCCCGATATGGGTACGCGCGCAATGTCACACGATAAAGACAGAGGGCGCGGAGCGTCAAATGGACACTTCCTGCGGCTCCAGTTCTTCGGCGCGCACGAACTGATAACGCTCCATCGTGACGGCGACCTCAAACTCCCTGCCGTTATTATTTGGGACGCTCTGGGGAACTTCGGGCTGGTTACTGCGCAACACTTTGCCGAGACAGCGGATCCGCACCGGCGGATTGCTGCCGGATAAAGTGATCAGGTACTCGATGCGACCGCCGACCTCAACGTTCGTCGGAGACAAAAAGCAAACGCCGCCGGAGCTGATATCGCGGGTTTTCTCGATACGATTGACCTTCTGATCCCCGAGCTGCACAATATGCAAGGGGAGCTGCAGGCGGTATCGTTGCGTCCGTCTCTGGTCCAAGATCTTACTGTAATGGACAACAATCGTGAAATCAATTGGTTGTGGTTATAGTACGGTTTACTTGTTTTCGGCGACCGTAAGGATTCGATAGGTGTCGCAACCATTTTCGCGATGGACTTCATAGTGCACGAGCAGTTCGATGATCGTCCCCCGGCGAGTGGCGCGCAACCGAATCAATTTTTCCGTCGAGTCGGCAGGTAGAGGTCTTTTCATGCCTCATCCATACACCCCGGATTCGCGTATGCGTTCTGTCTGGTCCGGAAGTCCAGGATTCCAAAGAGAAATTACAAGTAAACTTTTTGTGAGGGCGACTGCTCCCTGCACGAATGCTCCCTGCTCCCAATGGCTCCCCAGATCCGGGTGATTTCCGCCTGGTCTCAAAATTGCTCCACAAAAGTGCCAAAGCAGCAACTTTGCGCTGCATGCTTTGTTTAACATCCGTGAGGACTCGGTGGAGTTTTGTGCGTTGACTCACAGCCACGCTTCAGACAGGGACGGCGCACGCGGCGATCGGCTCAAAGCCGATCGTCTCAAAATATTGATTATTGACGACGACCCCGTCGATCGGGCTATTTTCAGGGAGTCGTTGCAAGCCGCCCAACCGGGTGCCTTCGTGTATACCGAAGCTGGCTGGGGAAGAGAGGGTTTGTCCTGTCTCGGAAGTTTTCAACCCGATTGTGTCCTGCTGGACTTCAACCTCCCCGATCTCGATGGCCTGCAGATGATCCGGCACTTGCACGAAGGCCGCGACTTTCTCCCGTGCGCCGTCGTAATGTTGACCGGTACCGGCAGCGAGCAGCTGGCGGTCGAAGCCATGAAGCTGGGAGTAATGGATTACCTGCCCAAGGGTCCGGCCAGCGCACAGGCGTTGTCAAGAACCGTGGCCGGCGCAGTACAGCGTTTTCGCCTGGAGCGGCAGATTGCCGATCAGCGCCGTGCTCTGGAGCAGCGTAACCGGGAACTGGAAGCGATTCGCGCGGAGTTATTAGAAGAAAAAGAGCGCTACCGGACTCTTACGGAAGCGATCCCCCAACTGGTCTGGACCGCCGATTCGGAGGGCAGGCTTCATTACGCGAACCGTCGTTTATGGGAATTCAGCGGCAAGGCGAATGACAAAGCGAATGGCGGATTGAATGCCGGAGCATGGCCGCTGGCGAGCCTGGTGCACGCCGATGACAGGAACGAATTCTGGGATCGGTGGGGCGAAGCGGTCCGTTCCGGCCGTCCGTTCGAGACCGAACTACGGCTCCATCGGTCTCACGATCATACCTGGCGCTGGCACTTGATGCGTACCGTGCCGATGCGAACCACCGAGGAAGGCCCCGTAAGATGGTTCGGAACGTTCACCGATATCGAGGATCAAAGGCGCGCCGGAGAGTTGCTGCGGCAACGGCAGAAGTTGGAGAGCATCGGGCTTCTGGCGGGTGGTATCGCGCACGACTTTAATAACATTCTGGTCGGCATTTTGGGCGGAGCCAGTTTCGCGTTGGATTCGCTTGAGCGGGATCATCCCCTCTATCCGGTTCTCGAGATTGTTTTTCGATCGAGCGAGAGGGCAGCGCACCTGACGCGGGAATTGTTGGCCTATTCGGGCAAAGGGCGGGGTTTTGCCGAACTGGTGGACATCTCGCGGGTCGCGCGCCAGGCCGGCGAAACATTGCGGAGCTCGATTCCGCAGGCGATCTCGCTCGATATCGACACAGCGAAAGAGACCCTTCTCGTCGAGACAGACACCAGCCAGATGGAGCAGCTCATCGTCAACCTCGCGACGAACGGCGCCGAGGCGATCGATGGAGTGGAAGGGAGCATAACGATCAGAACCGCGCTGGAATCAATCGCCGGTTTGGACAGCCGCTCCAACGCTCTTGGATATCAATTACCGCCAGGCCAATATGTTCTGATTGAAGTTTCCGATTCCGGATCGGGCATGGATGAACGAACGCAATCGCAGATCTTCGACCCATTCTTCACCACAAAATTCACGGGCCGGGGACTTGGTCTGGCGGCGGTGCAGGGAATCGTCCGCAGTCTGGAGGGCGGTATTCAGGTGAGCAGCGCGCCCGGGCAAGGCAGCACCTTCAAAGTTTTGCTCCCGGTAAAGAGGGACGAGGCACCGAAAGAAATCGGACAGTCCCGGGTCGACTTGGCCGTGAAAGGCGGGGATGGGTCCGCAAGCTGAGCCCGATCGCAAGGATGTGGCGCGAGCCCGGACGTTGACAGTGCAGCTTGGCGAGTTTTCTTCGCGCGCCGGGCACGACCTGCTGGGGCCGCTCAACCAGGCAAGCTCTCTGCTGGCCCTCTTCATACAGCGTCACGATACCGAGGTCAATCCGGACGCCAGGATTCTGCTGGAATTCCTGCAAACCTCGGCTGCCAGGATGCAAGATGTCGTCATCGGGGTCCAATCCTATCTGCAGATCGCCGCCGCGGCTCCCGACTTTGAGGCAGTCGATATGAATACCGCCGTGGCATCCGCGCAGTTGCGCCTTGCAAAGGCGATCGCGGAGAGCTCCGCCGTCATTACGCCGGATGCACTCCCGGTGATCTCGGCCGTTGCGGACCAGATGGCCACACTCTTCGAAATTCTGATAGCCAACTCGATCCGGTTCCGCAGACAGCGGGAAACGCCGCGCATTCGGATTTGTTCGGGGCAAGCGGCCGGGAATTGGATTTTCACGGTTGAGGACAACGGGATCGGCATCGACACCGAATACCGCGAGGCCGTATTTCTCCCTTTTCGACGGCTCAACGGAAAAGAATATCCCGGCGCAGGGATGGGCCTCGCTACCGCGAAGTTGATCGTAGAGTTGCACGGAGGCAAAATCTGGATCGAGCCGGCTTCGGGGTCCGAAGCCCCTTACGGCACGGCCGTGTTGTTCACGGTGCCTGTTTCGGCTTAGGCTGCCGGCCGATGACGCCGGAATCTACCGTTTCCCCGGTCCGCGATACGGTTTGAAAATACAATTGATCGCCATCGATCTCAACCAGCATGAAGTCGCGGTCGCTGTCGAAGCCTTTGGCCACGTCCGGCGATGCTCGCAACCCGTGAAGCCGTAACTCGCCGGAATTACCCAGCACGAAATAGTAGATTCCGTTTTTAGGCGTGATCCGTTCGTAGATATGCTCGTGCCCCGAGAAAACGACGTTGACGCCATTGGCCGCAATCAGGGGTTCCAGGCGCGCCCGTAAGTCGAGATCGGGCCCGTGAAATTTGCCATCCGAATACAGGGGATGATGGAAGAAGCAGAGCTTCCAGGCTGCGTCGGAATCCTGCAACTCCCTTTTCAACCAGTCGAGCTGCTGCGGATCCATGTAGTTGCTGTCGAGGGCGAAAAGTTCCACTTTCCCCTTGCGGAAATCGTAATAGCGTTTTTCGCCCATATTGAAGGGCTTATAGAAACGCTGATTCGGATTGTCGTGATTACCGAGGGAGGCATAGAACTTCACGCCCGCGTCGAGAAGCGGCTTATAGGGCTCTTCAAATTTCTTCCTCATGCCGCCCTGACTCTCGCCGCCGTAGATGTTATCCCCCAGCATAATCACGAAATCAAAACCGGTTTTCTCGCGATAACGCTCCATCTCCTGGCCAACCTCGTACTGCGCTTTTCCACCCGTTCCGTTGTCTCCGATTACGGCGAACCGGACCGATCCGGGTTTGAGCGGCAAGCTCAGAGCCTGTCCCCACAAAGAGGTCAGAAGTGTACCCGTCAGAAATGCCAGGTATAAAGTAATGGGTCGCGTCATGAGGGTCTTCAACGGGTCAGGGAATGACGTTTTCGATGAGGTCGACTACCAGATTCGCTTTGGCATCCAGAAGAATGAGATCGTGCCCCGCCACGCGATACTCAACTTCTTTAGGCAAAGGCGGAAGATTCGTTAAAAGAGACGGCGGTGTCGATTGCAAGGGTACGTCCGGGGGGTAGGCGTCATTTACACGCAGACGCAGCTGAACAGGTTCAGCGTGGTGCAAGCTCGCCTCGATGCGCTTTCCAGCCGACTGCATCTCACCCTGGATCACTTGCCGAATCTCGGTGGAAATTTCCGGCGTAAGAATATCCCCCGGCCGGGCATTTTTCCGCGCGTCGCGAATCGCGCGGGCCAGTTCGTGCTCCTCAGACGAAATCTTTTCCGGTGAGCGCGTGGATTTCAGAGGTGGCAAGCTCGATTCGATGCTCTGCCGCAACTGGATGTACGCGGATACCCGTTTCTCGAAATCCCGGAAAATCGCGGAATCGGGGCCTTCCGCCGCGGGAACGATCCGCGCGCAGATCATCACGCAGAGGATGCCGGGAATCATTGGCTTGATCATGATTTTGACGCGGCACTGTGCGCTTCCACTGCCTCTTCGACAAAATCCCGAACGACTTGTCTCACAGCATCCTGGACGGCGGTTTTCACCGTTGCTTCGATCTCGCGTTCGTTCAAACTAACCTCGGGCGCCGCGCCGGAAAGCTCGCGGACGGTTGTTTCGACAACGGGCGTTACCGGTCTCAATTCGTTGACTACGGCCTTCGCAACTTTCTTTGCCACCTTCGACGCCGAGGCAGCTTCGGTTTGCACGACTTCGTCGGGGGACGGTTCCCGGACGGCGGATTTTCCTCCGGATTCCCAGTCATCCTTAAAAGTCTTGAGAAGACGGTTCACTACCTTGGGATCGCGAAAAATAATTCCGACCTCGCGCCGCGAATCCAGTTCGAGCGCGCGAAGACTCTGACTGCCCACAAACGCCCATGTTCCGTCGCGCACGATCGAACGGGTATGCAATCGGATCTGGAGAGCCTGTGGCTCCGCCAGGACGCTGTTTTTTGCGGCAAGTTTGCCGATGATGTTGACGGTTACCCCTGCTTTCGACCGCGCTTCGAGCAGCCGGATCATGGCTGGATCGCCGATCTCGGGGTCGTAAATCAACAGCTCTTTCTTCGCGCCTTTGATAAAGGTAGCGAGTTGTTTGCGGGCGTTTAACGGGCTCACAACGAAGGTCGCGCTGGCAGGCGAATAAGGCTGCCGCTTCGTGTCCGCCTCGAATAGCTTTGCCGCTTCCTGCACATGTTTCCTGTTCGTCGTGATAATACCGAAGCTGCGGCTCCGTTCCATATCGAGATAAGTGAAATTGAAAGCGAGCAGATAGAGTTCGCGGCGATCGATAATCATCAGCTTGCCGTGGTAGCGAACCAGGTCGTCATCCGTTCGCGCGACGGTGACGCCCGCGCCAAGCAATCGCTGTTCCAGCTGGCGCAGATTTGTTTCTCCACCCCGATTTGTGTGGGCGATTAAGGCATGAACGTGTACCCCTCTTGTCACGGCGTTGGCCAGCGCTTTTTCTATTTCGCGCCGGTTGAAGCGGAAAATTATGATTTCGATGCTCTTTTTAGCCCCGTCGATTCCATTGAGCAGATGTGCAACACCGTCGCCCGGCTGAACTATGCACTTCACGATCGGACTCTCCAAATAGGTTGCCTCGTTGGGTGCCCTTAAAGAGGCAGCCTCCCAAGTACCTTGCAATTTGGCATCCTTATTGCTCCACAGAAAGGACAGAAGGAAGTAGAGGAGCCCGATTACCGTGAAATCTGTCCGCGTGCTGTCGATTTACCTGATTGCCGCCTTGAGTTTACCGCTGGCCGCCGCTCCGAAGAAGGGTCAGCAACCACCGGCTGGACCTCCGGTCCTGTGGGGCGATCCGGTTGATATCCAATCCCGCGACCTCCTCTACGGCCCCGGGGGAGCCAAAGATCAGCCGCACGGCCCGTTTGAATTTGTCAAAGAGGACTTGAACGGCACGAATCCAAAGCTCGTTATACGCGACGCGGACGGGACCAAATGGAAGCTCAAGCTCGGAGAGGAAGCGCGTCCCGAGACCGCGGCGTCCCGTCTTGTGTGGGCCGCCGGTTACTTCGCGGATGAGGAGTATTTTCTCCCCGACCTGGTTATCGGAAAAATGCCGTCCAGCCTGCATCGGGGCGAGAAGTTTATTGAGCCTGATGGTCTTACCCACAACGCCCGCGTGAAACGCTATCTCGAAGGCGAGGAAAAATTCGGGAGCTGGAAGTGGAAAGACAACCCGTTCGCCGGAACCCGCGAGCTTAACGGCCTGAGAGTGATGATGGCGCTGATCAACAATTGGGACTTGAAAGACGTAAATAACACGATCTACGAACGCGACGGAAAACAGATCTATCTGGTGAGCGATTTAGGCGCCTCATTCGGCAGCACTGGCCGCAGTGTCACGCGTGCGGATTCGAAGGGCAATCTCGACGTCTACACCGATTCGAAGTTCATCGCGAATGTTACGCCGATGTTCGTGAATTTCAACGTGCCGTCGCGGCCTGCGCTCATCCATCTTCTCGAGGTCTCGGAATACGCTTCCAGGGTAAACATGGAGTGGATCGGCAAAAACATACCCATTGAAGATGCCCGCTGGATCGGTAAGATCCTGAGCGGTCTTTCACCGCAACAGATTCAGGCCGCCTTCGGGGCTGCGGGATTTTCGCCGAAAGAAGTGGCCGGTTTCTCCGCTATTGTTGAAAGCAGAATCGCGGAATTGAACAAACTGTAGGGGCTTCTACTGCAAAGCCCCGAACTGTATATCGTACAGTTCCGAATAGAGGCCGCCCGACGAGGCGAGCTGGTCGTGCTTGCCGCTTTCAACCAGTTTGCCGTCTTTCACGACAAAGATCACATCGGCCGAGCGGATGGTCGACAACCGATGCGCAATCACGATGGAAGTCTTGCCTTTCATCAAACGGTCGAGCGCGTCGAAGACCAGTTTTTCCGATTCGGCATCGAGCCCGGAGCTTGGCTCGTCGAGAATCAGAATCGGCGTGTTGCGGATTACGGCGCGCGCTATGGCGATGCGCTGCCGCTGGCCTCCCGAGAGGCTTACGCCACGTTCCCCAACGAGGGTGTCATAGCCTTTCGGCATCTTTTCGATAAATTCGGTGGCATTGGCGAGTTCAGCGGCCTTCATAATTTCGGCGCGATTGGCATTTGGTTTACCGTAAGCGATGTTCTGCCACACAGTCCCCTGGAACAGCACAGTCTCCTGCAGCACTACGCTGATGTGCTCACGAAGGGACCGCTGCTGGAAGCGCCGGATATCGGTCCCGTCGATTTTCACCGCGCCCGAGACAGGATCGTAAAATCGCGGGATCAAACTGATGATGGTAGTCTTCCCGGCACCGGTCGGGCCGACGAACGCGGCCAGCTGCCCAGCCTCGATCCGAAAGCTCATGTCTTCGAGGATGGGGGATTTCGGGTCGTATCCAAAAGTGACGTGATCGAATTCGATCGCGCCCTTCAGGCGCGAAATTTTGCGCGCGCCGGGCAGATCCTCGACCTCGCCATCCATTTCCATGATTTCGCGGATCCGTTCGTACGCGATGGCCGCCTTCGACCAGGAGTCGGTCATTTTCGATAGCTCCTGCATCGGTTTGTACATCTTGCCGAGGTACCAGATGAAGAGCACGAGCGAGCCCGGAGAAAGATTGCCGGCCAGCACCATACGCGCTCCAAACCAGAGCACAAGCGCCGTACCGGCGGCGACAATGACTTCGACCATCGGCGCGAGCCGCGCTTTCATGTTCCGGGCGCGCAATGCAATCTCGACGTTTTCGAGGCTCTCCTCCTCCAGGCGATGCACTTCATAGTCTTCGCGCGCAAAGGCCTTGACAACCCGCATGGAGGAGAGCACTTCCTGAATCACCGAGACCATCTCGCCCTCCTTTTTGCGCACTTCGCGGGAAGCTTTCCTGATGCTGCGGGTGTATCTGAAAACGACCACCGCAAGAACGGGCGCAACCGAGAGCGCAATCAGCGTGAATCGCCAGTTGATGTAAAACATCACGCTGACCATACCCACCAGGGTCAAAACATTGATCAGCGCGTCCAGCAGGCCCGAGGTAGCGAAGGTCTGGATGGAATCGATATCGCTTGTGACCGTACTGATCAGGTCCCCGGTGCTTTTTTGATCGTGGTAGGCGAGCGAGAGCCGTTGGATGTGGAAGTAAAGGGTCTGCCGCAGATCGTGCATGACCCATTGCCCGACGCTGGTGGTGAGCAGCTTTTCGGAATAAGTGCAGAGTGCGCCAAACAGGGCGATCGCCATCACCGCGATCGCCG